>Ga0075428_100002968_pt1 | contig 18492 bp, 16 predicted proteins | sample RhiMetdeltSRZDD2_FD_75291 | JGI IMG/M metagenome (GOLD analysis project Ga0075428, IMG submission 75291) | Populus rhizosphere microbial communities from Tennessee, USA - Rhizosphere MetaG P. deltoides SRZDD2 | ecosystem: Host-associated > Plants > Roots > Rhizosphere > Soil | place: USA... | reverse complement strand
TCTTCGTCCGGCTCGATTCTCGGCTGCGCCAGGGCTTGCAGCAGCAGATCTACGCGAGCATCCGTCGCGCAATTCTCGACCGGGTCGTCGCCCCGGGCGCGCGGATGCCGTCGTCCCGCGCGCTGGCCGTCGATCTCGGGGTGTCGCGCACCACCACGTTGCTGGCCGTGCAGCAGCTGCAGGCCGAAGGCTATCTCACCGCCCGGCGCGGCTCCGGCACCTCCGTGGCCGTCGAGCTCCCGGACGATCTCCTGCAGCGGCGCGGCGTCGCGCTGCCATCGAAGGCCAGACACCCCGCGCTGTCCCGACGCGGGGCGGCGGTGGTGGCCTCGCCCCACGGCGCCGAGCGGCTCAGCGGGCCGCCACGCGCCTTTCGCCTCGGCACGCCGGCCGTGGATCTCTTCCCCCTGAGCGCGTGGTCGCGACTGGTGAATCGACGCCTGCGGTCGGTGACCGGCGCGCAGCTGGACTACGGCGACCCGGCGGGTTTCCGCCCGCTCCGCGAGGCAATCGCCACCCACGTGCAGACGGCGCGGGGGACACGCTGCGACGCCGAGCACGTGCTGATCGTGGCCGGCGCGCAGCAGGGGTTCGAGCTCGTGTGCCGGCTGCTGCTCGATCCGGGCGACCGCGCCTGGATGGAGGAGCCCGGCTATCCCGGCGCCCGCAGCGCGCTGCGGGCCGCCGGGGCGCGCATCGTGCCGGTGCCGGTCGACGCCGAGGGCCTGGACGTCAGCGCGGGAGCGCGGCGGGCCGCCGATGCGCGGCTCGTCTACGTGACGCCCTCGCACCAGTACCCGCTCGGCGTGCCGATGAGCCTGTCCCGGCGGCTGGCCCTGTTGAGCTGGGCGCGGGCGGCGCGCGCGTGGGTGATCGAGGACGACTACGACAGCGAGTTCCGCTATGGCGCCCGGCCCATCCCGTGTCTGCACGGGCTCGACGTGGATGGGCGCGTCATCTACGTCGGCAGCTTCAGCAAGACGCTCTTTCCGGCGCTCCGGCTGGGCTTCGTGATCGTGCCGCCCGATCTGCAGGCCGGTCTCGTGGCCGCGCGGGCCGCGGCCGATCAGCACCCGCCCACGCTCGACCAGGCCGTGCTCGCCGACTTCATCGTCGACGGTCACTTCGCGCGCCATCTGCGCCGTATGCGGCTCGTGTACCAGGAGCGGTTGGAGGCGCTCAACGCGGCGGCGGAGCGATGCTGCCGCGGCGTGTTGCGTGTGCGACGAGTGCGGACCGGTCTCCACGCGCTGGCCGACCTCGAGGGTGTCGATGCCGTCCGCGTGGTGAAGGAGGCGGCGGCGCGCGGGGTGGAGGTGGCGTCTGCCGCCGCCTACTGCGCGTCTCGCACCGCGGCGCTCAACGCGCTGGTCCTGGGCTTCGGCGCCGTGCGACCGGAGGCGCCGCGGCGGGGGATGGAGCGGCTGGCCGCCGCGATCGAGGCCGCGCGGCGTCGTTGACGGGCCGGGTCGCGAGACTTACCCTCGGCCCACGCAATCAGGGAGGCGGCGATGGCCAAGGCCGGGTTCCGGATCATGGACAGTGACATCCACGTGCTCGAGCCGCACGACCTCTGGGTCCGCTACATGGAGCCCGGGTTTCGCGAGCAGGCGCCGCGCTTCGCACCCATCGAGGGCTCGGCGTACGAGGGCTGGCAGTTCGACGGCAAGGTGTTCCCCGCGTTCGTCGACCGGCCGGACCGCCGGCGACTGGCGCGCGTCCGCAAGGACAAGGCGCGCGTCCGCCATCTCGCCACCGGACGCTACCGCGATCCGGCCGAGGACCTGCCGGGCGGTGACCCGCAGGCCATGCTCCAGGCCATGGACCGCGAGGGGATCGACGTGTCGATCGTCTTTCGCACGATGGCCTCGCACCTCATTGCGGTGGACGGCCTGGATCCCAAGCTCTCCGCCGCCGTGTGCCGCGGCTTCAACAACTGGCTCGGCGATTTCTGCGACAAGGACCGCACGCGGCTGAAGCCCGCGGCGCTCATCCCCCTGCAAGACACGACGCTGGCAGTGGAGGAGGCCCGGCGGGCGGTGCGCGATCTGGGGGCCGTCGCCCTGATCCTGTCCAACCATCCGGTCGACGGGCGGCCGTGGTACGACACGCACTGGGATCCGGTGTGGGCGGAGGCCGAGCGGCTCGGTGTGCCGATCACCTTCCACGGCATCCAGATGGCGTACCAGGAACACCTCGGTCGCCGGTTCATGGATAACTTCGCGCTCGCGCATGCGGCCGGCCACCCGATCGAGCTGATGCTGGCGCTCGGCAGCCTACTGACGGGCGGCGTCTTCGCGCGCTACCCCGGCCTGCGCGCGGCCTTTCTCGAGGGCAGCTGCAGCTGGGTGCCCTGGTGGCTGTGGGTGCTCGACGAGCGGGTGGAGAAATTCGGCGACGACGAGCGCTTCGCGTTGACCATGCCGCCCAGCGAGTACTTCCGTCGCCACTGCTGGGTCTCGGTCGAGCCCGACGAGGCGCTGGCCGCACAGACCTTCGCCACGCTCGGCGACGACAACATCGTCATTTCCAGCGACTGGCCCCACGACGACTCGGCGTATCCGCATGCCGTCGACGAGTTCCTGGCCATCGAGGGCGTGAGCGCGGAGAGCAAGCGCAAGGTGCTGTGGGACAACTGTGCGCGTCTGTACCGTCTGGAGAGGAGACCATGACGCCTCAGAAGAAGATCGCGTACGTCCAGGCCGCGTGGCACACGGACATCACCGACCACTGCAAGCAGGCGTTCGTCGCCGCGCTGGCCAAGCACGGCTACGACGCGGGCCACATCGAGTTCTTCTCCGCGCCCGGTAGCCTGGAGATCCCACTGATGGCCAAGAAGCTCGCCAAGACCGGCCGGTACGCCGCCGTGTGCGCGAGCGGTTTCGTCGTCGACGGCGGCATCTACCGGCATGACTTCGTCGCGCAGGCCGTCCTGCAGGGGATCGTGCAGACGTCACTGGAGACCGAGGTGCCGATTCTCTCCGCGGTCCTGACCCCGCACCACTTCCACGAGCACGCCGTGCACCAGGACTTCTTCCGCGCCCACATGGCGACCAAGGGCGAGGAGCTCGCCAGCGCCTGCCTGGCGATCATCGAAAACCTCGCGGCGGTCTGACCCGAGGCGTGATGAGGAGCGCCCCGGCTTCGCCGGGGCGCTACGAACGCCCGGGGGGGAATGGGGGGCCATTTCGGAGCCCCCCATCTCCGAGGAAATCGAGGGCGACGGCGACGTGCATGGCGACGCCGTGGGGGAGTGCGGACTCGTTGACGATCATGCGGTTGGAGTGGTTGGGCGGCGCCGGGCCCTCGGCGGGCTTGGTGCCGAGGAAGGCGAAGGCACCGGTCACGCGCTGCAGCACGTAGGAGAAGTCCTCGCTGCCCATGATCGGGGTGGCCATGGTCTGCACGTGCTGCGGGCCGAGCAGCTCCGTCGCCACCCGCACGACGCGATCGGCGAAGACGTCGTGATTCACCGTGACCGGATAGCCGCGGATCAGGTTCACCTCGACCTTGGCGCCGTGGGCCGCCGCGACGCCCTCGGCGACGCGCTTGACGCCTTCGAGCACGTTGTTGCGGGTCTTCTCCGACACCGTGCGAATGGTGCCGAGCAGGCTGGCGGTCTCGGGGATGATGTTGCGCGTGGTGCCGGCCTCGATCTTGGCCACGGTGACCACGGCGGGATCGAACGCGTTCACCCGGCGCGTGACCAGCGTCTGGAAGGCCTGGACGATCTCGCAGGCGATCGGGATCGGGTCGAGGCAATCGTGAGGCGCGGAGGCGTGGCCGCCGTCGCCGCGCACGAGGATCTGGAACGTGTCGCCGGAGGCAAGCATCGCGCCGCCGCGGGTCGCGATGACGCCGGCCGGATGACGGGCGCCCACGTGCAGCCCGAACGCGGCATCCGGCTTGGTCTCGCCCTCGAGCAGGCCCTCCTCGATCATCACCCGCGCCCCGTGATAGCCCTCCTCGCCGGGCTGGAACATGAACACCACGCGACCGGGCAAGGTCGCCCGGCGTGCCACGAGCATGCGTGCTGCGCTCACCAGCATTGCGACGTGGGTGTCGTGCCCGCAGGCGTGCATGGCGCCGGCGACCTCGGAGGCGAACGGCAGCCCGGTATCTTCCTGCAGGGGCAGGGCGTCCATGTCGGCGCGCAGCAGCATCGTGGGGCCCGGCCGGCCGCCCTCGAGCGTGGCCACGACCGAGGTCGTCTTCTGGCCGGTGCGCGTCTTCAAACCGAGACCGTCGAGCGCCTCCAGCACCGTCTGCTGGGTGCGGGGCAGGGTGAGGCCGATCTCGGGGTGGCGATGGATGCGGCGGCGGAGTGCGACCGTGTCGTCCAGCAGGCCGCGGGCCTCGTCGAGCAGCGTCGCGTGATTCCCAGTCATCGTCGTCTCCTGGCGCGAAAGGCCTAGAGCTTACCGCAAATCCGGTACAATCGACGGCAACCGGAGGGCGCTCGATGAACATCTTCAAGGCCATGGCGGTGAAGGATGTCGAGGAAGCGAGCCGGGTGATCCCGGTGATCGACGTCGCGCCGGCGTTTCGCGGTGTGCCGGGTGGGCTCGATGCCGTCGCGGCCCAGGTGCGCAGGGCGAGCGAGCAGGTCGGCTTCTTCTACGTCGCCGGCCACGGCGTGCCCGAGGCGCTCATCGACAGCGCCTTCGCCGCCTCACGCGAGTTCCACGCCCTGCCGCTATCGGACAAGCTGGCGCTCAAGCTCAACCAGAACAACATCGGCTACCTGCCGGTGAACGAGAGCATCCAGCGCGCCTCCACGGTGCACAAGGCCACCCGTCCCAACTTCAACGAGAGCTTTTTCATCAGCCACGAGCGCGGCCCCGCCCACCCCGACGTGGTGGCCGGCACGCCGCTCCGCGGCGCCAACCAGTGGCCGGCGGGGCACGACCGGATGCGCGCGGCGATGGTCGGATACTTCAAAACCATGGAATCGCTCGGCGCGCGGATGCTACCGGTGCTGGCACGCTCGCTCGAGATGCCGGCCGGCTTCTTCGCTCCGTCGTTCGCCAACGAGGCGCACATCAACCTGCGCTTCCTGCACTATCCGCCCCAGGAGATCGACGACCCCGAGCAGTTCGGCCAGGGCCCGCACACCGACAACTCGTTCATCACGTTCCTGGCCCGCGAGGACACGCCGGGCCTCGCCGTGCGGCTCCCGAGCGGCGAATGGCTATCGCCGCCGCTGATTCCGGGGACGTTCCTGGTCAACCTGGGCAACGTGATGAAGCGCTGGTCGAACGACCGCTTCCTGTCCACGCCCCACGGCGTGGTGAACGACTCGGGCCGCGACCGCTACTCGATCGCGTTCTTCTACAGCCCGAACATCGACGCGACGATCGAGTGCCTGCCCACGTGCACCTCGGCCGCCAATCCCCCGCGCTATGAGCGCGCCCTCTACGGCGATCTCGTCAAGGCCTTCTACAGCGCGAATTACTTCCACCAGAAGGATCACGCCCGAGAGGGCTAGTGACAGCAGGGGCCCGGCTTTTTACAGCAGAGCGGGGCGGCCGACGACTTCGGCGACGATGCGGACGAGTGCGGCGGGGGAGACCGGCTTCGTGACGTGGGCGGTGAAGCCGGCGGCGAGGGCGCGGTCGCGGTTTTCCTCGCCGGCGTAAGCGGTCAGGGCCACGGCGGGGATGCGGCCGCCGTGCTCGCGCTCGCGCTCGCGGACGCGACCGATGAGATCGTATCCGTCGGCGCCTGGCATCCCGATGTCGCTGATCAGCACGTCGATGTAGGTCCCGGCCAAGATGTCGAGGGCGGCGTCCGCCGAGTCCGCCTCGCGGACCTCGGCCCCGCAGTCGGCCAGCACCGTCTTGACCAGGCGGCGCGAATCCTCGTGATCGTCGACCACCAGAGCCCGCACGCGATCGAGCCTGGGCAGAGCAGCGTCCTCGCGCGGGCGCCTGCTCTCGCCGGGCGTGCCCGCAGCGACCGGCCGCGCTTCGCGCGCCAGTAGCGGCAGGTACACCGTGAACGCCGCACCCTGATCCTGGCCGGCGCTGGCCGCCTCGACGCGGCCGCCGTGCAGAACGACCAGCCGCCGCACGATCGCCAGTCCCAAGCCGAGCCCTCCGTGTCGTCGCGTGCTGCTGCTGTCGGCCTGGTGGAACGACTCGAAGATGTGCGGCAGCATCGCGGCGTCGATGCCCTGGCCGGTATCGGTCACCGTCAGGCGCGCGGCGTTGTCCACACGGTCCAGGTGGACCTCGATGCGGCCGCCTTCGGGGGTGAACTTGGCGGCGTTGCCGAGCAGGTTCAGCGCGATCTGCTCGAGGCGGACGGCGTCGCCTGGGACCCAGGCCGCGTCGGGATCGATCGCCACCGAGACCACGAGCTTGCGCGTCTCGGTGTCACGCCGGACCGACTCGAGCGCGTGCTCGATGACCACCCTCAAGTCGACCGGCCGCTTGTCGATCTGAAGCTTGCCCGCCACGATGCGCGAGACGTCGAGCAGATCGTTGATGAGCTGCGCCTGCACGCGCGTGTTGCGCTCGATGCTGGCCAGCGCCGAGGCCGCCTCCTCGCCGGACAGTCGGCCGGAGCGGAGCATCAGCACCCAGCCGAGCATGGCCGTCAGCGGCGTGCGCAGCTCGTGCGAGAGCGTGGCCAGGAACTGATCCTTGGCGCGATTGGCGCCCTCGGCTTCCGCGTAGAGCCGGGCATTGTCCACCGCGATCGCGGCGCGCTGGGCGAGATCGCGAGCCATCGCGAGGTCGGCCGGGCCATAGCGCCGCTCGGGGCGGGTGACGATGAACGAGATGGTGCCGATGGCGCGACCGCGCGCGGTCATCGGCACGACCATCGCGGATTTCGGCGAGAGCTGCTGCATGATCTGCAGGCCCTCCAGCCAGGCGGGTCCGATCTCCGGCAGCAGCAGCGGCTGGCCCTCCTTCACCTGGTCGAGGGCCGGCAAGAATGCCTGCAGCTCCACCGAGGTGGCCAGGCGCTCGAGCATCTGGGCGACGCCCGTCCCCTCCGGATCCGTGCCGGCGGTGTGCAGGCGGCGGCCCGCGATGGGCTCGGCCAGGTGAACGACGCACCAGTCGGCGAAGCCGGGCACCGCGAGGCGGACGAGGCTGTCGAGCGTGGCCGTCTGATCGAGCGACGAGGCGAGCAGGTCGCTGGCGCCGGCGAGGAAGCGGGCGCGCTCGGCGGACGCTTCGGCCTCGACCCGCGCCGCCTGCGCCATCTCGAGCAGATGGTCCCGCTCCTCGGTGACGCGCTTGCGCTGGGTGATGTCGAGCATCAGGCCCTGCACGTGCCGCACGCGACCGTCGTCGCCCGTCACCGGCCGCACGATGTTGTCGATCCAGATCAGCCGGCCGTCGGCCGTCGCCATGCGGTATTCGAGGCGAACGTCACGGCCGCTCCGCGCGCGGTCGCGGAGCACGGAGAGCACGGCCTCGCGATCGTCGGGATGAATGAGGGTGAGCCAGAACGCCGGCTCGTCCAGCCAGCGCCGCACGGGATAGCCGAGCAAGTCTTCCGCTCGATGGCTCACGAACGTGATCTCGAGCGTGGCCGGGTCGGCCTCCCACACGATGCCGTCGAGTCCCTCGACGAGGCCGACGAACCGCGTGCGGCCCTGCTGCGCGCTCCGGTACTTGCGCCCCTGATCCACCGCGGTGGTGACGCGGCCGGCCAGCCCCTGGGTCATGCCGAGATCGGCCGGCGTGTACGGCCCACCCTCTGCGCGCACGAGAGTGAGGGCGCCGAGGACGTGGCCGCGTCCCACCAGCGGCACGATCATGGCCGAGCGAATGCCCAGCGTGGTCACCAGGCGCGTCTGCCGCTCGCCCACGGCCATGCGGGCGATCGCGGCCTCGTCGGCCTCGGCGATCAGCTCGGCGTGGGCGCCGGTCAGCACGCGCGCGAGCGTCTCCGGCAGCTCGGCCGCCCGGAGTGGATGCCCCTGGAGCTCGCGCGCCACCAGCTCGCGCGTCGCATCGGAGTGAGCGACGACCAGTCGACGGATCTCGCCACCGTCCTCGACCAGGTCGATCATGCACCAGTCGGCCAGCGTCCCGGCGAGGAGTCGGGCGAGGCTGGCCAGCGTGGTTTCATAGTCGAGCGAACCGGTCAGCATCCCGCTGGCCTCGGCGAGCAGCACGGACTGACGAGCCGCCTGCTCGGCCTGACGACGCTCCACCTGGGCGCGCCGCAGCTCCTCGGCCCGCTCGTCCTCGGTTCGCTTCTGCTCGGTGACATCCCGCACCACGATCAGACACACCGGTCCACCCGGCGCGTCGATGCGCGCGATGGCGGCGTCGAGGGCGAACTCGGTACCGTCGCGGCGGAAGCCGATCGGGCCGGCCGCCTCGACCCCTGCGGTGATGGCCCGCAGGCGGCCGCGCGCGCCCTCGAGGTGTGTGTCGAGCACGCGGAGGAAGCGCTGGGAGAAGAACCGATCGGCGGCGCCGCCCACCGCATCGCCGGCGGTGCAGCCGAAGAGCACTTCCGCGGCCCGATTGAATCGGATCACCCGGTGGGCCGCGTCCACGCACATGATCGCGGTCGGCGCCCCGCTCAGCATCGCGGCCAGCTTGCTCTCGCTGGCCCGGAGCTTGGCCTCGAGCTCGCGCCGGGTGCCGCCCGCCGCGACCAGCGCCTGCGCCAGGTCGTCGAGCTCCTGGACGGGGAAGGGGCCCAGCGTCGGAACTTCCCCCTGAGCCAGCGTGTGGGCGCCGTTCTCGATCGCCCGGACGATGCGCCGGACCCGACGGGACACGAGCAGCGCGAGGCCGACGGCGATCAGGATCAAGACCCCGGCGGCGATGTACCAGCCCCGGCGCGGGTCGCGACCGAGCAACATGAGTGTCGCCACCGCGCCGAGCGGGAGGCTGGCAAGGAGCAATAAGAGGAGGTGCGACCTCAGGGACAACCTTACGACCGGTGCCGCCAATTGCATGCGCCCCGCGCTGAGCAACATTCGCACCAATCGTGGCGCGTCAGAAGTTGAGTAGTAGCGGGCCCTTGACATGGACGCCACCGTCATGGACGGCCGCTTTCCTGACACGGAATGACAGCACGCCGACGCGGCCGACGGCCGGGACGGTGCGCGAAGCCCCGGGGGGGGGGGCCCCCGCGCTCAGCCGCGCGGAATGCTGTTGATCCCGGGCAGCCGTCCCAGGAAGTTGCCGCTGACGCCGCCGTCGACAACGAGGTCGTGGCCGTTGACGTAGCGGGCGTCCGGGCCGAGCAGGAACGCGATCACATCCGCGATGTCCTCGGGGGTGGCCACCCGTCCCACCGGCACCAGGGCATCGCGCTCGGCGGCGAGCCTGGCATCGCGGTACACGGGCTCGGTCATGCCGGTGCGGACCATCCCGGGCGACACGGCGTTGACGCGGATCCCATCCGGTGCCATCTCCTGAGCCAGCACCTGCACCAGCATGATGACGGCGGCCTTGCTCGGGCCATACGCGCCCAGATTGGCGTGCGGGTTACTGCCCGACATCGATCCGGTGGCCACGATGGCGCCGCGCGCGGCCTTGAGCGCGGGATGCGCGGCCTTGGCCAGGAGCCACGTGGCCCGGGTGTTGACCGCGAAGATGTGATCCCAGTCGCGCACGTCGTACGTCATGAGCGCGCCCGGTCGGTTGAGACCGGCGTTGCTCACCAGACCGTCGAGGCCACCGAAGCGCCGCACGGCCTCGTCGACGACGCGCGCCGGCACCTCGGCGGCCGCCAGATCGCCGTGCAGCGGCAGCGCGTCGGCGCCGAGCTTGCGCGATTCCTCGATGACGCCATCGAGGCCCGGCGAGGGGCCGATGTCCACGGCGGCCACCATCGCCTTCGTCCCGCGTGCCTGCGCGTCGCGGGCCAGTCTCAGAACCGTCGCCCGCCCGATGCCGCTCGCGGCTCCCGTCACCAGCACGCGCATGGTCATTCTCCTTGAGATCGCCCGCCGTCACTTTTTGGCGGCGCGCGCGATGGCGGCGATCTGATCCGCGAAGTTCACCTGACTGTCGTCCTGGGGCTGGTAGCCGATCTTCCGCTTGGCGCTGGCCAGGCTCCAGAACCGGTGCGTGTTTCCGCTGATGCCGTACACGATCAGGAACGGAATACCGTTGTCGTCGGTGATGTCCTCGGTCTCGACCATGCGGATCGCCTGCTGGGTCTGATCACGCGCCGAGAGGTAAGCGCCGAGGGCGCGGTGCATGGTCGGGATGTCCCCGGGCTTGATGCTGTCGAGGTCGTTGTCGCGGGGGCCGCCGATGCGCCACTGCACGACCTCGAGCTTGCGCCCGTCCACCTTGCCGGTGGCGAACACGAAGCCCATCAGTTCGTAGGAGGCCTTCGACCAGCCGTACCAGTTGTCCGACCGCGGCGGCATCTCCGGCGTCACCATGTCCACCCGGCCGTCCCACACCAGCCGCTCGTAGTAGTCGGAGGCGTGGTTGGAGCTGCACACGACGACGCGGCGGACGCCTTCCTCCAGCGCCACGCGATAGACGTTGTAGGCCAGCGCGACATTGGCATGCTCGGCCTGGAACTTGGCGTCGCTGTTGTCCTGCCAGGTGTCGGCGGTCATCCCGGGCGCGCGCACGAAGCCGCAGTGGATGACGGCGTCGGCGCCACGGAAGTGCTGCCGGTACGCGTTGCGATCGGGGTTGGTGAGGTCGGACACGATCAGTCCGGGGACCGGTTTGCCGTTACGGTCGGTGCTGCGCACGTCGAGCGAGACGACGTCCCAGCGCTCGGTGAGCGCGGCGAACATCCGCTGCGCGACGTATCCGCTGGCTCCGGTGAGAACGACTCGACGCTTGGCCATCACTTCGCCTCCTGTTTATGGAGGCGTAGTCTCGCACATTTTCTGCGGCTTGCCTTGGACGGCGGGGAAGCGGCGAGTCTAGGGGACGACGCGTACGAAGCGCACCGCGTCGGCGAGAGCGGCGCCACCGCTGTCGTCGGTCTGCACGTAGCCACCCGTCCCGATGGCGAACGTGTACCGACCGTGCAGGATCCAGCCGCCGGTCGCTCGCCGCTCGTTGAACGTGCGAAGCGTGGTCCCTCCGGCGTGGCGTACCGTCACCGGCACCCTGGCCGAGCCCTTGTTCCAGGCGGGGATCCAGACGTAGACATCGTAGGCGCCGTCCACCGCGATAGCCGGCGTCCACCGGTAGCTGTCGCCCTGCTTGCCGCAGCTGCGCAGCGAGCTGCTTCCGAATTCGTTGGCCGCGTACGCCGGACACCAGGTTCCCGTGAAGGTGCGCCTACCGTCCTGGACCCCGGACGCGGCGTTGTCGACGACGATTTCGCCTGGGGGAGGCGGCGCGCCGGGGAGCGCGCTCGCGGCGAACGTGGCATTCACGATCGTGTTGCTGTTCACCGTCAGCGTGCAGGTCCCGGTTCCACCACAGCCGCCTCCGCTCCACCCGGAAAACGTCGAGCCGCTCGCGGCCACGGCCGCGAGGGCCACCGACGTTCCCGCCGTCACGGTCTCGGCGCAGGTGCTGCCGCACTCGATTCCCACGGGCGCGCTGGAGACCGAGCCCGAGCCGGTGCGCGTCACGGTGAGCGTGGCGGTGACAGCCGGCGTCGACGTCGTCGTCCCGGTCACCGTCCGGGAGATCGTGTCGCCGTTCGAGCCAATGGTTACGTTGCTTGCGAAGCTGCCCGCCGTGGCCGAGAGCAAGCGTACGACGACGGTCTGACTGCCGCCCGGCGCCAGCGAGAACGAGCCGCCCGACACGATGCTGAACGGCGCCCCGACGCTCGCCGATCCCGTCAGGCTGGCGGCGGTCGCGTTCTGAACGGTGAAGGATCGGTCAACCACGGTCCCGACCGGCACGGTTCCAAAATCGACAGCGGTCGACGGACTGACGGCGATGTCCGCCTGGGCGAGCCCGCTGACGACTTGGGTGCACTGGCTCTCGAGGCCATCGAGGTCAACGGCGGTCACGGCTGCGAAGTACATGGCGCCCGCGACGAGGCTCGCGACCCGGGACGACAGGACATCTCCGATGCTCGGCGCCGGGGTGGGGGAGCCGACGGAAAAATACGACGCGCTCGGACAGGGCGGCGGCGACGCTCCCAGGTAGACGTGGTAGCCCGCGAGGTCGGTCAGCGGTGTCCCGTCCGCGTTCGTGGTCGGCGCGCCCCAGCTCAGGCTGACCGAGGCGGCCTCCACGCGTGCGGAGCCGGCGACGAGCATGACGACCGTGAGTGAGGCCAGGAGCCGCCACGCATCGGTCCACGTGCGAGAGCGGTGATGCAGCATACGCGCGACTCCCCGTCATCACGAGACGGCCGTCATTGTCGAACGGCAACGTCCGACCGATGCGCCGCGGCGACTGGCCTGGCAAGCGGAGTGCCACCACGCGGAGAACCTGGAACGTCAGACGAAAACAAACGAAACCGGAAACACCCCACTTGGTGAGGCGTCGACCAGATGACGAGTCGTGGCGGCAAACGGACGTTCCGACATCTGCCGAGGCGCAGTGGGGATCGCGCAGATCTCGGCGAAGAACCTCGGACGCGGCTACCTCACTTAGCCGCCCAGGCCCTTCGCCTTGTAGACGGGTGCGGCGCGAGGGCCAGCAAGGAATTCGATCAAGGCGCGCCCCGCGGCCGGGTCCTTCGCCTCGGTACCGAGCCCGATGGAAAAGATGGTCGTCGTCTGCAGCTCGGCCGGCAGCGGCCCGACGACGTCGACGCCCGGCACCGCCAGCAGCTCGGGGATCTGAGCGGCAGCGAGCTCGATCTCGCCGCCGGCGACCATGTCCCCGGCCTTCGTCCCGGTATCCCTGTACTTCGCCGCCACCAGCTCCGTGAGGCCGAGACGCTCGAGCGCCCGAGCAAACGCCACGCCGGAGGCGCCTTCGCGCGAGTAGCCGATCGATTTCGCGGCGACGAGCGTGCGCTTCAAGGCCTCAGGCGTGCCGATATCGGGCTTCGGCGCGCCCGCCTTGACGCCCATACCGACTCCGGACCGGGCGACATCGGTCTTGGTGGCCGCGACAACCTTACCGCCCTTCACCAGATCGTCGATGGTGGACGACGTCAAGACCAGGACGTCGGCGGAGGCCCCGTCCAGGACGCTGGTTCTGAGCACGGCCGCCAGACCATAGGTCACGAGGATCTTGTGACCGGTCGCGGCCTCGAAAGATGTGAACAGCTCGACGGTCGCCGGCTGCATCCCCACCGTGCTGAGCACCTTGATCTCGGCGGCCTCGACCGGCGCCCCGGTCAGCCCCATCCACACGCCCAGCGCGATCAGCGCGACGAGCATCGCGCGCCGCACGTCGTCGACCCGCATCACTTCGCCTCCACGGTGCGATGGTGCTGGACGCCCAGCTTGCTGATGCCCAGCTCGACCACGTCGCCCGGCTGCAGGTAGCGCGGCGGCTTCTGGCCGTGACCGACGCCGGCCGGCGTGCCGGTCGAGATGAGATCGCCGGCGCGCAGTGACATGAAGCGGCTCACGTAGGCCACGAGCGAGGCGACGGTGAAGATCATCTTGGCGGTGCTGCCGTGCTGCCGCCGCTCGCCGTTGACGGTCGTCCACATCTCGAGCGCTTGCGGATCCGGAATCTCGTCGGCGGTGACGAGCCACGGGCCGACCGGACCGAACGAATCCGCGCTCTTGCCCTTGGTGGTCGTGCCGCCGTGCTCCATCTGGAATGCGCGCTCGGAGACGTCGTTGACGATGCAGTAGGCGGCCACGTGCGAGAGCGCCTTGCCCTCGTCCACGCTGCGTGCGTCCCGTCCGATGACCGCGGCCAGTTCGCACTCGTAGTCGAGTTTGGTGCCGCCACGCGGCCGGATGGTCGCTTCGTCCGGGCCACAGATCGCGCTGGGAGCCTTGATGAAGACCGTCGGCTCCTTCGGCAGGGCCATGCCGACCTCTTCGGCGTGGTCGGTGTAGTTGAGGCCGATGCACACCATCTTGCCGATCCCGGCCAGCGGGCAGCCCAGGCGCGGCTTGCCGCGCACGATGGGCAGCCGGGCGATCTTCACCGCGCGAAGCTTGCGGAGCGATGCCGGCGCCAGCACGGCAGGCGTGATGTCCTTCACGACGCGCGACAGATCGCGCAGCGTGCCGTCACCGTCAATGAGCCCGGGCTTCTCGGCCCCCAAGCGACCATAGCGAACGAGCTTCATGGCAGTCTCCTTGAGCGTGCGCCTTTGACGCGATCGCGCTGGACCGGAACCGGCGCGAATTCTATCATCGTCCGCCAACGAGCATGGACGGCGGCATAGGCGACCGCGGCATCGCGTGCTGAGAATTCTGCTGGCGCCGGCGCTCATCGGCGCAGCGAGCCTCTCCGGCCGCCGCTGGGGCCCGACGGTCAGCGGCTGGCTCGTGGGGCTCCCGCTTACCTCCGCGCCGGTGACCTTTCTGCTCGCGCTGGAGCACGGGCCCGCATTCGCCGCGCAGGTGGCGCTCGGAACCCTGGTCGGCACGGTCTCGCAGATCCTCTTCGCCATCGGGTACGCGTGGCTCGCGCGCCACCAACGCTGGCCACTGGCGTTTGCGGGCGGCAGCGTCGCGTTCGCGCTGTCGACGGCTGCGCTCGCCGGTCTCCGCGTACCGCTGGCGGCGCTGGCGTGTGGTGTCGTGATCGCGCTGGTGCTGGGGCTGCGCGCGATGCCGATCGTCGAGCGGCGAGCGACGGCCGCGTCGCCGCCGCTACCGCGCTGGGACTTGCCGGCGCGCATGGTGGTGGCCACGTTGATCGTGGGCGTGCTGGTGGCCGCGGCGCCGTCGCTCGGGCCGCGCTTCACCGGGATGCTGTCGCCGTTTCCGGTCTACGCCGCCATCCTCACGGTCTTCGCCCATCGCGGGCAAGGGGCGCCGGCGGCCATCGGGGTGTTGCGCGGCCTGCTCGCCGGGCTCTTCGGCTTCGTCGGCTTCTTCGTCGTCGTGGCTGGCTCGATCGAGCGCCTGGGAGTCTCAGCGGCGTTTGCCGTCGCGACGCTCGTCGCGCTGATCGCCCAGCTCGTGTCGCTGCGCGGACTTCGCGTCGGATCGTCGTGAGCGCCTGCGCCCGCACGTGCTCGCCGCGGTCAGCGCGCGGGCGAGCGTCGAGACTCAGGCGGCGCGCAGGCGGGGATCGAGCAGGTCGCGGAGCGCGTCGCCCAGGACATTGAAGGCGAAGATGGCCAGCGTCAGGGCCAGGCCCGGAAAGACCGACAGCCAGGGCGCCCGCACCATGTAGCTCCGTCCCGTCGCGCTGAGCATGCCGCCCCAGGAGGGTCGTGGCGGCGGCACGCCGTAGCAGACGCGGAACATCTGATCGTGGAAGGCGGTCACGAACTGCCCGATCAGCTTGGCCCGCACGGCCTCGTTGGGTGCGCTGCGCGCCAGGTTGACCAGCTCGGTGAGCTTGGGATCGTCGAGGTGGAGCTGGTTGCGCGTGTCGCCCGGCGTGAAGGTGGCCAGCCACTCGTCCTCGTCGCCCAGTGTCCAGGCGGGAATGTGGACCATGCCCTCGTAGTTGCCCTTGTACGTGCTGGAGATCCACCGGATACTCCTGGGTCACGATACTCGCCTCGATGCCGAGCTTGGCCAGCATCGACTTCAAGAGCTCGGTGCGCGAGGTGTACGTCGGCCCGTAACCCGTCGTGGTGGTCAGCTTGACGGGCAGGCCGTTCGGATAGCCAGCGTCGGCCAGGAGCTTGCGCGCGGCCGTGACGTCGTAGCGGTACCAGGCCGCCGACTCGCCCAGCTTGTCGAGCGGGATGAAATACTTCGACGTGACCGGGATGGGGCCCGAGAAGAGCTCGGCGCCCTCGGTGAACATGGCCTTGGCCAGGCCGGCGCGGTCGATCGACATGGAAACCGCGCGGCGCACCCGCACGTCGCTCCACGGTTTCTGATCGACGCGCCCGACCAGGTTCTCGCTCGTCTGGAACAGCCGGTGCGGCATGACCTTCGCGCCCGGGATGCTGCGCGCCTCAGGCACCAGGAAGTGCGGCAGGCCTTCGCCCCGTCCGGCCGGAATCAGGTCGAGCTTGCCGGTGCGCATCGCGGCGATCTGGCCAGCGTTGTCGGCAATGATGTAGAGCTCGACACCGTCGAGGTACGGCTTGCCGGCCTCGAAGTAGTCGGGGTTGCGCTTGAAGACCAGGCGCTGCTTCTCACGGTACTCCTCGAGCATGAACGGCCCGGTGCCGATCACCGTGTCGACCGCGGTGTAGTCGCCCGCGCCGTCCGGCGTCGGCTTGCCCGCTTCCTTGGCATAGACGTACATCGTGGTGGCGGCCAGGTTGGCCACGAACGACGAGAACGGCGCGGACAGCTCGAAGCGGACGGTGTACTTGTCCGGCGTCGTCACCGCCTTCAGGGTCGGGAAGAGCCTCGCCTCCGGCGACTTCGCCATGCGCTCGAAGGTGAACTTGATGTCCTCGGAGGTCAGCTCGCGGCCGTTCACCGGCGGCTTGTTGTGGAAGTGCACTCCCTTGCGGAGCGTGACCACGTAGGTGGTCGGATTCGGCTGGCTCCAGCTGGCGGCCAGGTCGTTCACGACCTCGCCGAGGGGTCGTACTTCAGCAGCCGGTTGTGCGTGTAGGCCAGCGCCAGCTGCGTGTAGACCGGCGCCTTCTTCTTGCCCAGCGTGTCGAAGCCGACCGGATCGGACTGCTCGGCGACGCGGAGGATTCCTCCGCGCTTGGGAGCCTGGGCGGGCGTGGGAGCGACCGCCACGAAGGCGGCGACGCTCACGACGCCGGCGGCGACGAGCGTGCGACGGAAGCGGGTCATGGGAGTCCTTTCCTGATCAGGCGCCCGAAACCTCATTCGCCTCGGAAGACGGGCTTGCGCTTCTCGAGCATCGCCCGGCGCCCCTCGCTGGCGTCGGCGCTCTGCCGGGCGCGCAGCGACAGCGCGGTCAGGTCTTCGTGCGGGATCTGCTCGCGCGCCGAGATGGTGCGCTGGATGACGGCCTTGATGCCGGCCAGCGCCAGCGGCGCGTTGTCGGCCACCGTGCGCGCCAGCGCAGCGGCCGCAGTATCGAGCTCGGCCGCCGGGACCACCTGGTGGATCATCCCGATCTCGAAGGCTCGCCGTGCGTCGATCGGACGTCCCGTCAACAGCAGGTGACGGGTGTGCGCGGGGCCGATGATCTCCACCAGCTTGTGGGCGAGCGGGAAGCCCAGGATGAGGCCGATGCGCGCCAGCGGCATGCCGAAGCGGGCGGGCTCCGCCGCGATGCGCAGATCGCAGTGCAGCGCCAGCTCGCAGCCGCCGGCGATGGCGTCGCCGTGGACCACCGCGATGGTGGCGTGTCGCGAGCTCTCGATCTTCCGCAGGACGGGCACCACGCCGGCGTCGGGATCGTTGGACGCCACACGCGCTTCCATCTCCTTCAGGTCACGGCCCGAGCAGAACGCCGGCCCGGCGCCGCGGAACACGATCACCCGGACGTCGTGGCGCGCGTCAAGGCTTTCGATGCCCTCGCCCAGCAGGCGGAGCATCGCGGCGTTCATCGCGTTGCGCTGCTCGGGGCGGTTGAGCGTGACGGTGGCGACGCCGTCGGCCACGGCGATCAGGATCTCGTCGGACATGGCGCGATGGTATCATCCGGTCGCGGTTTCCGAGGACGGGAGATCATGAAAGTCATCTACGAAGTGCGCGACAAGGTCGCCCGCATCACGCTCAACCGGCCCGAGGTCATGAACGCGATGGACGCCGAGGTCTACGCGGAGCTGTCGAAGGCGTGGGAGGACGTGCGCGACAACCCCGACGTGTGGATCGCGGTCATCACCGGCGCGGGCGATCGGGCGTTCACGGCGGGCGCCGATCTCAAGTCGCTGATCCCGCAGCGCCGCGAGCGCGCGGACTTCTGGCTGACGCAGAAGAACATGATCCTGAATCGCGGGCTGGAGGTCTGGAAGCCGGTCATCGCCGCGGTCAACGGCTACTGCCTGGCCGGCGGGATGACGCTGCTGTTCGCCACCGACATCCGGATCGCCGCCGAGCACGCCGTGTTCGAGATCTCCGAGGTCAAGCGCGCGATCCTGCCCGGCAACGGCGGAACGCAGCGAGCGCTGCGACAGCTGCCGTACGCGATCGCCATGGAGATGCTGCTGCTCGGCCGGCGCCTGACCGCCGCCGAGGCGCTCGGCTTCGGGCTCGTCAACGCCGTGGTGCCGCTGAAGGACTTGATCACCACGGTGGACACGTACGCCCAGCGTCTCTGCGAGAACGGCCCGCTGGCCTTACGCGCTGTGAAGGAGCTGGCCATCCGCAGCCAGAGCGTGCCGCTGGAGCACGGGCTGCGGCTGGAGGAATCGTTCCAGGAGTTCCTTCGCACCACGGAGGACGCCAAGGAAGGCCCGCGCGCGTTCGCCGAGAAGCGCAAGCCGGCCTACAAGGCCCAGTAGATGGACCGGCCCTCGCGCTCCGCGCTCTTCGTCCCCGGTCATCGGGCCGCCTGGATCGAGAAGGCCGCCGGCTACGGTGCCGACACGCTGATCCTCGACCTGGAAGATTCGGTGCCCGATCAGGAGAAGGCCGCC
>Ga0075428_100002966_pt1 | contig 18502 bp, 13 predicted proteins | sample RhiMetdeltSRZDD2_FD_75291 | JGI IMG/M metagenome (GOLD analysis project Ga0075428, IMG submission 75291) | Populus rhizosphere microbial communities from Tennessee, USA - Rhizosphere MetaG P. deltoides SRZDD2 | ecosystem: Host-associated > Plants > Roots > Rhizosphere > Soil | place: USA... | reverse complement strand
CGTGTTGTTTCCCCTTCAGCCTTGATCTGAGCACGGAGCTCGCTGAATCCGTGTAGCATCTCGGCTCGAAGTTCGTCGACGGTCATCACGCCTCCATCGTAGCATCGTCCGCGTTGCGCAGATCGTGCCATCCAGGCGTTGCGCATGTTTCGCAACAAATCGGTCGGTCAAGAGTGTGCCGAATCAACATGTACGTCGCAATTGCGTACTCCCGGGCTCTGCGGTGTTTGAAATCTGCAGCGTCGGAACCAAATAACCATGCCGCTAAAGTACATGTCGGGCGAAGAAATACGGAAGGGCGACCGCGTGTTGTTTCATGGGGAACCGGGGGAGATTGAGTACGTCGTCGACGGGTTGATCGGTGACGCGAAAATCGACTGGCACATGAGAGAGCACGGCCCAGGCGTCCTGGTGAGCGAGCCGAAGCACTTCGGACGAGCATACATACGGGAAATGACGCACTTGGTCTTTGTCAGCAGGGCCGAACCCAACTAGCGCCACGTACTTCGTCATTGACCGTGAACGGCTTCCGTAATCCATTGTCGGACGACGTTACAACCGTATTGACGACAACAGCGACGTTGCGATCTCCTCCCACTCTGCATCGAGGCTGCTGCGGCACTCGGGCTTGTGTGCACGGCGATACCAATAGCCCGCGTTCCCGAGGTCCCCTTCCTTGCGATGAAGATACGCGTGGATCCAGGCGCCGGTCGCATCGTCGATGTTCTGCGCGACTTCGTGCGCTGCATGCCACTCGCCTTTGGCATCGTGCCAGAGCGCGCGCAGTGGTGCCGACAGCGTCGCGGGCGGCTCCGTCTCCGTAGTGGTGCGTTTGAAGTCGGATAGTGTCATTCAGCTATCCCTCATCACTAGTCGCTAATCCTGAATCGCTAATCTAGGATCCCTGATCCTCGAATCCCTGATGCCGGATTCCAGAATAGTCGAATCCGAGAGTCGGCGAGTGCCTCATGGTCGAATCCTGAGTCGTCGAGTCGTCCGATCTGCGTCGTCAGATCTGACTCCGATTCGGTGATTAGCGACCCTTGAAGACGGATCAGCTCAGAGCTCTGATGTATGCTTCATTTCCATTGGAGCTTAGATGAAACTCGTGCTGGCCTCGACTTTGGCGGTTATGCTTCAGGCACCCGCTTCTCAACCGTTAACCATCGATGACGTCGCCTGGCTGACAGGCTGCTGGGAGTATTCGTCGGGGTCGCGGACCGTGGAAGAGCACTGGCTCGCACCGCGAGCGCACACGATGATCAACGTCGCACGAACCGTACAGGCAGACAAACTCGTCGAATACGAGACGGTGCTCATTCGCGAGCAGGAGGGCCGCCTTGCATTCGAGGCGCATCCATCTGGTCAACCCTCAGCGGTCTTCCTGTCGAGGACCGTTAGCGATCGCGAAATGGTCTTCGAGAACCTGCAGCACGACTTCCCACAACGCGTTGGGTATCAGCGGAAGGGAGACTCGTTGCTGGCGTGGATTGAAGGCACGCGCAACGGGCAAGCGCGACGCATCGAGTTTCCGTACCGCAAAGTTGCGTGCGGCGGGGATTAATCAAAATCATTCACAGTCACGCGGCGATCATGAATTAGAGATAGGAAAGGAGAATTTTCTCCTTTTCTATCTCTAAGACTGGATCGCCGTGTGACAGTGAATGACGTTGTGAAGTGGCTACTTGGCCAGAAAAAGATCGTAAGCGGAATTACCGCATTCCCTCTGATACCGATACCCCAGCGCATCGAGAAACGATTCGAAGTCTCCCATCTCGGTGTCCGGCACCTCGAAGCCGGCCAGCACGCGCCCGAAGTCGGCGCCGTGATTGCGGTAGTGGAAGAGGCTGATGTTCCAGCGGCCGCCGAGCTTTTCGAGAAACGCCATTAACGCGCCCGGGCGTTCGGGAAACTCGAACCGGCACAACTGTTCGTGCGCCACATCAGGGCTGCGGCCCCCGACCATGTGACGGACGTGCAGCTTGGCCGTCTCGTTGTCGGTGAGATCGACCGTGGCGTAGCCGCCGGCGGTGAGTGCCGCGGCAATGTCGGCCGCGTCCTGCCGCGATCGGGTCGCGATGCCGACGAAGATATGGGCGACATCACGGCCGCTCAGTCGATAGTTGAACTCGGTCACGACGCGGCGTCCGATGGTGGCGCAAAATGCGCGGAAGGCACCGGGACGCTCCGGGATGGTGACGCCGAAGAGCGCCTCACGCGCGTCTCCAAGCTCTGCGCGCTCGGCGACAAAGCGCAGCCGATCGAAATTCATGTTGGCGCCGCTTAAGACGGCGGCCAGCCGCGCACCAGTGATGCGCTCACGTTCGGTCCACGAGCGGAGCCCGGCGACGGCGAGCGCCCCGGCCGGTTCCATGATCGTTCGCGTGTCGTCGAAGATGTCTTTGATCGCGGCGCAGATCTCGTCGTTCGACACGCGTACAACTTCGTCGACCGTCGTCTGCACGATCGGAAACGTCAACGTGCCGACCTCTTTCACCGCCACGCCGTCCGCGAAGATGTCGACTGAATCAAGAGCGACCCGACGGCCAGCTGCCAGTGACTGGAACATGGCGTCCGCGCCGAATGGTTCGACGCCGATCACTTTCACCGATGGACGAAGCGCTTTGACGTAGCTCCCGATTCCGGCGATCAGTCCGCCTCCCCCAACCGGGACGAAGATGGCCGACACGTCGCCGAGCCGATGCCTGAGGATTTCATCGCCGACGGTGCCTTGTCCGGCGATGACCAATGGATCGTCAAACGGGTGGACGAACACCATCCGTCGCTCCACGGCCAGTTCGTGGCAGCGCGTTTGCGCGTCGGCGTAAGTATCGCCAGCCAGAACGACCTCCGCACCGAGATCGCGCACGGCATCCACCTTGATCTCGGGCGTCGTCTGGGGCATGACGATCACCGCAGGGATCTTCACGTGACGCGCGGCGAACGCGACCCCTTGTGCATGGTTGCCGGCGCTGGCGGCAATGACCCCGCGCTTTCGCTCCTCGTCGGTGAGATGGGCGATGCGGTTGTAGGCGCCGCGTAGCTTGTAGCTGAAAATCGGCTGGAGGTCTTCGCGTTTCAGCAGGATTTCATTCTGCAGCCGTCGGGAGAGACGGGACGCAGGGTCGAGTGGCGTCTCGTGTGCGACGTCGTAGACACGACTCGTGAGGATCAGCCGGAGCATTTCGTCCGGCGTGGGAGGACGATCGTGTCCCAGTCTGGTCACTTGCCGGTGGTCACCGGCTGGATGTGAATCCCGCACTCCAGCTTCTGTCCCTGCCATCGCCCTGAACGAGGATCCGACGGATCGAGTGGCAGCGTCGTGCACGGTTCGCAACCGATGCTGGTGTACCCGAGATCGTACAAAGGCAGAAGCGGGATGTCGTGTTGTTTCGCGTACATCCACACGTCACGCGTTGTCCATGTCGCCACGGGGCTGACTTTACGGATAACACGCCCCGACGGCAAGCGGAATGGCTCGAGGTGCGACAGGTTCGCCCGGCTTGGCGATTGCTCGCGTCGCAGCCCCGTGAACCAGACATCGTAGTTCTCGAGCGCCGAAAACAGCGGCTCAACCTTGTGTCGCGCGCAGCACGCGTCGGTGCTGGTCTGCCATAACCCGGGCGACGGTTCGGCGGCGCGAAGATTAATCAGGTTCAATCCCCAACGCTCGGTCAATTCATCACGATACTTATAGGTATCGGCAAAGTGGTGCACGGTGTCGAGAAAGAGCACCGGGATGTCGGGTCTCGTCTGCTGCAGCATATGCAGCACAGCGACATCTTCGGCCTGGAAGCTGCAGGTGATGCACGGTGCCTTGGCGGCGTCGAGTTGTCCGGCGATCACGAGGGCTGCATCGCTCACGTCAATATCTCCTCGAGTACGCGACGCACGGCATCAACGGCTTCCGACTCGGAGGCGGCCATGCGCGCCGCTCTCGCCAACCGTCCCGCCGCCCCGGTTGTCGCCATGTCGCCTCGTCGCTCCGAAACGCGGCGGACGATCATTCCTGCGCCGGCTGTGAAATTCGTTGCCGGATCGATCAGGATGAAGCTGCCGGTCGCGCGATTGGCACGATAGCCGTCGAAAACGATTGGGCGAGATGTCGAGACGGTCGCCGTTCCGATCTCGTTCAATTTGAATCCGCGATCGACTTCCGCTGAAACCGTCGTCGCGCCGTGTTTCAGTAAATAGAGCCGTTTTGGATCCAACGGACGTTCGTCCATCCACACCAGATCTGCGTCGAAGAGGCCACCAACTTCCGTCGGACCCTTGACCATCACATCGCCACGGCTGATGTCGATTTCGTCCTCGAGTGTCAGTGTCACCGACATAGGCGCGAAGGCCTCGTCGAGATCTCCGTCCCACGTGACGATTCGCTTCACGCGGCTGGTGCGATCGCCCGGCCATACCGTGACCACATCACCAACACGGACGATGCCCGATCCGATCTGACCGGCGTAACCACGGAAATCATCCGAGGGACGAACCACCAACTGCACGGGAAACCTGAACGGCCGCCACGTCAGGTCGCGCTCGACTTCAACCGTCTCGAGGTATTCGAGCAGGCTCGGCCCCTCGAACCAGGGCGTGTTGGCGCTCCGCGTGATGACGTTGTCGCCGTTCAGCGCGCTCATCGGAATGGCGTGCACGCGAGCGCTGCCCTGGATGGTCTCGAACTCGCGGCAGATCTCGTCGAAGATCGCGCGGTCGAATTCGACCAGGTCCATCTTGTTGACGGCGAGGGCAAGGTCGCTGATACCGAGCAGTTGCGCGATCCGGGCGTGCCGTCGCGTCTGCTCCCGCACGCCGTGACGCGCGTCGATAAGGAGAATGGCCAGGTCCGCAGTCGATGCCCCGGTCGCCATGTTTCGCGTGTACTGCTCATGCCCGGGCGTATCAGCCAGGATGAACTTGCGGCGCGCCGTCGCGAAGTAGCGGTAGGCAACGTCAATGGTGATCCCCTGCTCGCGTTCCGCGCGGAGCCCGTCGGTGAAGAGCGAGAAATCGATCGGCCCGGCGCTGCGATTGCGTGAGGCGGCCGTCACCGAGTGGATCTGATCTTCGTAAACGCCGCGTGAATCGTACAGCAGACGTCCAATGAGCGTGCTCTTTCCGTCGTCGACACTCCCGGCGGTGCAGATGCGCAGCAGATCGGACATCAGAAGTAGCCTTCCCGTTTCTTGAGTTCCATCGAACCGTCCTGATCGTGATCGATCACGCGCAGCTGACGCTCCGACTGGCGCACTTGAATGAGCTCCTCGATGATCTTGGCAACCGTATCGGCGGTCGATCGCACCGCTCCCGTGCACGGCGAACATCCGAGCGACCGCATCCGGCACATCACGCGCTCGCGTCGATCTCCCGGAAGCGCCTGAACGAATGGCTGCTCGTCGACAATTAGCGAGTTGCCGCGGACGATGACATCCCGTTCCTTGGCGAAGTAGAGGGGGACAACGGGAATCTGCTCGACGTCGATGTAATGCCACACGTCGAGTTCGGTCCAGTTCGACAACGGGAACACGCGAATGCTTTCGCCGGGACCGATGCGGCCGTTCAGCAGGTGCCAGAGTTCCGGTCGCTGACGCTTCGGATCCCACTGACCCTTTTCATCCCTCAGCGAGAAGACGCGTTCCTTGGCGCGCGAGCGCTCTTCATCCCGGCGCGCTCCGCCGAACGCCGCTTGGAACTGACCTTCCGCGAGGGCGTCGAGCAGCGACTTTGTCTTCAGCAGGCCGCAACACCGCTGCGTCCCGACGGCAAACGGCTGCGTGCCTTCGGCAAGCGCTTCGGTGTTGGTGTGGACGATCAGCTTCGCGCCAATCTGGCGCGTGTACGAGTTCCGGAACTCGATCATTTCGCGGAACTTGTACGAGGTGTCGACATGAAGGAGTGGAAAGGGGATGCGGCCCGGGTAGAACGCCTTTTGTGCGAGTCTCAGCAGAACCGACGAGTCCTTGCCGATTGAATACAGCATCACCGGCCGTTCGAACTCGGCGACGACCTCGCGGATGATGTGAATGCTTTCGGCTTCGAGCGCGCGCAAGTGATCCAGGCGGAGCGAATCCTGATGCGGACGGGCGGCGTTGAGGGCCGGGCTCCCGGCTCCGCTGGTTTCCTGATGATTTCCAACAATCCCAGAGGCCACGTGCATCTCGCTCTCCTGTGCCGCCTGCGCCCAAAGAGGCGCCAGACTACCGAACCACCGCCACTACATTGAGGCCGAGCGATATGCGAGGAGAGGCTGAAAGTGTTGAAGCTGAGGATCTTACAGGCGTCTCACCCGCGCGTCGCCGGCATCGTACAGGCGCATCGACAACAAATCGACGCGGCTGGAGCCGGACAACAACAGATGAGCGAGAAGGACATCTAGCTCTTGAAGTTAGCAAAGTTGGCGGCAAAACGCAAAAGCCGCCGAGACCGCCCTTCAGCGAAGGCTCACCCTCACGCCTGCAGTTATGAGGCGAGGCGTCCCCACGGTCGTCGGCAACGTCCCGACGAAATATTCTGCGTTGAACAGATTCTGAACCCCGCCGAAGACCTCGAGATTTCGACCGACCGCCCGCGACGCCATCATGTCGACGATTGCGAAGTCCGGCAGCCGCCGCGATGGCGTGTTCAGGTCGTCGTCGTACTGCGAGCCGACGAATTGCACTCCGGCCGACGCGGTAAGCAGGCGGGCGTTGGAGTACGCGAGTCGGAGGGAGCCGCGGTGTTCCGGCACCTGGGGAAGCCACTTGCCGACGAGGGCAGGGGTTGTCGGATTTTCCGTGACCTTCGCCTGGTCGTACACGTAGGCGGCTGCCACCCTCCAATCTGCGGCGAAGCGGTATTCGACATCGGTCTGGATGCCGTGGACGCGCGTCTTCCCGAGATTCTGCCGCTGCTGTGTGATGTTGGCGCCGACCTGGCTGATCGTCACGTTCGACACCGGATCCTTGATGCGGTTGTCGAACCATGTCGCGCGGACCGTTGAATTCGGGGTGATCGCGAATGATGCGCCGGCTTCGCCGCCGATCAGACGCTCGGGACCGAGATTGTAGTTGGCGGTAGTAAGCGTCGTGCCAACCCGGAATTGTCGATACAGCTCATTCAGCGTTGGAGTGCGGAAGCCCCAGCCGATGTCGCCCCAGACGTCGAGTCGATTCGTGAGGTGATACCGGGCCGCCGCACGCGGACTTGCAACCGTGTCGCTCCGCACCGGCAACGAGGGCACGTTGTTCACCGGTGCGTTGATGAGGCTGGTTTCCAGATTGTGCCCGTCGTAATTCCGCCAACCGTCGATTCGCGCGCTCAACGTCAGCATCAGTTGCGACGTCGGCGTGATGAGATCCTGCACGAAGAATCCGAAGTTGCGCTGCGTACCGCCCGAATTGCGCAGCAGCGTTACCGTCGTGCCGGTCGTTGCGTCGAGGCCGTTTTCTTCGCTATCCCCGTCGACCCATCGAATGTCCGTTCCGGCCGTGAAGTACTGTTTCGTGCCGAACGCGCGCGACCACTGCACCATCCCACCGGCGCTGTGCGTCGGAACGGTCTGCCGCAACGTCATGCGGCCGATGCTGCGCGGCGGATTCGCCGCCGGGACTGCAAGGAAGTTGCTGTGAAACGTCTCGAAATCGGTAAAGACCGTCGCCTGAAGTTCGCTTTGATCGGGCATCCGGGCGCGAACGCCACCGCTGTACGCGCGCCAGATCGTGTCGTTGGCTTCCTCGGTCCCGTCGATAGTACTGGCCTTGCCGTTGTCGCGATTCTCGTCGAAGTAGCCAATGCGCGCGAACGCGTGAAGGCGCTCGCTCGGCGTGTAATCCAGCTTGACGTTCAGGTTCCAGAATTCCGCGGCGGCCTTATTGTCGACTCTCCCGCGCTCGTTCTCGCGCACGATGTAATACCCGTCGGTGTTGAACACGTTGCCATCGACGGTGACACCGAACTTGCCCCACACATGGCTGCCCATGAAGTCGACCTTGGGCGTGCTGCGATTGCCATATTGCGCCTTGACGTCGAGCGTCTTCGGCGTCGCCGGATTGGTGACGAAGTTGATGACGCCGCCCATCGCGTAGTTGCCGTAGAGACTCGACGTCGAACCGTCGACGACTTCAATTCGGTCAGAGCTCTCGAGCGGGACTCGCGACCAATACACCCAACCGCCAAAGGGATCGTTGTTCGGAACGCCATCGACGAGCACGAGCGTGCGGCTGACGCCGCTCGGTCCGATCCCGCGCAACGACACGCCCTGCGACGTCGGATGCGACGCGAGGCTGCTCGTGCGGCGGAACAAGCTGAAGGTAGGAATCTGACGCAAGAGGTCGTCGGCAACCAGCGCCGGTGATTGCTTGATGTCCTCACGGTCGAGGACGCTGACCGATGCGGGAACATCACCGGTACGACGCTCGCTTCGCGTTGCGGTGACGGTTACTGCCTCTTGCACGGACGCGGGCGAGAGGACGATATCGATATTTGTCGGAGACGTGCCAGCACTGATCGTGTGACGAAGTTCGGCGAATCCCGCGGCACGGACAACGAGGACGATTTCTGAGGTCGCCGCCGTAGTCAGGGTAAATCGTCCGTCGGGCCCGGTCACGGTCTGTTCGTCTTTGGCCCCATTGCGCACAGTAATCGTTGCGTTAGGAACGACACTGCCGGAAAGATCCCGAACTGTCCCACTGATCGGTGCCGGAGCGGCCCGGAACGCCGGTGCACTTCCTTGAACAGGTGGTGGGCCCGCCGGCCCGGGGCCTGCGACCTGTGCCAGCAAAAGAACCAAAGCGGCAACCATTCAAGTCTCCTGTTACCCCGGGTTGTGTAATCCCAATGCTTCGCTGTATCTGTCTGCCGGGATCCGTTGTGCGGGATCCGTAGTCCGGGATCCGGAATCCGATCCGTGTTCTTCCGTGGCTTACGACACTGACCGAATGGAGTTTACCGCGCCTGTACAATATGTTCCATGTTGGCGTGCGCGCTCGCCTTGGTGGTGGCTCTCGGTCAATTTGGTCAAGCCAACACAGGTGAACTCCGCGTCACGGTGACCGATGCGACGGGGGGCGCGCTGCCTGGCCCGGTCGAGGTTGTCAGCCAGGCCAATCAAATCCGTCAGCAGATCGACACGGATGCCAACGGGTTGGCGATCGTGCGACGTCTGCCATTCGGTTCCTACCGGGTCATCGTCAGCCGGAGCGGCTTCGCCGATGCCGCTCAGGTGGTTGAAGTGCGCTCGGCCCTGCCGACTGTTTTCCGCGTCACGATGAACGTCTCTGCAGTGCAGACGCAGACGACGGTCAGGGCGGATTCCACATTGCTCGATCCGCACCAACCGACGCTGGTGCACCGCATCGGATCCGATACGCTGCAGCAGCGGACGACGGCGCTGCCCGGCCGCGTCTTGCCCGACCTCGTAAATACACAACCTGGCTGGCTGCTTGAAGCCAACGGGATCCTTCACCCTCGAGGCTCCGAGTATCAGACGCAATACGTCGTCGATGGGCTGCCCATGACGGACAACCGCTCGCCGGTCTTCGCGCCGGAACCGGGCACCGACGACATCCATTCGATGAGCATCATGACCGGCGGGTATCCCGCAGAATACGGGCGCAAGCTAGGCGGTGTCATCGAGGTGGTGACGGCGGCATCCGCCCGACGGGGGTTTGGCAGCTCGGTCTCGGCGTCGCTGGGGAGCTTTGATACGGGCAGTGGCGAAGCAATTGTCGAGCACGGAGGCGAGAAGAGCACGATCAGTGTGACCGCCGCTGCGGCGACCACCGACCGCTACCTCGATCCGCCGGTCGCGGACAATTTCACGAACCATGCATCGACCGCCAGCGCGTCGATGCGGTTCGAACGTGACGTCAGTCCGTCTGGCCGCGTTGGCGTTATTCTTCGCCACGCGTCCTCTCGCTTTCTCGTGCCGAACGAGAACATTCAGCAGGAGGCCGGACAGCGGCAGGATCGCAACAGCCTCGAGAACGCCGCGCGGTTTTCGATCCAGCGAATCTTCTCGTCCAGCATGGTCGGTGACATTCGCGGGATGGTTCGGGACGTCTCGGCAAAGCTGTGGTCCAACCCTCAATCGACCCCGATCGCGGCGGCGCAGGACCGTGGCTTTCGCGAGGTCTACCTCAACGGATCGATGTCCGGCCACCGGGGCGTGCATGAGTGGAAGGCCGGCGCGGACATGAGTGCGGGAACGGCACGAGAGGAGTTCGCCTACACGATTACTGACGACAACGAATTCGATTCCGATGTTCCGACGGATTTCGCGTTTGACGATCGCCGTCCCGATCGTGAGCAGGCCCTTTTCGTCCAGGATCAGATTCGCAGCGGTCGGTGGACCGTGAACGTCGGACTGCGATGGGACCACTACAGCTTCGTCGTCGAGGACCACGCATTCAGCCCGCGACTCGCTGTTGCCTGGTCGCCCGGACCGGATTTGGTCTTCCGGGCGTCGTACGACCGCGTGTTCCAGACGCCGGCGATCGAGAATCTGCTGCTCGCGAGCACCGACGAGTTCGAGCGGCTTGGGGCAGAAGGAGCGCGGTTGCCCGTGCCGACGTCTCGTGGAAACTTTTTCGAGGCGGGAGTCTCCAAGGCGGTTGGCGGCCGCGTTCGTATCGATGTCGCCGGCTACGACCGGCGCATCTCGGATATGGCCGACGACGATCTGCTGTTGAATACCGGCGTGAGCTTTCCGATCGCGTTCCGCTCCGGCCATGTTTACGGCGCCGAGACGAAGCTCGACCTCCGGCAATGGAAAAATCTCTCAGCCTCTCTTGGCTACTCGCTCATGCGCGGCATCGGTGAGTTGCCAGTGACGGGCGGCCTCTTCCTCGGCGAAGACACCGAAGAACTGGACTCAACGGAAAACTTTCCGCTGACCCAGGATCAGCGCCATACAATTCGTGCGCGCGCGACGTATCAGTTCTCGCCGTCAGCCTGGGTGGCGGCAGTGGGATCGTACGGCAGCGGGCTGCCGTTCGAGGATTTCGAGGGGACGCCGGAGGAAGTGGCGGAGCAGTTCGGCCAGGACGTCCTCGATCGAGTGAACTTCGAAACCGGCCGCGTGCTCCCGAATGCGTCGCTGGACATCGCCGGCGGAGTCACCATCGCGAAATCAGCGAAGCACCTCGTGCGACTCCAGGCGGAGGTTCGCAACCTGACCAACCGTTTCGACGTGATCAACTTCGCGGGGCTCTTCTCAGGCACCGCCCTCGCCGCACCGCGAAGCTTTTCCGTTCGAGTGCGCTGGGACCTTCAGTAGCGAGAGCAGCTACTTCCGGGTGACGACGACGACGCCCCAGGGACTGCCCCCGGTAGAAACTTTCTTTTCGACCTTGCCGCTCGCGACGTCGATGATGGAGACGTCGCCGCTTGGACCGTTCGCGGTGTAAAGCTTCGACCCGTCGGCATTGAGCGCGACGCCCCACGGGCGCGCGCCAACACCGGTGATCGTCCGCAGGAGTTTTCGGCTCGCCACGTCAATCACCGCGACAGCGCTCGCGCGTCCCAGCGACATGTACACCTGGGTGCCGTCAGGCGAAAGAACGCCGCCCATCGGTCGCGGCGGCGTCTCCGCGCCTTCGATCTTCGGCAGCTGAATCGTAGCGGCTACCTTGCGCTTGGCAACGTCGATGACGCTGATGAACGCCGCAGTTTCGCTTGGCACGAACGCGATGGCGCCGTCCTTGGAAAAGGTGACCGAACGTGGTCGTGGTCCCGTTTTGATTCGGGCGAGCAGCTTGCGAGTTTTGGTATCGATCGCTGCCACGTCGCCGCTTTCTTCCGACGTGACGAACACCATCGTGCCGTCGGGGTTTACCGTAACCCCTTCTGGTTCGCCGCCGACGCTGATGCGAGCTGCGATGTTACCGCTGGCGACGTCAATGATCGAGACCTGCGCGGCATCCTCGTTCGACACATAGATCGTGCTGCCATCGGGCGACGTGTCGAAGAGCTCGGGATCGTCGCCGCTCTCATATTTCTTCACGAGTTTGTGCGTCGCTAGATCGACCACACCGATGCCGTCAGCGCTTCGATCGGGAGGAGGCAGCTTCGATTCGTCCACGTTGGGTCCGGCAATGGCGGAACCGGAGAGCGCGACGAGCAGCTGGGTGCCGTCGCGCGACACGCGAATGCCGCGGGGACGCTTGCCGACGGCAATCCGCTCGAGCACCTGTCCCGCGGCAGGATCGATGACGATGACGTTGCCGCCGGTTTCATCGGACACATATAACGCCGGCCCGGTCGGCAGCGCAGGTTTCGGCGGCGGCGCTGGAGCTGGTGTGGTGGCGCCTGATGAGGGGGGTTGTGGGGACGATCCCCCGCAAGCGCTGGTGACCATCACGGCGCACACGATCGCTGCTGCCGGAATTCTCAAGACATTCCGCATCGCACCCTCAGCGTGAGTGAACGCGCGCGATTAGAACGAGATGGCGTCGCGCGCCTTGTTCAGTTTTTCGAGGTCGATTCCCGGGACTTTGGCCAGCCCGTCGAAATCCTTGATTTCGCCGTTGGCCTTTCGGTACTCGGCGATCGCGTCGGCATCTTTTTGCGTGATGGCGAGCACGGTCACCATATCCTTGGTCGTTGCGCGATTGACGTTCACCCGGCCGCTGACGCGCAGCAAGTACTCTTCCGCGGTGGTGAAGTCGTCGGACGTGCCTTCCGCGCCGCGATCGATCATCTTCTCGATGACTTCTTCCCACTGCGTGCGCGTCCGGCGCGTCGACAGAATGCGATCCGCGTCGTGGCAGTTGCTGCACACGCGTCTGAACGCGGCGGCCGGCGCGTCATCTTGATCCTGCGCCTTGGCTGCAATCGTGACCAGCGTTGCCGCCATTCCAACAACGAGAAGTGCCAGTATCCAGCGAACCGTGCGGAGGGTGTTGCCGTCGACCATATTCCGTGTTCTTCCGTGTGTTTGTTCCGGGATCCCTGGTTCGGGATCCGGAGTCCGCCGTCCGTGTTCTTCCGCGGTCCGTAAGCAGCCGAGCCACTCGGCGCGTATCTTCTAACTATACCGCGTTCGGGCTTGACTGATGTTTCGCTCTGCAATATGCGACGCGTTCGCGGTATTGCAGAGCGGAGTTCGTATACACGCGTTCGCGGAAAAATAGTAAAACGTCTGGCTGAACTTGACGCGTGAGCTTACCGGGGGCTCGATCTATCACTCCGAGGTTAAGAATGCGAAACAGATATATGGGGTTGGAGTGGACAGTGGCCGCGCTGATTGGAGCCGCGGTCGCCGTCTCCGCGCAGGGACGCGGCGGTGGTGCGTGGACGACGGTTGGTGGTGATGCGCAGCGGACGTCGTTCGTGCGCAGCGATCCGAAGATCTCCTTGGCGGCGATGCAGACTCCGGGATTTCAGTTCCTCTGGAAACGCAAGCTCGATAACGAGCGACTGACACAGCCGCTGCTGCTGCCGAACCTCATTGCGCATACGGGATTCAAGGCGCTCGCATTCGTCGGCAGTGCCTCGGGTCAGGTGTATTCGATTGACTACGACCTCAATCGCATCTTCTGGCAGCAGAAGCTGGCAACGTCCGCTTCGAAGCCCGCGGCGTGTTCATCGGGCCTGCCCGTCCTGACGAAATCAACGCCGCTGACGATTCCAACGGGTCGTGGCGGGGTTGGCGGAGGTCGTGGGCGCGGCCCGACGGGACCGCAGATCCCGGGTGGACGCGACGCTCCCAACACCGTGTTTGCAATTTCCACCGGCGGCATGGTCCATGTCATGAATCCGCAGATTGGAACCGATCGGATTCCGCCGGTGAAGCTGCTGCCGCCCAACGCCAACGTTGCCGGTTCGATCCTGGTCGATACGACGCTCTACGCGGCGACCACAGGCAACTGTTCTGGTGTTCCGAACGGCGTGTGGTCGGTTGATTTGGCCGGCGAGGCGAGCGCGCCCAAAACAGTGCAGTCGTATGACGCCAAGGGCGCGACCATTGCCGGGACGGCGCCGCCGGCGTTTGGCACCGACGGCACTCTGTATATCGCCACAGGTTCAGGAAAGTCCGAGGTCGCCAACGCGGTCGTGTCGCTCGATCAGAAGGCGCTGACGCAGAAGGACTGGTTCGCGACGACCACGCCGTTCACGTCCAATCCCGTCGTCTTTCAGTACAAGGGCAAAGATCTCATCGTCGCCGCGAACCAAGACGGACGGCTGTATGTCCTCGACAGCACGTCTCTCGGTGGTGCCGATCACAAGACTCCGCTTCATAAGTCGTCACAGATTTCGGCCACGATCGGCGACTCGACGGGGGTGGCAAGCTGGCAGGATTCGGCGGGGACGCGATGGATCGTTGCGACCGTGAGTGGCCCGCTTCAGGCCGACACGAAAGTCGCGATGGCGAACGGCACCGTGACGGCAGGAACGCTTGTGGCCTTCACCGTCGTCGATCAAAACGACGCGCCCACGCTGCAGCCGCAATGGACGTCGCGCGACCTCGCGTCTCCCGTGACGCCGGCAATCGTCAACGGCATCGTCTTCGCGCTGGCCAGTGGAGAAGCGAAAGGCCGTGGACGATCGTCGAACGCGGTTCTGTACGCGCTCGATGCGGCGACCGGCAAAGAGTTGTGGACGAGTGGTAACACCATCACGTCACCGGTGCGGGGTGTCGGTCCATCGGCCGGCGATAGCCAGGTCTATGTCGCGGCGTCAGATGGAACGCTCTACGTGTTTGGGATGCCGATGGAACGGTGAGGAATGGAACCAACATTCTTCACTGTCACGCTGCGATCGAGCCAAGAGAGCACAGGAGAATGGAGAAGGGAGAACAAAAAGTTTCTGTTCGTCCTTTCTCCGTTCTCCTGTTTATCTCGTAGACATCGAAGTCAGCGTGACGGTGAACGGCGTTGATGTCGGCCGATACTCTCGAATGAGGATGATCATGAAACAGTGGATATCCCTGGCGGCCATGACGTGCTGCATCCTGGCATGGAGCACGGATCGTCTCCCGTATGTGACGACGGTGAGCGCGCAAGCTGGCGCTGCCGCTTTGTACGACTGGACCACCGACGGCGGCGACAACCAGCGCACAGGCTGGAACAAGCAAGAGAAGACGCTGACCAAAGATAACGTCAAGAATCTCAAGCTCCTGTGGAAGCTCGAAACGAAGAATCAGGTGCGCGCGCTTCATTCGTTGATGCCGGTGCTCGTCGTCGGACAGCTCAATACGTCGGCCGGGACCAAGCAGGTCGGATTCCTCGCAGGGATCTCCGACAATCTCTACGCGTTCGATACTGATACTGGAAAAATCATCTGGCAGAAGCACTGGGACTACGAGCCGCCGGCAGGCGGCCGCGGCGGCGGCGGTGGCGGGCAGCAGCAACCGACCGATCCCGCGCACCTTGGATTTCTTCAGCCCGGCGGCAGCAGTGATACGCCCGTGATCGGTCCGCCCGATGCGCAGGGCAGACGGCCGCTCTATTTCATCACCGGCGACGGAATGCTTCACATCCTCAACGCGGCCACGGGTGAAGATCTGCAACCGTCGTACATGTTCCATCTCGGCAAGGGCTGGAGCCTGAACCTCGTCGACAACGTGTTGTGGATGGCGAACACGTACGCAGGTGAAAGCATTTCGGCAGTCAAGCTGGACGACCCGCGACACAAGATCATGAGCTACAACTCGGGCAGCGGTGGTGCGTGGGGACGACGAGGCGCGGTGATTGATTCGACGGGTGCGGCGTGGACGACCACCGGCGATGGCATTTACGACCCGACCAGCGATCCGCCTCGCTATGGCAACAGCGTCATCGGCGTGCAGATCGTCGGCGACGAATTGAAGTTGAAGGACTATTACACGCCGACCAACTGGGACTGGCTGCGGAAACGCGATCTCGATCCGAACAACACCCCGACGATCTTCAACTTCAAAGGACATGAGCTGATGGCGGCGTCGGGCAAGGAATGCCGCATGTACCTGCTCGATCCGAAGTCGCTCGGCGGTGCCGATCATCAGACGCCGCTCTTCAAGACCCCGCTCTTCTGCAACGAGGAAGTTGACTTTCAGGATGCCGGCAGCTGGGGCGCACTGTCGACATGGGAGGATTCATCAGGGACACGATGGGTGCTCGCGCCGTTCTGGGGGCCGGCACACTCGCAGGCGAAGTTCCCGATCATGAATACACCGTTGACGAAGGACGGCGGCGTCGCGGCATTCAGGGTCGAAGAGAAGAACGGCAAGCTCGAGCTCGCGCCCGCCTGGATCTCACGCGACATGAAGCGCGGCGAACCGGTCGTGATCGCAAACGGGATGGTGTTTGGCTATGGCAGCGGCGAGGAAACCAAGCAGGCGTGGCCCGACATGGGTCTGCAGTTTGACTCCACCATTCGCGCCGAGAAGGGAACGCACGCGACCATCTACGTGCTCGATGCGCAGACAGGCAAGGAACTGTGGTCGAGCGGCAACCAGATGCACCAGTGGAACCATTTCAGTGGCATCACGGTGGCCAACGGACGTGTTTATCTGGGCACCTATGACGGGACGCTCTACTGCTTCGGGCTGCAATAGAAGTGCTGATTGCTGATTGCTGAATGCTGATTGATCTGGGAGCTCCCATTCAGCATTCAGCATTTCACCCGGCGGTCTTGCGGCTTCGTCCCTTTTAGGCCCAAGATAGCGCCGCCATGTCATCCCACAATTTGTCCCAGCGCCTTTCCTGGCTAATCCTTCCGGTTGTCGCCATCGCCTTCGTTCACGCGAACGGCGAACCGACGCGGCTGCTGCGATCTCCAACGGTCAGCGCGAAACAAATCGCGTTCACTTACGCCAACAACGTGTGGGTGGTCGAGCGCGGCGGTGGCGTGGCGCGTCGCGTCACAAGTTTCCAGGGACAGACGACGAATCCGCACTTCTCGCCTGACGGCCAGTGGATCGCATTCACCGGTGAATACGCCGGCAATGCGGACGTGTACGTGGTGCCTGCGGAAGGCGGCGAGCCGAAGCGATTGACGTGGCATCCAGGCGCAGACGCTGTTCAAGGATGGACGCCTGACGGCAAGAGCGTGATGTTTGCCTCCGGGCGCGCCAGCGCCGCGCCGAATGCGGCACCGCGCTTCTGGACCGTACCGGTTGAGGGGGGCGTCGAGCAGGCGATGGCGCTGCCACGCGCGTATCAGGGAAAGATCTCGGCTGACGGATCGCACATCGCCTATCGCCTAAACAACTCCTGGGACGAGGAGCGCCGCAACTATCGCGGCGGGCAGAATCGTCCGATCTGGATCGTTGACACAAAGACCTACGATCTGGTGACCCCGCCATGGACCGACTCGAAGGATATCGATCCGGTATGGGTCGGCGACTCGGTGTACTTCCTCTCCGATCGCGACGGTGTTTCGAACGTGTGGTCGTACGACGCGCGGGCGAAGAAGCTCACACAGGTTACCCGGTTCACCGATTTCGATGTCAAAACTCTCGACTCCGGTGGAGGCGTGGTCGTGTTCGAGCAGGCCGGCTACGTTCACGAACTCGATCCAAAGACGGGCAAAGCCTCAATCGTGAACATCCGCGCAACTGGAGATTTTCCGTGGATGATGCCGCGCTGGGAAGACGTCACCAGTCGCATGACCAGCATCGTGCTGTCGCCGACAGGGAAGCGGATCGCCGCCGAAGCGCGCGGCGAGATCTTCACGATTCCAGCCGAGAAGGGAGACGTCAGGAACCTGAGCCACTCGAGTGGATCAGCCGAACGCGACCCGGCATGGTCTCCCGACGGCAAATACCTCTCGTACTTCAGCGACAAGTCCGGAGAGTACAAGCTCGTGCTCGAGACGCCCGACGGTCTGACGCCGCCGCGCGAGATCGCGCTCGACAAACCTGCGCACTACTACACGCCGTCGTGGTCGCCGGATTCGAAGAAAATCGTTTTCAGCGACACCAACCTTCATGTCTGGGTAGTCGACGTCGAGAGCGGCAAGGCGAAGATCGTTGGCCGCGATCCGTGGATGGTGCCGCAGCGCACACTGAATCCTGTCTGGAGTCCGGACTCAAAGTGGGTTGCGTATGCGAGCCGGCTGAAATCGCTCTACCACGCGATCTACATCAGCAATGTCGAGAGCGGTGAAACGAAGCAGGTCACCGACGGTCTTGCCGACGCAGTGTGGCCGGCTTGGGATGCCAGCGGAAAGTATCTGTGGTTCCTCGCCTCCACCGATTTTGGCCTGCGATCCCAGTGGCTCGACATGACCTCTTACGATCGAGAAGAAAACTTCGGACTGTATCTCGCCGTCTTGAAGAAAGGGGAACCGAGCCCACTGCTGCCGGAGAGCGACGAGGACGCTGGCGTGGGTAATCGACCGTCAGGGCCGCCACCGACGCCCAATGCCTGCACGGCGCGGCGCGGTGGCGCGGGGCAGGCGGGCGGCGATACCAACCAGGAATCTCCGAGTGATCAGCCGGCCGCCCCTCCGCGTCCGCGCACGCCAGTGACGGTCCAGATCGATTTCGAAGGGCTGCAGCAGCGCATCATCTCGGTTGATGGTGTTCCAGAACGTCAGTACTCAG
>Ga0075428_100002964_pt1 | contig 18517 bp, 16 predicted proteins | sample RhiMetdeltSRZDD2_FD_75291 | JGI IMG/M metagenome (GOLD analysis project Ga0075428, IMG submission 75291) | Populus rhizosphere microbial communities from Tennessee, USA - Rhizosphere MetaG P. deltoides SRZDD2 | ecosystem: Host-associated > Plants > Roots > Rhizosphere > Soil | place: USA... | reverse complement strand
TGGGACACTGGATCACCGAGAAGTCCGCGCCTGAGACCTCGGCCGCCGCGCTATCGTCGAAGCATCATGACCGACATCGAGACCGGCCCAGTCGACGACTTCGATCGCGAGCTGGAAGAGCTCGAGAGGATGTCCAACGGTGTCCTCGATCTGATCGGAAAGAACTGTCTCGACGAGGCAGAGCGGATGTGCGCCGAGCTCAAGGCGCGTTTCCCGGACACGATCGATTGGATGGAACGCTCCGCTGAGGTGCACGAAGCGCGCGGACGCGTCGATCGTGCAGTGGAGCACTATCGATTGTGTCTCACGCACATCGATAGCCACCCCGATGAGTTCGATCGGGAAGTCAGGGAGTGGTACCAGGACCGGATCGACAGATTGCGCGATGACCGGCAATGATCGCGCGTGGCTCGAGGCAGGGCTCTAGAAAGAGCGCGGCCCTATCGGTTTCCTGAACTCCGGCTTCGACCGGGACCGAATTCAGACTATATTCGGTCCGATATCGAACCGGAGGCCGACGTGAAAGAAGTACGTGTGTCCGACGGCATCGTCCCCCTCGGCGAGTTCAAGTCCCAGGCAGCCAAGCTGCTCAAGCGTCTGGAAGAGTCGGGTCAGCCCATGGTAATCACCCAAAACGGCCGGCCAGCGGGGGTCCTCGTCTCTCCCGCGGAGTTCGATCGGATTCAGGAACGGCAGCGGTTTCTGGAGTCCATCGCCGCGGGGCTGGCGGATGCTGAGTCCGGTCGGGTCATCGACACGACGGCGCTTCGGCGGTTGATCCGTACGGGGCGCGCGGAACGTTCTCGCGCGTGAAGGTGGTCTGGACCAAGCAGGCCTGCAGTCGCCTCTCTCGGATCGAAGAATTCATCGCGCGCGACAGCCGCACAGCGGCGGCGAAGCTGATCGACAAGCTCGTTGATCGAGGCGATGCGCTCGCGCGGCACCCCAATCGAGGACGGAAGCTGCCCGAGATCCCCGGTGCGGGCTTGCGAGAACTCGTCGTGGACAACTATCGCATCGTCTACCGTCGGCGCTCGAACGTGATCGAGGTTCTCACCGTGTTCGAGGGCCATCAGCGGCTTCGACGCCAGGAGCTCCCGAAGGCCGAATGAGCGGTCCGTCTTACATCCTTCAGCGCGCCACCAACCCATCCACCGCCGCGTCGACGACCAGATCGATCAGCCTGTCGCGGTCGGCCCAGGGAAACCGAGGCCGCAGGATGAGGAGAGAGGTGATCCCGTGGACGCCGGCCCACAGCGCCTGGCTGGCGACATCGACGTCCATGCGGCGGAACCGCTTCTCCGCGATGCACCTCCGCACGAGGGCCCGCAAACGCTCGTAGGCGAGGTGCGGCTTGTCCGCGCGCTCGTTCCCCGGACGACGTAGGAGGAATGCGAACTCGTAGACGCTGGGGTTGTTGACGCCGAACTCCACGTAGGCGCGCGCGAGCTTCCGCACGAGCTTGACGGTATCGTCGCCTTTCGCCGATTCGATCAGCTTTCGCATGCCCTCGCCGAACCGGTCGAAGCTCTCTTCGACCAGGCAGTCGAAGAGCGCTTCCTTGTCCTTGAAGTGCAGGTAGAGGTTGGCGTGCGAGCAGCCGATCTTTTCGGCGAGCTTGCGCATCGAGACGCCTTCGTAGCCGTCCCGGACGAAGGCCTCGCGGGCGGTGTCGAGGATCGACCGCCGGAGGACGTCCCGGTACCGCTCGCGGGGGGTGCGAGATTCCGCTTGACGTGTGACCATAACCAGTGGTTATTATACTGACCCACGGTCAGAAATCAAGCCCGAAGGAGGTCTTTCGATGCTCCGCCGCCTCGCGAACGCGATCCCGTCCCTGGGACTCCTCCTTTCCCTCCTCCTCTCCACTTCCTCCTGCTCGTCTCCCGCGGCGTCCGGCAGCGTCGTCCAGGAAGACCGGGTCATCGCCGGCGGGCCCAACGACTCGCTCGAGGTGCGTCACCTCGTCCTCCGCGGAACCAACGAGCAGATCGGGCGCGCGCTGGCCGAGATCGCGAAGGAGCGCTACGGCACCCGCCTCGACCCCGTCCGGGACCCGCTTCAAGCGCGCGCCATGCGCAAGTTCCTGGAGCGGAACGATCCGATCCTCCTCGACCGCATGCGCGGCGTCGCGGCGGCTTTCGGCAAGTCGATCGACGACGACGGCTGGGACTTCACGGCGCTCGGCTTCATCGACCTTCGCGCCGCATGCTCCATTGCGCACCTGCCGCCGGCCTCCACCGCGAACGGCAAGAGCGTGGTGAGCCGCGACTACGACTTCACGACCGGCGCGCTGAGCTTCGGCTTCCTGCCGCCGGGGATGCTCCATCCGACCGCCCGCCCGTACCTTCTCGAGCTGCACCCCGATCGGGGGTACGCCTCGATCGCGATGGTCGCCTACGATCTCCTCAGCGGCGTGCTCGACGGCATCAACTCCGAGGGGCTCACCGTCACGATGGCCATGGACGCCCAGATCTTCGATATCAAAATGGAGCCGACGCGGGATTGGGCGGTGGGCCTGGGCGAGCTGCAGACGCTGCGTCTGCTCCTCGACACGTGCGCCACGGTCGAAGAGGCGAAGCAGACGCTCCAGGCGACGAAGCAGTACTACCGCTACGTTCCCGTCCACTACCTGATCGCCGACCGCAACGGCAACGCGTTCGTCTGGGAGTACTCCGAGTCGCACAACAAAGAGTACGTCGTCGAGAGCCCCGGCCAGCCGCTCGTCATGACCAACTTCACGCTGCACAAGCAGCTCGAGGACGGCAAGCCGCCTTCAGCGGAGAAGGCGAGGGGAACGTGCAAGCGCTACGCGTACCTCCGGGAGAAGCTCGCGACGGGGAATCTCGACGATGCGGCCATCCGCGGCTTCCACAAGAGCTGCGATGCGCAGGCGTCGCAGGCCGTGGATCCCTCGCGCCCGCCCGAGCGGACCTTCTGGCACGCCTTCTACTACCCGGAAGACCGCCGCGTGCGCCTGAGCTACTACCTTCGGGACGAGCCGTATCCGGGGAACGACCGCTTCGTGCGCCCCGTCCGGACGGACTACCTCGAGTTCCGGCTGGAGCCGACGGGGAACACGCCCCCGCCCGCGCCGCCGGCCCGCCCGGTCGCCACGGGCCCGCAGGCCGCCATCGAGGCGGCGGGCGGCACCGTCAAGCGCGAGGGGTCGCGCATCGTCGCCCTCGGGCTCGACAAGGCGGCCAACCTCGGAGCGGTGTTTCCGCTCTTGACGCAGCTCACCGACCTGGAGGAGCTGAACCTCGGAAACCCGGCGGTGACGGATGCCGACGTGCGCGCTCTGCGAGGGTTGCCGAAGCTTCGCAGCCTCGGCCTCATGGGAGCGCCGATCGGCGACGAAGCGCTCGAGGTGATGAAGACGCTTCCCGCGCTCCGCATCCTGAACATCTCGGGGACCAAGGTGACCGACGCCGGCCTCGCGCGCTTGGGCGACCTCACCGCCCTCGAGTACCTCGGGCTCAAGGGGACCGCTGTCACCGACGCCGGCCTCGCGCACGTGGCGACGCTCGCCGGCCTGACGAGCCTCAACCTCGCCGACACGAAGGTGACCGACGCGGGGCTCGTCCACCTCGCCGGCTTGAAGCGTCTCGAGTCGTTGAATCTCTCGAACGACGACGTGACCGACGCCGGGCTCGCGCACGTCGGCCGCCTCCCCGGCGTCGCCGGCCTCAACGTCTCGGGAACGAAGGTCACCGACGCCGGCCTCGTCCATCTGAAGCCGCTCTCGAAGTTGACCAAGCTGAACGTGACGGGGACCCAGGTCACCGAGCAAGGCCTCAAGGACGCGAAGAAGTTCCTGCCCTTCTGGGCGACGATAACGAGGTAGGACTATCCTTGCACCGATGCGTGTACGCGATCGGCACATCATCCGGGCGTCTCTGTGCGCGGCAGCGTTGCTCGCGGGCTGCGCCAGCCCCGGCCCGGCCGCTGACGACGGCGCACGAGACGCGGGAGCAAGGACCATGGAAACCAAGGAGCAGATCAAGCAGCGGCTGACGCCGGAGCAGTACGAGGTCACGCAGCAGTGCGGGACCGAGCCCCCGTTCCGGAATGCCTACTGGGACAACCACGAGCCCGGCCTCTACGTCGACATCGTCGACGGCACGCCGCTGTTCAGCTCGGCCGACAAGTTCGACTCGGGGACCGGGTGGCCGAGCTTCACGCACCCGATCTCGGAGGACGCGACGGTGCGCAAGAGCGACTCGTCGCACGGCATGGAGCGGGTCGAGGCGCGCTCGAAGCGGGCCGGCTCCCACCTCGGCCATGTCTTCGACGACGGGCCGGCGGAGGCAGGGGGCGAGCGCTGGTGCATCAACTCGGCCTCCTTGCGCTTCATCCCGCTCGCCGACCTGGAGAAGGAAGGCTACGGCGAGTGGAAGGCTCGGATCGCCGCGGCGGCGGCCGCGAAGCCCAAGAAGCCCTGAGGCTGACGTAGGCGGGATCGCCGCCGCGGTGGAACAATCGTTACGGGGGTAAGGAGGCGACGAATGAACGCCAGAGTCCTTCCCGTAGCCGCCGCGATCCTGGGCCTGATGCTGGCCACCACCCACGCGCTGGGCGATTCGATCGAGGCGCAGATCCCGTTCGAGTTCGTCATCGGCGACAAGGTGCTTCCGCCGGCCGCCTACATCATCGACGTCGCGGGCGACAAGGGACCGTCCGTCCTGACGATCCGGACGAAGGAGAGCGGCGAGCGGGTGATGTTCGACACGGTTCAGATGCCCAAGAAGGAGGACCCGGAGATGCTCGGGCTCGTGTTCGACACTCTGGGGAACAAGACCTACCTCACGGAAGTGTGGGGCGTCGTCGACAGCGGCCGGGAGGTCAAGCACATGGTCGATGGACAGCCGCTGAAGCGCGTGACCGAGGCGTCCCGGCGGCGCATCGCCGTGACACGGATCGTGGACCAGCGAGACAAGAAGGGCGGCTCGTAGCGCTCTGGCCTCCGGGCGATGCCGGCCCCATATTCCAGGCATCGCTCGGAGGACCCATGAGCGTCAACGTCGAAGTGAAGCGGAAGATCGTGGTGGACGGGAAGGAATACGAGAGTCTCCAGGACGTCCCGCCGGAGGTGCGAACCGCGATCGCGAAGACGCTGGCGTCCGGTGACAGGACCACTACGACCACGATCCACATCAACGGCAAGACCTACTCGAGCGTCGAGGACCTGCCGGCTCCGCTTCGAGCCGTCGTGAGCGGCCTGACGACCTTCGCCTTGAATCGCGCGGCGGGCGCGACGCGCGAGACGAGCGAGACGAGCGAGACGAGCGAAGCCGCCGGAGCCGTTCGGCCGGAGCCTGTCCTGTCCTTGAAGGCGATCGTCGTCGCGATCGTTCTCGCCGCGGCCTTGTACGAGCTCGTTCGCCTGGCGTTCTGACGCCTCTCAATCCGGTTGACGGAAGGCTTCCCACGCGGTAGCAAGGGCCGTGGCGACGACGAAGAAGACGAAGAAAAAGGCTTCCAAGCCCGAAGCGCGCTCGCGCGGCTTGACGGCCACGGCGCTGACGAGCGGCACTCCGCCGCAGGCGATCGAGTCCCTCCGCCGCGCCGTCGTGGAAGACGGGGGCGAGCCGCTCGCCACCTATCGCGATCCGGTCGGCGGACGGTGGCAGCTCCTCGCGGCGCTCCCGATCGACGTGGTGCAGCCGACTCCGTTCCAGCGCGACCTCTCCGAGGCGCACGCCGCGCGCCTCGCCGACGTCATCGACAAGATCGACCGGTTCCTCGATCCGATCATCGCGGTGCGCGGCGCCGAAGGGGGCTACTGGACCCCCAACGGCCACCACCGGCTCGCGGCGTTGCGCGCGATCGGCGCGAAAGCCGTCGTCGCGCTGGTGCTCCCCGAGCCGGAGACCGCCTACCGGATTCTCGCCCTGAACACCGAGAAGGCGCACAACGTGCGCGAGAAATCCCTCGAGGTCATCCGCATGGCGCGCTCGCTCGCAGAGCTCGACCCGCGCCCGGAGAAGGAGTTCGCCCTCGAGTTCGAGGACCCGTCGCTCCTCACGCTCGGCGCGACGTACGAGAAGAAAGGCCGCTTCTCAGGCGGCGCCTATGCCCCCGTGCTGAAGCGTGTCGAGTCGTTCCTCGGCACGAAGCTCCCGGCGGCCCTCGCCGTGCGCGAGGAGCGCTCGGCCGCACTGCTCGAGCTCGACGAGGCCGTCGTGGCGGCCGTCGCCGCGCTCAAGGAGCGCGGGTTCGCCAGCCCCTATCTCAAGGCCTTCGTGATCGCGCGCATCAATCCGATCCGGTTCCAGCGCGGGGGCGAGCCGGAGTTCGACGCGACGATCGGGAAGATGCTGGCCTCCGCGAGGAAGTTCGACGCCGCCAAGATCAAGGCCGATCAGGTGGCGGCCGCCTCGGGGCCGCCCGAGGAGTAGGCAACCGCTCAGGCGACCTCGATGACGACCTTACCCTGGACACCGCGCGTGCCGACGTACCGCAGGGCGTCGGGAACGTCGCGCAAGGGATAGGTGCGATCGATCACGGGCGTCAGCTTCCCGGCCTCGGCCAGCTCGGCCAGCGCGACGAGATCCTCGTGCGTCCCCCTGGCCGTGAACGTGCCGACGCGCTGCCCCCCGATGCGCGACCGAAGCTTCGCTTCGAGCAGGCGCCGCACGAGAGGCCACAGCTCGCCCCCCGCGCCGGCGAGCACGAGCATGCCGCCGGGAGCCAGAACGCGCCGGCAGTCGGCGAGCGAGCGGCCGCCTCCGACATCGAAGAGGACGTCGTAGCGCTGCGGGCGCCGGGTGAAGTCCTCCTTCGTATAGTCGATGACCTCGTCGGCGCCGATGGAGCGGAGAACATCGAGGTTTCGCGTGCGGCTCGCCGCGGTGACGTGCGCCCCGAGCGCCTTGGCGATCTGGACGGCGAACGTGCCCACGCCGCCGCCGGCCCCGTACACGAGCACACGTTGATCGGGCCGCACGCGTGCCGTGTCGCGCATCCCCTGCAGCGCCGTGAGGCCGGCGATCCCGAGGGTCGCGGCCTGCTCGAACGTGAGGTTGCGAGGTTTCGGCCCCAACCGGCGCTCAGTGGACGTCGCGTACTCGGCGAAGCTCCCGTTCCCCGCGCCGCACACCTCGTCTCCGGGCTTGAACCGTGTCACGTTCTTTCCGACGGCCTCGACGCGGCCGGCCAGGTCCACGCCTCGGACGCGAGTCCGGGGCACGCGTAGAAGCCTGCCCAAGACGTGCGTCAGCCTCCTCATCATGAACCAGTCGTAGGCGTTGACCGAGGCAGCGACGACCTTCACGAGCACGTCGTCGTCGCCGGCGACCGGCCTGTCGATCTCGCGGAGCGCGAGACCGTCGGGCGAGCCGTAGCGCTCCTGGACGATGGCTTTCATCGAGCGATTCTCATCGGTCACGGGAGCCACGGAACATGACCCGGCGGCTCAATGACATGACCGTGCGTTGCACCGAGGCCGAGGCGCCTGCCGCGACCCGTTCACGTTCCGCGGATGTGGCTGCGCGGGCTCCCGCCCGTCCAGCGCTTGAACGCGCGGGAAAAGGCGGCCGGATCGGAGAACCCGACCTGATACGCGGTCTCGTTCACCGATGCGCGCTTTCCGTCCAGCAGCTCGAGGGCGAGCTTGCGGCGCAGCTCGTCCAGCACCTGCTCGAACGTCACCCGCTCGGCCTTGAGCCGGCGGAACAGCGTCTGCCGGCTGAGCCCCAGCTCGCGGGAGACCGACTCGATCCCGACATCGCGCGTCGGCAGGCGGCCGATCAACACGGCCTCGACGCGCCCGCGCACGGACTTCGCGGCGTCCAGGCGGCGCAGCATCTCCTCGGCGCGGGCCTTGAGCACCTCGGTGATCGGGCGCGACAGCGCCGCGGGGATGGTGACGACCTCTTCCAGGAGACTTCGGTCCGCCACCAGGGCATTCCGATCGCTTCCGAAGGTCACGGGCACTTGGAAGATCCGGTCGTATTCCGCGCAATAGGGAGGGGCGGCGTGGGTGACCTGCACCGCCCTCAGGAAGCGGCCGTACGCGGGGCGCGACGAGCAGACGGCGCGGGCGAACGTGGATTCGGTCAGCTCGGGGAACTCGTTCGGGCTCTTGCGCGCGTCCACGAACAGAAGCCGACCATCGCGCGCCTCGACCCGGAAGCGGTCGCCGTTGCCCTCGCATTCCAGGTCGACCGTCAGCGACGCGTAGCGGTTCACCATCGCGATCATGTCAGTCATGGTCCGCGAGTCCGGCTCGATCATGCTCGCGAACGAGAGCTCGGAGAGGTGGACCGACTCGCCGAAGTGCAGGGAGAGGGCGGGATCGGAGCACAGCTCCTGTCCCGCTCGCATGAGAGCGACGTACTTGGCGAACGGGACTCGTTCGTCCGGAGTCGACAACTTCGCAGGATCGATGCCGGATCGCTGCACGAGCGCGTGTCGCGCGGATCCACGAGAGACGGCGAACTCGAGCAGGGCACGCGCCACGCTGGCCGCGACCGTTTGATCAGGCATCGCATGTGGTCATACGCAACCAGGTGTCGGAAGTTCGTCGCGGAGGGGTTACGGACAGGACGTGAGGGTCAGGTCCCGATCCTCGACCTGCGTGCCGTCGTTCCAGGTCCCGCCGTCGCAGCGCACGAGGTAGAAGAACCCCGCATGAGGGGGGGGCGCGCCCGGGTCCGTGGTCGAGGTCGTGGTGAGGTTGTCGCGGCAGGTGGTCGCGCCGAAGGTGCCGGTTTCGCGGAGCGCCTCGAGGCCTCCCTTGGCGACGTCGAACGGCCCCGTCGCGAGATTCGCGCTCCAGAAGATCGTCTGCTTGTCGGGCGCAATCCGAAGCGAGCGCGGTCCGACCGCGCAGACGGTGGGGGAGGCAAGGAACCACGAGGTGTACGGCGTCATCTTCATGAAGTCGAGCAGCATCCCCCCGACCTTCTCCTCGGCGTACACGCTCGGGTGCGTGCACTCGTTGACCCGGAAGTCGCTGTTGAGCCACACGAGACCGTCCGAGCGAGGGGTGGTCCCGTTGGCCCACGGGTACGGCCCCCATGCGAGCCAGGGCGCGACGCCCGTTCTGTAGTCGAGATCCCCGGCGTCGGTCGTTGGAGGATCGCCGCGGATCTGCCGGATCTGCGAGTCCGCGAGCCACTTGACCGCGAAGGCCTCTTCGTACGCGTACGGCTCGGGGTTCAGCGGGTTCGGCGGGCTCATCGTGTTCGCATAGCCGCCGTAGATGCGGCTGGTGATGAACAGCTGTTTCGCGTTCGGATAGCGCTGCGCCACGGCGCGCGCGATGTTCCCCATGTGCCTCTCGGCGACGATCGCGTCGGCTGGGTTGCCGGGCCCCCCCGTCGCGAGCGAGACGGTCGGGTGGCTCTCGGCGCTCTTCAGCCAGACCGACTGCACCTGGCCCGCGCTCAGCCCCGCGGGGATCAGGATCTGATTCAGGGTCCGGTCGTACTCGGTGTAGCCGGACACCGTAGGGTCCCAGTCCTCGAGGGTCGCGCCCCCGCGCGCGCCGTCCACGAGGACGACCGTCGCGTGGTTCACCGCGGGGTCGGCCAGCGCCTGCGCGATGAAGGATTGGGTCTGGATGTACGGAGGGTTGGCGGTGGGAAGCGGACACTGCGACGCCGAAGGATCCTCCGGGTCGCCGTTGATCCCATTCCCGCCGCAGAACTCGATCGTCGTGTTCGAGAACCCGATGGCGAGGAACACCACCCTGCACCCCGGCCCTGGCGTCGGGCAGACGTTCCCGGACGTATCCCGCGGGAGGATGTTGCCCGCAAGCGCGCGTCCATCGGCATCGTGGTCCGCCGGCACGACGTTCGAGCCCTCGTAGAGGAATCCCTGGTACTGGCCCAGATAGAGGTAGCCCGGAGGATAGTCCGTGAGAGGAGGCACACCCGCCATCCCGGACCACGGCGTGCTCGTGCAGGTGGCCGCAGCCACCTCGCCGGACGCAGAGAGAAGAGCGGCCGGCAGGACCGCGAGCGCGAGAAGCGAGGATCTCACACCGCCCCCTATGCCGGCCTGAGCGTACGCCCACGGCGACGAGCGGGCAAGACCGATTGAGTCTTGATTCAGTCGGCGCGGGCCTTGGCGGGATGGATCAGCCTCCGGCAGTCCTCGAACACGGCGGACAGCTCGACGAGCTTGGCCTCGAACACCTCATCCTGAAAGCAGAATTCGGGCCGATGAAGTCGTCGCTGTTCCGCTACCGAATGGGCGACCTCACTCACGGGTCGCCCGGCGAGTAGCAGATCAGCGAAGCGATCCGCCAGAGTTTCCAAATCCTCGGCTCCGAGTCCGAGGCGCGTGGGCTCGTTGACTCCAAGGCGCAGGCCGGGCCCGCCGAGGCTCGGGAGCGGGCTGTAAGGGTTGACGACGAGACCCGCTTGGAACAGGCGCGATGCCGCCTGGAACGTGTCGAGAGCTGCGGGCGTCGCCATCCAGACCTGATGGTCGTCAGTGAAACCCCATGCCTTCCCCTGCACGTCGAATCCTCTCTCCTCGAGGGCTTTGGCGAAGGCCTTGGCGTTGCGACGAATCCGCGCGGCATATCTCTCCCCGCCGCATTCCACGAACTCGACGAGCGTAATCGCCAGCGCGACCACCGAGGCGATGTGATGATGGCTGATCATGTTCACGGCAGTTTGCGCCAAGCGGTCGGCGACCACCTCGTCATTCGTGAAGAGGACCGCTTTGTGCGGTCCGGGGAAGGTCTTGTGCGTCGAGCCGCCGTAGCTATCGGCACCGCAGTCGAGCGGATTCGGTAGCTGCCCTCCCCAAACGAGGCCGTTGAGGTGGCTCGTATCCACATGGATGTGGACCGGCGCGCGCGCGGCTTCCCGGATCGTGCGGATGAGGACCTCGATATCCAGCGGAAAGAGGACCGTGGCGTGGTCGAAGTAGACGAGCGAGGGTCGCTTTCTCCTGACCATGCGACGGAGCGCGTCGAGATCCACGTGGGCCCAATCCGTGAATGGCATGTCCAGGACCCTGTAGCCGAGCTTCTCGGAAACGTAGCGTGTGTCGGGATGGCCGCCGTTGGCGACCGGGATCGAGATGACCCTGGATCCGGGGGCGCCGCCGAACGCCGCGAGGGCCAGGGTCATGCCGGTCAGCCCCGAGACCGGGTGCAGGTTCACATGCTCGGCCCGTCCGACCCGCCGGAAGAGCGGCACCAGGATCTCCCTCTGGATGCGACCGATGATGCTGCCGCCCTCGAAGCTCCAGCGCCCGGACATCTGCTTCTCGTCGAAGAAATAGCGGCTGAAGCCGTCAGAGAGGAAGGCGAGCCGGGCCAGGGGCGAGAGGATGTTCTCGCTGGGGATGAAGCTGAAGGACCGATTGAACTTTCCCTCGTGCTCCACCAGGATGTCGAAGAGCCGATCGATTTGACTCATGCGGGCGACTCAGTCCGTGACGAAGCGCCTCTCGCGAAGGAACGCGACGATCCGGCGGGCGTTGTCCTCGACGGTGCCCTCCGACGTGAGCCGGACCTCGGGATGCTGCGGCGGCTCGTAAGGGTCGCTGATGCCCGTGAAGGCCGCAATCTCTCCCAGCCGTGCCTTGGCGTAGAGTCCCTTGGAATCCCTCCGCTCGCACACCTCGAGCGGTGTGTCCATGAAGACCTCGATGAATCGGTCCTCGCCGACCATCTCGCGACATCGGTTCCGCGTCACGACGTAGGGGCTGATCGCCGCGCACACCGCCACGCCGTGATGTCGGACGATCTCGGAGGCCACGAATCCGATGCGACGGATGTGGGTGTCACGCTCTTCGCGCGTGAACCCTATTCCCGAAGAAAGGTGATTCCGAACCACGTCGCCGTCGAGGAGCGTCACCTGCCGGCCCCGCTCGAGCAGCAAGGCGGTGAGGATCTCCGCGGTGCTGGATTTCCCGGAGCCGCTGAGACCGGTGAACCAGACGCAGAAGCCTCGCCGATGTCGAGGCGGGTAGGTCTCCGCCAGGATCGTCGCCACCTCGGGTCGCGTGAACCACGACGGCAAGGGGCGACCCTCGGCGAGGTACTCTTCACGGACCTGCGTCCCCGAGAGCGTCGTGGTTCGCGTATCGGCGTGAAGGCGGCTCGTCTCCTCATACCGATCCTCTTCGGGGAGATAGACGAATTCCTGGAAGAAAAGCGGATGGATGCCGATCTCTCCGGCGTGCGCGGCGACCGTGTCCTGCGCGGCATAAGGACCGAAGAAGGGCTTTCCGGTCGAATCCATTCCGGGCCCCGCATGGTCCCGGCCGACCACGAAGTGGCTCGCGCCGTAGTTCTTTCGGATGATCGCGTGCCAGAGCGCTTCGCGTGGCCCTGCCATTCGCATCGCGAGCGGCAGCAGGCTGAGGAGCGTGCGTCGCGGATCGAAGTACTTCTCGATCAGCGCCCGGTAGCTCCGGATCCGGGCGAGCTGATCGACGTCCCCAGGCTTCGTGAGGCCGACCACCGGATGGAGAAGCAGGACACCGCCCGTGAGGTCCGAGGCGCGCCGCATCATCTCCTCGTGGCTGCGATGGAGGGGATTCCGGGTCTGGAAGGCGACGACCTCGGCCGCTCCCATCGCCCGAAGTCGGGCGCGCACCTCCCGAGGTGTCAGCCGGAGATCGCGAAAGCCGGCGCGAGGCGGAAGTCGGAGGACGCGGAGCGGTCCCGAGATGCAGGTCGGTCCCCACGTGGCCGTCACTCCTACCAGCGGATGTGCCGCATCCCACCGCCCGAGGAGGTGCCGTATCTCGACGGTCGGATCCCAGGGAAAGACCTCGTCCAGCGTCATCACGGCGACGATCTCGTTTTGGTGGTCGCGGAGTGCGACCTCGTCATCCACGGAGACCGAGGAAGGGAGCTCGACGGGCAGTGTGATCGGGATCGGCCAGAGCGTTCCGTCGACGAGTCGCATCTCCTCGAGGACGCGTCGGTAGTCCTCGCGGCCGAGGAACCGCGTCAACGGCGAGAACGCTCCTACCGCGAGCATCTCGAGATCGTGGAGCGCCCATTCCGAGATCTTCACGGAGGGAAGCCGCTTCGCATGCTCGAGCAGATCGATCCGTTCGCTCTCGTCGACGTCGAGCTCGACGAGCCGTCCCGCGTAGGGCGGAACGAGACGGTCGGCCTTCGGCGGCGGCGGATCGGACAGGCTCTGTTCGGTCACGGGCGGCCTCCTCGTCTCGGGGTCAGTAGCCGTACGACGTCGCCAACGCGGCGACGTCTCGGGACAGGCGGTCGTCGAGCCGCTCGAGATCGCTCCAATCGACCGACCACGGAGCTTCGTCGACATAGTTCGACCGGGCATTGATGTCGGTCGCGATTCCCGCGATCGACTCGGACGGGAGCGGGACGCCGAGCCGCTCGCAAAGTCGCGGAAGCGAAGGAATCAATCGCTCCACCTGGACGGTCTCCTGCGCCTTGGCGGCAGCAAGAGAGTTCCAATGAAACCAATACCGCATCGCCTGCAGGAGGAGCCGGTCCCTTCGCCGTCTGAAGACATCGCGAAAGCCGAGGCGCGTGGCGGGGGCGTTTCGTTCGATGTAGGTGCGAGACTCAGGATTGTTGAGAATGAACTGCGCGACACTCGGGATCACGAGGAGTGGATGCCGCACCTGGTGGATCACCACATCGAACACGTAGCCTCTTGCGCTGGGTCCATACGGTGGATGGGGGTCGTCGACGGCCATGTACCAGGACGCGATGCCGTCCTTTCCCATCGTGCCATGCGGGGGAACCGGCATCTCGTGGCGGACGTCGAGGCCGACGGCGCGCCACACCACGGCGGCGTAGGCCGTCCCGCTCCGGCCGCAACCCGTGACGAGGAGTTTTCTCCGTTCCACACCCAACCCCGACCCGATGCATCAACCGGCGCAGGCGGAGTAGCCGAGGCGGACGAGCGTGGGGTCCACGAGTCGTCCCATCTGCCGTACGATGTGAGGGGGCAGACGCTTCCACCTGTCGCGACGGCTCGGGTCGACTTTCCCGCCAGTCTCGAAGATCTTGTTGTCCCCGAGCCCCTCGTGATGGTCTTGCCGCTGCATGTCCGCCAGAATCGTCTCGGGCCATCGCTCCCCGAGGAAGGCGAACAGCTTCTTGCCTTCCACTTCCGGGGCGACCACGAAGTCCTCATAGCCAAGGCGATGACACCGCTCGGGGTTCCTCTCGCAAAAATCCATGTACGAGCCATTCTGCTCGACCCAATAAGAGAGATAGGTCTCGAGATCGAAAGTGCTCGGACCGATCTGCGGTGCGCCGTCCCGCGCGCCGAACCGCTCCGACGCCGAGAGCGCAGCGTCGAGGGCGTGCCGGTGAATGAACACGAAGCGGCACCGGTATCCGAACAGGAGATCGAGCAGATCCAGCGAGCGGTGCAGCAGGAGCTCCTTCGCGACCCACCGCGCCTTGCCCTGTCGTCGCACGAAGTCCCCGAAGATCCCTTCGACCAAATCGCCGTAGCGCTGGAAGTATCGGGATCGGTCCTCGTCCAAGAACTGCAGCGACTGGTAGGCCCACACGAGCGGTAGAAGCTGGGCACGATACGGCTCCCGGCTAACGGCCGTCGCTCCGCACAGCGACATCAGCAGCTGATTCTCCGGCACCGCGGCGAACCGGGGATGGGAATTGAAGAGCCAGCTCAGGAGGGTCGTGCCGGAGCGCCAGTGACCGATGATGAAAACGGGATCGGCGGTATCCAGAGGGGCCGGCGCCCGCTTCTTCTCGATCTCCAGCGTCGCGAACGAGCCGTTGCGCGCTTCCTCGCCGCTCGAGCGCTGGTAGGGACGCTCGGCGTAGAAGTCGTTGACCGCGCCGAGCAAGAAGTCGAGAGCTTTCCGTGACGTCTGGACCTGAGCGCGCAGCCGCGCGTCCGGCGACGTCGTCGGGATGGCTTGGAGGAGGCGCTCGATGTCGCCGAGCGCGTTCGACAGGTTCCTGAAGGTGGGCGCTCGCGATTCGTCCGCCACGAAATCCCCCAGCGATGGACCCCTTATTGTACGCGGGCCATCGGGTCGGACCAATGCATTCCGATGTACACTTCGTCCGCACGGCACGAGCAATACCACAGGGTCCACAACGTTCGCTGATTCGATGCGAGGCCATGAGCCGTCCGGCGGCCGACATTGCTGCGCAGGGGACGACGCTTGTCGGAATCCTCCGCAAGCGATCGGAGCTTCACCCGGACCGTCTCGCCTACGCCTACATCGCCGATGGTGAGAGGGACGAGCTCCATCTGACGTTCGGAGATCTCGAGCGGAGGGCTCGCGCGATCGCGGCGCGCCTTCAGGATCTCGGTCCTCCCGGCGAAAGGGCGCTCCTGCTCGCGCCTCCAGGGCTCGACTACCTCGCGTCGTTCTTCGGGTGCCTGCTGGCAGGAGTTCTCCCCGTTCCGCTCTTTCCGCCTCGCCTCAACCGGTCGCTGGCGAGGATCCGCGCGGTCGCACGGGACGCTGCTCCCGCGTACGTGATGGTCACGGACGACGTCGCCACGCGGATGGATCGCATCCTCTCGGAAGCGCCCGAGCTCGCGGTGCCGAGCTGGCTCGTCGTCGATCGGATTCCGCCGGATGCATCGGACGGCTGGCGGGAGCCCGTCATCGAGGCCGGATCCCTCGCTTTCCTCCAGTACACCTCGGGTTCGACCGGAGCGCCGCGAGGCGTGATGGTTCGTCACGAGAACCTCGTGCACAACGCTCGTGCTCTCGCCCTTCGTTTCGAGCACGATGAGGCATCGAGGATCGTCTCGTGGCTTCCGTTGCACCACGACATGGGACTCATCGGCAACGTCGTGCAGTCGCTCTACGCCGGCATCCCCTGCGTCCTGATGTCCCCGATGCATTTTCTCGAGAAACCGCGGCGGTGGCTGGACGCAATCTCGCGACACGGTGCGACGACGAGCGGAGGGCCCAACTTCGCCTACGACCTTTGCGTCGAGAAGATCCCGGAGGCGGAGACGGGCCGTCTCGACCTTCGTACGTGGAGCAACGCTTTCAACGGCGCCGAGCCCGTGCGCTCCCGGACCTTGGAGCGATTCGTGGCCGCGTTCGCGCCGTGCGGATTTCGGCGCGAGGCCTTCTACCCTTCCTACGGGCTCGCCGAGGCGACGCTGTTCGTGTCCGGAGGAAGGCGGCAAGACGCTCCCGTCCTTCTGGAAGTGGCAGGGACCGCGCTCGGGCGTCACCGGGTCGTCGAAGACGCCTCCGGCAAGGACGCTCGAGCTCTCGTCGGGTGCGGCCGAAGCGTCGGCGATCAGACGATCAGGATCGTCGACCCGGTCCTGCGGCGCCCCTGCGCCGAGGACCAGGTCGGCGAGATCTGGATCTCGGGACCCAGTGTCGCCGCCGGATACTGGAATCATCCCCTCGAATCGGAGACGACGTTCCGCGCCCGCCTCGACGGCGATGCCGGTGCGACGACGTTCCTTCGGACGGGCGACCTCGGCTTCTCGAAGGGCGGCGAGCTGTTCGTCACCGGTCGTTTGAAGGATCTGATCATCATTCGCGGCTCGAACCACTACCCGCAGGACATCGAGACGACTGCGGAGCGAAGCCACGCAGCCATTCGGCCGGCATGCACGGCGGCGTTCTCGATCGAGGCGGAAGACGAGGAGCGGCTGGTCGTCGCGGCCGAGATCCACCGAGCATGGCTGCGTCGAGATCTCGACGAGGTGATCGCCGCGATTCGCGAAGCCGTCGCCGAAGAGCACGAGGTCCGCGTTCACGCCGTGATCCTCCTGTCTCCCGGGAAGATCCAGAAGACGACGAGCGGGAAGGTCCGGCGACAGGCGTGCCGGGAGGATTACCTCGAGGACCGCCTCGGCGGCCTGGTCGCCCTCGATGTCGATTCCGCGAAGCTCCGGGACGATTCGCCGAAGCGACCGCCCCGAACGCCCGAGGAAAGGCGCCTCGCCCGCGTGTGGAGCGACGTGCTGGGAGTAGCGGCGATCGGGATCGACGATCACTTCTTCCGGCTGGGAGGCGATTCCCTCCGCGCCCTGGAGCTGGCGGCGCGCGTGCGCGAGGCCTTCGGGATCGAGGTGCCGCGGACGCTCGCGTTCGACGTCCCGGTCCTCGAAGCGATGGCGGCTCGCGTGCAGTCGATTCGAGAAGCCCCATCGGCACGGACGGACGGACGAACGTCCCGATCGTCGCGGCCCTCCGGGGGATCCGGGGATTTCCCGGCATCGTTCGCGCAGCAGCGGATGTGGTTCTTCGAGCAGCTCGAGCCCGGGACCCCCCTCTACCACATCGCCGTGGAGGTGCGGATTCGCGGTCCGCTCGACGCGAGCATCCTGGAGCGCACTCTCGCCGAGATCGTGCGACGACACTCGTCACTGCGGACCGTCTTTCCGAGCATCGACGGCCGGGTCGTCCAACGGGTCGGAGCCTTCAGGGGCCACGCCCTGGAGGTCTCGGACTTCTCAGGGCTGGGGGAGGCCGACCGTGAGGCAGCCATCGAGCGTCGTATCCGGGAGGTGGCGGTCCGGCCCTTCGATCTCGCTCACGGCCCTCTCCTCCGCACGTTGCTGTGCCGGTCGTCTTCCGAGGCCCACGTCCTGCTCCTCGCGGTGCATCACATCGTCGCGGACGGTTGGTCCCTCGGGGTCATCCTCGACGAGAGCAGGACGCTCTACGACGCGTTTCGCACCGGCGGAGGCTCGCCGCTCGGCGAGCTTTCCTGGGAATATGCCGATTACGCGCACGAGCAGCGGCTCGAGCTGCAAGGCGACAGGGCGGCGGGCTCTCTGGCGTACTGGCGCGAGCGCCTCTCCGGCATTCCCGATGTCGTGCTGCCCACCGTCCGACCCATTCCTCCGGTTCGGAGCCATCACGGTCGACGGCATCCGTTCGAGGTGTCGCTGGGTACGACCGAGCGTCTGGAGGAGATGAGCCGGCGGCACGAAGTCACGCTTTTCATGACCCTCCTCGCGGCGTTCAAGACCCTGCTGAACCGGTACACGGCTTCCCGTGACATCGGCGTCGGGACCCCCGTGGCCAATCGCGAGCGACGAGAAACCGCGGGGATGGTGGGCCTGTTCGTCAACACGCTCGTCTTGCGGACCGACCTTGCCAGCGATCCCACGTTCCTCGAGCTGCTCTCGCGCGTGCGCGACGTCGCCGTGGGCGGCTATGCGCACCAGGAGCTCCCATTCGAAAAGCTCGTGGAGGAGCTGCGCCCCGAACGAAGCCTCAGTCGGCAACCGCTGTTCCAGGTGATGTTCGTCCTTCGAAGCGAGCCGATTCGCGCGGCACCGGCCGGGTTGACGTGGAGCGCCCGCGAGGTCGACACCGAGACGTCCCTCTTCGACGTCACGATGACCATGGAGCGCACGCCACGCGGTTTGGCCTGCACTCTCGAGTACGACACCGATCTCTTCGATCCGTCGACGATCGAGCACATGGCGGGGCACTGGGGGATCCTGCTCCGGGGCATCGGCCTCGACCCCGGCCGTCGTCTCGGGGAGCTTTCGTTGCTCTCGGAGGCGGAGCGGCGGGAGGTGCTGGAGGAGTGGAGCGACGGCGGGCCGGCGGCGGATGGCGAGAGCTGCCT
>Ga0075428_100002963_pt1 | contig 18519 bp, 20 predicted proteins | sample RhiMetdeltSRZDD2_FD_75291 | JGI IMG/M metagenome (GOLD analysis project Ga0075428, IMG submission 75291) | Populus rhizosphere microbial communities from Tennessee, USA - Rhizosphere MetaG P. deltoides SRZDD2 | ecosystem: Host-associated > Plants > Roots > Rhizosphere > Soil | place: USA... | reverse complement strand
CCACATCCCACTCAGACGTTGATAGGGTTACCGCTGGCCGCTGCCACCGAACACTGAGCCGCCGCTTCACAGCCACCGAGCTATCCAGCTTGCATCTCGCCGAAGGAAGGACGACCGCCGAGCGCCACGAGGAACCCGTAGAAGGCCATTCCGCCGATCATGAACAACACGATGAGCGACTGACCGAAGTACCAGGCGTCGCGATCGAGTCGCCAGTGGAGATTTCGGTCGGGAGCAAATGGCGCTGATGTTGGATCGATGTCGCAAAATCGACTCCGCTGCGTGCCGGCAACGATGGGGCGATCCCCCTGGTGACGCAACCGCCGAACGCTGACCCCGTGTCCGGGGCGAAACGCCGGCGTGTCTTTCGTCATAATCCCCGCATGAAAGACAAGCCCCAGATCGTCCAAAACTGGTTGCCGCGTTACACCGGCGTGCCCCTGGACCAGTTCGGCAAGTACATCCTGCTCACCAATTTCGGCGAATATCTCGGACACTTCGCGCGGCTCATGGGCGCGGAAGTCGTCGGCCAGGATCGCCCGATGCCAAGCGCCATGGCCGACGGCATCACGATGATCAACTTCGGCATGGGCAGCCCCAATGCCGCGACCATGATGGATCTGCTCTCGGCGATCATGCCGAAGGCGGTGTTGTTCCTCGGCAAGTGCGGCGGGCTCAAGCGCAAGAACCTGCTCGGCGACCTCGTGTTGCCGATCGCCGCGATCCGCGGCGAGGGCACGTCCGACGATTACCTGTTGCCCGAAGTCCCCGCGCTGCCCGCGTTCGCGTTGCAGCGCGCCGTGTCGACGATGATCCGCGACCTCGGCCACGACTACTGGACCGGCACGGTCTACTCGACCAACCGCCGCGTGTGGGAACACGACGAAGCCTTCAAGGCACGCCTGCGCGCGATGCGTTGCATGGCGATCGACATGGAAACGGCGACGGTGTTCGCGGCGGGCTTCGGCAATCGCATTCCGAGCGGCGCGTTGCTGCTCGTGAGCGACCAACCGATGGTGCCCGAAGGCGTGAAGACCGATGCGTCGGATGCGCGCGTGAGCGCGGAATACGTCGAGCGCCACATCCAGATCGGCATCGAAGCCCTGCGGTTGATTCGTCGCCACGGCAAGAGCGTGCGGCACCTGCGATTCGACGAATGAGTGCCGCGGCGGATATCGTCGCGTTCTGGAGCGAGGCGGCGCCGAAGAAGTGGTTCGGCGTCCGGGGCCAACTCAATACGCCTGAGCGGCGGAGCGCGGACCAGTGCGCCCAGGCGCCGACGGCCACGTACAACACGTCCCACGCGTGAGGATCCCCGATTTCCAGCTCCATGGCCGGCCGCCCCGCGCCAGCGGCTTCCTTCAAGTCGCGTTATCGAAGGTGTCTCGGCATTCGCATCGGGGTGCTCGTCCGGCCTCGAGCGCCGAGATACCTCCGATGAACGCCAACGACTTATCGGGAGTAATCTGTCGTCGTCCGTCCCCTCGGTAGCCCTGCGCTCGTTCCGACAAATCGAGCGCAATAGTCTCTCGGGGCCGGGCCGAGTGTGTGCGCCAATGTCTGCAGACAGCCTGCATATCCGGTGCGTTAAGGCTGAACCGCTCGCCTCTAGGGGAGGGATATGCGCCTGAGAATTCTTGTCCTCTCCGCTCTCCTGCTGACCGCCGGCATCATAGTCGGGCTGGGCGGTCCGCCGGTGCTGGTTCCCGCGGAGGGCTCACCGATCAGCGTCCGAGGCGCCAACAATGTTGCGATGGGCGACGTGAACAATGACGGTCGATCCGACCTGATCGTCACCAGCGGCCAGAGCCGCCGTGTGACGATACTCCTTGGTGACGGCGATGGTCGCTTCGTCCCTGGCACCGATGCAGCGCTCGATGTTCCTGAGAGTCCGCACGAAGTCGCTGTCGGTGACGTCAATGGCGACAAGAACCTGGACCTTGCACTGGCCAATCATGACAGCTACCGCGTGGTCCTTTTGCTTGGGAATGGCCGGGGGAACTTTCAGTCTGCACCGACCTCCCCGATCGTGATGAAGGACGGCGGCCAGCCTCATACCCACGGTCTGGGCGTTGCCGACTTCAACGGTGATGGCAATGCCGACCTCGTCACCGTGAATAGTGACAACGACAACGACGTCGCCGTGATGCTGGGAGACGGTCACGGCAGCTTTACTCGTGCGACTGGGTCGCCCTTTGGGGTGGGACGAAGTCCTTATCCGCTGGCAATCGGTGACGTGGATGGCGATAGCACGATGGACATCGTGGTCACGAGCACGGGGTTAGGTCCACCTGGTGCGGCCCCGTACAACGATGGATTGACGGCCTTGTTTGGTGATGGGCGAGGTAGCTTCAGGCGCTCGCAGATTCCCGTGAAGACAGGTCGCACATGGTTTGTCGCAATTGGCGACGTGAATGAGGACAAGAAGCCAGACCTCGTGACGACTCATACCGAGGACCGACAGTTGAGCGTCCTGCTCGGTGATGGCCGAGGAAACTTCACCGAGATGGCGGGTTCGCCATTCGACCTCGGGAACAAGGCCTGGCACATGGCCTTGGTCGACCTGAATCGCGACCGAAATGCGGACGTGATTGCCGCCGCTGACACTGGAGTTCGCGTAATGCTAGGCAACGGTCGTGGCGGTTTCGTGCAGGCGCCCGGCTCGCCTTTCGCGACAGGCAAGGGCACGTGGAGGCTCGCTGTCGGCAATGTGAACGCCGACGGCAAGGCGGATGTTACGACCAGCAACCTCGAAAGCGACAATGTCAGCGTGTTCTTGGGTCGATAGCGAAGGGAGTCTGAGGGGTCGCTCGCTCGACGAGAAGATACGGTTCGATTTCACGTCGCCTCAGGCCGAGCATTGCGTGACGGGCCATAAGTTGTGGCTCACAGTGGCCTTTAAGGAGGAGGTCGTCGACGCCCCACACTGAAGCGCGATCGGCGCCCTGTCTGCACCTGCGGCGGAAACTGCGCCAACCTGGACTCTGTCCACCAATCTCAAAGCAATGGTCGACGGGCGTTATGTACGAGAACTCTGTCGTAGCCCGTTGGATGCCTATGCGGCACGGTAGTAATAGTTCAACATGCCACCAACCCGTTGGCGGCGGCGAACCGGTCCTGGGCCGATTGCTCGATCGTCATGGGAACCAACGGATGTACTCGTCTCGCAGCAACTGTTCTGGGAAGCGTTGCCTGAACACCTTGTTCGCACTGCACACTGTCCGGTGCTGACGGTGCGCGACTCCGGCCCAGTAAAGATGCTCTATCTCGAGCGTGCAGGTCGAGTAGCCGTGGCTGCCGAAGCGTAGCTGGGATCCGTGGATTCATCAGATGACGACCCGTGGGCATCGGCGAGCGCCTCGCGCATCGCCTCAAAGCCGAGGCTGGAGTGTCCTTCGACGTGACTCGGTCTTGGACTACTGACATAACTCCTCCCCCGGCGCAGGTCGCTCACGGCTCTCGGCCAGTTCGCGCGTGACGTCGAGCAGGCCATTCACCAGCACGTGCGCGCCCGAGCCAACGCCGAACGTCCAGTAGCGTCTGAACCAGCGGCGCGCGTGTTCATCGGTCGTCGCGGTACGCATTACACCCGAGAGCAGCGTTCGGCGTTGTCCGAGCGGTTGAACCGACAGCGAATAGATCGTCTTGGCGTACCCCGGCTCGTTGAAGGTGTCGAATGATGCCGGTGACACCTTCGCGTACGCGATCACTGATAGCCAGAACTTGCGACGAGCCCCAACGCAGCGACCAGCGGACGGCGACGATCTCATCGAAGTCGGTCTGAGCGCCTCCCAAGTGGTTGCCGCATCCGCATCGACAATTGTCGCGATCGTGTCCGATACGTCGTAGACCGGAAGAAATTCATCGACGAGCATCTCGCCCATCCTTGGCTGTCGTCCCTTATCGGCTCAGACCAGAAGCCTCACTTAAGCGTGGTTCCGCTACGCGCGCGCGGCGTTCTGTCCACGCGAGCAGCCCACGCGGGCGCGCTGCCCGGTCCGGCGCGCTGCCGAGCATGACCTCGCGCGCCCGGAAGATCGCGCGCGCGATTGGCGACTGCTCCAAGTCCGCCTCGCCTGCCGCGGCTAACGTGATCTCTGCCGGCGCGCTCACACGAATGTGATGACGCTCTGCGACGCGTAGCTCGGCATGAACGAATCCGATTGGCGAGGTGCGCGCGATTTCGACAGACTCGACCGGCGAGGACGTGATCCGTCGTATGCCGTCGCAGAATTCGAGACGCAGGCCTTCGATGCGCGCGATCGACGTGTGGCGTAACTGCGCAGTCACAAGCGCCTTCTATCGCCTGGCCAACACCGCCTGCATGCGCGCACGCAGCGGTTCGATCACCACTGGATTATTGATCTCGATCACCGGCTTTGGATCGTACAGCTCGTAGAACAGGCTGTCGCTCACGTCAGCGGGGACTCCAAGCGCCTCGCGGATCGCCTTCCCGTGAGGAATGAACCCGCGATCGAGCAGCCGGACGAGCACGGCGCCGATTGTTCCTGTCAGTCCACAGACCAAGACCGCGGCGGTACGCGGCGTGAACCCGCCGGCTGCCAGACCCACGCGGTGTTCGAGATCTGGCAAGCGGTCCGGCTCGAAGAATGATTCGACCCGGCCAACATCGCCCGTCCAGTCACCAGTCCCGCTTGGCCGGCTCACCGTGCCCCAATACTTGAGTCCATTCGTCGCCGATAGCGAGAGCAACTCCTGACGATATCCGAGTTCGGCCGGGTACGACGCGCCGTGCAGCAAGACCCACCTCGAAAGATTCGCGAGCGGATTACGACAGACCTCACTGCGGATCATGCTGACAAACGGCGCTACCCCGGTTCCTGCTGCGACCATCACACGAAGGCGCGCGTCGGTGGCACCTACGGTTTCCTTGATGGTGAACACACCAGACGCGGTAGTGCTCATGTAGATTCGACCACCCGTCTCGAGCTTCCAGAGCAGATGCGTCAGAGGGTTCCCGGACGCCGGCTTGACGACGTATCGAATGTAGAACTCGAGCGGCCCATCGACCTCGGGCGCCGAGGCGATGGACATGGCCCGGCGCACCGAGCCCAGCTCCGGCTTCTCGCGGTTGTTGAGGCCGAGGACACAGTATTGCCCTGCTGTGAACCACGGATGTTTACGCGGACGCTCGTCGGGCTGGATCAGAAACGTCGCGAGTGCGTCGGTCAGATCGACGCGTCTACTCACCGTTGCGTTGTACTGGATAGGTCCTTTCATTCAGTCGGCCCGTAGAAGGCGCAGCAGATCTCTCCCAACCCGGCCGCCCTGCGACTGTCGGGGGCGCATAAAGCTTGCCGAGCCTGATGGCCTCCAAGCGCGGTGTCGCGCCGAAATCCCGGCGAGACGAGTAGGGAAATCTTCAGATGTGCGCCGAAATTTTCGGCGTCCCCGCGGCGCGCCAGACCTCGATCCAACAACCTGTGGCCGGATACGCCATGCGCCGCGCTGGCATCCAGTCTGCTCCCTCACCCGTGGACGTGAAGTGTGACGGAAATGCCACTCACGAGACGTGCGGTCGGGATCTGGTTGACGCTTATAGCAGTCGAGTCGCTTCATGGCCTGATGCGGCGCCTCTTACTCGAGCCACAACTCGGCGATCTCCCCGCGCGACAAGTGAGTGTGCTCACTGGGGCGGTGCTAATCATCCTCGTCTTCTGGTTCACTCTGAGGAGGCTTGGCTCTCAACCAGGGCGGCGCTGGTGGGAGGTCGGGTTCCTGTGGCTCACGCTGACGCTCGCTTTCGAAATCGGCCTGGGTCGCGCAGTTGGGATGTCGTGGGACCGAATCGCGTCTGACTTCGACCCACGGCGTGGCGGACTCCTGGGGCTCGGCATGCTGGTCATTCTCGTCGCACCGCGCGTGTTGGCGGAACGTCTCGGCTTGATTCAGGGTGGTCTCCTTACCGTTCGCTATCGAGCACGCGCATCTGGTGTGCGTCGTATCGCGTGCCGGCAACCGCTGTCGGAGGAAGCGCCGCTTCGATGCGGTCGACGTCCACCGATGTCAGCGTCATCGGCAGGGCGGCAAGCGATTCAGCAAGCTGCGTGCGCGTGCGTGCGCCGATCAGCGGCACGAGAGATGACCCTTTGGCGAGGACCCAGGCGATCGCCAGCTGCGAGGACGTCGCGCCCTTCTCGGTCGCCATCTGGCGCAGTGTCTCGACGAGACGTTCGTTGCGCTGGAGGTTCTCATCCGTGAATCGTGGCAGATGCGCGCGAAGGTCGCCGGCCGACTTCGGCTTCGATCCACTCAGCAGTCCGCGCGACAACACGCCATAGGCGGTCACGCCAATGCCGAGCTCCGACAGTAGCGGGAAGATCCGCGTCTCGGGGGACCGACTGATCAGCGAGTACTCGATCTGCAGGTCGGCGATGGGGTGGACGGCGTGAGCACGACGAATGGTCTCCGGCCCTACTTCAGATAACCCGATCGCGCGGATGTACCCGGCCTTCACGAGCTCCGCGATCGCACCGATGGTGTCCTCAATCGGCACGTTCGGATCGAGACGGCCAGGGCGATAAATGTCGATGTGATCGACGCCGAGCCGCTTGAGGCTGTAGCCGACGAAATTCTTCACCGCAACTGGTCGCGTATCGATACCGACCCAGCTCCCGTCCGGACCACGCAACGCTCCGAATTTGACCGAGAGAATGGCCGTGTCGCGGCGATCGTGCAATGCTCGACCAATGAGAAGCTCGTTGTGGCCCGCTGCATAGTAATCACCCGTATCAAGTAGCGTGATGCCGGCGTCGAGTGCTGCATGAATCGTGGCGATGCTCTCGGCCTCGTCCGCAGGGCCGTACATATCGGACATTCCCATGCAACCCAGACCGAGCGGAAACACTCTCGGCCCAGTTGATCCCAGCTGGCGAAACTGATACGTCATGGGCTGACACTAGATCGCGCGGTCGTTCTCGGCAAGGAGACTTTCCTTCTAGAAGCCCCTGCGCGGTTCTTAACCGCGGACTATTTCGCACAGTGGCGAAATCTCCCCAGCCTCGCCACGCCGGCATTAACCGTCCAACCCGCTCTGTCCCATGCAATCAGGGTGAAGCGCGTCCCGGGCTTTGGTGGCGGCGCTATTGCAGCCGTGACCGCAGGATGCGGCATCAGGTACAACCCGACCGCTGGGGGCATGTATGAAGACCGCGCTCGTTCTGATCTTGTCGCTCTCCTGTGCTCAGGCCTGGGCCCAAACAGGTACCGTGACCGGTCACATCACCGACGAAACCGGCGGTGCTTTGCCGGGCGTAACGGTGGAACTCAAAGGCACTGACGAGCCGATTGTCGCTGTGACGGATGGCGAAGGGCACTACACCTTCGACAACATGACGGCCGGTACGTATCAACTATCGATACGTCTCATCAACTTCGCGACCGTCACCCATAGCGACCTCGTCGTCACGGCTGGAAAGACGACTGCATTTAACGACGTGATGCACCTCGTGCTGAGCGCGGAAGTGGTGGTCATCGGCAAACGCACGTTCACGAACCTCGCCGACGTCGAGAACCCGGCGGAGGATCTCGTCGGCATCGCCACGTCGGCCGGCCAGGGTGCGATCACAGCACGGCAGCTCGAGGTGCGGCCATTCATGCGGCAGGGTGAAGTGCTCGAAACGGTGCCCGGCGTGATCATCACGCAGCACAGCGGAGAGGGCAAAGCCAATCAGTACTTCCTTCGCGGATTCAATCTCGATCACGGCAGCGACTTCGCATTGACCGTCGCGGGGACGCCGGTGAACATGCCGACCCACGCACATAGCCAGGGCTACTCGGACATCAACTTCCTCATCCCCGAGCTCGTGGCCGGCGTGCAGTACTCGAAGGGTCCGTACTTCGCCGATCAGGGTGACTTTGCCACGGCGGGCGCCGGCAACATCACCTATGCGACCTCGCTCGACGCTCCTCCGTGTCGAGACAGGCACATTCGGGTTCGGGCGCGTCTTCGCGGCCGCGTCGCCAAAGATCGGCAATGGAACCGTGCTTGCGGCGTTCGAGAGCTCGACAAACGCCGGTCCCTGGACCGTGCCCGATTCGTACAAGAAGCTCAACGGGGTGCTGCGCTACGCGCGGGGCGACAACGTCAACGGTTTCTCGCTCACCGCGATGGGCTATCACGGAGAGTGGAACGCCACGGAGGCCTCTCCGCAGCGCGCAATCGATTCCGGACTCATCGACCGGTTCGGATCGATCGACCAGACCGATGGCGGGCACACCTCTCGCTACAGCGTGGGAGGCGAATGGCAGCACGGCACCGGCGCGACGCTGACCAAGATTCAGGCCTATGGACTCGGCTACGACCTGAATCTGATCTCAAACTTTACGTTTTACCTGGATGATCCGGTACACGGCGATCAGCGTGAACAGGTCGATCATCGATTCGTGACCGGCGTGCGCGCGTTCCAGAAGCGTCAGAGCCGATGGGGCACCCGGCCGGTGGAGAACTCGTTCGGCGTGCAGTTCCGCAACGACAACATCATGCAGGTCGGCCTCTTCCACACCGAGAAGCGCGTGCGTCTGCAGACGTGGAATGACGCGTCGGCGCTTGTCACAAGTGTGGGTGTGTACGGCGAGAACCAGGTGGAATGGGCACGCCGGATACGAACGAGCGTCGGCCTGCGTGCCGACGGATCGCGATACGACGTCACGAACAAGACCGACACGCGGAACGGTGGCACAGCAACGGCCGGCATCATCAGCCCGAAGGCCACCGTCACCCTCGGCCCGTGGCGTTCCACCGAGCTCTACGTGAATGGTGGCACCGGTTTCCACAGCAACAGTGCGCTCGGCACGACGCTCAACTACGACGTCAACGGCAATCCCGCCGAACCAGTGACTCCGCTTGTGCGTGCGAAAGGGGCCGAGGTCGGTGTCAGAACAGTGGCGGTACCGCACCTCCAGAGCACGGTGTCGCTATGGACACTGCGTCTGGGGTCCGAGCTGGTCTATAACGGCGATGTCGGCGCCAGTGAGCCCGGGCCGGCGAGCAAGCGCTACGGCATCGAGTTCGCCAACTACTACAGTCCGAAATCGTGGCTGGTGTTTGACGGTGACGTGGCCTGGTCGCAGGCGCGATTCACCGAGCTCAACGAAGCTGGCCCCTACGTCCCTGAGGCGGTCGACTTGGTCGTCTCTGGCGGGGCGAGTATCGACAACTTCCACCGGACGTTCGCCAGCCTGCGACTGCGATACTTCGGTCCACGGGCTCTGGTCGAGGACAACTCCGTGCGCTCTCAGGCCACCACGCTGCTCAACTTCGAGGGCGGCTATCAACTCTTCAAGAGCCTCCGGGTCAACGCCAATATCTACAACCTGTTCGATGCCGTGGTAAGTGACATCGACTACTACTTCGCGTCGCGACTACCAGGTGAAGCACTCGCAGGAGTCGATGACATCCATACTCACCCGGCGGTGCCGCGAACGCTCCGCGTCAGCGTGATCGCCGGCTTCTGACAAGACGAATAATCTCGCTGATTCCTCTCTTGTGAAGCGTTTGCGCCATCAGTCTAGATCGACTCGTGCAACTGCCTTCACCGTAGGATCATGGCGCGCCAGCTTTACGACGACGGGCGGCTCATGGATAAGAGCAGGCGGAAACGGGTGTACGCGAGCATTACTCGTACCGAAGCGCCACAAGTGGATCTACGCGCGTCGCGCGTCGTGCTGGTACGTAAGATGCGACTATGGCAACAGTCGCGAATGTGAGCGCAACGGCACCATAGGTCGCCCCGTCGAGGGGCGTTAAGCCGAATAGCATCGTCGCCAGGTACCGTGTCGACCAGGTCGCACCGAGCAGACCCATCGTGATTCCGACAATTATGAGTAGCGCGGCCTGTCGCATGACGAGGCCCAGCACCTCACCGCGCCGTGCACCGAGAGCCATGCGGATGCCGATTTCCTTCGTTCGCTGCGTCACACCATACGCGAGGACGCCGTAGATACCGATCAGTGCGATGAGCGCGGCAACAGCCCCGAAAATAGCGAAGACCACAGCGTAGAAGCGCGGCCGTGTCTGCAAGCCGCCGAGCACTCGATCCATCGTCGTTGTTCCGTCGATGGCGAGTCCAGGATCGATCTGTCGGACAACGCGGCGCACGTCGGTAACGATGGATAGCGGATCGCCGACGGCGCGAACCGCAAACGAGGGGTTACCGCCCTGAGCGTCTTTGGCGACACGAGGTTGCATGAACACCGCGTGTCCCGGTTCCTCCTCTAGCGTGGCCGGCAGATGGAGCCAGATGTCCTCCACGACGCCCACGACCTGGAACAGACCCATCGTGCCCCAGCGAAGCGTGGCGCCAACGGGGTTCTGCTCGCCGAAAAACCGTCGGGCGTAAGCGCGATTCACAACCACGGTCGGCAGCGCGCCTTCGGGACGATTCTCCAACCAACGTCCCGCGACCAGGTCGACTCCGAGCGCACGGAGGTAGTCCGGGCTCACCGACCGAATCATCGCCATATCGGCCCGGTCCATTCCTCGCCACTCCCTCTCGACTGGCACAACCGGCCCCTGCCAGGACGGCCCCATTCTCGAAAAGGGCGGTCTGTCAGTAAATCCAGCTGCCGTAACTGTTGGCAGCGAACGGAGCTCGTCACTCACTCTTTGCGCCAGCGCGAGCCTTTGGGTGGGCGAGTAGCTGCCCGGAGCCACAAGCTCGAACGTGAGCACGCCGGGGTCGAACCCGATGTCCACGCTGGACAACTTGACCAAGCTGCGTGCGAGCAACACGGTCACGACGAGTAGAGTCGTCGCCAGCACCAACTGGCTCACCGCGAGCGTGTGACCCAAGCCGTGTTGACGTCGAGGTGAACGACCGGACGTGCTCGACGCGTCCGCGTGTGCCGCCACACGCTCGACGCGCGACAACCGCAACGCTGGTGCGATCCCGAAGAGGACACCGGTGACAACCGCAATGGCTAGAACGAAGGTGAACACCCCGCCATTGATGGTCACTTCGTCAATGCGCGGCAGCACGCTGCGATCGAGGACTGCGGGGCCGAGCGCACTTCGAAACGCTTCTGGCAGCCCGTAGACAGCAAGCGGCTTAACCAGCTGCACGCCGGCTGTCGCTATCACCGTACCTGCAAGGCCACCGACCACCGACAATACGATGCTTTCCGTGAGCATTTGGCGGACGATCCGGCCGCGGCTTGCGCCAAGCGCGCGCCGGATTTCTATCTCACGACGGCGTGAGGCTCCTCGGGCAAGCAACAGATTGGCGACGTTGGCACACACGACGATCAGCACGGCGCCCACAGCCACGGACAAGATGCGTAGGGCCGGTCTGACGCGCGCGATTGCCTGATCCTGTACACGGACCACGTCAAATCTGGCCGGGCCATCGGGCTCTTGCGCGATGCCGCGGAGCTGGTGACCTAGCACGTTCACCTCGGCCGCAGCGGCCTCGAGCGAGACTCCATCTCGCAGACGGGATGTCACACTCACGAACGTCGTGGCGTCTGGCGTTGACGGCTCCGCGAAGAACGGGAGCCAGAACGCGATGTTGGCGAATACGTTTGCTGGCATGACACCCACGACTCGATAGGAGCGTGCATCCAGCACGATCGTACGTTCGAGTACTCGCGGGTCGGATCCCAGAAATTCTCGCCACATTGCCGTGCTGATGACGATGACGTCGGCATCCGGCCGCTCCTCGTCCGGACGCAACCACCGTCCGCGCGCCGGTTGCACACCATAGATCTCAAACCAGGTTGGTGACACGCGAAGGCCTGATAGCCGAACAGTGCGGTCTGCCGTCCTGATCGTTTGTCGTACGGGGGTCGCGGCCGCCACGTGCAGCGTCTGTGCGTGCGTGCGCCACCAGAGGATCTCGTCCTGGTTCATGGCCGATGTCCGCATGGCAACGCCGCGGAAGTTCTCGGCAGCCGGCACGTTCTCGACGATCGCGACAAGACGGTCGGCGTCGTCGTACGGCAACGGCCGGAGCAGCACGGCACTGACGACGCTGAACACGCCGGTGGTGAGGCCAATACCGAGTGCAAGCGTCAGGATGCTAACACCGGCGAAGCCAGGATTTCGTGCGAGTGTGCGCAGGGCGTAGCGAACGTCCTGCTTCAGATCATCGAGGGGACGTAGTCCGCGGGCATCTCGGCATTCCTCTGAGATGCGCAGGACGTTCCCCATCTCCCGGAGCGCGGCGAAACGCGCGTCGCGCGGCGTCATTCCGGCTGCGATGTGCTCGTCGGTCTGCTGGTCGAGATGAAACCGCAGCTCCCGACTCAGTTCCTCGTCCACGCGGCCGCGGCGAAGCAGCGATCGCACCCTCAGGCGCAGCTGATCAGGCCAGCGCATGATGATCTCCGTCTATGTCGTCCGCACCACCAAATTGATCGCCGAAGACAGCCGCTCCCAGTTGGCCACTTCCTTTGCCAGATGCGAGCGGCCGGCGCGGGTCAGGGAATAGAACTTCGCCTCACGGCCCGTCTCGGTTGATGCCCAGGCGGCCCTGATCCAACCCTGCTGCTCCAGCCTGTGTAACGCCGGATACAGCGAGCCCTGTGGCACTTTCAGCTCGTCATGCGAGATCTGTTGAATCCGCTTTGCGATCGCCCAGCCGTGCTTCGGCTCGAGTGAGATCGTCTTGAGGATCAGGAAGTCGAGTGTGCCTTGAACGATGTCAATCGGTTTTCCCATCGCGATACTGTGACGGTCGACAATACGCCCATGGATTGTAGACTGTCAAGGCATCCCCCTCTGCTGTGAAGGAATGGCTCGCCGCATCGGACGATTTCCGCAACTGGTTGGGCCTGGGCCTTCGGCCCGCGAAAGGCGATGAAAGTCGTCCGTGAACGACTTTCGACCCTGGCTCTTCCGTGAGGCCGCCTGATGTAACGGTTTGCTAAAAGCCGATTACGGCCGTCATGATTGCCCCCTTCGAGCTTGATCGGCAGAGATCGCAAGCTGCCCACAAAACGGTCTGGGCACGGCTGTCACGTACGCGGTTGGGCCGCTCGCACGATCACGCTGCGCTCGGTGCCGCGTCGCCGGATCAGAATGACACTGACCGTCAAGAACCAGATCATCGGCGGGAAGTTCGCTGCAATCGCCGGTCCCCAACCACCGGCGTTATAGAAACCTGCGGGGTCGACGGGACCGCCATACATCGCAGCACCGAGGCGACGCACAAAACAGCGGCGGCGACGGCGATCCAGCCGGTCCAGCGCGGCAGCACGCCGCTGTCGAACGTCGCCCACGCAGCCGACGCCAAAAACAGCCCGGTGATCGCAAAGGCAATCGATCCGTTGTAGATAAGCAATGTTCCGGCAACGAGCGCGCGCACCGCCGACGGATCAGCATTGCCGTTCAAGGTATCGAGGACGGCGCCGCCCTCCAATCCGTCCGCGACGACGGTGACCGCCACCCAACCCAGCGCCGCACCGAAGAGCAGTGTGCCGATCCACTCGGTGTCTGAGCGTGCCTGACGAATCAAATGGCGGAGTCCGGCGGCGAACACTAGCATGCTCACGTAGATGCCCTGGTCCATCAGGATGCGGTTGAACGCGATGTTCTTGATGGCAAACAGATGTCGAGCGAATCCGGAACCGTCGTAGAAGGATGGGTAGTCTCCGAGCCATAACGGAAACTGGCCGACGCTCAGCGCGACACACGCGAGGCCAAACGCTCCCGTGATTCGCGCGATTCTGGCATCGTTCATGGTCGTGTCTCCATTACGTCCGACGAGCGACAGTCGTCCCGGCGTGCGGAGCCCTCATCGGTGGACGTGAACGGTGACCGAAACCCACGGCGTGGGACTCCTGGGGCTCGGCATGCTGGTTCATTCTCGTCGCACCGCGCGTGTTGGGGGAACGTCTCGGGCTGATTCAGGACGGTCAACGAGCGCGGCCACCCTGTCCGTCCATCGACTTATGTGTCATGACGCGCTCCTTATCGCAACGCGGCTGAACGAACTGGATCAGGGATAGGTCGCCTCCCTCCGCTCACGTTCGGTGCCTTCTAGTCACGCCGTCGGTGCCGTAACGCGCACTCTCACGCAACCGCGGAGGCGGTCTCCACCGTCGCGGTTCGGACGGCCCCGTTGTCTCTCACCGTCAGGACCGGGCAGACCGCCGAGCGGACGACGCGTTCGGCGACGCTTCCCATGAGCAGGTGCTCCACGCCGCCACGGCCGTGTGTCCCCATCACGATCAGGTCGATGCCGCTTGCCTTGGCATGCTCGACGATCGTTCGCGCCGGCGTGCCGAACATCACCGCCTCCGTGCTGCGAAACGATGCCTGCTCCTCTGGAGTGAGCTGCGTACTGAGCAGGGTTTGCGCCCCCTCGAGCCACTTCCCGCGAAGTTCAGCCGTGGACGCGTAAACTCCCACGGTCGCTGCAGCCGTGGTCATTGAGTCGTCGAGCACATGCAGGAGATGCAGCGACGCACCCGACATGACCGCCATCTTCTTCGCCAGGGTCAGTGCCACATTCGATGGCGCGCTGAAGTCGGTCGGCACCAGGATGCGTGTGAAATTGCGCGTCATGACGTCCTCCTCGTTGCGTCGAGGAGCACACGCCGTGCCGGCGCCAGCGATGAACGACGGGCCGCAGACGCGTTCGAATGGCGACGATCGCGTCCGCGGACTCGGGAATCTTCACCACCTTGCGTGGAATTTTCGGGTGTCAGAGAAGTGGGGGACAGAGCGGGTTACTCGGCCCGACTCGGCGTCGTCAGGAGCCTGCCCTGACGTAGTGCGCAACCTTACGCCCGGGTTCGTCCGAGTAATAGACGACGATGTGCGCCACGGTGCTATCGGAGTGTTCGAGCCCGGTTTCGTTCTCGGGAACGGCCCGTGGAGTCATCTTGAACGTCTCAGTGGTTTCGTCGGCGTACTCTATTGTGATCTCCTGCTTTCGTCGATTGATGTTGATCACCGCTCCCTCGGTGATCTTCAATCGCTCGTCACCAACGAGATCAATCTCCGCGACAGAGGCCTCAGGTCCGCTCGTCGTCCGATGGATGGCGATCATCGTCCCTTCGCGCAGGCCTTCAAGGGCATCCACGCCAGGCTTCTTTCCACCGTACACGATCAGGTCCTTGATGAAGTGATAGACATGCTCCACCCCGTCGGTCATCGTGACGAGAACGACGTTGGCTGCTTTGTAGAACCGTTTCGTCGTGCCTTCCAACGCCAGGGGTTCCTGGAGGGGAGGACGGCTTTGTGCGTGCACGCTCATCGACGGGATCAGGACCAGGCACACAGCGAGTATGGCGGCACGTCCCAGTCCGGCCCTGACCAAGTGCCGCATGTCGGGTTTCAATCGTTGCATGATGCCCTCCTTCCTGCCGACGTGATGGGCAAGCGCCGTACCGAAGCAGCCAACCCTTGCCGGGTTCCGGAGATCCCGGACCCGTGCCAGCGGTCAGGCAGCGCCGCGTCGCGCGTCCGCCGTGGCGCGTCGGTACAACATGTACGAGAAGCGACCGTGCAGCCACGCCTGCCCGGCCACGTCATCAGGGCGGCTGTGGATCGATTCGTCCAGGACATGCGCGTAGTGGCCACCCAGGCGGGCCACCTCCTGTGCAAACCTCTCTTCCGTGTTCGCAATCAGACTCCGGTAGCAGAGATCCCAGAGCTCGTCGCGGTGGGCCAGCGTCCCCTGCACGCGAACGCTGGTCGCTTCAAGGACATGCTCGCCGATCATCTCTGCTTCCACGGGTGGCAGCTGTCGATGCCAGTAGACAACCGGGGGCTCGCCGGCCGTCGGGCTTGGAAGCGATGCGCTGGTTGACGGATGCGTCAGTGTCACGGCCTCTCCCTGTTAGGCAACAGGTCCAGACAGGCATCGCCTGCCAATGGCATGTCGGGCAGACCGTTGCGAATGCGCGCCGACCATACGTGGCCGCAATTCGGGCAGTCGTACCAGGCGAGCACCCACGTACTGTCTGCGGTCGGCGCAACCCGCCGCACACAGAGCGGGCAGGTCATCGAGGCGGTCGCCGAGAGCAGTCTGGACATGCCATGAGTGAGAGCAACGACTGTGCCGCGGTGATGCGGCGTCGATGGCTGTCGATTCAACCCCCGCCGCAGCAGCGCGAACGCGCACCCTATTGACGTCGACGCTCTCTGGGGAAATTTCCAGCGTCCGGCGCGAAAGAATTCTCGCGACGCGGCACTCGAGACGTTCCGCACTTTGTTCACTGGGCATTCCGGTAGGCAACGGAAATGCATCGGTATCAAGAATTGAGAAGACCGGTCCCAGTAGGCCACCACGCCCTTTCACGCTTGGAGGACACGTCCATGGGATCCAACACAGTCACAGTCGGAGCCTCCCTCCCGCTGGTGCTGATCGCAATGACGTTTACAGGGACTGTCGTCGCGGCGAAACAAACCCCACCAGCGACCCAGGTATCGGGAAGTGATCTCTTCTACAACAATTGCGCCTCATGTCACGGCACGGACGGCAAGGGTAACGGTCCCCTGGGCCAGGTGCTCACGATCCGCCCGGCTAATCTGACCATCATCGCCAAGAACACGGGGGGCAAATTCCCGGCCGACAAGATCTATGAGCTGATCGACGGGCGTAACCCGGCGGTCCGAGGCCACGGCGGGCCCGACATGCCAGTGTGGGGCGAGGTCTTCGCTGCACGAGGCAGTGCCGCGTCGGTCAAGAATCGCATCAACGCACTGGTCAAGTACATTGAAACGTTGCAGGTGAAGTAGGCCGCCGGCAGGGAAAACGCGCGAGCCCGTGTTCGCGCTCCACGGTCCGGCCCTGCTCGTTGCCGTCGAGACGGGACCTCCCGGCGCAGACAGCTGACAGTTCGGCGGATCCACGACGATGTGAGGCATCGACCACACAACGCCGCTACCCGATCACCATCCGACTGTTTCCGCGACCCGCGAAAGTCACACGCGCGCCGCGCTGAACGGGCTCTCGTTCTGGGTGGAGCTCCAAACGACAACGGCTCGCAGGTCACTTGGGGCTTCTATCTGCATCAGACCGCTGGGGGTGGAACCCGCCTGATCGAGCGCGGACGTCACGCAGTTGGCAAGGGGATCCTGGCCAGGCTCGGATTCGGTCCCTATCTGCTCGACCCTGTGGGCTTCGTGATGAGTCGCAGGATGCTGAAGACGATCAAGCGCCTCGCCGAGGCCGCGCCATGGAAACCGCAATTCGTGTCTACGTGATCTTGTCCGCATGCGGAGGAGGATTCTTCCCCAGCACTCGGGAGGACCAGCGAAACGGGACGGAGCTCGAAACCCTCGTAAACGGACCGTACCAGACCGATCATGTGCAGCCGGTTGGATCCACAGTTTCCGCCATCGTGCTCCGATCCATGGCGATCAGCGTGAACAGGTCGACCATCGATTCGTGACTGGGGTGCGCGCGTTTGAAATCGATCCGGCAGGCGGGCGGCGAGGTCGAGGCATTCACCGAACTCGATCCCGCGGCGAACGAGATATCGCATCGGCTGCCCGACTTTCTGCCGGATGGTTCTGCTGTCCTGTTCACCGTGGTGCGCTACACGTCGATCACTCCGGATTGGAAACGTGCCGAGGTCTGGGTGAAATCACTCGCAACCGGTGAGCGTAAGCGGTTGCTCGAGGACGCGACGGATGCGCGATATGCCGGAAACGGCTGCTGACGTTTGCGCGTCAGGGCCGACTGTTTGCCATCCGCTTCGACCCAGAAAAGTCGTCCGTCAGCGGGACGCCGATCTTGGCAGTGGATGGCGTGACTCACGCCCTCTATGGACAGGCTGGTTTGACGTGGACCGGCGCCGCCCAGTACAGCGTCTCGGAGAACGGAACGCTAGTGTGTGCGCCGGGATCGATTGAACCGCCCCCTTTCTGGCATCCCTGTCGTGGGTCGACCGTCAGGGAAAGGTCACTCCAGTGGGAGCCAAGCCTACGTCCTTATATGGAGCGCGCGTCTCGGCCGACGGAACGCGCATTGCCTATAGCGAGTACCACGTCGCCAAGGACGAGCGAGGGCGCCTCGGAACCCGCGTGGTCGCGAGAAAGCAACGAACTTTTTTTACCGCATAGGCACGCGGATGATGTCGGTGCGTTTCAAGATCGCCGGCGACGAGTTCGTACCAGAGAAACCGGTCCTGTTGTTCGACCTGCCTTCGGTAGGCGGAGGCGCCGATGTCCGAAGCCAGTACGACACGGCGTCAGGTGGCCGCTTCCTGATGATCCTGCCACTGCCCACCCAGACTGAGGAGCGTAATCCGAGGATCTTCCCCTCCACGCTGCGCATCGTGCTGAACTGGACAGGCGAAGTCCATACCAAGTTGTACCAAGTGGAGGGAGAGGGGTAGAATGACCCCAGAGCGGGGCCGGATCGGAGACGGGCCGGCCGTGTCTATCCTCCTTTTTCCGATGGCTCTGGTTCCGATCACAACTTTGGGAGGCACAAATGATCAAACAAGCTTTGGGATGTGTCGTCGTGTTCGGGTGTCTGATGGCCAGTGCGTCGCTCCAGGCGCATCATTCCACCGCCGCCGTCTACGACCCGTCGAAAGAGG
>Ga0075428_100002962_pt1 | contig 18519 bp, 20 predicted proteins | sample RhiMetdeltSRZDD2_FD_75291 | JGI IMG/M metagenome (GOLD analysis project Ga0075428, IMG submission 75291) | Populus rhizosphere microbial communities from Tennessee, USA - Rhizosphere MetaG P. deltoides SRZDD2 | ecosystem: Host-associated > Plants > Roots > Rhizosphere > Soil | place: USA... | reverse complement strand
AGCGACACCACTGGCCAGTGTTCACGCCCCCGCCCGAAAGCGAGGACGACCTCATGGAGAAGTGGGGAGTGACCCGGGAGCAGGCCGCCGGCGGAAGCCCCGATCTGAGGTGGCTGCTGGCCGGAGGGGGCGACTACCACCCGGTCTCGGCCGGCGAGCGGCTGCCGGGCGGCGCGGAGGCGTTTCCCAGCCGCTCACCGCAAGAGGTCGTGTTCTGGATCGAGAGCCGCCGTGCCGTCGCCGTCGGCGACGCGCTCGCCGACCTCGGCGCCGGCCTCGAGCTAAATGCGTGGCCCGACGAGCGCGGCGGCATCACGCGCGAGCAGTTCGCCGAGAGGCTTCGCGTGCTGCTCTCTCTGCCGGTCGAGCTCGTGCTGCCCGCGCACGGTGCGCCGACCGACCGCGCTGCCCTCGAGCGCGCGCTCTCGTAAACGTGCCTGATCCTCGGCCCGGCTAGCCTGTCGGGCTCATCCATCCGCCACACGGAGGCTGTCACGCATGAGGAAGTTCCTGATCGGATTCGCGGCCGCGGTCGTGCTCATGTCCGCCGCGACCGCCGGCGCCGTCGCCGAGAAAGTGCTGAGGGTCGGGGTCGGCGACGTGGTCTTCGTCACCAAAACCAAGATCTCCTGCAGCGTTGCGAACCCCTACAAGCAGATGGTCTGCTTCAAGCACAACAAGCGCGGGGGCGCGGTTCCCAACACCTACGGGGCGACCGTGGCGAACGGTTTCGCCGGGCTCGTCAAGTTCAACTCGAAGGGCAAGCCGAAGATGGTGGTCAGGAAGGCAAACCCGTAACAGGTCGGGGGAACCTGAGGGTTCCCCCGAGTCCGTATCCTCCAACCGATGCGCGTGTTCCTGCTCGCGCCCGCGCTCACGGCCACGCTTCTGGTCGCCGCTCCGGGTTGGAAGAGCGCAGCGCCCGTCCCGCTGCCGAGAACCGAGGTCGCCGCCACACGGCTCGGAACGAGCGAGATCCTGGTGGTCGGCGGCTTCGTCCAGTCGGGCTCGAATGTCGCCCGAGCCGATGCGTTCTCGCCCGCCAAGAACCGGTGGCGGCGGTTGCCGAACCTGCCGGTGTCGGTCGACCACGCGATGGCCGCGTCGTACCGTGGCCGCGCGTACGTCGTGGGCGGCTATGCGGAGGGCGGGGGTCCGCTCGCGAGGGCATTCGTCTTCCGAGGCGGAGCCTGGAGGTCGCTGCCTCCGATGCCGGAGCCGCGTGCCGCCGCCGGAGCTGCAGTCGCGAAGGGCAGTCTCTACGTCGTCGGCGGAATCGGGCCGGATGGGCTCGCGACGAGGGCGCTCAAGCTCGACCTCCGCACCCTCCGGTGGTCGTTTGTTCCAGGGCCGCCGACCCTTCGTGAGCATCTGGCGGCGACGGCTCTGGCGGGAAAGGTCTATGCCATCGCCGGGCGAACCGGCGCGACCGGCAACCTGGACGCCTTCGAGGTGTACACGCCCTCGAAGCGCAGCTGGTCGCGGTTGCCGGGTGTGCCCGAGACGCGCGGCGGGACCGGTGCGGCCGCCGTCGGAAACACGATCGTGTCGGTCGGAGGCGAGGCGCAGGAAACGATCGAGACGGTCTACTCGTACAACGTGAGGACGCGTCGCTGGTCGCGCTTGCCCAACCTACCGACGCCGCGGCACGGGCTGGGCGTGGTCGCGTTCAACGGCCGCGTCTACACGCTGGCGGGAGGGCCGCGGCCAGGGCTCTTCGTCAGCTCCGCGAACGAGTACCTGCGGATCCGCTAGGTCTCCTCGTCCTCCGATCAGCCATGACAGGGTCCCGGCCGCGGGCCCGGCCGGCGAAACCGGGCACAATCTCGAGAACGCGGGCGTGGCGAAACTGGCTATACGCGCCAGGCTTAGGACCTGGTGGGCGAAAGCCCGTGGGGGTTCGAATCCCTCCGCCCGCACTCGGTCAGCCTCAACGGCTCTGCTTAGATAGGTCGGGTGGAGACCGTGGTCGAGGAGCTGCCCGAGAATCGCGTCCGCCTCGAGGTCGAGGTTCCCAGCGGCGACGTCCAGCACGCGATCGACCACGCGGCGTCGGACCTCGCCACCAGCATGAAGATCCCCGGCTTTCGCAAGGGGAAGGTGCCGATGCAGGTGCTGCTCGCGCGCGTCGGCAAGGAGCGTCTCTACACCGAAGCGGTCGACAGCCACATCGGCGGTTGGTTCAGGAACGCCGCCGTGCGCAACAACATCCGTCCGATCGAGCAGCCGGAGTACGACTACCAGCTGCCCGAGTCGGGTGACAAGGACTTTCGCTTCACCGCCACCGTCGCAGTCCAGCCGAAGCCCGAAGTGGCCGACTGGACCAAGCTGGAGGTGCCGCGCGCGGAGCCCGACGTTCCGGCCGACCTGGTCGACCAGGAGCTCGAGCTGCTGCGCGAGACGGCCGCGACGCTGGTGCCGGCCGAGGATCGGCCCGCGCGTGAGGGCGACACGCTCGTCGCCGACCTCATCCGCGAAGGGCAGAGCGAGCGCGACTACGTGGTGGAGCTCGGCTCGCAGCGGCTCATCCCCGAGATCGAGGCCGGCCTCATCGGCATGTCCGTCGGCGAGACGAAGGAGCTCTCCTACGGCGACGGTGAGCAGGTCGAGGCGACGGTCAAGGAGATCAAGGAGAAGGAGCTGCCCGAGCTCGACGACGAGCTCGCGCGCGCCGTGAGCGAGTTCGCCACGCTGGACGAGCTGCGCGCGGACATCACCGAGCGGCTCCAGGAGCAGCTCGAGGCCGCGGTCGAGAGCGACTTCCGCTCCGCCGCCCTCGGAGAGCTCGTGCGCGAGTCGAACGTCCAGGTTTCGCCCGAGCTCGTCCGCCAGCGCGCGACGACTCTGCTGCGCGAGCTGATGCAGTCCCTCGAGCGACGCGGGCTGACCCTGGAAGCCTTCCTCGGGCTGACGAACCAGACCGTCGAGCAGGTCGAGGAGCGGATCGTCGCTCAGGCGGCCGGCTCGATCGCCGGCGAGCTCGTGCTCGAGGCGATCGCGGACGACCTCGACGTTCAGGTCAGCGACGACGAAATCCGCGAGACGCTGCAGGAACAGGGCGAGGACGAGGAGACGATCGAAAAAGTCCTTGCTTCGGACTTCGTCCAGCAGCTTCGCCAGGACCTGCGCCTGCGCAAGGCGCTCGACCGCGTCGTCTCCGAGGTGACACCGATCTCGACCGACCTCGCGCAAGCGCGTGAGAAGCTGTGGACGCCGGAGCAGGAGAAAGCCTCCGGCGATACGAAGTTGTGGACCCCCTCGAGCAAGGAGCCAGCCGTATGAGCCCTCTGATTCCGATGGTGATCGAGCAGACCTCGCGAGGCGAGCGTTCGTTCGACATCTTTTCCCGCCTGCTGAACGAGCGGATCATCTTCCTCGGGACGCCTGTTGACGACCAGATCGCGAACCTGATCATCGCGCAGCTCCTTCACCTCGAGTCCGAGGATCCCGACAAGGACGTCTACATCTACGTCAACTCGCCGGGCGGCTCGGTCTACGCCGGACTGGCCATCTACGACACGATGCAGTACATCAAGCCCGACGTTCAGACGATCTGCGTCGGCATCGCGATGTCGATGGGCGCACTCCTTCTTGCGGGTGGGACGAAAGGAAAGCGGCTCGCGCTGCCGAACGCCAAGATCCTCATCCATCAGGTGTCGAGTGGCTTCCAGGGACAGGCGACCGACATCGAGATCCAGGCGCGCGAAACCATCAACATGAAGAGACGAATGGAAGAAATAATCTCCGAGCACAGCGAGCAGCCGCTCGAGAAGGTCTCGAAGGACATGGAGCGCGACTACTTCATGAGCGCGCAAGAGGCGAAGGATTACGGCATTATCGACACGGTCGTCACGCACCGGTAAGCGGACAAACGGGGGAACGCAGACATGGCGCGAGCATCGGACGGCAACGAGCAGCTTCTCTGCAGCTTCTGCGGCAAGAGTCAGCCCCAGGTGAAGAAGCTGATCGCTGGGCCTGGCGTCTACATCTGCGACGAGTGCATCGACCTCTGCAACGAGATCATCGACGAGGACCTGACCTCGCCGCCGCAGCTCGATCTCGAGAACCTGCCGAGGCCCCGTGACATCTACGCCGTCCTCAACGACTACGTCGTCTCTCAGGAGGAGGCGAAGCGCACCCTCTCGGTCGCCGTCTACAACCACTACAAGCGCGTGCAGATGTCGCAGCAGGAGGACGGCGACGTCGAGTTGCAGAAATCGAACATCCTCCTGCTCGGCCCGACGGGATGCGGGAAGACACTGCTGGCGCAAACACTCGCGCGCATCCTCAACGTCCCGTTTGCGATCGCCGACGCGACCGCGTTGACCGAGGCCGGTTACGTGGGCGAGGACGTCGAGAACATCCTCCTCAAGCTGATCCAGGCCGCGGACTTCGACATCAAGAAGGCCGAGACCGGGATCATCTACATCGACGAGGTCGACAAGATCGCGCGCAAGGCCGACAACCCGTCGATCACGCGCGACGTCTCCGGCGAGGGCGTGCAGCAGGCGCTGCTGAAGATCCTGGAGGGGACGGTCGCCTCCGTCCCGCCGCAGGGAGGGCGTAAGCACCCGCACCAGGAATTCCTCTCGATCGACACGACGAACATCCTGTTCATCTGCGGCGGCGCCTTCTCCGGCCTGGAGCGGATCATCGGCAAGCGGATCGGCAAGAATCAGGTTGGCTTCGGTGCGACCGTGCGCTCGAAGCGCGCGCCCGAGAACGCCGAGCTGCTGTCCGACGTGATGCCGGAGGATCTCCTCTCGTACGGGCTCATCCCCGAGTTCATCGGCCGGCTCCCGGTCGTCTCGGCTGTCCACCAGCTGACGCGGGAGGATCTCGTGCAGATCCTGGTCGAGCCGAAGAACGCCCTCGTGAAGCAGTACCAGCGCTTCTTCAACTACGACTCCATCGATCTGGTCTTCACCGAGGACGCGCTGTGGGAGATCTCGGACAAGGCGCTGGTGCGCGAGACCGGCGCGCGCGGGCTGCGGTCGATCATCGAGGACGCGCTGCTCGACGTGATGTTTGAGCTGCCCTCGCGCAACGACGTCTCCAAGTGCGTGATCACCAAGGAGACGATCTCGAAGGGCCAGCGGCCGACGCTCGTGACGAGCGCGGGCGCCCCCGTCGAGGACGAGGACGAGCTCGTCGAAGAGTCGGCGTAGACGCTGCAGCTTCGGGTCGCCGCGCCACACCGATCGCCTCGACGAGGTCGTGGCCTTCTACCGGGATGGGCTAGGCCTTCCGGAGATCGGCCGCTTCGGAGGCCACGAGGGGTACGACGGGGTCTTCCTCGGTGTACCCGGGACCGAAACCCATCTCGAGTTCACGAGCGGCGGCGGGCACGACACACCGCCGGCACACTCGGAGACGCTGCTCGTGCTCTACCTCGGGAGTACCGACGCGGGCGACGAGGCGCTCGCACGAGTGGACGTTGCGCCCGTGCAGCCGGCCAATCCCTACTGGGAAGCGAACGGCGTCACGGTCGCGGATCCCGACGGCTTCCGCGTGGTCCTCGTACCCCGCGCGTGGAACGAGAGCTAGCGAGCAGGCGAACGAAAGTGTCACGAATCGCTGCCAAGACGCGAAAGGACACTTTCGGCGCCCGGCGACTCGCGGTAGAGGAAGGGAGGTCACCTAATCCCTTCTCGAAATGGAGTCGCCAATGCACCGAATCGCTCAGCTGTTCACGCTTGCGCTCGCTGTCGCGCTGCTCGTCGCTCCGGCAGCGCGTAGCGCCTCATCCGACTTGGTCGTCGGCCAGGTATTCGCCGGCGGCGGTAATGCGAACGCGCCGTACACGAACGACTTCGTAGAGCTCTTCAACCGCGGTGCCGCAACGGTCGACCTCAGTAGCTGGTCGATCCAGTATGCGACCGGGTCGGGCACGTCCTGGCAGGTAACACCTCTGTCCGGATCCGTCCCGACCGGCGGCCACTACCTGATCCAGCTCGCTTCGGCGGCGGCGATCGGCGCCCCGCTTCCGACACCCGACGCGTCCGGAACGAGCAATCTCGCCGTGTCAGGCGGAAAGGTCGCGTTGGTGGGCTCGACGACGGCGCTGACCTGCGGCGCGTCTGCCGGCAGCTGCTCCGCCGACCCGTCGGTCGTCGACCTGATCGGATACGGCTCGGCCACCGACTACGAAGGTGGAGGACCCGGGCCGGCTATCAGCAATACGACCGCGGACGTGCGGGACGGAGGTGGCTGTACCGACACCGACGCCAACGCGAGCGACTTCACCGCCGCGACGCCGACGCCGCGCAACTCGGCCGCCGCCGCTGCGCCCTGTTCCGGTGGGCCGCCTCCCGTCACGGGAGTCTCGGAGGAAGCTGGAGTCGACCTCGACATTCAGCCGGTTCTCTCGATCGCCCTCGAGCGGCCGAGCATCAGCTTCGGGAGCGCCTCGTCCGGCGAGACGCCGGCGGCGGTCTCGGAGCGAGTGACGGTCGCAAGCAACCACGCCGCCGGCTACGCGCTGACGGTCCACCGCTCGGTCTTCGTTCCGTCCGACCTGCCGCTCGGGCTCTCGGCAACTGCGCCGAGCGGCGGCCAGCTCGGCGGCGGACTTGGCGGCGGCGCCATGGTGGCGATCCCGATCGCTCCAGCGCCTGACCTCCTCATCGGGACGACGTCTGCTCCGAGCGCTACGGGAGGAGACGTCTGGGCGACCAACGTCGGGTTCGTCTCGCCGCTGCCGCTGGTCGCGCCCGGTCACTACACCGCCACCGCCACCTTCACGGCGATCGGACGATGATCGGTCTCAGTGGCCGGAGCTTCGTCGTCCTGGTCGCGCTCCCGCTCGTGCCCGCATCCGCGGGCGCGAGCGCGGCGCGGCCGCCCGTCGCGCTTACGGCCATACCCGCGCAAGTGCTTCTGACCGGCAGCGCGGGGACAAGAGTGCGCGTGACGAACTCGGGCACGAAGCGTGTCGCCGTCGACGTATCTCGTGCCGGCTTTGCCCTCGATCTGCGAGGGCGGCCGCGGATCGTGGGAAGCCGAAGCATACGCTCGGCGGCAGGCTGGCTGAGGTTGAGACCGATGCACTTCACGATCGGGCCGCGTTCCACTGAGTCCCTGGTGGTTACGGCGAAGCTGCCGCGTGCCGCGGAGCCGGGCGACCACGACGCGCTCGTGCTGTTGCGGACGCGACCCGTTGCCGACGGGCGGGTGGCTGTGCGGCTGCGGCTCGGTGTGGTCGTGGTGGTCCGAGCGCCGGGGGCGATCGTGCGACGTCTCGAGCTGCGACGGCTCCGCATCTCGCGCCGCGGGCGGGCGACGCTCATTGAGGTCAGGGTCGCCAATCCCGGGAACGTGACGGAGTCGTTGCAGGGTGCCCGTGCGGTTCTCTCACGGACGAAGAACGGCCCCGTGCTCGCCGCGGCGTTGGCGGCGAGTCGCGACCTGCGCCCGAGAACGCAAGGAATCGTCTCCTTCCAGTACCGCCGGACGTTGCGCGGGCCGATGACCGCACGCGTCGTAATTCCGCCCGACGGGGACCGGAGTCGCCTAGAGCGGACCTACTGGGTCAACCCGTGAGCGGCCTACGAGCCGCTCCAGCGTGGCTCGCGCTTTTCCAGAAAGGCGCCGATGCCTTCCTGCGCGTCAGCCGCGAGCGAGTTCGCGGACATGATCGTCTTCGTCAGGTCGTACGCGCGTGACTCATCCAGCTCGATCTGCGCGTAGAAGGCTTCCTTCCCGATGCCGACCGTCAGCGGGCTCGACCGCGCAATCGCCGCGACCAACCGCTCGACCTCCGCCTCCAGGTCGTCGGCAGGAACAACGCGGTTGACGAGGCCCCAATCGGCCGCAGTCGCCGCGTCGATCGGCTCGCCGGTGAGCAGCAGTTCGAGCGCGCGCTTCCGCCCGACCGCGCGTGAGATCGGCACCATCGGCGTCGAGCAGAAGAGGCCGATCTTGACGCCGGGCGTCGCGAAACGCGTTCCCTCGGCCGCGACCACGAGATCGCACGCCGCCACCAGCTGGCAGCCGGCCGCGTATGCCGCGCCGTGCACCCTGGCGATCACCGGCTGCGGAACCTTGTGCATCTCCTCCATCATCACCGTGCAGGCGTCGAACAGCCGCTGGTAGAAGCCGAGGTCGCGACCGACCATCTCGCCGAGGTCATGTCCGGCCGAGAAGGCGGGACCGGCGCCGCCCATCACGATCGCGCGAATTTCCGGGTCTGAGGCCGCCGAGCGGAGCGCCTCCGTCACCTCGCCCATGACCTCGAGGCTGAGTGCGTTCCGCTTTTCCGGCCGGTTGAGCGTTATACGGGCAACCGGAGCATCGAGCTCGAGCAGAACGGATTGCTCTGCCGCTACCTCCATGGAAGGAGACTAGCCGTAGTGTTCGCGCATGGACAAGGACGAGGTCCGAGCGCGTGTGTGGACGCTGCTCGAGCGGGAGGGGGCGGCGCGGTTTCCGGGCGCGCGGGGCCGGATCCCGAACTTCCCAGGTGCTGAGGCCGCGGCTGCACTGCTGGCGGAACAGCCCGAGTGGCAGGCCGCCGAGACGGTCAAGGCGAACCCGGACTCGCCGCAGCTCCCGGTACGCAGGCGCGCGCGGAAGGACGGCAAGGAGCTGTACATGGCTGTCCCGCGACTCCGGCAGGAGAAGCCGTTCGTGCTCGTTCGGGGTGACCCGACGATCAAGCGCGCGCTCGACGAAGGTCAGCCCGTCGGCGTCGAGGAGATGCCGCCGATCGACCTCATCGTGTGTGGCAGCGTCGCTGTCGATCGACAAGGCGTGCGCGTCGGCAAGGGCGGCGGCTACTCGGACCTCGAGTTCGCGCTGCTGGTCGAATCCAGGCTCGTCGGCGAGCGCACGACCATCGTCACGACCGTCCACTCGCTCCAGCTGCTCGATGAGGAGCTACCCGAGACCGAGCACGACTTCCGCGTCGATCTGATCGCCACACCGGAGGAGGTCATCCGCACGCCGGGCGGCAACCGGCCGCCGGGAATCCTGTGGGAGCACATCGACGAGGAGAAGATCGACTCGATCCCGGTGCTGAAGGCACAGCGCGTTTGACCCCGTTCACGACGCGCCCGGAGCTGCGCGGCACGTTCGGCATGGTCGCCTCGACCCACTGGCTCGCGTCGGCCGCCGGGATGGCCGTGCTCGAGCGCGGGGGCAATGCCTTCGACGCGGCCGTCGCGGCCGGCTTCACGCTCCAGGTCGTGGAGCCGCACCTGAACGGGCCTGGAGGCGATCTCCCGGTTGTCTTCTGGAGTGCCGAGCGGGGTGAACCGCTCGTACTGTGCGCGCAGGGCGTCGCGCCGAGGGCCGCAACGATCGAGCGTTTCCGAGAGCTCGGCCACGAGCTCGTCCCGGGCACCGGTCTGCTGGCCGCCTGCGTCCCTGGCGCCTTCGACGGCTGGCTCCGTCTGCTTCGGGAGTTCGGTACCTGGCGGCTGGAGGACGTGCTCGAGTTCGCGATCGGATATGCCGGGCGTGGCTATCCGGTCGTGCCGGGGATCACGGCGACGATCCAGCGCGTCGCGCCGCTCCTGCGCGACTGGCCCGCCTCGGCCGAGCTGTACCTGCCGGCGCCCAGGCCGGGCGACCTCCTCCGCAACCCGCAGCTGGCCGAGACGTATCGCCGGATCTGCGACGAGGCACGAGGTGGCTCCCGTGAAGAGGAGATAGCGCGAGCCCGAAACGCCTTCTACGGCGGTTTCGTCGCGGACCAGATCGATAGTTTCTGCCGCGAGAACGGCGGCCTCCTCACGGCAGACGACCTGGCGGAGTGGGAGGCGACGCTGGAAGAGCCGGCCACCTTCGACTACGCCGGCTACACGCTGTGCAAGACGGGGCCGTGGGGGCAGGGGCCGGTCTTCCTCCAACAGCTCGCGCTCCTCCAGGGCTTCGACCTCGCCGACATGAGCCCGGCGGAGCTCGTCCACGTCGTAACCGAGTGCGCGAAGCTGGCCTATGCCGACCGCGACGCGCTGTACGGAGACGCTGAGGTGCCACTCGAGCACCTCCTTTCTCCCGACTACAACGACGAGCGCCGAAGCCTCGTCGGGGAAACGGCCTCGCTCGAGCTGAGGCCCGGGCTCGGGAGGATGCCGCGCTTGGTGGATGCGCAGGCGACCCTGGGCTCGGGTGAGCCGACCCTTCGGAGCGATACCGTCCACGTGGACGTCGCGGACCGCTTCGGCAACCTCGTCTCCGCGACTCCGAGCGGTGGCTGGCTCGACGGCTCACCGACGATCCCCGCGCTCGGCTGGCCGCTCGGGACGCGCGCGCAGATGTTCTGGCTGGAGGAAGGCCTCCCGTCCTCACTCGCGCCACGCAAGCGGCCGCGCACGACGCTGAGCCCCTCCCTCGCGCTCCGCGGCGGCGAGCCCTACCTCGCCTTCGGCACACCCGGCGGCGACAACCAGGACCAGTGGTCGCTGCACGTCTTCCTCCGACACGTCCATTTCGGCCTGGACCTGCAGGCGGCGATCGATGCGCCGGAGTTCCAGACCGACCACTTCCCGAGCTCCTTCTTCCCGCGACAGGCGCTCCTCGGTTCTCTGAAGGTGGAGGTGCGGCTTGACGAGAAAGCGCTTGACGAGCTGCGTGCTCGCGGGCACGACGTCAAGGTCGCGCAGCCGTGGGCGCTGGGCCGCGTGAGCGCCGTCGCCCGCGACCGCGGTCAGCTCAGGGCCGCGGCCAACGCACGCGGCATGCAGGGCTACGCCGTCGGCCGCTGACGCACCCTCCTTAAGATCCTCGACATGGAGCCGATGTACGACCAGAAGGCCGTCGAAGCCCGCTGGCAGAAGACCTGGGAGGAGGAGGGCTTGTACCACGCCGAGCCCGACGCGGGGGGCGAGACGTTCGTCGTGATGCACCCGCCGCCGAACATCTCCGGGTCGCTCACCCTCGGTCACTGCCTGCAGCTCTCGCTCGAGGACGCCCTCGTCCGCTACCACCGAATGAAGGGCCTCAACACGCTCTTCCAGCCCGGATACGACCACGGCGGCATCTCCACGTGGGCCGCGATCGGTCGCGAGCTCGCCAAGGAGGGCAAGACACAGCGCGATCTCGGCCGGGAGGGGTTCGACCGCTACGCGCAGCAGTGGCTCGAGGAGTACGGCGGGAAGATCATGAGCCAGTTCCGGCTACTCGGCGCCTCGCTCGACTACCGGCGGGAGCGCTTCACCATGGATCCCGGCTACTACAGCGCGGTCATCCGCTGGTTCGTCCACCTCTACGACCGGGGCTGGATCTACCGCGACAACCGCATGGCCAACTGGTGTCCGCGCGACCAGACCGCGCTCTCCGACCTCGAGGTCGAGCACGAGGACGTCGACGACACACTCTCGTTCATCCGCTATCCGCTCACCGACGGGTCCGGGCACGTGACCATCGCGACCGTCCGACCGGCGACGATCCTCGCGGACGTGGCCGTGGCGGTGCATCCCGACGACGAGCGCTACCGCGCCATCGTCGGGCAGGAGGCGATCGTCCCGTTCGTCGAGCGGCGTGTGCCTGTCATCGCGGACGAGCATGTGGATCCGCTGTTCGGCACAGGCGCGCTCAAAGTGACCCCCGGCCACGATCCTGCCGACTTCGAGATCGGGCGCGAACACGCGCTGCCCGAACTGACCGTGATCGGCCTCGACGGCCGAATGAGTGAGGAGGCAGGTGAGCTGGCCGGGCTGGCCCAGGAGGAGGCGGGAGAGCGCGTCCTCGAATGGGTGCGCGAGCGCGGTCTGCTCGAGAAGCAGGAGCCGTACCGGCATGCGGTCGGGCGTTGCTATCGCTGCAAGACGCGGGTCGAGCCTCTCGTGCTGCTCCAGTGGTGGGTCCAGATGGGCGCGCTCGCGGGCATGGCCATCGGCGCGATCAACGACCAGCGTGTCCGCTTCACGCCCGAGCGCTTCTCCCGAGTCTGCCTTGATTGGCTCGAGAACATCCGCCCCTGGTGCATTTCGCGCCAGATCTGGTGGGGCCACCGCATCCCGGTCTGGTACTGCCCGGACGGCCACGTGACCGTCGCCGAACAGATCCCTCCGTCGTGCGGCGAGTGCGACTCGCCCGAGCTACGCCAGGACGAGGACGTGCTAGACACATGGTTCTCGTCCGCGCTCTACCCCTTCGCGACGCTGGGCTGGCCCGAGAACACTCCTGAGCTCCAGGCCTACTACCCCGGCGACGTCCTCACGACCGCGCGCGACATCATCTTCCTGTGGGTCGCGCGGATGATGTTCGCCGGGCTCGAGCTGATGGGCTCCGATCCCTTCCACGACGTCATCATCCACTCCTACCTGGCCAACCCGGACGGGAGCCGCATGGGGCGCACTGCGGGGATGGCGATCGAGCCGGAGGAAGCTCTTGAGCCCTACGGCGCCGACGCGACCCGGTACGGACTGTTGAAGGTCACGTCCAGTCAGGATCCGCGCTTCTCGTTCGGGTCGATCGAAGAGGGACGGAAGCTCGGAATCAAGCTCTGGAACGTGTCGCGGCTCATCCTCCAGAACACGGGCGAGGCCGTTCCCGAGGCGCGGCCCCGGGACCTCGAGGAGCGCTGGATCCTGGCGCGGCTCGACGCCGGTCGGGCCGAGCTGGAGGAGTGCCTCGCACGCTTCGACTTCGCGGCCGCGGTCAAGCTCCTCTACCGCCTCACCTTCGACGACTTCTGCGATTGGTACGCCGAGGCGATCAAGCCACGGTTGTACGCGGAGGACGAAGACGCGCGCGCGACAGCCCTCGTCGCGCTCGAGCAGCTGCTGAAATTGCTCCACCCGGTCATGCCGCACGTCACCGAGGAGATCTGGTCGCACCTGCCGACACGCGAGTCCCGGCTGATCGTCGCGCCCTGGCCCGAGGCGCGGCCCAGCTACTCCGAGGAGCTCGCCGCGCTCGAAGATGTCCAGCTCGCCGCCCGCATCTACCGGCGAAGCGGCGTGCGCGTCGGACTCACCGGCGATGCGGAGCGCATTTTCGAAGCGGTCGTCCGCCCACGTGAGAACGGCCAGGGCGACCTCGAATCCGAAATCGACCGGCTGCGCAGGGAGGTCGAGCGCGGCGAGCGGATGCTCGCCAACGAGCGCTTCGTCGAGAACGCGCCGCCCGACGTGGTCGCGGCCGAGAAGGACAAGCTGGAGCAGTACCGGGCCGAGCTCGATGCGCTCGGCGGTTAGGGTGGCCGCGCCCGCGGACACGCCCACCCCGGACGCGGCTGCAAAGCGTCGCCTCGCGGCGTCCTCAGTCACGCCCGCATTTCCAATGCGAGCGCTCCCTGCGTCCTTGCGAGGCTCGCTTTTCGCCGTTCCGGAATGACCGTGCCCACGAGCGCGACCACGTATGTCGAGTCCCTGAGCCCTTGGCCGAGGGACGGGTTCGGGCTCGACCGGATCCGCGCGCTGCTCGAGGAGCTCGGGAATCCGCAGCGGGCGTATCCGTCCATCCATGTCGTCGGCACCAACGGCAAGGGGACGACGACGCGGACAATCGAGGAGACGCTCACGGCCGAAGGCTTGGTTGCGGGCGGGTACTACTCCCCGCACGTCAGCGGCTGGGCAGAGCGGATCCGGGTCGGTGGTGCCGAGGCCGACTTTGAGCGCGCGGTCGACCGCGTCCGTCCGGCGGCCGAGCGGCTGAGGGCGACGCAGTTCGAGGTGCTGACGGCGGCCGCCTTCGCCGAGTTCGCGGAGGCGGGCGTCGAGGCCGCCGCCGTCGAAGCCGGGCTCGGCGGGCGCTTCGACGCGACCAACGTGATCGATGCGCCCGTGGTCGTTCTCACGAACGTCGCGCTCGAGCACACTGACGTCCTTGGTGACACGCGCGAGCAGATCGCGGCCGAGAAGCTCGCGGTGGTGCGGCGGTGTGCCACCGTCATCCTGGGCGAGCCGGAGTGGGAGGGGCTCGCGCGGGCAAACGGCGCTGCGCGGGTGGTCGTCGAAACCGGTGGGAACGCGGCGCTCGGCGCCACTGCCGCCTCCTCCTTCCTCGGCCGGCGGGTGCCGCCCGTGCACGTGCAGCTTCCCGGCCGGCTCGAGTGGCGCGGCGACGAGCTGTGGGACGGCGCGCACACCCCCGAGGCAGCCCGCTACATCGAGCCGCACCTTCCGGAGCTCGGTGCGATCGCCGCCTCGATCCTGTCCGACAAGGACGTGGAGGGAATCCTCGAGCTCCTTTCGGCCCACGCACCGGCCCTCGTCGCCACTACCTCCAGCCATCCCCGGGCGCTCGAAGCAGAGGAGCTCGCCCGCCGCGCCACGCCCCACTTTCGGCACGTCGAAGCCGTCCCGGATCCCGTTCGCGCGGTCGAGCGGGCGCACGAGCTCGGGACGCCCGTGCTCGTCACCGGTTCGCTGTATCTCCTTGCCGATCTCGCCGTCCGATCAGCACGCGTAGCATGAGGCTCAAATTCCGTCAGCGGTTGGGCGTGTTCCTGATTGCCGCATTGGTCATCTGTGCGGTGGTAGGGATTTCGTTCCTCGTGGGGTACATCGTCGGAAAGGTTTTCCTGTGACAGCTCTCGCGGCCAACTTTTTCCACTCGGACACGTGGTACGTGCTCCGAAACCTGCTGATCTTCTTCGGCGTGATCTTCTGGCTCGCGATCGCGTACTGGGTGTACAAGGACGCTCGCCGACGGATCGAGGACCCGTGGCTGGTCGCGATGGCGACGCTGCTGGGGCTCATCCCTCCGTTCCTGGGCGCCCTCGTCTACATGCTGTTCCGTCCGCCCGAATACCTCGAGGACATCCGCGAGCGGGATCTCGAGATCCGCGAGCTCGAGGAGCGCATGTCGCTCTTTGAGCTTCGCTGTCCGGTGTGCCGGGCCGCCGTCGATCCCTCGTACCTCGTTTGCCCGGTCTGCACGACCAAGCTCAAGCAGGCCTGCGAGACCTGCAAGGCGCCGCTCGAGCCGCTCTGGCAGGTCTGCCCCTACTGCGAGACGCCGATCGAGTTGACGCCGACGCTTGACCTCGGCCCTCCCACCGAGCCGCGCCGGCCCCGGCGGCCGCGCGCCCGCGCTCAGCAGCCTGAGGAGTAGCGCGGCGCGCCCGATAACGTTCCGGAGCCGATGGCTCGGGAACGAACGCTGGTATTGATCAAGCCCGACGCGATGCAGCGCGGGCTCGCAGGCGAGATCCTCGGCCGCTTCGAACGGCGCGGGCTGGAGATGCAGGCGGCGAAGCTGCTGACCGTCGACCGCGGCCTGGCGGAGCAGCACTACGCCGAGCACCGCGAGAAGCCGTTCTTCGGCGAGCTGGTCGAGTTCATCACCTCCGCGCCGACGCTCGCGCTGGTTCTGGAGGGTGAAGGGGCGATCGCGGCCGTGCGCACGACGATGGGCGCCACCAATCCCGCCGATTCGACGCCGGGTTCGATACGCGGGGACCTCGCGCTGTCGATGCCGGACAACCTCGTGCACGGCTCGGACTCGCCGGAGTCGGCGGCCCGGGAGATCGCGCTCTGGTTTCCCGATGCCGATCTCTGAGCAGGCGCTCCGCAACCGCGAGTACTGGGACCGACAGTCGGACGAGTACCAGGCGATCCACGGCCCGCAGCTGAACGTCGACGACCTCGTCTGGGGCGCGTGGTCGATCCGCGAAGCGGAGGTGGGGGCGCTTGGCGAGGTCGAGGGGAAGGACATCCTCGAGCTTGGTTGCGGGGCGGCGCGCTGGTCGATCGAGCTCGCGCGTCGGGGCGCGAGGCCGGTCGGTCTCGACAGCTCCGCCCGGCAGCTCGAGCATGCGCGGCGACTGCTGGCTGAAGCGGGAATGGAGTTCCCGCTCGTCCGCGCCTCCGCCGAGGAGATCCCGCTGCCGGAGGAATCCTTCGACATCGTCTTCTCCGACCACGGGGCACTCACCTGGGCCGACCCGCATGTGGTCGTGCCGGAGGTCGCCCGCGTGTTGCGCGCCGGCGGAATTCTCGCCTTCAACGTCTCGAGCCCACTCCTGCTCATGTGCTCGAACAAGGGGGCCGACACACGACTCCACCGCTCCTACTTCGAGCTCGACGCGGCACCAGAAGGTGACGGCGCGGCCGACTACAAACTCACCGACGGCGGTTGGATCCGCCTTCTCCGCGCCAACGGTTTCTCGATCGAGGCGCTGACCGAGCTGCGGCCGTCGGAAGGGGCGACCACCACGTACACGGACTATGTCCACTACGACTGGGCGCGCAGCTGGCCGGGCGAGCACCTCTGGAAGGCGCGCAAGCGATGAGCGAGCGCAACGTCGAAGTCTGGACGCGCGCGAACGCGGATTACACGGACGAGCGTGCCGAGCAGGCGTGGCGGCAGGACGAGATCGACTGGGGTATCTGGCATGTGCTCGAGCGTGAGCTCCAGGCCCTTCCGGACGTGTCCGGAAAGGACGTGGTCGAGCTCGGCTGCGGGACCGCGTATTTCGGCGCCTGGTTGAAGAAGCGCGGCGCCAACCGCGTCGTCGGGGTCGATCCCACGCCCGCCCAGCTCGAGACCGCAGGTCGCTTGGTCGAGAGCACGGGGATCGAGCTCGAGCTGGTCGAGGCCTTCGGCGAGGACGTTCCTCTCCCGGACGCTTCGTTCGACCTTGCGGTCTCGGAATACGGGGCCTCGATCTGGGCCGATCCGTACAAGTGGATCGCGGAGGCGGCTCGGCTCCTTCGTCCCCGCGGCGAGCTCGTGTTTCTGCGCAATTCGACGCTCGTCATCCTGTGCTCGCCCGACGACGGTAGCGCGGCGCGGGAGGAGCTCCAGCGCCCCGAGTTCGGCATGCACCGGTTCGAATGGCAGGGGGAGGTCGACGATGGGGTCGAGTACCACCTCTCGCACGGAGCTTGGATCGGGTTGCTGCGCGACAACGGCTTCGAGATCCTCGACCTGATCGAGATCCAGGCGCCTGAGGGGGCGGAGACGCACTTGCGCTACGACTTCGTCACCGCCGAGTGGGCCAGGAAATGGCCGTCCGAGGAAATCTGGCGGGCGAGGAAGCGCGCGTGACCGCTCGTCGTCCTGCGGTCCCGAAGTCACACATCCGGCACGCCGCGTCACAGACGCGTCACGAATTTCCCACTACGCTCATATCGGGGGTCAGGCGCGTTAGCGCCCCGGGGGGATTGATGCGGCGGTTCCACGAGCCGTGAGCGCGCCGCCGGCGCCGCCCCTCCTCCTCGCCTCCACGTCCCCGCGGCGGCGCGAGATCCTCCAGCAGCTGCGCATCCCGTTCGACCTAGTCGCTCCCGACTACGAGGAGGTCGACGAAGACCCGGTCGCGCATGCGCTGGGCAAGGCGCGCTCCGTGCTCGAGCTGGCCGACGGCCGGCCCGTGCTCGGCTGCGACACCGAGGTCATCTGCGCCGGTCGCGTCTACGGCAAGGCCGATACCCGGGCGGCCGCCGAAGAGATGCTCGACAGCCTCGCCGGGCAGACGCACGAGGTCGTCTCCGGCCTCGCGCTGATCACGCCTTCCTGGGAGGAAGTGCACCGGGAGGTCACGCGCGTGACCTTCCGGTCGCTCGACGCGCGCGACCTGGCGCACTACGTCGCGAGCGGGGAGTGGGAGGGGCGCGCGGGCGCGTACGCGATCCAGGGCCTCGGCGCCTCGCTCGTCGAACGGGTCGACGGCGATTACCTGAACGTCGTCGGCCTCCCTGGCGCGCTGCTCGTCCGCCTGCTGAGCGAGCGCTTTCCGGGCATCTACGGGTTCGGATAAGCGATCCGCTCTTGACATCTAACGATATATCGTGTACTATCGAGCGCATGAGACATCATCGCTATCACCAACGTTTCGAGTTCCCGTTTGGCGGCCCGCGCCGCGGCGGCCGAGGCGGGTGGGGTGGCCGGCGGATGCGCCGGGGAGACGTTCGTGCCGCAATCCTTCTCCTGCTCGACGAGGAGCCGCGTAACGGCTACCAGATCATGCAGGAGCTCGAGGAGCGGAGCGGCGGCTCCTGGCGGCCCAGTCCGGGCTCGGTGTACCCCGCCCTGCAGCTGCTCGCGGATGAGGGCCTCATCCGAGGCGAGTCACGCGACGGCAGCACGGTCTTCGATTTGACCGACGGAGGTCGCAAGCATCTTGAAGAGAACCGCGAGAAGTTCGGCACGCCCTGGCAGGAGGCCGGGGCCGACATGCCGGACGACGTCCGCGACCTCATGCGACTCGCAATGGACGTCGGCATGGCCACCAGGCAGGTCGTCCACGCGGGGACGGAATCACAGCGCGCCAAGGCGCGTGAGCTGCTCGAGTCGACCCGCCGCGGCCTGTACGGCATCCTCGCGGGCGACTAGGGCGCTCGACAGACCAGCACGTCTTCGAAGAACTCGCCGGCGCGCCGTCCGGTGCGCCGGTTGACGTGCCGCGTGATCCGCTCCTCGAGGAGGAGGCCCGCGCGGTCCAGGATCGCCGGGTACAGATCGTGCGAATCGGCCACGACGATCACCACCGGACTGCCGCCTACGAGCTGCCGGGATGTATTCGTGAAGACCTCGCTCATCGCCGCGACGTACCGCGACAGCGCGGCGCGGCTGCGGCCGAATGCCGCCGCGCCGATCTCCAGCTTCCTCCGATCCGGGAGG
>Ga0075428_100002959_pt1 | contig 18531 bp, 16 predicted proteins | sample RhiMetdeltSRZDD2_FD_75291 | JGI IMG/M metagenome (GOLD analysis project Ga0075428, IMG submission 75291) | Populus rhizosphere microbial communities from Tennessee, USA - Rhizosphere MetaG P. deltoides SRZDD2 | ecosystem: Host-associated > Plants > Roots > Rhizosphere > Soil | place: USA... | reverse complement strand
AGCGGTGCTCGCTCCAGCAGGAAGAGCAGCACGTCGCGCTCCGGCGCTGCCGGCACCTTCCGCACCTCTTCGCTCTGCTGCTGCTTCAGCTGCCGCTGCTTCTCCAGGAACTCCTCGGGATTGATATAGCGGTCCATGTAGCCCTTGGCGCGCAGCCGCGGCACGCCGTGATCCACCACATCCTCCTCGCTGCCAGCGAGCGGCGGCCGGGTGAGAGCCCGCCGCCGCACGTGCGGCGCGTGGAAGTCGATGAGGTTGTCCAGGGACTTGCAGGAATCCATGAAGGACTCCACCGTGTCGGCTCCGTACTTCTCCACGTACTTCCGCACCCGCGTGCCGTGGTTGGCCATGGCGTCCACCATCTTGCGGTTGGTGTGGCGGAACCAGGCGTTGTTCTTGAAGAAGTCCACGTGGGCGTAGACGTGGGCCATCACCAGCTTCTGGTCCACCAGGGTGTTGCACTGCATCAGGTAGGCGTAGGCCGGGTTGTTGTTGATGACCAGCTCGTAGATGCGCTGCAGCCCGTAGGCGTAGCCCTTGGCCAGCTGGTCGTACTCCATGCCGAAGGACCAGTGCGGATAGCGGCTCGGGAAGCCACCGTAGGCGGCGATCTCGTTCATCTGCGCGTAGTCCACCGCTTCGAAGACCACATCGTTGAAATCCAGGCCGTAGCGCCGGGCGACGCCGCCGATCTCCTCGGCCAGGGTCTGCAGGTCGCGGCTCTTGGTGTTCATCGGCCCTTCCCCAGGAAGTCCTTGATGGTGGAGTAAACGGCCTCACGGTCCTTGATCGGCGCGGTCACCAGGGTCTCGGTGCCCTGGAACTCCTTCTCCAGGTCCTTGAGGAACTGGCCGCTGCCGTAGGGGCTCTCCACCTGGCCATAGGCGAACTGGTTCACTCGCTCCAGGATTTCCTCGCGCAGGATGCGGATGCACTCCTTGGTGTCGCCACCGCCCCAGTTGTCGCCGTCGGAGAAATGGAAGGGGTAGACGTTCCAGTCGGACGGCGGGTAGTGCCGCTCCAGGATCTCCTGGCACAGCTTGTAGGCGCTGGAGATCTTGGTGCCGCCGCTCTCCCGGGTGGAGTAGAAGGTCTTCTGGTCCACCTCGTAGGCCACGGCGTCATGGATGATGTAGCGGCTCTCCAGATGCTTGTACTGCGAGCGCAGCCACGTGTCGATCCAGAAGGCGGTGGTGCGCACGATCTCCTTCTGCTCGTCCCCCATGGAACCGGAGACGTCCATGATGTAGAGGATCACAGCGTTGTTCTCCGGCAGCCGCACTTCCCGCCAGGAGCGATAGCGGCGGTCGGGCTGCAGGGGGACGACGATGGGATCTTCGGGATTGTAGGTCCCGGACGCCATCTCGCGCTTCAGCGCTTCGCGGAAGGAGCGGCGGAAAACACGCAGCGACTCCGGACCCGACTGGCGGATGCCGACATAACGCTCCCGGGTGGCGGTGACGTTCTTGCGCCCCCGTGGCTGGATGCGGGGCAGCTCCAGCTCCTCCCCCAGGAGCTTGGCCAGCTCCGCCAGCGGCACGTCCACTTCCATGAGGTGCTGGCCGGCGGCGTCGCCGGCGCCGCTCTCACCCTCCCCCGGCGCCCGCCCGAGGGGCGTGCCCGGCTCGCCCTCGCCCTGGCCGACGCCGCCGGCGCGGTTGCGGCCGTAGCGGAAGCGAGGGATCTCGATCTGCGGGATGGGGATGGAAACGAGATCACGGCCCTTGCGGCCGATGAGCTCGCCGTGGGTGATGTACTTGCGCAGCTCGTTCTTGATCCGGCCGCGGACGATGCGGTCGAACCGGCTCTTGTCTTCTTCGATCTTGCGGACCATGCGCACCTGCCGACGTCAGGGCCCGCCGCTTGGCCAGCGGCGGCTCAGGAGCCCTTGATGTCGCCGCGCGCGAAGATGCTGGCGACGTAGTTGAGCACATCCGTGGCGCAGACGTCGCAGTAAGCGTAATTCTTGATCATCCTTGCCTTGATGATGTCGATCTTCTCTTGCGTCTGCTTGTCCACGACGCTGGACACCAAGCTGGTGAGCTTGATGGAATCCTTCTGGTCCTCGAAGAGCTTGAGCTCCAGGGCCTTCTGCAGCCGGGCGTTGGTGGCGTAGTCGAAGGTCTTGCCCTCCAGGGCCAGCGCCCCGATGTAGTTCATGATCTCGCTGCGAAAGTCGTCCTTGCGGCTCTCGGGGATCTCGATCTTCTCTTCCACCGACCGCATCAGGCGTTCGTCCGGATCCTCGTCCTGGCCGGTGTACTTGTTACGCACCTTTTCCTTCAAGGTGTAGGCCTTGACGTGATCGATGTAGTTGGCACACAGACGGCGCACCGACTCCTCGTCCGCCGAGATGGCGCGCTGCACCTCGTTCTTGACCATGTCCTCGTACTCGGCTTTCACCACCGCCAGCAGCTCGCGACAGCGCTTGCGCTCCTCTTCGTTGGTGATCAGCGAATGGTGCTGCAAGCCGGACTCGAGCTCGTTCATCACCATGAAGGGGTTGATGCAACCCTCGCCGGTGTCGCTCACCAAGGCGTTGGAGATCTTGTCCTGCACGTAGCGCGGCGAGATGCCGTGCATGCCCTCGTTGGGGCCCTCGGCGCGGAGCTCCTTGATGGAGTCCTCGGTGTACCCCGGCAGCATGCGCCCATCGTAGAGCTTCATCTTCTGCATCAAGGTCATCTTGGCCTTCTTCGGCTCTTCGAGGCGCGTCAGCACCGACCAGATCGACGCCACCCGCAGGGTGTGTGGCGCGATGTGCTTGCCCTTCACGATCTTCTCGTTGAAGTCCTTCTGGTAGATCTTGATCTCGTCCCCGAGCCGGGTCACGTACGGCACGTCGATCTTCACGGTGCGGTCGCGGAGCGCCTCCATGAACTCGTTGTTCTGCAGCTTGCGGTACTCCGGCTCGTTGGTGTGGCCGATGATCACCTCGTCGATGGGCGTCTGGGCGAACTTCTTGGGCTTGATGCGGTGTTCCTGCGAGGCTCCCAGCAGGTCGTACAGGAAGGCCACATCCAGCTTGAGGACCTCGATGAACTCCACCAGGCCGCGGTTGGCGACATTGAATTCGCCGTCGAAGTTGAAAGCCCGCGGGTCCGAGTCGCTGCCATACTCGGCGATCTTGCGGTAGTTGATGTCCCCGGTGAGCTCGGTGGAATCCTGGTTCTTCTCGTCCTTGGGCTGGAAGGTGCCGATGCCGATGCGATCCTGCTCGGAGAGCAGCAGGCGCTCGACGCGGACGTTCTGCACCACCCGTGACCAGTCGCCGTCGTAACGCTCCATGAGCATGCTGTAGATGTGGCGGCTGTAGGGGCAGAGGTCGCCGTCCAGGGTGACCCGTTCCCGCTGTGGTAGCTGGGCGTTCACCGGCTCCAGGAGGCGCTGCCGCGACTCCTTCGGGATCAGGTAGAGTGGGTCCTCGTGCATGGGAGTGGCGTGCCAGTTGGGATTCTCCGCCTCGGAGTCCAGGTCGCGCCAGGAGAAGGTGTAGATGGCGCCTTCCTCGGTGCGGGAATAGCGCTCCAGCCCTTTCTTCAGCAAGCGGACGATGGTGCTCTTGGCGCTGCCCACGGGGCCGTGGAGGAGCAGCACGCGGCGCTCGGCGCCGTAGCCGTGCGCCGCCGATTTGAACACGTCCACCAGCCGCATGAGCGCCCCGTCGAGGCCGAAGACGGCGTCGCGGCCATGGTCGATGGGATCGTGGAAGAATTTGTAGTGGAGAACCTTTTCCTTGTTCTCCACATGCTCTTCCACGCCGTAGGACAGGATCATGTCGTACACGCGCTGGTAGGCGTTGCGAGCCACCTTGGGATTCTTGAGGAACAACTCCAGGTAGTCTTCGAATGTGCCGGTCCAGTGGAACTCGCGGTACCGCAACGGGTCGTGCGCGTCGCGGATGTACTGCATCAGACTCCGAGCGTCGCCCATCATGGTGATTGCCTCCCAAACCAGCCGGGCGGCGAGCGGGCTCGCTCGACTCGGCGTCTCCCTGCCCCCCGAGACGAGGCCTCTCTTACACCGTGGCGGAAGAGACGGAGCGTGTACGCCACGGCGAGGCCGTCGCCGAAGTTTCAAGCAAGGGTCGTACCGGTAGGGGTCTCCCCGAGCGGTAGACCCAAGGACTACGGCGGGCGTGGCCTGGCGACCGGGTCGCCGACTGCTAGGGGGCGGCAGGGCCTGCCCGCCGGGTCAAAGCTTCTCGATGCTGACAACGCGCGCCGGCGTGGCGAGTTCCCACCGGGTCCGTCGGCGGCGCCGCAACCGCCTGGAGGACAGGAAGGTCCCACCCGACAGGCAGTTGCCCACCGCGCAATCCCGACACGTATCAAGGTGAGACAGCTTCGTGATCCACGTCGGGATCCGGGTCTGTTTCGGTGCTGCGGCGAGACTGGCGCCTTCGTCCGACCACGAAGGCGAGGCCGATGGCGCCCATGTAGAGCACCACCATGGGAATCGCCATCATCACCTGGGACACCGCGTCGGGAGGGGTGAGCCACGCCGCGACGATGAAGATGATGACGACGCCATAGCGCCACTGGGACAGCAGCTGCCGCGGCGTCACCAGGCCGAGCCAGGCGAGGAGCACGATGACCACGGGGATTTGGAAGACCAAGCCGAAGGCGAGGCAGAACTTGGTCACGAAGGAGAAGTACTGGGTGACGTTGATGATGGGCTTCAGCGTGGCGGCGGAGAAGGAGAGGAAGAAGCTCACCATGCGCGGCACTACGAAGGCGTAGGCGAAGGCCAATCCCAAGTAGAAGAGCAGGGTGCTGGCGAGCAGAACGGGGAAGACGAAGCGCTTCTCGTTCTGGAACAGACCGGGGGCGACGAAGCTCCATACCTGCATCAGCAGGATCGGCATGGCGACGAGCAAGCCGACGGCGATGCTCACTTTGAAGCGGATCATGAAGCCTTCGGTGGGATTGAAGTAGTGCACCTGGCCGAGCTCGGCCGGGACGAGCAGTCCGAGCAGTCGTTCCGAGACGAACCAGCCGGCGGTGGCTGCCGCGGCGCCGACCAGGAGCATGCGGATGAGGGTCGCCCGCAGCTCCTCCAGGTGCTGGAAGAAGGACATCGTGCGGAGCGGCGCGCGTTGCGGCTTCTTGCCCGCGGGGGGCGGCGTGGCGCCCGCGGCGACGAGGGCAGCGTCAGGACTCACGGCGCTTCTCCTGCAGGAGACCGCGCAGCTCTTCCATGAACTGGTTGACGTCCCGGAAAGAACGATAGACCGAGGCGAAGCGCACGTAGGCCACTTCGTCCAGGGACTGCAGGCGGTTCATCACGGCTTCGCCGATCTCCCGCGAGGGGATCTCGCTGCGGCCGTCGGCGAGGAGAACGCGCTCGACCTCGTCCACCAGCTCCTCGAGCTGCTGCCGCGAGATCGGCCGCTTCTCGCACGCCTTGACCAGGCCGGTGAGGATGCGGTCACGCTCGTAGGCCTGCCGCTGTCCGTCCTTCTTGATCACCAGCACCGGGGTCTGCTCGATGAACTCGTAAGTCGTGTAGCGCTGGTGGCAGCCGGTGCACTCGCGGCGCCGGCGCACTCCCATGCCGTCGCGCACGGAGCGCGAATCGACGACCTTGTCGTCTTCGTGGCCGCAGGCCGGACAGCGCACCGGGCCACCCCTCAGACGGGCGTCAGCCAGCCGTGCCGGTCCTCGAGGTCACCGCGCACGAGTCCGAGGAAGAGCTCTTGCGCTCGCCGCGTCAGCGGTCCCATGGAACCGTCGGCGACCACGATGCGATCGACGGAGCGGATCGCCACCACCTCCGTCGCCGTGCCGGTGAAGAAGACCTCGTCCGCCACGTACAGGGCCTCGCGCGGGATGTCCTCTTCGCGCACCTCGATGCCGTCCTGCCGCAGCAAGGTGATCACCGAGTCGCGGGTGATCCCGGGCAGGACGCCGGCCGCGAAGGGCGGGGTGCGGACGACGCCGTCACGGACGACGAAGATGTTTTCGCCGCTGCCCTCGCAGACGTACCCCCGCGGATCGAGGGCGACGCCTTCGGTGAAGCCGTTGAGCACGGCCTCCATCTTGATGAGCTGGCCGTTCATGTAGTTGGCACTGGCCTTGGCCATCGCGGGGATGGTGTTCGGATGCATGCGCCACCAGGAGGAAACGCAGACGTCCACGCCCGCCGCCGCCGAGTGGTCCCCCAGGTAGGCGCCCCAGTCCCAGGCCACGATGCTGCTGCACACCGGGCTGCCCAGGGGGTTGACGCCGGGCGTACCGAGTCCCCGGTACACCAAGGGGCGCAGGTAGCAGGCTTCGAACTTGTTGGCCTGCACGGTCTCGCCCATGGCCTGGGCGAACTCTGCCTCCGTGTATGCCGGCTGCATGCGATAGATGCGCGCCGAATCGAAGAGCCGGCGCACGTGCTCGCGCAAGCGGAAGATGGCGGGCCCCTTCGGAGTCTTGTAGCAGCGCACGCCCTCGAAGACGCTGCTGCCGTAGTGGAGAGCGTGAGCCATGACGTGCACCGTGGCCTCTTCCCACGCCACGAGGTCGCCGTCCATCCACACGAGGAGATCGGTGCGGAACGGCGCTTTCCCGGAATCGAGGCTCTTGCTCCCGGTCTTCTTCCGCGTCATCTCTTTCATTCCGCCTCCTCGCTGGCGGCGGCGCCGCCAGGCGTGAGCCAGCGCCGAAGCTCACGCCTCCCGGCTCGTGGCTTCGGCCAGAAAACGCTCCACGCTGGCCTCCACCAGCGCCTGGAGCTCCTGCAGGGTCCGGCGGTACGCCCCCAGATCCCCACCGATGGGGTCGATCACTGCAGCGCCCTTGCCGACGCCCTCGGCATAGTCCCGCAGCAAGTGCACTCGCGACGCCGCGGCCGGCGACAGCCGACGCAAGGCGTCCACGTGCGCCGGCGCCATCGCCAGCACCAGCGCTGCCCCGGCGAGCATCTCCGGCGTCACCCGGCGGGCTCGGTGCGCCGTGAGATCCAGCCCGACCTCGGCGGCCACCTGCTGCGCCAAGACGCTCGGGGGCTCACCGTCCCATGCATCCGTCCCGGCAGAGCGAGCCTGCACGGACGCGGCTCCGACTTCCAGCCGTCGCGCGGCGATGACTTCTGCCAGCGGGCTGCGGCAGGTGTTGCCGGTGCACACGAAGAGAATCTCCACGGTGCGCCTCACCTTGCCCCGCCTCACCCGACCGGCGTCGTTCCGAGACTCGCGTCCAGGTCGAACAGTCCCCGGCGCAGGAGCCGTGGCGGCCAGCTGGTGCAGTCCACCAGAGTCGATCCCGGTCCCGGGGCCCGCGTTTCGAGACCGCGGTCGCGGCAGAACCAGAGATCAGTCTCACTGCCGAAGACCGCGTCGATCTCTCCTTCCCGCAACAGCGCTGCTGCGCCCGTGCGGTTGACGCTCGTCGAGAGTACGGCCGCACCGAGTCGCGCCAAGAGGGCGCGCAGCCGCGGGTGCGCCGGAACTCGGAACGCTGCCGTCGCTCCTGATTCTACCGTTTCTCCCCAGGGCTGCGCCTCCTGAACGCGCAGCACCGCGGTGAGCGGCGCCGGCCAGAGCCGCCGGAGGAAATCGAGCGCCCTCGGATCCTGGCCCGGAGTCAGGTAGGAAAGTAAGGCATCGAAGCAGGGCAAGAGGGCGAGGAAGCTCCTCGGGCTCTCGATCCCTTTCCAGGCCGCGATCCGCCGCCTGCCCGCTTTGGAGGTGGCGACGGCGGAGAAACCATAGAGAGTCTCGGTCGGCAAGATCATCGCCTCCCCATCGGCAAGCAGACGGCAGGCCAGGTGGATTCCGCCCGGCTCGCCGAAGTCCATACACCGCATCCGCTTAAGTCCCCCACGCAGCACGCAGCGCGGCCAGGCGGGAACGCAGCGCTGCATCCTCGAGCGCCAGGATCTGCGCCGCCAGGAGCGCCGCATTGACCGCCCCCGGCTTGCCGATGGCCATGCAGGCCACCGGGACACCCCGGGGCATCTGCACGGTGGAAAGAAGTGCATCGAGTCCGCGCAGCGCCCCAGCCTCCAGGGGAACCCCGATGACCGGAAGCGGCGACGAAGCTGCCACCGCCCCGGCCAGATGGGCCGCCATGCCGGCGGCGGCGACGAGGACCCGGAGACCGCGGGCCTCCGCTTGCAGCGCATAGTCGCGGACGCGCTCCGGCGTCCGGTGCGCCGAGAGCACCTGCAGCTCCGCGGGGATACCGAGCTCCTGCAGCTGTCGCAGGCAGTGCTCCATGATCTCGCGGTCCGATTCGCTCCCGATCAAGATGCCGACGCGCGGCTCTGCCACGATGCACGCTCCAGGGCTCGAAGGGCGATGTCCTTGCGGTGGAAGCTGCCGGGGATGTGAAGGGCGCCGACGCCGGCATAGGCACGCTCCCGCGCTGCGGCCATGCTGCTGTCGCTGCCGACGACGGTGACGATGCGACCCCCGCTCGTCAGCCATTCCGTGCCGTGGCGGCGGACGCCGCCGGCGAACACGGTGACGCCGAGCTCGCGCGCCGCCTCGAGGCCGTGGATGGGGCGATCGAGTTGCGGCGCCTCGGGGTAACCCTCGGAGGCGACCACCACGCCCACGGTGCAGCGATCTTCGTGCAACGCGCAGGGCGCCGCGGTCACATCGCCTGCCGCCGCGGCCAGAAGCAGGGCGAGGAAATCGCTGCGCAGGCGCGGCAGCAAGACCTGCGCTTCCGGATCTCCGAGTCGACAGTTGTATTCCAGCACCTGTGGTCCCGCCGTCGTGAGCATCAATCCCAGGTAGAGGAAGCCGCGGTACGGCTGGCCTTCGTCCAGCATCCCCGCGAGCGTCGGCGCCAGGATACGCGACTCGACCGCGGCGAGGACCTCGTCTTGCAGATGCGGCACCGGCGAATAGGCCCCCATGCCGCCCGTGTTCGGGCCGCGGTCGCCGTCGAAAGCGCGCTTGTGATCCTGGGCGCAGCCGAGGAGTCGATGGTTGTAGCCGTCGGTGAGGACGAACACGGAAAGCTCTTCGCCGACGAGCAGATCTTCCAGGACGACGCGTCGGCCGGCATCACCACAAGCACCTTCCACGAGCAGGCGACGGAGTACGTGCACCGCTTCGTCGTGCTCCTGCACGACGAAGACGCCCTTCCCCGCCGCCAGACCATCGGCCTTGATGACGAAGGGGAGGGATCGCCCTGCCGCCGCCGCGCGGGCGGCGGCGAAGTCCTCGTGCACGCTGAAAGGGGCGGTGGGAATGGCATGGCGGCCCATGAATTCCTTGGCCCAGGCCTTCGAACCCTCGAGACGCGCGGCCTCGGCAGAAGGCCCGATGAAGCGCAGCCGGTGGCGATCGAAAATGTTCCAAGCGCCCCGCACCAAGGGATCCTCGCTGCCGGCAACGACGAGGCCGATGCCCTGGCGTCGCGCCCAGTGGGCGAGCGCCTCGAGATCGCCGAGCCCCAAGGCGACCGGGCGTGCGACATCGAGAATGCCGTCGTTGCCCGGCGCGACGAAGACCTCGTCGGCACCGCGGCTCGCTGCGAGAGCCGCAGCCAGGGCGTGCTCCCGCGCGCCGCTTCCCAGAACCAGAATACGCATGCAGCAATCCTTCCGTGCACCAGCGCCGCCCGCACGGCCACGGGTGAAGGGCAGGGTCGCAGCCATTCAACACGAGAGATGGAGCGCTGGCAAGGCGCGCTGCAGCCACCGGTGCCGTCATCACACCGTGAAGGATCCCGGGAGCCAGGAGGCGCTAGCGGCGCCGATGGACCGGTCCAATGCGCACGAGCTCGAGCCGCACCGGTGTGCTTCGCTCCAGATCGAGCGCCAGGAGGGTGGTGGCGGCTTCGAGTCGCAGCGGCTGCACCCAGAGGTCGAGAGGTGCGACCCCCGCTCCGACATGATAGGAGAGCTGCAGGTGTTCCCCCCTCGCCACCGCACGCTCGAGGCGGAGCAGCAGTGGGTCCACCTCGGGTCGCCGCCGGGCGCGGCCGCGCGGCGCGGGCATGAAGACGCCGGGGAGCGCGTCGAGACGGGCCACACCGGCCGCCGCGAGAACATCGAGCAAGACAGCGAGAACGCGCGCTGTGGTGCGCGCGTCCTCCAGCGCCCGGTGCAGATTCCCGGTGACGAGACCGAGGCGCGACGCGACCCGCCCGAGAGCGGCGGGAGGGCCGAGGAGACGGCGTGAGAGGAGAAGGGTATCCACGACGGGGGCGGTGAACGGTTCGCGTCCGGCTTCGACGAGGGCTCGCTGCAGAAACGGCAGGTCGAAGCCGGCATTGTGGAAGACGAGAACTCGGCCGCACGCCGTTTCCACGAGCCACGGCAGCGCCTGCTCCAGCCGCGGCGCCTCGAGGAGCGCCGCAGCGGCGATGCCGTGCACGGCGCGAGCCGCCTGGGTGACCGGCTGGCGCGGCTGCACCAGCGTGGCGAACTCGCGGCGCAGCTCGCCCTCGCCGAGCACCACGGCGCCGATCTCGAGGATGTCGTCGTCCTGCTCCGGACCGCCGCCCGTCGTCTCCAGGTCGATGGCGCAAAACTCGAGTGTGGCGATCTCCCGTTCACCCCAAGGCGGCGGCAGGAGCGGCTCACGAGCGCGTGGGGCGGCGCCACGGCGCCGGGGCGCTTTCCTATCGCGCCGCGTCAGGGCGCGCCGCTTGGCTCGACGGAGCAGCGCGGCGACTTCTCGCCTTCCCGCCACGGCGGGCGTGATGAGCCGCTCGCCCGCGCCGCCGCGCCCGACGGAGCGGCCTTGCAACCAGTCGGGAGCTTCGGCGTCCACCCACTCGTAACCCTCGCTGCCTTTCCTGCTCTCCCGAGACTGCGACATGGGTGCAGTGTGGCAGATCCGCCGTGTTCCGGGCGCACCATCCATCCCATTCAATGGGCCGCGAGGGGGAAGTTGCGCTCCCCCGCTTTCACCGCGAAGTCGAGGCGGTTCTCCGGCGGCGCCACCGGACAAATCCAGTGGGGGCTGTAGGCGCAGTACGGATTGTAGGCGCGATTGAAGTCGAGACGGAACTGTCCGGGCCCGAGCGGCTCGGGGTCCAGATAGCGCCCTGCCCCGTAGGTCTCGGCGCCGGAGGTGGCGTCGGTGAAGGGCAGGAAGAGATGGGTACCGTCGAGGGCTTCGAAGAGCGTGAGCTGGTGCTCCCGTCCGCCGTGTTGGAAGCGGAACACTCCCTTGCGGCGGTAAGGGTCGAAGGTGTCGTGCGAGGTCGGGAATTGCAGCGTGTCCGCCTGGGCGGGCGGCTGCAAGGACAGGGTGAACACCAGGTCGAAATTGGGCGGATAGTAGGACAGACCCTTGAAGCGCGGTCTCGTTTCCGGGGCGATGGGGCTTTCGGACGATTGCAGGAAGCGGTCCTTTTCCGTCCGGCTCTGCATCAGCGCCTCGACATAGGCGCGCTGCTCCGGCGTGCGCGTACAAGAACTGCTGGCGGCGAAAAGCAACAGGGCCGCGAGCAGCAGCCCACGCCTCATGGACGGGCCGCCACCGCGCAAGCTGCCTGAAGCGCCGTGCGCGCCGCGGGCGGATAGCAGAGGCCGTAGTCGAGGATGCGCCAGCGTCCCTCGTTCTGCCCGAGCCGCAGATTGACGAACGCTCCGGGGTCGAGGCTCGCCGCCAGCTCCTGCGGCACCGCCACCGGTCCGAGGAGAGCCCGGGAGGAAAGGGGTCGGAGGACGAGGTGCGAACCGCCGCGAGCCACGATCTCGCAATAGTCGTCCACCTGCGCCGCCGGCCGCGTGGTGCGACGGGCCGGTTGCAGCTGCTCCAGGAGTTCCGAGGCCCGGGCGGCCCGGATCACCGCCCGCGCGATCGATTTGGTTTCGCGGCGGAATCCCCGCCGCCGGCGCGGCGAAGCATCCTGGGTGAGCCAGGCCACGAAGACACGAGCCGCGGCGCAGAAGAGACGGGTGCGCCGCACATCTTGAGGACCCAGCCGGCGCAGATACCAGTGACCGAGGAACGCCCGGAGCTCCCGCGCCGGCAGACGCGCCGCCGCACCTCGACGCAGGCCGAGATAGGTGTCGAGACCCAGGGCCAGATCTTCGTAGGTCGCCAGGTGGGCGTGCCGCGAGCGACCGCGCACGTCGAGGAGGAATCGTTGCAGCAACGCGTCCATCGGCTCCCCTACCCGCCACCTGCCGGAAACCACCTCCCGCATGTCGCCACGCCGATGCCGGCGAGGGCAAGCGAAAAGCGCCCGCTATCGCGGCGCCCTCCGCGCTGGGACTGGCTCGCCGGGGTGACCCGGGTTCCCTTCGCTTGCTGGTACACAGAACCGAAGGGGTCGAGGCGACTCGTGGTGCAAGTCGGCGATCGATCATGCACCAGCGCTTCGACCCTTCGACCGAGATGACAGCTGGAAAGATCCGACCCAGATCGGTGTCCGGCACCTTCGGCCTAGACGTCGGACAAATGTCCTCTGAAGTGGACAGCAGGGGACACGCTCGGACCCTCGCGAGCGGGCGAATCCGACGCTCCCAACAGAATCGTAAGCTATTGTAATTATTCATCTTGATGAATAATTCCAGACGCAATGGGAGCTTACGGTGTTTCTGGCACTCGTAGTGCTCTACATGACATTCGCGAGCGATCGGGTTCAGAGAGAAGTCGGATCACTCGGACTTGACAGAGCGGAGACTTCGTCCCCCCCTTGAAGTCTCCGCTCTTTTTTTGTGGTCCGACGGTCCGTTCTCTCCACCTTCTTCCCCCTTCCATTCCCACTCTCTTTTCCAGGCCAGGCGCCATTTCCCCCCTGGCGTGCTGCTGCATGCCTCGCCCGCCCAAGGATCATCGACCGACCGGTTGAGGCTCCAGCGCGGGCATGGCGGGCTCGAAACCGTCCGCCGGCGCCGTGGCCGCGATGGCGTCCCGGACCACGTCCCGTACCCGTTCCTCCGTCCACTCGAGATCGCGTCCGGCGAGAAACCCCTGGAAGCCGTCACCTCCTTGCGCGAGGAAGTTGTTGGTCACCACGAGGAACTCTTTCTCTCGGGCCAGAGGGCGCCCTGCTTCGTCGCAGAGCTCGTCGCCGGCGCCAAGGCGCGCCCCGGCGAGACGCGCTTCCCTAGGGTTCGAAGCCACGAAGGCGGCGAGATCTTCGCCGCGCAGCCGCGCCGTCACCAGGATGTTTTCGAAAGGGACGAGTTCGAAGATGTCGCCTTCGGTGATCGCGCCAGCCTCGAACTCGGTGCGGACGCCGCCGATGTTGGTCACCGCGACGTCCGCTCCGACACGTTCCTGCATCGCCGAGGCGATGAACGCCGCCAGGGCCTCCTCGTCCAGGCGCCGCGAAGCGCGCCCACAGACGCGGGAGACGAAGGGCGCGGTGGTGCGCTGCACCGAATCCACGAACGCCGCCACCGCTGCATCCGGTGCCGCCGGCAGGGAATCGGCGTGCACGGGGATCCACACGGCCTCGGCACCGAGGACACGCCGGCCGTCCCAGCGCAACACGATCCGCCCGAGCGCCCTTCCCTTGGTACCGGCGGTGACCACGGGAATCCCTGCGACCTCTCCCGCCACGTAACCATGAATGTGCCCGCCGACGATGGCATCCACTCCCCGGGCGCGCTGCGCCAGAGCGGCGAGCGGGCCCCTGATGGCACCGGTGGAGTCGTGCCAAGCACCGATGTGACAGAGCAGCACCACGAGATCGGCACCCTCCGCGCGCACCAGGGCGACGAGCGAGTCGATCTGCTCCTCCGGCGGCCCGAAGCGCAGGCTCGCCACGTTCTGTGGCATCGTCACCCTGGGCGTCTCCGGGGTGATGAAACCGATGACGCCGAGCTTGATCCCGTCGCGCTCGAGGACGGCGTGGCTCCGCGTCCACTCGGGTTTCCCGCCGTTCTTCTCGAACACGTTCGCCGCCAGCATGGGGAAGCGCATCTCCCGCAGCCGCGCGCGCAGCGTATCGATCCCCCAGTCGAACTCGTGGTTGCCGATCGCCGCCGCGTCCACGCCGAGGCGTTCGAGGTAGCCCACCGTGGACCGGCCGTAGGAAAAGTTCGACTCCGGTGTCCCCTGCCAGTCGTCCCCCGCGTCCAAGAGAAAGGTGCGCCGCGGCCGCAGCTGGCGTTGGGCTCGGACCTCCGCCGCCAAGGCCAGCCCGCCACCCCAAGGACGGCCGCTCTCGGGCTCGATGCCGCCGTCCCCGAGCGCCCCGTGGAAGTCGTTGAGGCTGAGAAGAGTGACCTCGACGGGCCGGCGGGCGCAGCCCAGGGCCAGCAGGAGAAGAAGAAGAGTCACCAGAGCGCCGCTGGCTCGCATGCGACTGCCTTCGTTCCGCCTCGCCATCATTCCTGCCCTCGATCCATGCGGAGCCGGCATCGCCTCCGCATCAGCGCAACGGTTCGAGCGGCCGGCCGAGAGCGGCCGGGGGCCGGCTGCGACCGATGACGCCGGCGAGAGCGACCATGGTCACCACATAAGGGAGCATCTGCAGGAACTGCGTCGGAATGCCGAGGGCACCGCCTTGCAGCTGGATCTGCACCGCCTCGGCGGCGGCGAAGAGCAGACAGGCGAGCGCCGCGCCGCGGGGCGTCCACTTGCCGAAGATGAGGGCGGCGAGGGCGATGAAACCGCGGCCGCTCGACATGCCGGCAGTGAACTGGTGCTGCTCGAGGGCGAGCCAGGCGCCCCCGAGAGCGGCCAGAGCACCGGAGAGGACGACCCCCGTCCAGCGCAGGCGGACGACGGGCACGCCGAGCGACAGCGCCGCCTCGGGGTGCTCGCCGGTGGCGTGCAGGCGCAGTCCGAAGACGGTGCGCCGGAAGAGCAGCTGCGAGACGACCACGGCGAGCACGGCCAGCAACACGAGGGGGGTGCAGAAGAGCACTCGCGTCACGCTCCAGGAGGCGAGACCTGGGAGGTCCCAGGACGGAATGCCGGCGATGCGCTCCGAGTTGGCGGAGCTGCCGAAGACGAGCGTGAGGAGGAACTTCGTCGCCCCCATGGCGAGCAGGTTGAGACCGAGGCCGCTCACGATCTGGTTGGCGCCGAAGCGCACGCAGATGAGAGCGTGCAGTGCCCCCAAGCCGCCCCCCGCCACGCACGCCGCCCCGACGCCGAGCCAGCCTGCCACAGCCCCGCCAAGTCCGGCGCTCTCCGCGGCGTGGGCGGCGACGACACAAGCGAAGGCTCCGGTGAGCAGCATGCCCTCGAGGGCGATGTTGATGACGCCGGAGCGCTCGCTGTAGAAGCCGCCGAGGGCGGCGAAGACGTAGGGAACGGCGATGCGCAGCGTGGCGGCCACGAGCAAACCGGCCAGGGGCAGCGCTTCCATCAGGAGACCTCCTCCCGACGCCGCAGCGCCAGACGGCGCACCTGGGCCGCCACATCGCCGGGCCGGGCGAGCACGATGACGAGCAAGATGACCAGGGCCTGCAGGATGTCCACGAACTCTTTCGGCACCAACCCGTTGATCACGAAACCGCCGCGATCCAGGGCACCGAAGAAGAGCGCCGCGGGCACGATACCGGCGGGATGGGTGCTGCCGAGAAGGGCCACAGCGATGCCCTTGAAACCGGCTTCCGCTGTGAAGCCTTCTTCGAAGTAGTACTTGTACCCCTGGACGAAGTTCGCCGCCGCGGTTCCGGCGAGGGCCCCGGAGAGCGCCATGGCTTCCACCAGCCGGCGCCGCACCGGGATGCCGGCGCTCCGCGCCGCGCTTTCCGAGAGTCCCACGGCCCGGACCTCGTAGCCCCAGCGCGTGCGCCAGAGCGCGAGGGCGCAGAGAGCGCAGAGCAGGAGCTGCAGCAGGAGCGCCAGGTTGAGCGGGGCGCCGCGAAAGGCGGGAAGCATCGTCTCCAGGCGTGGCAGCCGCGCTGCCGCTGGGATTTCCGCCGTGTGCACCGACTCGAAGAGCGCCAGCTTCTCCACCAAGATCCAGCTTCCGAGGGCGAAGGCCACGAAGTTGAGCATGATGGTGTTGATCACTTCGTGCACGCCGAGAAAAGCGCGGAGCAGCGCGGGCAGAAGCGCCACGAGCGCGCCCGCAAGAGCACCGGCCAGGAGGACGAGCGGCACCGCCACGAGGGCTGGGCAGCCATCGCCGAGGGCGAGGGCGAAGGCGGCGGAGGCCAGGCCGGCCAAGTACATCTGGCCTTCGGCGCCGATGTTGAACAGGCCGGCGCGGAAAGCCACGGCGACCGCGAGACCGGTGCCGATCAACGTCGTGGCCTTGAACAGCACCTGCCCGAAGCCGTAGGCCGAGCCGAAGATGGCGTCGAAGAGCGTGGTGTAGACCGTGACCGGGTCCTGCCCGAGAACCGCGACCAGAATCGCGCCGGCGGCGAGCGCGAGACCGATGGCCGCGAGGGGTCCGGCGAGCGGCCGCGCCCAGCGCCCGAGAATCCCCGGCAACACTCTGGTGCCGCGAGCCTTCACGCCTCGCTCTCCTTGCCGCCGGTCATCCACAGACCCAGACGGGCCGGTGTCGCCTCGGCGGCGCTGCAGGTGCCGGCGACGCGCCCCGAGTACAGCACGAGAACTCGATCGGCGAGCGCCAGGATCTCGTTCAGGTCGGCCGAGACGAGGAGCACGGCGCGACCTGCATCGCGGGCTTCGAGAATGCGTTCGTGCAAGAAGGCGATGCCTCCGATATCGACGCCCCGCGTCGGCTGGACGAGGAGGAGGAGCGACGGCTCGCGTCCCATTTCACGACCGACCACGAGGCGCTGCTGGTTGCCGCCCGAGAGAACGGCGGCCGGGAAGGACGGCATCGCGGGCCGCACCTCGAAACGGCGCAGCAACGTCTCGGCCCGCGCCGCGACGCGGCGGGGCGAGAGCCAGGCGCGGTTGCCGAGGTCCGGCTCGCGCTGGCGGCCGAGGATGGCGTTCTCGTCGATGCGAAGCGCCGGGATCAGCCCCTCACGCAGGCGATCGCCCGGCACGTAGGCGAGACCGCGGGCGCGTCGCGCCGCCGTGCCGAGCCTCGTCACGTCCTCACCGTGGAGTTCGATGCTGCCGCCCACGACGGGTTCGAGACCGAGGAGCGCGTGTGCCAGCGCCTGCTGCCCGTTGCCCTCGACGCCGGCGACGCCCAGGATCTCGCCACCCCGCACCTCCAGCGAGACACTCTGCAGCGCTTCCCTCTTCCCTGCCGTCCGCAAGCTGTCGCAGCGCAGCACGACGGGCTCGCGTCTGTCTGTCACGCGCACCTCCGTCTCCTGCAGCGGCGCCACGGCACGACCGCCCGGTTCGTGGCCCGATCCGCGTGCCCGCGACGGCGCACGCACCTCGCGCCCCACGATGGCGCGGGCGAGCCGGCCGAGATCCGCCTGCGCCGCCGGCATCTCGTCCACGACTTTCCCGTCACGCAGCACGGTCACCGCGTCGGAGACGGCGAGGACCTCGTGCAAGCGATGCGAGATGAGGAGCACGGTGTGCTGCTCCCGCACCAGCTGCCGCAGGATGGCGAAGAGGTCTTCCGCCTCGCTCGGCGCCAGCACGGCGGTGGGTTCGTCGAGGATGAGGACGCGGGCGCCCCGGACGAGGACCTTGAGGATCTCGACCCGCTGCTGTTCGCCGACACCGAGATCGCCGACGCGGGCGTCCGGATCGATGGCGAGACCAAAGCGCGCCGCCGTCTCGCGCACGAGCCGGCGCGCTGCCGCCGCATCGAACCAGGCACCCCGCCGTGGTTCATGGCCGAGCACGACGTTTTCGAACACCCGCAACGTCGGCACGAGCATGAAGTGCTGGTGCACCATGCCGAGACCGAGGGCGATGGCGCGAGCCGTGCCGCCTCGGCCAAGGAGCTCGCCCTGGATGCGCACCTCCCCGGCGTCGGGCCGGAGCTCGCCATAGGCCACCCGCATCAGCGTCGTCTTGCCGGCGCCGTTCTCGCCGACGAGGGCGTGGATGCGGCCGCGGGGAACGGCGAGGGAGACATGGTCGTTGGCGACGGTGCCCGGAAAGCTCTTGCTGATGTCCCGGAGTTCCAGGGCGGGGGTGTTCATGCAGGCGTCATTCGCGCGGCACCGGCAGGAGCCCGGCGGCGATGGAGTCCTGCAGCACCTGCACGCGGGCGAAGACGGCGTCGGGCAAGAGCTCCCGGTTGCGCGCGTCGTGGACCAGGTGGACGCCGCCTTCCCGCAGGCCGAACTCCTGGATGCCGCCCTGGAAGCTTGCCTCCTGCACCCGTTGCACTGTCTCGAACACGGCGATGTCCACGTCCTTCACCATGCTGGTGAGGATGATTCCAGGCGCCTCGTCGTACTGGTCCGAGTCCACCCCGATGGCGAGCTTGCCATGCTCGCGGGCGGCTTCGAAGACGCCGAAGCCGGTCGTTCCGGAGGCATGGAAGATGACGTCGGCGCCCCGCCCGTACATGCTGTGGGCGAGTTCCTTGCCCTTCGCCGGATCCTTGAAGGCCTGGGCGGTGACGCCGGCATACCCCACCAAAACCTCAGTGGCCGGCGCCACGTGCTTCGCTCCGGCGCGATACCCTGCCTCGAACTTGTGGATCAGCGGCACGTCCATGCCGCCGACGAAGCCGATGATGCCGCTCCGCGCTACCAGGGCCGCCGCCGCGCCGGCGAGGAACGAGCCTTCTTCTTCGCGGAACTTGAGCCCCACCA
>Ga0075428_100002958_pt1 | contig 18531 bp, 15 predicted proteins | sample RhiMetdeltSRZDD2_FD_75291 | JGI IMG/M metagenome (GOLD analysis project Ga0075428, IMG submission 75291) | Populus rhizosphere microbial communities from Tennessee, USA - Rhizosphere MetaG P. deltoides SRZDD2 | ecosystem: Host-associated > Plants > Roots > Rhizosphere > Soil | place: USA... | reverse complement strand
TTAAGGGTGGCTTGACTGTGGATATCGGGTTGAAGGCGTTTTTGCCCGGGTCACAGATTGATCTGCGGCCGGTCCGCAACCTCGATAAGCTCATTGGCGAGCGGTTGCAGATGCGCATCATCAAACTCAATAAGCGGCGGGGCAATATTGTGCTGTCCCGGCGTGTGCTCCTCGAAGAAGAGCGGCAGCGTGCCAAGGAGAAAACGCTGGCGTCGCTCGCTGAAGGGCAAATTATTGAGGGTGTGGTGAAGAATATCACGGAGTACGGTGCCTTCATTGACCTAGGTGGTATTGATGGTCTGTTACACATCACGGATATGTCCTGGGGGCGGGTCAGCCATCCCTCGGAGCTGTTCGCTATCGGGGACAAAGTCAGGGTGATGGTGCTCAAGTTTGACCAGGAGCATGAACGCGTCTCGCTCGGGTTGAAACAGATGACCCCGGATCCCTGGATGGACGTGGCAGAGAAGTATCCCGAAACGTCACGCGTGTCCGGGAAGGTCGTCAGTATCACGGATTACGGCGCTTTTGTGGAACTGGAAGAGGGGATTGAGGGATTGGTCCACGTCTCACAAATGTCCTGGGCCCGACGTACCCGTCATCCCTCGAAAATCGTCAATATTGGCGATACGATCGAGGCGGTGGTGTTAAGCGTGGACAAGGACAAAAAACGTATTTCCCTGGGCATGAAGCAGATCGAACCCAATCCATGGACGACCGTCGATGAGCGCTACCCGGTGGGGAGTGAAGTCGAAGGCAAAGTCCGTAATCTGACCGACTTTGGGGCTTTTATCGCCCTCGAAGAAGGCATCGATGGCCTCATCCATATTTCCGATATGTCCTGGACGCAGCGCGTCAAACACCCCTCGGAAATCCTCAAGAAGGGCCAGAAGGTGCGGGCAGTCGTGCTGAATGTGGATAAAGAGAATGAGCGCTTGTCCCTCGGATTGAAACAGATGGAACTCGATCCGTGGACGCAAGTGCAGACTAAATACCATGTTGGGCAGGACGTACGCGTGAAGGTCGTGAAAGTGACCAACTTTGGAGCATTTGCCGAACTTGAGGACGGCGTGGAAGGACTCATCCACCTGTCTGAACTGAGTCGGGAGAAAATCACAGATCCGGAAGAAGTGGTCAGTGTCAGCCAGGAACTCGATGCCAAAATCATCAAGATCGATCTGGAGACACGGAAGATTGGTCTCAGCGTACGGGCTTTTATGGAAGACAACGAGCGCCAGGAAGTACTGGACGTCAACCGCCAGGCCACGGAAACGGTGACCATTGGTGACACGGCTCCAGAGGAGATGACGACGTTGCGGTCCGCTTTAGCCGATGCTGCCAAGAAGGAAGAAGGAGACGTCTAAAGCCTCTGCGGGGTGGTTGGTGGACTCATCTACGGGAGGGGCAGGATGGGTCCAGAGCCAGCTGGCTCTGCGTGAGAGTTGGAGAAGACAAACAGGTATTGGTGTGAGAAATCGAGAAATATACTTGACACTCTGGAGGGGTGGGAGTACGCTGCAATGTTTCCCCAAGGTTTGAGTACCGTGCGATGGGTCCCTTCTTGCGGAGATCGAAATGCATGACAAAGGCAGAGCTTGTCGAGAAGGTCGCTGACAAGATTCAGCTCACCAAGAAACAGACTGAAACTGTCGTGAATATCTTACTGCATTGTATCACAGAAGCCCTGAGTGAAGGAGATAAGGTGGAGTTGCGTGGCTTTGGGAGTTTTCGTATCCGCAAGCGCAATCCCCGTGAAGGACGCAATCCCAAAACTGGTGATACCGTACAGATTCCAGCGAAGCGAGTGCCATTTTTTAAGGCTGGTAAAGAACTCCGCGAGATGGTTGACGATCAGTAGCCTGCGTTGCTGTATGGCCTCGTGTCCCTTTCTGTCTACCCTCATTCAGGGTGTCTAGGAGTGCATAGGGTACAGCGCAGAGGAGCGGAGCGGGGCGACTCCCTATACACTGTGCATAAAGGCAGTTTCCCCCATGCAAGAGCCGCTCCTGGTGATAGTTGGTCCCACTGCGGTGGGCAAAACGGCTCTTGCTTTGCCCGTGGCGCAGGCGCTCGACGCTGAGATCGTCAACGTTGATTCACGCCAGCTCTACAGATATATGGATATCGGGACGGCGAAGCCCTCCATGGCCCAGCAGGCCCAGGTGGCCCATCATTTACTGGATCTGCTCCTGCCGCATCAGCCAAGTAACGCCGCCCAGTTTTTGATGAGCGCGCGGCAGGTACTGGGTGATGTACAGCAGCGTGGGAAGCGAGCCCTGATTGTGGCAGGGAGTGGTCTCTACCTGCAGGCCCTGCTCTATGGGCTGATGCCAGTCCCCCCAGCCTATGCGCCTTTGCGACGCGCGCTGCACGTCTATGCTGAGCAGCATGGCACACCGGCGCTGCACTGGCGCCTCCAGCATGTCGATCCCGTCGCCGCATCCTCCTATCATCCACACGATCGTGTCCGTCTTATCCGGGCCTTAGAAGTGACGTATTTGACTGGGGAGCCCTTCTCACTGCACCGCTATCGTCATCAGGACCAAGAGCCACTCTTCTCGTATGTCGGTGTGGGGCTGACACGAGAGCGTGCTGACCTCTATGGGCGCATTACAGCTCGTACAGAGGCTATGCTTGCGGCTGGTTGGTTGGCGGAAGTGGAGAGGCTTGTCGGGGGCGGCTACACACGCGCCTGTGCCGCCATGAATAGCCTGGGCTACCGGGAACTCCTCGCCTATGTAGCGGGCGAGATGGGCTGGGACGAGACGGTAGCTGCTATTAAAAGGGCTACTTGTCATCTGGCCAAACGCCAGCTCACATGGTTCCGTAAAATGGCGCATGTGCACTGGTTCAACCTATCAGCTATGGATGAGCAGAGAGCGGTAGCCACTCTCATCCAGCACCTGCAGAGTGGCCTGGATGAGAGGAAAGGCGGAGAGCGTGGTGTACAGAACGTGGATGCTGTAGTGAAGGGATAAGCAAGCCTCGCCTGGGGGCTGGAGGGCACTGTGCAGCCAATTGTGTTTCGGATAGGTCCATTTGCGCTGCGTTTCTATGGCTTGATGTATGTGACCGCGCTGCTGGTGGGTATATGGTTGCTCCGCCTGGAGGCCAAACGCCGTCATCTGCCTCCTGAACGGATGGTCGATCTCGCCTTTTATATGTTTGTGGGTGGCTTGCTGGGTGGGCGTCTGTATTACGTGCTCTTCAAGTGGGGCTATTACGGAGCGCACCCATGGAAGATTATCGCCGTGTGGGAGGGGGGCATGGCGATTCACGGGGGGCTCATTGGCGGGCTCATTGGCGGCTGGTGGTTTGCCCGTATGCATGGGATGCCCTTTGCAACTCTGTGCGATATGGCTGCTCCGGCCGTTAGCTTAGGCCATGCGTTTGGGCGTTTTGGCAATTTCATGAATGGCGATGCCCATGGCTATCCGCTGCACTCCCCCCTGCTACCGTCATGGCTGCGCCATTTTCCGGACTGGATAGGGGTGACCTTCCCCGCCACAAGTATCGCCGGTCAAGAGTTTGGTCCCGTCCCCTTGCATCCGGTAATGCTCTATGAGTTAGTGCTCAACCTGATTGGGTTTGTGTTGCTATGGAGCTTGCGGAAAAAACCCTGGCCTCCGGGTAGTCTGTTCGGTTTCTATCTGATGTACTATGCCCTGGTAAGGTCATTTACGTCGCTGTTTCGGGCGGATGATCTCTATCTGGGCCCGCTACGTATGCCCCATGTGATCAGCACGGTGATGTTTATTACGGGGTTGCTCATCTTCTTACGTCCTCGCTATCGCTCTGTCGCACCATAGGCTGGGGCTCGTAGCGGACGCTATAGCGCTGGCGTGGAACGCCGTAATGCAGCTGATGGAAGCTATAGCGACTCCAGGCGACCGCGAGAGTAGGGGCTAACACCATCCATATATTGATGTGACCATAATGCATGCCATGACGGAGGTCGCCTCCCCAGGTAGGCGTGAAGGACTCGGTGTTGAGATTGAGAAAATAGAAGGTCACCTCGAGGAGCAGCACCAGTCCACCGAGCTGTGCACAGCGGGCGACGCGCTGGAGAGGGGTGGAGTTTTCGGTCATAAGCTGGGCCGCGATCGGTAGACAGGCAACCGTAAGGGCAATATCGAGAGCCCAAGAGTGGTGTTCAAACACGACAAAAACCATAAAAGCGAGCACAAAAGCTGGAATGCCCTGCAGGAGTGCGAGTCCTGCACGCCACCACAGACTGAGCAGGCCCTGTATTCTTCGTTTGCCATTGAGGACAAGCCAACTTACACCTCCGATAATGATTGTCAGGACGACCACACGAGGAATAGAGCTCCGAAAGCCTTTCACTGTACGACTCAGGACGTCACGTCCAAGAAAATCTGTGCCCAATGCGTAACGATAGCCGGGAGCGAGGAACTGATCGCGGCTGTGAATTTCCATAGGATCGTAGAGCACGAGCGATGGCGCCCATAGGGTAACCGCCCCGAGAATCAAGAGGCACCAGAAGCCGGTATAAACTGCTCGGCGGGAGAAGGCAGGGCGTGGAGGAGAGGCGTGGGGTAACGCTGGCTGTAGGGCGGCTGGCTGGTGCGAAGAGGTATCCCACTCGCACAGACAACGTAAGACGAAGTAGAGCGTGCCCATACAGAGTATAAAACCTTGTAAGATAGGAAGATCACGTCGCTTCAGAGCTTCGATACCTAGACTCCCCACACCGGGGAAAGCGAAGACATATTCGGTGAGACTCACTTCCAGAAGAAAGTATTCAAGGTGGGGACGAAAGCTTGTCCTGAAGTGTTGCCAGCGCTGACGGAAAGGCTGCCGTTGGCCATGGCATGCCGGGGGGAGAGTGTACCAGATACGTAGCGGCGTAAGCGCTAAGATTGAGGCGGGTAAGAGCATGTAGATAGGGTTAAAGAAATAGTAAGGCTCAAAAAGCGGCAAATTGGCCATACTGACCCAGCCCAGTTGCCAGATAATCAACTCACGCAAGAAGACAGCCACGAGAAAACTTGGTACAGCTTCCAGAATGGCGAGGAATTGACTGCGTGGCAAGAGTGCGCCCAACCAGGGCGCCAGATGGTGCATACCCCAGAGTACGGCTGTCCCCAGGCTGCACGCCAGGAAGGTCCACAGTAAAAGCAGAGTCGTACGAAAGGTTGCTTGCCAGACATCGTGAAAGACCGGGCGATTTGAGTAGCGCGAAGCGCCCCATTGCCCCGTGACGAGCCGTTGCAGCCATAGAGCACCTTGCGTTGGGAGAGGGCGGTCAAACCCATAGTCGCTGATGAGACGTGCACGTTGCTGGGCGTTCGCTGGCCAGTTCTCATACAGGGTCACAGGCTGCCTGGACATCAGATGCGGGAGGACAAAGACAGCTAACGCCATGCCGCCAAGCCCGATGAGTTTGAAGCTCCAATATCGCAAAGAACTTACGTGCATGAGTACTGCTCTATGAGGGTCCTCAAAGAGGGGGAGGAGTGTGAAACGTTTTGCGCGGTGTACAAACTGTCAACAATGGTACGTACGAACCTATACTGCCTCGGTGGAGATTTACCAACATGATAACCTGTGCTGCCTGACCGTATGGTGTTTGCGGTGTATTGATGAGGCGGAAAAACGTTCTCAACCGCATGACACAGCTATTGATATACAACAGCGTCCCAGCTCTCTCTCGTCCTCTGAAATTTTTCAACAATATATGCAGGAGCATTTGCAGCTCATGGACAGGGCCCTCTATGACGAGGAAACTCTTGTGGTCCCTGCCATTCAAGATTTCGTAGAGCGCTGTCGTCTCTACCAGACCCAGTTAGAGATACCGGAACAGTGCCAACGTCTTGCCGGACATCTTCAGTACTGGGAAACCTTCCTGAAAGCTCTTAACGCTTCGTCCTCTCGTCGCTCGACGAGCGCACCAGGCGAATCGTCAGAGGATAGCGATCGCGAGTAACCTGGCAGAGCATTTCCTGGCCGACCTTTTTCTCTTTATAGGTGGCCAGAAAGTCCTGGATATCCTGGACAGATTTTCCATCAATACTGGTAATCACATCGCCGCGACGTATGCCATGTTGCTCTGCTGGACTCCCTGCTTCTACAGAGGATACCAAGACGCCACCTGCTTTCGCTAAGTGAAAAAAACTCGCGAGCGTGGCATCGAGGTTTTGGATATGCATGCCGAGGGTTTTGACCACGGAAGCAGAGGAGGGAGGCTCTTGCAAAGTAACGGTACGCACAGCGTCCAGTAGTTTTTTTGTCGCAAAAACAGGCGCATGGACGTGTAAGGCGAGGGCGATAGCATCGCTTGGGCGTGCATCAATCGTCAGCGTTTTGTTGCCTTGCCGTAAGAGAATGGTCGCATAAAAGGTATCCTCCTGCACATCAGTGATAATAACACGGCCAATCTTGACATTCAGATCAGCCAAAATGTTATGCAGGAGAACATGCGTTAATGGACGTGGGGTAGAGACGCCTTCCATTTCAAGCATAATAGCACGGGCCTCGGGGAGCCCAATCCAAATAGGAAAGGCGCGGTGCCCTTGCTGTTCTTCAAGAATAACCACTGGTGTATTGCCCTGAGGGTCGATGGTGACCCCCTTGATTTTCACCTCCAGCACGTCTTCGTCGAGGGGCTGGCTTACGCTGCACCGAGGGGAGACGCATACACTCAGTAATACAAGACAGCATACTAAGTATTGTTTCATGAGCATTTCTCCATACCGCTATGCGAACCTCCTCACGTGCTTGCCAAGATGAGGTCCTCACAGTCCAGAGTGGTAGGAGGTGCCACAGCACGGGTGAGAATGGGCATGCTGACCAGACTTGCTATACCATTTGTATGCTACCTTGGACGGAGGCACAAGTCAAAAAGATACTGTCGCCTCGCAAAGATTATGCTATGTTCACCAGAGCCGGATTGATTTGTGACCCTATCTGGGGAGAGAGGGGCCTATGCCCATGGTCGTCAGAAAGGTGAGTCAGATAGTAGGCTTGCTCCTGTTGATGAGTACGTTATTTTTGATCCTCAGCGTGAGTTTGTATACTCCCGAGGCTCCTAACGCGAATCATTATGTGAGCGACGGGAGCACCATGGACCAGTATCGTGGTGGTGTGGTGAGGAAAGTACTAGCTGATTGGGCCGATTGGGCGCTGCAGGGGTTTGGTAGCGTGGTTGTCTTGCTGACTGGGATTGCTGTCATAGAGACGTGCTGCCTTTTACGGGGGCGCCTAGGCGCCGCTGTTGCGGTGGCAGGACGTGGTTTACTCTGCTTGGTCGCAGTGAGTGCCTGTGCCGATCTGACTTTCACGAGTATGCGCATTGGGGGTACGCCATTTCTGGCTGGAGGGATCGGTGGCAAGTGGTTAGCGGAGACCGTAGTGACTTCTCTCAATGCGGGGATTGTAGGGTTTACTGGAGGAGTCGGTAGCGCGTGGCTGACGGAGAGCGCCGTGACTTCTCTCAGCCGCTCTGGGGCCTATGCCATATTGGGTATGATAGCGCTCGGGGCACTATGCGTTGGGGTCGAGCACCCAATACTCACAGCGCTGTGGAGCGGTCTCATGGCGATAAGCCGTGCCAGTTGGGCACTTCTGAGACTCGTACCGCAAGGGTTTATAGGGGCCGTATGGATGATACGCCAAGGTGCGAGCATCGTCAGCCGTCTTAGCCAAGCGGTTATGAGGTACAGACAGGCAACCGTGCCACTGCCTGATGTGGATGGGCAAGCAGAGCCTCTATGGCCGCCTGATCTGGCTGTGACATGTGCTGTCGCAGGTGCGCCAAAGAGCAACGCTGACGCTATGGCACCATCTGCGAGCCAGAGTGCTGTTCTGCCGGCCCAACCGTCTACCACGACGGCGCGGAAGCGTCAACTTGTGGTGCCTAGTGTGCCAAGTTTGCCGGCTACGACGTCTCCTATGATAAGTGAGGCAGAGAGCCTTGCCGACAGCCGGCCCCCATCTGTACACCAGGCCTCTGTGCCACCAGTCCAACCGCCCGCTGTGGCAGTGCAGAAACCCCAGGCTGGAAAGGATACCCCACTCTCTGTCAGGCGCATACACCAGCAACCTGTTACTGAGGCTTTGCCATCGCTTGATCTCCTTGATATTCCAGTGGCACCTCAACGCGGGCACAGTCCTGAGGAACTGGCGATCCAGGAACGATTTCTCGAACAAAAGCTGCGAGAATTTGGCGTTGAAGGAGAAGTGGTGCGGGCGCGACCTGGCCCCGTCATCACCATGTACGAGTTTGCCCCTGCTGCCGGGGTAAAAGTCAATAAGATTGTCAACCTCCAGGATGATTTGGCGCTGGTGATGGAGGCGCTCAGCGTGCGGGTCGTGGCGCCGATACCTGGGAAAGCGGTGGTGGGCATTGAAATTCCTCATAAACGGCGTGAGACCGTGCGCTTCCGCGATCTACTCGATAGCGAGGAATGGCATACGTCCACGTCGAAGCTAAGTTTGGCCTTAGGGAAGGATATTTTGGGCCAGCCAGTGATTACAGACTTAGCGCTTATTCCGCATTTGCTGATCGCTGGGGCGACTGGTTCTGGGAAAAGTGTTGGCCTCAACAGCCTGATTTGTAGTCTGCTCTTTCGTGCTACTCCGGCGGAGGTCAAGCTCATCATGATTGATCCGAAGATGCTGGAGTTTTCGGTCTACGATGGGATTCCGCATCTGCTGGTGCCTGTAGTCACAGAACCAAAGAAAGCCGCTATTGTGTTACGGCGAGTCGTGGAAGAAATGGGGCGACGCTATCAAATCTTAGCGGCGCAAGGGGTCCGAAGTATCGCGCAGTACAACCAAATGCTCGAAGAAGAACACGCTGGTAGCCTCCCAGCACGTGCACGTGTCCAAGATGGCCAGGAGGCTGTCCCGACACCAACTGAGAAGCTGCCTTATCTGGTCGTGGTGATTGATGAACTTTCGGACTTAATGATGATATCGGCTCGGGAAGTGGAAGATTCGCTCATGCGTTTGGCGCAGATGGCCCGTGCTGCGGGGATTCACTTGATTGTCGCGACCCAGCGCCCGTCTGTGGACGTGTTGACCGGGGTTATTAAAGCCAATTTCCCAGCACGTCTATCGTTTCAGGTCACTTCGAAGGTCGATTCGCGCACGATTCTTGATACCAATGGTGCAGAGACGCTGCTGGGACGAGGTGATATGCTCTTTCTGGCACCCGGGACATCGAAACCGCAACGTGTGCACGGTGCGTATGTGTCCGAAGCGGAAATCAGCCGCCTGGTGGAGGCCTGGAAAGCGGTAGAACAGACCCGCTACGACGAGGGTTTTTTGGCGCCAGGAAGCGACCGCGTGAGTGTTGAGGAAGACGAGTATGATGAAAAATACGACGAAGCTGTCGCGCTTGTTACCAAAATTGGCCAGGCGTCGATTTCCATGCTGCAGCGTCGCTTGCGGGTAGGCTATAATCGGGCAGCCCGTATGATTGAAATGATGGAGAAAGATGGCATTGTCGGACCAGCGGATGGCATCAAACCGCGCGAAGTGCTGGTACGGAATACCTTTGACGACGTGTGAAGCACGCCCGCAGCACGAACCACAGCGCGCAGCACCCAGCCGATGGGGAGGGCGTGGAGTATGGGTATGGAGTATCGTCGTGCTGGGGCTCTTGCTGCAGAGCAGTGTCAGTGGCTGTGGACGCAAAGGCCCGCCCAAGCCGATACGGCAGCAAGCTCCCAGTGAACGCACCTCTTAAGCTGGTAACACCTCAGAGGGCTCCGGAACCGAGAGGAGATCATAAGTGATACGGGTGCTTGTCACGGGAGCGACAGGGAAGATGGGGCGCCGCGTGATCGATCTGGTGCATACCGATCCCGAGTTGGAACTTGTTGGGGCTATCACCCATAGGACTCACGCTGCTTTGGGGCGCGACGCTGGTGAAGTGGCTGGTATTGGCCCTATTGGGGTCGTGCTAGAACATGACTGCACCAGGGCACTGTCGCAAGCGCACGTCATTATCGATTTTTCGGTAGCTGAGGCGGCACTTGCCTATATACGTCTGGCCGCTGCCCATACCAAGGCCATCGTTGTTGGCACGACGGGCTTTACGGCATCGCAGCATGAGGACATACGTCGTTTGAGTCAGCACATGCCATGCTTTATGGCCCCGAACATGAGCGTAGGGGTCAATGTGATGGTATACGTGTTGCGGCAGCTGGTGACTTTATTGGGACCTGGCTATGACATCGAAATACTAGAAGCCCATCATCGGACCAAAGTTGATGCCCCCAGTGGTACAGCCTTACGTATGGCGGCGGTGGTGGCAGAGGTACGGGGCAACCACCTGGAGGACGTCGCTGTGTACGGACGACGGGGGATGATCGGCCGGCGGTCTGATACAGAAATTGGTATTCAGGTGGTTCGGGCCGGTGAGATCGTTGGGGAGCACACCGTGCTTTTTGGCGGTCCAGGTGAGCGCCTAGAACTTGTCCATCGATCCCAAAACCGCGACACCTTTGCTAGCGGAGCGCTACGGGCTGCGAAGTGGGTCATGCAACAACCCCGGGGGCTGTATAGTATGGAGGATCTCTTGCACCTGGCATAGGCGCAAAGCCCCACACGACCTTCAAGACCGCAAAGTACATCCGACCTATGGGTGCATCCCGTGAGATGTATCCCATGTGGACTCAATAATCTCCTTTCAGTAAGTCTGTAACACTACAATTGATGCTGTCGTCGAAGACAAGCATCGCACGCTCTTATAAGGCTCTTGATGGAGGAGGTATGTTTCGTCAGAGGCTGAAGAGTTATTTTGAAAAAACTCCTGCCATCCATTACATCAAACAGCATGAGACCGTCGTCATCGGTGCGATTGTCGTTGATGTCAAAAATATTATTCTTCGGCCGTACGCGTGCGATGGGGCGCATTGCTTATCTATGAAGTCCTTGCCCAACCATTTAGAGGACTATGGCTTTACGTTCTACAACGAAGTAGCGGCCTATGGTGATTGTTGCCGTGGCCCCATCGTGTTTATTTCACAAGCAGAGCGTCAACACATTACGGAGCATCTCGAGGGTATTATTCCGCACATGAGCCAGGAAGGGCAATTTGTGGTCAAGGAGTATCTTCGTCAGAAGGGACCAGAGCATAAACACGAGGCATTTGCTGAAAGCGCGCATGTGATGCAAGGAGAGCAACAGGGGCAGGAACTCGATTTTGCGAAGATGCATACCATTTGGGGTGATCAGTGCATTTTTCGAACTCTCCAGCATGATGGTCTGCGTGGGCAGGTGCGCTGTGCTATTCATACGTATACGGTACAAGCGGGTCTCTCCTATCTCGATATCAAACCTGTGGACTGTTGGTTTTGGCCTCTGGCGTTGGTGCCCCTCTATACTGGCCAATTTCTGCTTACGGTACATACAGAAGAAACACGGCATTTTACTGAGGAGTCCGAAAATTATGCGAAGAAACGGTGCCTCACGGAGCCCATTGCAGGAGCGCCCTATATTTATCAGAGCTTCCACAAAGAGCTCGTGCACGTGTTCGGCCAAGAGTGGTTTGAGGCTCTGGTAGCCTGTGCGACACGCTATCATCAACGCCTAGCCCAGTGAGGGAGCGGTGAACATTGCCTTAGTATATAACAGCGTCACATGTGATATGCTCCTGCAAGGACCGCTGGATCGGATGGCAGAATTCGATGGGCCACACACGGTTGCTACATTGCAAGAGGCGCTTGCCGTCCATGGGCATGTGGTGACGTTGATAGAAGCTAATGAAGAGGCGTACGAACGTCTGCGCACGAGTGGTGTTGATCTGGTGTTTAACGTTGCAGAAGGGACTCGCGGAGCGGACCGCGAGGCACAGATTCCTGCCATGCTAGAAATGTTAGGCGTGCCCTATACAGGCTCAGGGCCATTGTCCCTGGCCCTATGTCTACACAAAGGCAAAACAAAAGAGATTCTCTCATATCATGGTATCCCCACCCCGCCTTTTCAAGTATTACAGCAGCCGCACGAGCCCTTGTCCGAGGCGCTCGCGTTCCCCCTCATTGTCAAACTTCTCCACGAAGGATCGAGTATGGGGTTGTCGTACGACTCCATTGTCGAAACCCATCAAGCCTTAGTAGACCGCGCCATGTATCTCATGCAGACTTATGGCCAACCTGTGTTAGTTGAACAGTTCATTGATGGGCGTGAATTTACTGTGCCAATATTGGGCAATACACCCGCACGGGCATTGCCGGTCATTGAGGTTCTCTTTCAAGGACCCCGTAATATTACACTCTTTCAGCCTGATGACGACGTGATTCACATGCTGGCCCAAGTCCACCAACAGCGGTTGGCCAGCCCACTGGCATTTCGGCTCAGTGCCGACCAAGAGCGTGCACTTGTGCAGGCTGAAAACGGCGGAATATTAGAGATTCCAGTAGCGCTAACCAAGTCAGTCTGTCCTGCTGATATTCCAGCAACACTCGCTGCGCGCCTCCAAGACACCGCCTTACGAGCTTTTCATGCTCTGGAGTGTCGAGATTGGTGTCGCGTTGATATGCGCCTAGGGGCAGATGATACCCCACAAGTTCTAGAACTGAATCCTATCGCCGGGCTTGATCCAGCCTGTTGGTTCCCGCGCTCGGCGCGAGCCGCGGGGATGGATTATCCGACCTTGATGCAGACCATACTCGATCTCGCCTGCCAACGGTATGGTCTCTAAAGATGAGCCAGGTGCATTGGTCGTATGCACAGCCCTTTAACAGAAGGAGCCAGTCGCGTATGGAGATGACCGAGATCAAGCGGATTTATGCGTACTATTCACGGGTCTATGATTTTATTTTTAAGCGGTGGTTCTTTCCACGCCAGCGACATGCCATTGAGTCGCTGCACATTGACCCAGGCCAGAACATCCTCGATGTAGGGGTGGGGACAGGGTTCTCTTTACCGCTCTATCCCCAACATGCACACGTCGTTGGGGTAGACTTATCCAGTAAAATGTTGCGGGAAGCCCAGAAAAAAGTGCTGCAAAAGCGGCTCACACATGTGGCCTTAATGGAGATGGACGCCTCCCATCTGGCCTTTCCGGACAGTACCTTTGATGTTGTGATTGCCGCTTTTGTCATCAGTGTCGTGCCTGATCCTCTTCGAGTGCTTTCGGAAATCAAGCGCGTCAGTAAACCGGAAGGACAAATTGTCATTATTAATCATTTTCAGAGCCACAATAAGGTGATGGCACAGTTTGAAAAGTGGGTGTCGCCCTTGTGCACCAAAATTGGTTGGCGTTCCGACTTAGCGTTGGAATATTTGGTCCAGTATGGTGACCTCCACATCGATCGCAAGTATTCTCTCAACAAGCTTGATTTGTGGAAGGTCATCTACGCGACGAACAATAAATAAGAGGGGTGCCTTTCCTCCGTACTATGCACCACAGCACTTTTTATACTTCTTGCCACTCCCACACGGACAGGGAGCATTACGTCCGACTTTTGCTCCCTGGCGCCGTACAGTTTTTATCGCGATATCTCCAATGTCTCCCGGCGTTTCGGAGAGTGCCCCACGGTGTTCCACCATGGGCTGCTCGCGCTGGCGGGGGCGTCCTGTCAGTTCTTCGTCTGCATGGGTTAGTTCAATTTTATAGAGAAGCTCAAGGGCTTCGGCTTTGATGCGCCCGGTCATACCGACAAACATCTCGTACGCTTCACGCTTGTATTCATTGAGTGGATTTTTCTGCCCGTAGCCTCGCAGGCCAATACCCTCCTTCAGGTAGTCCATGGCAAGCAGGTGATCTTTCCAATGTTTATCAATGACCTGCAGCATAACCCAGCGCTCCAGCGCCCCACAGTGCTCTTCGCCGATTGCTTGCATTTTGGTTGTATAATGGGCTTTGAGGCGTGTATGCATATCCTCTAAGAAGGCATCACGGTCGAAATCAGCAACATGCTCTGGACTAAGAGCCATGTGGACGCCGTACTGACGCTGTATGGCATCGGTCAGGCCTGCCAGATCCCAATCGTCAACGTAGGCAGCAGCGGGAACATAGGTATCGAAGATCCCTTCGAGCACCTCAGTCTGCATCTCCTCCATCACCTCGTGCATATCGTCAGACTCCAGCACCTCTCGCCGCTGGCTGTAGATCACTTCGCGCTGTTTGTTCATCACATCGTCATACTCGAGGAGGTGCTTGCGAATCTCAAAGTTGTGCGCTTCGACCTTGCGCTGGGCATTCTCAATAGCTTTCGTGATCATGGAGTGCTCAATAGGCTGGCCTTCTTCCATGCCCAGTTTGGCCATGATGCCAGAGATACGGTCTGAACCGAAAATGCGTAAGAGATCATCTTCCAGCGACAGATAAAAACGGGAGGAGCCGGGGTCTCCCTGCCGTCCGGCACGGCCCCGAAGTTGATTGTCAATGCGACGCGCTTCATGACGTTCGGTGCCAATGATATGCAGTCCTCCGAGTGCCACGACGGCGTCATGTTCGGATGCGCACTGCGCTTGGGCTTTCTGGAGTTGCATCGGATAGTCAGGGTCAGCGCTGCCAAGCTTGCAAGCGTTACGAGCCAGGAATTCTGGATTGCCCCCCAACAGGATATCTGTGCCACGCCCAGCCATATTGGTAGAAATTGTTACAGCACCTTTGCGTCCGGCTTGTGCCACAATCTCCGCTTCGCGCTCATGCTGCTTGGCGTTCAGGACGTTGTGAGGAATGCCCTGGCGTTTGAGCATGCTGCTCAGGCGTTCTGATTTTTCAATGGAGATGGTTCCCACCAGAGCAGGACGGCCTTGCTTATGGAGTTCGCGGATCTCTTCCATCACGGCGTGGAATTTTTCCGCCTCCGTACGGTAGACAACATCAGGGTGCTCAGTCCTGATGAGCCAGCGATTGGTAGGAATCACCATCACTTCGAGGTTGTAGATAGCGTGAAATTCGGTTGCCTCGGTATCTGCAGTACCTGTCATGCCCGCGAGCTTACTATACATGCGGAAGTAATTCTGGAAGGTAATAGAGGCTAAGGTCTGATTCTCGTTCGCAACTTTGAGGTGTTCCTTGGCTTCGAGCGCCTGATGCAACCCCTCGCTGTACCGCCGTCCAGGCATTAAACGGCCCGTAAATTCATCGACAATAATGACTTCGCCCTCCTTTACCACATAATCTACATCCTTCCTAAATAGCGTGTGGGCCTTGAGGGCTTGGGTCAGATGATGGAGGGTTTCGAGATGCATGGGATCATAGAGGTTATCAACGGCAAGTAACCGTTCAGCTTTGGCAATCCCCTCTTCGGTGAGAGCGACAGAACGCATTTTCTCATCGATAGTGTAATCGCTCTCTTTGTGCAAACGGGGGATAATACGGTCTGCTTGATAGTACTTGTCCGTCGATTCTTCTGCTGGCCCAGAAATGATCAGCGGGGTGCGGGCCTCATCAATGAGAATACTGTCCACCTCGTCAACGATGGCGTAGTGGAGGGGGCGTTGTACAAACTCAGCGCGGCCAAACTTCATATTATCGCGGAGATAATCGAAGCCAAACTCGTTGTTGGTGCCATACGTCACATCGGCGTGATAGGCTTGACGTCTCGCCGTATCATCCAGGCCGTGTTGAATGACACCTACAGAGAGGCCGAGCGCCTGGTAGACTGGGCCCATCCACTCGGCATCGCGCTTGGCGAGATAATCATTAACCGTGACGACGTGTACACCCTTACCGACGAGACTGTTGAGATAGACGGGCAGGGTTGCCACCAGAGTTTTTCCTTCACCAGTTTTCATCTCAGCGATTTTCCCCTCGTGCAGAACGATGCCGCCAATGAGTTGCACATCAAAATGGCGCATGTTCAGGAGGCGTCTTGATACTTCACGCACGACAGCAAAGGCGTCGGGAATGAGACTATCCAGGGGAGCCCCTTGCGCGAGGCGCTCTCGAAAGAGCGTTGTTTGGGTCTGTAGCTCATTGAGAGAGAGGTTGGTCACCGCCGATTCCCGCTGCTTAATCTGGTCAATGAGTGGCTGTATGCGTTTTAATTCACGGTCGTTTTTGCTGCCGAACACCTTCCGCAATAGTGTTCCAAACATGGTGGTGTATCTCCTGCCTGGCAAGGGCTGATGGGCTAGAAAATGTGCCAGAGGCCGTGAGTATCCCTGTGGTACCCTACGAGCGTCAGAAGCGTATAACTCTAGAATGGCCGTCTTCTTATAGACGAGAGGCCTACTACATGGTACCAGAGTGCTCCAGGGACAGCCAAGTCAAAACTGGGTATATCTCCATTCTTGACCTCAACAGTTTGATCGCTTGCGTAGGCTTTTGTATACTCGCCCCCACGACAGCCATAGCAGGGTTGCACGGTGCGAGCGCTATGAAAGCGCTCGCATAGCATGGAGGGAACCCACAGAGAGGCGGGCAGTGATACCGTTTGGATCAGTAGCTGGGCAGGATTTCGCTGGAGGCGATTTTTCGTATGCTGACTTGCGAGGCGTGCAGTTAGCGGGTTGTCAGCTTCGCGGTGCCAACTTCCGCGGGGCTAACCTGCGTGGGGCTAACTTGCGCGGGGTCGATGCTCGTGACACTGTATTCGATTTGGCTGACCTGACTGCAGCTGATTGTACGGAAGCGCTGCTGCAGGGAGCCCATATGCGGCGAGCCCGCTTACATTATGCCTCCTTGCGTCACGCCTTCTTGCTGAGCGCACATCTGGAACAGGCCTCTCTCCAGGCAACAGACTTCACGGGCGCAAATTGTGAGTGGGCATGGGTCGATGGGCTAGATTTTCAGGACGCTATTGTCTCGTGTACGCTCTTCCTGAATACCCGAGGTCTTTCTGCCTGGGCACAACATACCATCGAGGTGAGAGGGGGATTTACTGGTCGACGCCCTATGATTCTTGGGCGCGAGCTGTATGAAGGGCCTCTACCAGGCCCGCCTGTCTCATCCGTCTAGGCGAGGGGATGGGCATGATACCAGTAGCCATCGTTGGGATTGGCGAGAGTCGTGTGGGGCGACTGCGTGGCCTGAGCGCGCTTCGTTTAACACTCGAGGCCGCGCGTGCCGCTGTGCGGGATGCCGGCGTCGCTGGCGCGGCTATCGACGGTGTGCTTACACGCAATTTTGACATGGACGTGACGTATATGCATAGCCAGATGGTAGCCAAGCATCTGGGGCTGAAGCCGCGCTTTACTACGGATATAAACCTTGGCGGAGCAACGGCTATTGCGATGCTGGAACAAGCTGCCATGTTGATTGCGACTGGGGTATGCCGGCTCGTTTTATGTGCCTATGGTGAGAATCGTCGTACCAGCTGGGCCGTAGCCCGTCATGGGCGTATTAAAATGGGGAATGAAGACTTTGAGGAATGCTATGGACTCACCTGGGGAATGGGACCGCATGCGTTAGCGGCGCAGCGCCACATGCACCTGTTTGGCACAACAAGCCGGCAATTAGGGATGATCGCCGTGGCGCAGCGGCGTTACGCCAGTCAGCATCCCAATGCTGATTTGCGTACCCCGTTGAGTCTGGAAGAATACGAACGCGCACCGTTGCTCATTGCCCCCCTGCGCAAGTATGACCTCGCCTACCTCTTTGACGGGGGGGCCGCTTTTGTGGTTGCTGCCCTGTCTTGGGCACGCGATCATACGGACTGTCCAGTGCCGATTCTGGGGCTCGGCCAGGCCCACTCGGGAGCGCATATTGGCTACTGTGCGCCTATGGTCACGGTTACCACAACACCAGCGCAACAATCAGGACAGCAAGCGTTTCGTGCCGCGGGTGTAGGGCCGCAGGACATTGATGTTGCTCTGCTGTACGATGACACTACCTATGGTGTGCTGGTCCAACTTGAAGATTATGGATTTTGCGCCAAAGGGGAAGGGGGAGCCTTTGTCGAGGCCGGTCATCTTGGTCCGGAGGGAACATTGCCCGTGAATTCACATGGGGGCAATTTATGCCAGGCGCATCTCGATGGCATGTCACATGTTGTCGAAGCAGTACGCCAATTGCGTGGCATAGCCGGCCCCTGCCAGGTGCCAGGGGCTACTGTTGCTTTAGTGAGTGGGTTGGGTGGGGTGTTTGCCGCCAGTACAACCGCGGTCCTTGGGACGCTCGGTCTTTGCCGGTGAGATACGTAAGGGAGAGTACGGACATGGAGATGTGGAAATGCCATACGACAGGCAAGCAGCTCCCCATCCCTGACGAGGATGCTCAGATATTTTGGGAAGGCTGTCGCCGTAGGCGTTTACTCATTCAACAGTGTGATCATTGTGGAGCTTTCCGTTTTCCGCCGAGTCCACTATGTCAGGTATGCCTCGGGTCGCTGACCACGTGGCGTGAGGAACCTGGTCAGGGGGAGGTAGTAACGTTTTGTGTCTATTATACGGAGATTGCTGGCCCAGCTTGGCGACCGTCTCTCCCTTATACGGTTGTCGTGGTGCATCTCTGGTATAGCGGGATACACATGCTCAGTAATCTCGTATGTGATGACGTCCAGACAGCGCATATAGGCATCCCCGTACGTGTCGGTTTTGAAGTGGTGAACGAATGGCTTACCCTTCCAAAGTTTTTCCCCCTCTAGGAGAGATACCCTGTCTAAG
>Ga0075428_100002956_pt1 | contig 18535 bp, 9 predicted proteins | sample RhiMetdeltSRZDD2_FD_75291 | JGI IMG/M metagenome (GOLD analysis project Ga0075428, IMG submission 75291) | Populus rhizosphere microbial communities from Tennessee, USA - Rhizosphere MetaG P. deltoides SRZDD2 | ecosystem: Host-associated > Plants > Roots > Rhizosphere > Soil | place: USA... | reverse complement strand
GACGAAGAGCCGGACGACGCGGAAGAATCGGCTGAACGCGCTCTCTTTTTCCGCGGACTGGAAACGATCCGCCACCAGTTCGAACCGCGGACCTGGCAGGCCTTTTGGCGCGTGGTGGTGGATGAAAAATCGGTGGCGGACGTCGCCGCCGAGCTCGGCATGCGGCCCGGGACGGTACGGGTCGCCAAATGCCGCGTGCTGCACCGGCTGCGGCAGGAGCTGGGGGACGTGGAATAGGCCGAGGTCTCTTCCGCTACGCAGCGGCACGGACAAATGCCCGCCGACCATCGGCATGGACGCGCGGAATACTAGGCGCTTGATCCGTAGCGAGCGGACAGTAGGATGGTGGCCATCCAGACACTGTGCCGCACAACGCCAATGAGCGAAAACGACAAGAGCAGCGAAGGTTGGGCAAAACAGGTATACGAGTTTTGGCGACTCTTCCTCAGACTTGGCGACACATTCGCGGGGCTTCTGCTGTCTGAAGTGGGCTTTCTGCTCGTGCTCGGCCAGGTGGCCGGACTTGGACCGTCAGACAAGCCGCCTGGCGTTCTCCTGCCTATTCCGGTGGGGCGATTTCCTGCGAACCTTTGGAACTGGGAATACGCGGAGATGCCGCTGACTTACCTGGTTGTTCCAGGTTCCATTGCGGTATTCATATTATGGTGCTTTACCAGCGGGCACACGGTATTTTTCGTCCGCCCGGCACTACGGCTGATTCGTCCTCCACTATTTATTATCGTTCAAATACTGTTCATCATTATCGCGATCGTTCACCTTCCCATAGAGTGGCTCTTGCGGCGGCAAGAGAAGGCGCAGTTCGAAAAATGGAAGAAGACGCTGAACGATGCCCAGCGCAAAGTGCTGGATCAAGAGTCGCTTGACGTGCAGATCGCAACGTATCGTCAGCGTGAACGCACGCGCCAGCCTGATTTCATGTTGGCAGCGGTCGGCGAACTTCTGATTGGCTGGATGAGAGAGGAAATGTCGGCAGCCACGATCTGTCTTGCGCCATTATATGCGCATTCTTACGCCGAGGATGAGCAAGCCAGCAGGGCAAAGCGGCAGTTCCTTGCTCATGCGTTCAATCGTCTTCGCATCCGGATGAGATCGCTTGCCGCGGGCAAGTACATTCAGTTCCTGTCCTTACCCCCCTCGTACGCACCGCGCGATTTGCGCTCCGCGATGTTGCTTCGCAGATGGCTAAATGCCGATTTGTTGCTTTGGGGTAGCTTTGATCGTTTGACCCCTCCTACGTTGTGGATGAATTTCGAAGATGAAACTCTGCAACGTGTCGATGAAACGACAGATCAAATCGGAGCGATGGGCCGGCATCCGTACGATCCGATCGTTCGCACGCAGGCCTCCGTCGTGTTGCCGCTTGACAACGGTCTGGACCCTTATATTTTCGCGGTCATGGCGATCGTTCGCGTTCTGGAATCGCGGCAACATTCAAATTTCTGGTACATATTTCCATCCTCACTTCGCGATTATGGAGATCGACTCAAACTGCGGTCGAATCAGGAAGGCGCAATCGTTGGACATCTTTTGGAGGACGTGATTGTCCAGGTGTCCGAACCAGTAACTGAGGATGCCTTCGCCATTTCACCACGCGCGTGGCTGGTCGGATTCCTCAGCGACTGGCTGGCGCACCAAGAGCTCGATCCGCTTAGAATTCATTTTGATGACGACAAGCGATACGAGGGTGAACGGCTCTGCGCCTATTTTCACCGCCTGGCGGATCTGCAACCCCACGTCCCGGAGCACTGGTACCGATTGGGGGCGGCCTATTTGTTGACCGGACAGGTGGACAAGGGCATGACATTTGTAAGGCAAGCCCAAGCGATTGATAAGCAACGATCCGCGATTCGACTTGAGGATAATAGGATCGGCGCTTACGTGCATTTAACGTCGTTGGACTTTCCCGCTAAGGAAAGAGAAGTCGTTAACGCGCTTGTGCATGTCGCGCGTGCGCTGGCCACCGGCAGTGAGGGCGTGAAAGATTATCTACGCAAGGCACTCGAGGAACACAAACATTTTCCAATTTGGCGGGCGATGCTCAAGGATCGGCAAGCCGCTGAACCGCAATGGGTGGCACTGCTGGGATTGCTCGAATTGTCACCGCCAGCGCAGCCATCTGCCGCCGATCCACCGCCGCAATCGATCGCAGGAACCGGCGTGCCACAGCCAATTACCGTCTCGGTCCTACCGCCGCCGGCGGCCGGAGCGGCTTAGCCACGAGCCTTCGGCGAACACGGCATCGGTCAGTGTGACGTCCAGTGCGGCCGAACGGACGGCTGCACTCAGCTCGCCAGACGGATCGCTCGCTTCGATTCCCCTTCGACCGGCTGACGTCAGCGACAGGCGAGCTGCCGCGGATCGCGACGTGGCAACGGTCTTGCGGTTGCCCGAAAGGGTCAGCGACGATGATCCTGCTTTGCCCGCCGGTGCATTGGCGAGCAAGGCCAGGCTCGCGGACGATGGCGCTGGCGCCACCGAGGTGACCGGATCGAGGATGTATTCCCCAATTCCGCTTTCCGCCGACACGCGCACGTAGTACGTCCCGGCCGGCGCGCCGGGGTAATTGACCTCTTCGTTGCGGCCGTCTCCCAGCGGCGTCACTTCGCCGACTTCCACGCCGGCGGAATTGTACAGCCGCAGCGAGGGGTTGAGCGTATTGACAAACTGGCCACCGCCGTCGCCAGGTGTGCTCGTGAACAAGTGGATTAGGCCGCCCAGCGAGGTGAACGAATAGACGTCCGCTTCCGGCGCTGGATCGCCAACCCAGGCCGCCGCCTGACGCAATAGTTGCACGGTTTCGCCCACCGGCTGATGGAAGGACGGGTCGAGCCCGAAGTAGACGACGCGTCCCGCGCCGAAGGAGCCGGCCAGGATATTGGGGTCTCCCGTGGGATTGGTCGCCAGCTCGGCCAGCCCGGCGGTGGCGGTGAAGAAGCTGTGCTGCGAATTTCCCCAGAAGGAGAGGCCGTCGTTCGTCAAACCGGCCGTGACCGGGTGCACCATGCCCGCGGCGGTCAGCAAAATAACCTCCTGATGTTCCGCGACCCACGCCAGGCTTGCGCCATGCGGCGTCCAACCGAAATCGGGAGTGTTGAAACTGCCGCCGTCGTCGGTGATCAGGCCGCCGCCGGCATTGACGAATGCCGCCACGTCGGCAGCGCGGCTATGGAGAATCGATAAGCCTTCCGCGGAGGCATCGACATACAGGATGTCGTAGCCGCTGAGGCTCTGAGTGGCGAACTGATCGACCGTAATTTGCGTGATGTCGAACGAACCGTCATTCCAGCCCAGGGAGTGAGGGCCGACCCACAAGATGTCGCCGACCGAGGGGCTGATGTATCCCAAGGCAACCTGGTTGCTGCCAAAGGGCTGCGCCGTGGCCAGCGTATCGTTCGATTCACGATCGAAGACGGCGTTTTTGGTCACCAGCAGACTGTAAGGCGTGTTCGTATCGCCGGTGATCGCCAGGTAGTGGGTTCCCTCGGCCAGCGGCCCAAAGTCATAGATCATCCGGTCCACGTTCGTCTGACCGGTCTGGCCGCTGGCGAGCGTCGCTCCGGCCGGACTGAGGAGCTGCACGTTGATACTGCCGCCCCCCAGTGCTTGCAGAGCGACGGTGACGCGCTGTCCGACAGTAGCCGTAAATGAGTACATGTCGTGGGGCGCCGACTTGACGATCCGGACGTCATCGACTAACCAACCTTCGAAGTTATTGGCGTCGCCGTTGATCGTATCGAAGAACCAGCGGAATTGAACCGTCTGGCCCGCAAAGGCGCTGACATCGACGGGGGCCGAGGGGGCCCAGAACGAATGTTCGGCGACACTGTTGTACGTAGCAAGCGTGGCCCACGAGGATGAGCCTGACGGCCGAACCTGGAGCCGCGCCATGTCGAGGGTCGCGGAACCCTGCGTCTTGAGCCAGTAATTGAAGTCTAACGTCAGCGCTCCGTCAGTGGGGAGCGTCAGCGAGGGCGAAATCAACGAGCCTGCATTACGTATACTGCCTCCGGCTTTCCCTTTGCTTTTGACGATATAGTTGGCCGCGCTGGGTTTCCCTTTGCCGCCTGTTGCTTCCTTGCCGTAGTAGAAGCTATGGGTAGCGGAGTGGCCGCCGTCTGTGCCGCGGGCCGTCGTGACGTGCCACAGGCCGCTGAGCGAATTATCCACTGTAAAGCCGTGGCTACTGCCTTCGAAGTTTTGCGAATACCAAACCTCGCTCGTCGTGCCATCGGTCTGACCGAGAACGGCGCCGCGAGTGGCCGTTTTCAGCAGTGGAACAAACGAGCTGTCGATGTTTTCCGCCGTCGCTCGGCTGCTGTTCGATGGTCCGCCGTGCGATTCCAGCTCCAGCGCTGAATTCAAGAACACTTGCACCGTGAAATGTCCGGTGGTCGCATCGGCCACGCTTTCGACGACGATCGTATACGTCCCGGCCGTAGTTGGCCCTGCCGTCTGGAGCACGGCCTCCTGGCCCGCGGCCGGCGCCAAGGCGACGACGTCGGGCACTCCCGATTTTTTCAGGGTGACCTGTGGTCGCAGACCGCTATCCGGCGTTACCAGCACGGTGATTGTCTGGCCGGCATCGACGTTGATCGTAAAGCTGTCCGCGTCATCGGCGGGATTGATGAATGCCGACGCGGCCGGATCGTAAATCAGGCTGCCTTTGGGGGCGATTGGGAACAGCGGCGTCGGATACTCGAGCGTCCCAATGTCCAGAATGTAGCTGGACGAGTACGCCAGATTGGGATTGCCGAAGGCATCAGTCAGCGCGCCAGCGGCAATCGAGGCCGAGAGCGTCCCTTCCTGCGTAATGCCGTTGAGGGTGAAGGTCAGCGTCTTGCCGTCGCCGGAGATCGACACGTCGGTTGCGCTTCCCTGACTCAACTGCAAGTCACTGGCTTGCACCGATCCAGCGCCCACGGCTTCGTTGAGCAATACCGCCAGCGAGTTCATGGACAATTGGACCGGGCTGCCGTCGGCCGGATCGGTCGCGACAACCTCCATCGGCAGAGCATCGTAGCTGAACGTCGCGGTCCATGGCTTGAGCAGCGGGTCAAGCAGCCCGCTGCCAGGCGATGCGGAAACGGCGCCGCCATCCATGTGCATCGTCTGGATTCCCTGGGTCGTCACCGGTGAAGTGGTGAAGGTGAACTGGAGAGTATTGGAACCGATCTCGGTCACTGAGTTCGCCGCCAGGCCGTTAACCGTCAGATCGCCCGGATCGTCGGTGCTGGTGTCGTACGGATGCGAGAAATCGATCGTAAACACCGTCGGCGGCGACGAGACGATCTCGCCAGCCGCGGGAGAGCTTCCCGACACTGCCATGCCCACGCAGGTCAGAGTGCCCAGAGCGTTGAGCCGGCCGCCGGTGACCGTAATGCCGTCCAAAGAAGGGATGGGATCGGTGCCGTTAAACAGGCAATCGCGAATCTGCGAATAGCTCGCGGTGCCGGCGATGCTATAGGCCAGTGCCGCCACGCCGGAGACGTGCGGCGTGGCCATCGAAGTGCCGTCGAAATAGTCGTACCCGCCGCCCGGCACGGTGCTGAGAGTGCTTACGCCCGGTGCGCCGAGGTCCACGGAACTGTGCCCATAGCTCGAAAACCAGGCCAGGTTGTCCTGATTGTCGGTGGCAGCAACGGAAATCACATTGTCCAGCGGGGTGCCGTCGCCGGCCGTGTCGTAGCTGGCCGGGTAGAACGGACTAAAGTCGTTGTCTTGGGAATAGTTGCCTGCGGCCGCAATGAACAAGAGTCCCGCGTCCCGGTTGGCCTGGATGGCGTCCCGAATGGCGTCGGTGGGAGGCCCGCCTCCCCAACTATTGCTGGTCAGCTTCAGGTTGAATCCCCTGTTGCGCATCATCGCCGCATAGTTGATGGCCGAGACGATGGCGTCATCGGTGGTAAAGCCGCCGTCATCAAAAATCTTGAGCGCCATGATCTTGACTTTCCAATTCACGCCGGCGACCCCCACGTCGTTGTCGCCGACGGCGCCGATGGTGCCCGAGACGTGCGTGCCGTGGCTGTGCCCATCCATCGGATCGCCATCGCCGTTGATGAAGTCGTACCCATGGATGTCGTCCGTGAACCCGTTGCCATCGTCGTCGACGCCAGCGGCACCGGCCGCCTCAAGGGCGTTCGTCCAAATGTTCGCGGCCAGGTCCGGATGGTTGTAATCGACGCCCGTATCGATGACCCCCACGATGACGTCGTTGGATCCGGTCGTGATGTCCCACGCCTCCGGCGCGTCGATGTCGGCATCGTTGATCCCGGGGACTCCCAGGATGTCTTGCCCAGTGTTGTGCAGACCGTAGAGCTCGCCAAACAAGGGATCTTCCGGCGCGCTCGTCAACTGCGCTTCGGCGAAGTTGGGCTGGACGTAACGAAAACCGGGCACGTCGTCGAGGACACCTGCCAGGTCGTGATAGCTCAGCGCGCTTGGCGCCTTGATCAGCACCATGCCGTCGAGACCTAAATGACGGCTGGCCTGGATGTGAATCGACGATCCGGCGAGTTGGCGGTTCAACGTCGCCACCTGAGCTGTGGGTGTTCCGGATACGCCATCGAACCGCGCGATCCATTCCCCCTTCACGACGTGGGCGCTTTGGCCGTGCCAATTGATGTGTCCAATCGCGCCTGCGTCTGCAGCGTCGGTGCCAGCCGCCGCGTGCAACAGAGCGCGGTCTTCCAATTGCTCCAAAAACAGCCGCCGGGCGGAAAAATGCCGCTGACGCCCACTGCTACGACCGAAAGACCGCACAAGACTCATGGGTTGCTCCTACATCGTGAAGGAATTGTCCGACCGATCTTGGGCGCGCAGTTCAAGTGCGCGAGGGGGGGGTAGAACCCTGTTGCCCCAAGGTTCGGGGACATGAAAAGCACGGGCGATACCAATCAATGGTCAGACGCCAGCGACCCGAAACCTGCCATTCGGGTTCGCCGCTTCGCCCCAATAGAGATCGCGAAAGATGCTATCCAACCCGACAGCGGATTACAAGCCGTTCTCTAAAAAGGTGGAAAAAATTTCACGTAGCGGCCGGCCCACAGCGACGTTTTTTGGATATGGTCCGGGTACGAACTATTCAGGCTTCGCTACCGCAGGGCATATTGCCGGCAGATATCCACGATCGAATCCTCGTCCTTTAAGTGCCGCGTTTCGATCCCCTCGGCCTGAAAGTAGCCCGCGACACGCGAGTACTCATATCGGTCGAACAGGTTGAGCACGACCGTGATCGCAAATCCGCGGCGGCGGAGATTGGATAGCGCAATGGCGCTCGTTTCGTCGCCGCGGGCCAGAATGGCGACTACCGTGGCGTCCCGCGGCATTCGGCTGGCCGTCTCCTCGATGAGCTGGGGCAGCGGCAGGCCGTCGGTAAGTTCCATGCGGGCGAGGGTTTCCAAAATCGCGACGAACTGATCGGGGCCGCGGCGCGTGGGGACCAACAGGGGCCGGAGACGGTCACTTTTGGACTGCATTTCCGCAGCTCGTTTGGCGGCGTCCCGAGAGCGGTAGTCGTGCGCCCAACCTTCAGTGCGTATGCGGTCAGCCGCATCGCGCCCATTTGTGACCAGGCCAATCTGCTGGTCCATAAGGTAGACCGCGTTGGCGATCGAAGCGGCAGCCGTGATCGCCAGCTCGCTACGGAACGGTTCGTCGCGCCTGGGGTGCGAATCGCGGTGGAAGTCCATCAGGATGGTCGCGCCGGCCACCGTGGAGGGCTCGTAGATCTTGCTGTGCAGCTCGCCGGTGCGGGCAGAAGCCCGCCAATGGATGCGGTTCATGGCGTCGCCCCGCTGATAGGCTCGCACACCCGCAATCCGCGTCGGGTCCTCGTACAGCCGATAGCTCATCCGCACTTCGCCGATCGGACGCTTGCTCGACAGCTCGTAGCCGGCCAGCGGAATGACTTTCGGCAGCACCATCAGAAAGTGCGGCTCGGCAGCGACGCGAAAGCGGCGGTGCAGGCCGAACAAGTCGCCCGTCTCCAGGACCACGGGGCCAAGCTGAAAATAGCCGCGGCGATTACAGGTGAGCTGATACAGGAGCTGCTTTTTCGCCCGTGGCGCGAGCATCGAAAGCTGCACCCGCCGGCCAGTCACCTTCAGGCAGGGCGGGTCAAACATGATCGCGTCCCGCGGCAGCAAATCCTCGAGCAGGACCCACGCCACGGGAAGCTTTCCCTGGTTCTCGATCGTGACAACGACCGCGACCGTGTCCCCCACGCTGGCCGACAGCCGGCTGGCCTCGCGCGTCGCCGACAGGTCGCCGGCCCAGCGGCGCGTGACGTAGCGGCTGATCAGAATCACGGCGAGCAAGGCGTACATCGCATACGCCAACAGGCTCATCCCGAAGACAAGGGCCAGGACGAGGATCACAGCGGCCGCAGCAATCCAGATCATGTCCCCGTCTCGCTCAGCGCCGGCACGGCAATTTCGGCGACGATGTCGTCCACCACGGCGGCCGCGGTAACCTTCCTCAGGCGGCTCTCGGGCTTGAGAATGATGCGGTGCGTGAGGACTGCGCCGGCGACGCGCTTCACGTCGTCAGGCAGAACGTAATTGCGTCCCCGCAGGGCGGCCATCGCCTGCGAAGTGCGAAACAGGGCGATCGAAGCCCGCGGGCTCCCCCCCAGTGCAATATCGTCGTGCTCGCGCGTGTCGTGAACAATCTGCATCAGGTATCGCCGCACCTTGTCGTCGATGTAGACACTGCGGACCGCCTCCTGGCAAGTCACCAGCTCCTCCACGCTGACCACGGGCTCGATGGTATCGATCGGGTGCTTGTGCTGGAGCAGCGCCAACATTTCCAGCTCTTCTTCCATCGAAGGATAGCCGAGGCTGAATCGCATCAAGAAGCGGTCGAGCTGCGCTTCGGGGAGCGAGAACGTCCCTTCGTGATCGATCGGGTTCTGCGTCGCGATCACCAAAAACGGCGGACCGAGCCGGTGCGTGATGCCGTCCACAGTCACGTGGCTTTCGGCCATCGCTTCCAGGAGGGCCGCCTGCGTGCGAGGCGTGGTGCGGTTGATCTCATCCGCCAGCAGCACCTGGGCAAAGACCGGCCCGGGGCGAAACTCGAACTCCGACGTCTTCTGGTTAAATATCGAGACCCCCGTGACGTCAGTGGGGAGCAGATCGGGCGTGCACTGGATGCGCTTGAACGAGCAGCCGACGCTGCGGGCCAGCGCCCGGGCCAGCATGGTCTTGGCCACGCCGGGGACGTCCTCGAGGAGGAGGTGCCCTTCGCAGAGCCACGAGACCATCGCCAGGATGATCTGCTGCCGCTTGCCGACGATCGCCTTCTCGACGTTGGCGATGATTTTCTTGGAGGTGTTGTTGACGTCGGCCACGGCGCCTCCGCAATTCCGTAGGACAGGTTTCCAACCTGTCCAGAATAATCGAAAGGCGCAACAAAAGCGTGGTATCGCTCCAGGCGGGGCAGTGACCGCTTGGTGCTCCTGGCTAATCGCTGGGCAGCTTGTCGCCGTCTTCTGAAGGATTGGGCGACGGCGAATAGCGATGTACGCCCGCGCCTTCGAGAGGGCCGAATGTCTGATTTAGCTTGTCGAGCTCCGCCGCCAGCCGGCTCCGATCCATCCACCACACTACCAGCACAGCGGCGAGCAAAGTCAGCCAGAGCAAGTCGCGGATGGTAAATCGCATGGGCGTGAGAGTGGCTAAGTTGAGCAGTGCTTTCGCCAGCCAGGACAGGGTCGAAAACCTGTTCTACGTTGTCACTCCGCGATCTTGTGCATCAGCTTCGCGGCATTGTCGCCATCCGCGGCAATTTTCAGCGGTACGGTGAATACAACGGAGCCCGTTTTGCAAACTCCCTCGTCCCCGCCCTGGCAGTAGTAGTAATTGAGCGAGACCCGAACCTCGTCGTCGCCGGTCCCGCTTACCGAAACTGGCACCTCAAACTCAGCCACCGGTTTGTCGAGCTTGCGCTTGCCGAATTTCGTGCGGTCAGCCGGGCCGGTTTCCTTCGTCGAGTCGAGCCAGTACGACATCGGCGCCAGAGAATTGATCTTCCAGCCTTCGGGGACCTGCAAGGAAACGTTCAGCTTCACCTGCCCGTCCGAGGGCCTAAGTGTCGCCAGCGAAACTTTCTCCTGCACCGCGTTTTTGAACGCCGGCTTTTTCTCCCCCTTGGGCGCAGGGGGGGCTAGACCTTCGATAGCCAACGTGGCCACTTTGCCGCTGGCCAGCTCGATCGTGCGGATGAGGTGATTGTTCGTATCGGCGATGTAGAGCTTCCCCTTGGCGTGGGCAATGCCGGCGGGCTCGTCGAACGAGCCCGCCTCGTCGTCGCAGCCAGGCTTACCGGTGCCGGCCAGCGTGCGGGTCTCCCCTGACTCAGGATCGACCACCTTGATCTTGTTGTTGTAGGTGTCGGCGACGTACAGCTTGCCGCCGGCAAACGCCACCCCCAGGCAGTGCTGAAGCTTTGCCTTGTCGCGCGGCCCGTCCTCGTCCCCAAACGCGAATAGCCGGCCCAGCGGCAATTCGGCGGTGCCGACGACCGTTTTGACCTCCTGCGTCGAGTCGAATGGCACGGCGCGGATCGAACTCCCTTCGCTGTCGGCCACGTACAGCCACGTCCCGTCGGACGTCAGACCGCTGGGCTGCGCGAAGGAGGCGTAACCTGTGGCATACGGCATCCGCGGCAGCAGCGGCCCGTCCACAACGTCCTCCCGCCCGTTCCCCGCGTACGGGCCGATTTCCGCTTCATCCAGCGGCATTTTCCAAATCTGGTGCGGCCCGGCCATAGCGATGTACAGATCGCCGTCGTGAATCCACAGGTCCCAGGGGCTGTTGAGTGCCGTCGCGCGTGGTTTGCCGACGAAGCGGGTGGGAATCTCGTTTTCCAGACCGAACTCATTAAGTCCCGGCCAGGGGTGACGCGCCTGGAGTCCCAGGCCGGCAATCGTGGTGACCGCTTTGGCCTTCAAGTCCACCTTTCGCAGAAGGTGATTCTCGGTGTCGGCGACATAGAGCGTATCCTGGTGCAGCGCCATCCCCTGCGGGTGATCGAACGACGCGGTTTTATAGTCGCCGTCGGAGCGACCGATGGCGCCGCTGCCGATGACGTCGAGCAGCTTGCCGTCCAGGCTGCTGATCACGATCCGGTTGTGGCTGCTGTCGGCAATGAACAGCCGATTGCCGGTCTCGTCGGCCAGCACCTTGCCGGGAAAACGGAGGGGAGTCTTCGCCTGCTTCTCGGCAGCCAGTTCCAGCACGAAAGGCCGCTCGTCGAGCAGGTTTTGCTTGCGGTAATAGGGGATTGCCAGGTTGAGCACTTCGGCGACTTCGGCGGCCTTGAATTCGCCGCTCCGCCCCCAGACCGCCTTTCCCTCGGGATCGATCAGGTAAATCGTCGGCCAACTGCTAACGCCGAGCGTGTCCCAAAACAGGTGATCAGCATCGTTGAATACGGGATGCTCGATCTCGTGACGGAGGACTGCCGCCAGGATGTTCTCGGTGTCCTTCTCGGCGTCGAACTTGGCCGAATGGACGCCGATCACCACCAGCTCGTGGGGGAATTGCTTCTCCAGCTTCTTGAGTTCCGGCAGGACGTGCATGCAGTTGATGCAGCAATAGGTCCAGAAGTCGAAGATGACAAATTTTCCCCGCAGATCCTTTTTGGAAAGCGGTTTGCTATTGATCCAGTCCCGCTCGCCGGGAAGCTCCGGAATGTCTATCCGGCGACGGAACGGATTGGCCGGCTGCAAGGGATCCTCCTTCTCCCCTCCCTTGGACCCCTCGTCGGCCGTCTCGCCAGCCGCCTTCCCGTCGTCTTCCTGGCCGGCTGCTGCAACCTCGGTCACGGGGGGATCGCCTTCGGCCGCCGCGAGCTTGCTGTCGGTCCCCTGCCGTTGAGCATCCGTGGCCGACTGGCCTGAATCCGCGTTTCTCGGATCGGGCTCGGTCGCCTGGGCAACGGCGGCGGCCGGCGGCGACGCCTGATAGTCCGAACAACCAACCAGCCCGATCAAGCATGCCCCGGACGTGAAGAGAGTGGCGCAGGAGCCCCTAAAGCGAGCGGCAAACATCATGATTGCAGTCTCCAAGGTCAAGCCAGTTGCCGACTTCCGCCGACAGAGGCCATCGTACAACAGGACTGTGAAAAAGGGAACAAGAAACTCGATTTCGGCCAATGCCAGCCTCTGTGCGAAGTTCGCCCCACTTGCGCGCCCAGTATGACTTTCCCAATCGGGTTTCTGCCTGCGTCCCCCCATTTTCGGAATCTTCCCTAGCTTCTGCCCAAAGCAAAAAGGTTTTCAGCCGCCGCGCGGTTCCGCCGAAATATCAGGAATGCGAACGGGGTGCGGAGATACTTCGCTTATCGCCCCGGTTGCTTTGCCGAGCCTCGATGCAGACATAGAATCGAAGGACCAGACGGCCTGCTAGCGGGGGGCGGCAAGCGCCCCGTACTTTCGCCCGCCACACCACAGGTTGTTGCCCATGACGGATCGGCTGGCTGCGGGAGGAGTGTTCATGATTCGGCACCTGGTGACAGCGCTCTTGCTGCTGGCGACCACTGCCCCCGGGGTTAGCGCCAAGGAATGGGCGCAGAAGATGTTCAAGACCGCGCGCCACGACTTCGGCCACGTGGCTCACGGCTCGAAGGCCTCATTTCTGTTCGAGGTCACGAACCTCTACGAAGAGGACGTTCACATCGCGGACGTCCGCACGAGCTGCGGCTGCACCACCCCCACGATCACCAAGAACACGCTCAAGAGCTGGGAGAAAGGGGGAATCCTGGCCACGCTGAACACGCAGTCATTTTCCGGCCATCGCAACGCCACGATCACCGTCGTCATCGACAAGCCGTATTACGCCGAAGTCCAGCTCCTCGTCACGGTCAACATCCACAGCGACATCGAGTTCTCCCCCGGTGCGGTCTCGTTCGGGAACGTCGATCAGGGGACTGCCGCCGAGAAGGAGCTGACGGTCACCTATTATGGCCGCAACACGTGGCAGATTCGCGACGTGCAAAGCGCCAATCAGAGCCTGGAAGTGGAGCTGGGCGACCCGATCAAGCAACCCGACCGCGTCAGCTACCGGATGCTCGTGCGGCTGAAGGACTCGACGCCCCCCGGCTATTTAGGCGACTCGCTGACGCTCGTGACCAACGACAGCCGGCTCCCCTCGGTGTCGGTTTCTATCGAAGGGCAGGTTGTCTCGCCGCTGACCGTCAGCCCCGCCTCGCTGTTCGTCGGCGTCCTCAAGCCGGGCCAGACGGTGACCAAGCAGCTCGTCGTGCGGGCCAAAAAGCCATTCAAGATCACGTCGATCGACGGCGACACGGACGCCCTGACCTTCAAAACCTCCTCCGAAAGCAAGCCGGTCCACCTGGTCCCCGTGACCTTTACGGCTGGCAAAGAAGCGGGCGAATTCGAGCAGAAGATCGAGATTGCCACGGACCTTTCCGGCAGTGGGAAGGCAACCTGCGTCATTCGCGGCACAATCGAGACAGGTGAAGCTTCACAGGAGAAGTCGGCGGCTTCCGCGGGCACCAACTAACAAATCGCCGCTCAGGCGTCGATCGTAAGAACTAAAAAAAGCCGGGCGTCAAAAGCGCCCGGCTTTCTCGTTTTTCAGAACAACGTCGCGCTGGACCCTTACCAGTACAAGCTCCCGCTCTTGGGAGCCGCGTTGCTGCGGATCGCTTCCACGTCGGCCGATTCGACCGTCTTCTCCGCCACCTGCCACGACGCGATCTCCACGCCGCCGGAAGCCGTGATGATGTACTCCCGGCCGCGCTTGGTGGCGCTGCACTGCGTGTCCACAAACCGCGGGGCCACCCAGCTCGTCACTCCCAGCTTGCTGCTGGAGTCGGCGATCAGCGGCAGCTGGCAGCCGGCCTTGGCCAGCAGGTCTTCTTTGGCAATCAGCGCGGCGGCCACGCTCATGTCCATCAGATTCCGCAGCTCGCCAAAGATCGGCTCCTTCACCGACAGTTCATCGTACTTCTCGGTCATCAGGTCGGCCCATTTCTGGGCGACCGGATTGGCCTTGCCGGTCCCCTTGACGCTGCCGTCCTTCTCGACGATCTCGTCCTCGGTAAGGACCTTTACTCCCTGGCCGCGAATCTCCCACGACAGACCGTCCTTCCCCTTGGCGATCGGCTCGTAGTGGCAGGCCATCCACCACCGCGGCATCATGTTGTCCGGCGGGCTCTTGAGCATGTCGATGTAGCTCGGCAGACCCTTGACCGGCGATTCCTGCAGGTCCATCGCGATCCGCTTCATCTTGTAATCGCTGGCCACGAGCGTGCGGGCGAAGCGGCTGGTCGTCGGAATGCCGTGAATGCTGACCTGCTGCGGGCCAAGAGCTTTCTCGATCTTGTCGAGAACGTCTGCGGAAAAGGTTTTGTGAGCGCTCAGCAGTTGATCGAGCCGTTTCCGCCCTTCGGCCGAGGGATCGATCGAGACGCTGATGCCCCCCTGCCGGGCGTTGTCCACGGTCCGCATCGCCAAAATGAAATCCTCGATGCGCAGGACCGGGCGGCCGGTCGTGATGCCGACGTGATTCCCCTTGGCGTCAATCTTCCACCCTTCGCCGGGCCCGGCCAGGACGATGTCGTTCTGCTCGGGATAGACGAAGATGTATTGAATCCGCTGTAGGCCGGCCATGAACTTGATTTCATCGGGGAGTTCGTAGGCCAGATCGGCATTGGCCTTCCCAATGGCTTCCTCCGCGGCCCGCAGCGAGAACATCCGTAGTTCGACCGGCTGCGCCAGGTCGGCCGCCGGCTCCTTGAACTTTTCCAGTGCGCTTTTGCGGGTCAGCGCCGTCTCCGTGGCAGTCGGCTCGCCGACGACACCCTCGGCATTGATCAGCACGCCGCCGACGGAGCGAAAGGCGAAGCCGTGGTTATTGCCGGCCCACGTCACGCTGGAAAGCAGCGCGAGGACAGCCGCGGTCCAGAGCCATCTCGGTGCGGCGTGAATGAGCTTCGATCGCTTAGACATAAACAACTCTCCAGGTAGACAGTGCGAGGCAACCAGGAAGCGCCGCCGGATGGGTCACTCCAGGGACGGTCGCCCTGCGGGGTGCGCCGAATTCCTCACGATTTTGTAGGCACGATACCAGTCTGGGCGCTCGTCGCGGAGGACCGCCCGCGACCAGCGCTTGATTCAGGAATTCTGGCACCCACGCCCCTGAGCATTCCAGAATAACTACGCAACCGCCGTTTTGCAACAAAATCCGGCAAACCGGGGTGGGGAAGATGCGCCCGTGATGGCCCTACGGTCGGAGTCGGGAGTCGTTTCGGGCCGATCGCTTGTGCAAATGGATCATTGTCTGTCCGAAACGACTTCTGACCCCTGCGGTCCGTCACCTCGTGCCCGCGGCCGATTCTCCTTTACTCTTGCAGGCGCTAACCCCGTCAAGATAAGGTGTTACATGGGTCGGTGGGTCGCCGCCGGTTCTGCCAGGCGCTCTCGTTCAAACGACAGTTCTCGTCTCGGAACAGCCTCCGGCCGCGAGGGTTACGCTTGCCGCTGGCCAAGGAATGGAGTGATTCGCAGTCCCACATGCTTGCCTACCTGGTCATTCGCGAGGGAACGAAGTGGACGGACGTATTCCGTCTTGTTCCCGGGCGGACGGTCTCCATCGGTCGCGCGGCCACCAACCAGATCGTAATCAAGGACGAGCGCGCCAGTCGCAATCATGCCGAGCTGTTCATGACCCGCGGCCAGTGGACGCTGCGAGATCTGGAAAGCCGCAACGGTACGTTCGTCGGCCCCAAGCAGATCCGCGGCGATTACCCGCTGACGCCCGGCGACGTGATCCGCATTGCCCACTGCCAACTGGCGTTCGTGGAAGATCTCTCCAAGGCGTTTGCCGACACCGCGGCCGCTGGCCAGCCGGTGTTAACCACGAACGACGAAGACGCGACCGTCATCGGCGGCGCCGTGGTTGCTGAGACGGGCGAGATTGGCGACTCGAGCGTGCTCTCCACCGGCGAGCCGGCGAACATCACGCATCGCCGCGGTCAAACACGCTTTCTGGGGTCGATGCCGACGGAGCTGGGGCTTCCCAAGGTGGGCCAGGCGGCCACCAAACTGTGCAAGATCGCCTTCGAACTGGCCAGCCAGACCGACGTTGCCTCGGTGGCCCATCTGGCGATCAACGGCATCTTCGACAGCACGCAGGTGGATGCCGGCGCTGTGTGGCTGCTGCCGCGCGGCAAGGAAGGCTCGTCGAACCTGGCCGACTTGCAGATGATCGCGTCGCGGACCGACGTCGAGCCGAGCTATCACAAGCTGTCGCAATTCCTCGTTTCGACCGTACTGCGGGATGGCGAGGCGGTGCTGGCCCGCAACATCGAAGGGGACTCGAGCCTCGGCGGCCGCGACAGCAAGGGGGACATCCTGGCCACCAGCGTCATCTGCGCACCGATTCGCCAAGACAAAAAAGTCGTCGGCCTGATCCACACCTATTCCACTCAGGCTTCGCGGATCCCCGATCCGGACGATCTGGAGTTCACGCTGGCCGTGGCCGACAACGTGGCGCTGGCGCTGAGGAACTTGCACCGCCAGCAAGAGCTGGCCGAAAACCTGTCGCAGACGCAGCACGAAATCCTTCAGCTCCGCAAACAACTCGGCGCGGAAATCTCGCTGATCGGCGCCAGCCCCGTGCTGGAAGCAGTGCAGCACCAGATTGCCCGTGCGGCCCCCAGCCGCGCAACCGTGCTCATCCGCGGCGAAAGCGGCGTCGGCAAGGAGCTGGTCGCCCGGGCCATGCACTATGCCAGCCCCCGTAAAAAAGGGCCATTCGTCTGCCTCAATTGCGCCGCCCTCTCGGAGACGCTTCTGGAGAGCGAGCTTTTCGGCCATGAGAAAGGCGCATTCACCGGCGCTACCGAGCGGAAGATCGGCAAGTTCGAAGCGGCCCACCAGGGGACGCTGATGCTTGACGAAATCGGCGAAATGAGCTCGCCCATCCAGGCCAAATTCCTTCGCGCGCTGGAAGGACATCCGTTCGAACGGGTCGGCGGCAGTCAGCCCATCAAGGTCGACGTTCGAGTCATCGCTTCCACCAATCGCGATCTGGAAAAGGCCGTGGCCGAAGGGCACTTCCGCCGCGATCTCTACTTCCGGCTGCACGTGGTGGAAATTTATGTCCCCCCTTTGCGCAAACGACCCGAAGACATTGTCGAGCTGGCCAACTATTTCCTCGACCGTTTCAATGCCGAAACCGGCCGCAAGATTCGCGGCTTCACGCCGGACGCCCTGTTCCGGATGCAGCAGTATCGCTGGCCGGGGAACGTCCGCGAGCTGAAGAACGTGGTCGAGCGCGCCGTCGTGCTGGCCCGCGGCGACTTCATCGAGGCCGACGACCTCAACCTGTCCAACCTGGCCATTGCCAGCGAATCGAGCGAACTGCCGGCGCCCAAGAGCACTTACCAGCCGCTCTCGCTGGACGAGATCGAGAAACGCCACATCCTGGCCACGCTCAAAGCGACAAGCTGGAACAAGAGCCGGACCGCCGTGATCCTCGGCGTGGAGCGCTCGACGCTGGACCGCAAGATCCGCCGCTACGACCTCAAGCCGCCGGTGGGGCGGGAGGAAGCGTGGAAGGGAGAAGAATAGAAATCACCGCTGCTTGTCCCTGATCCGTCGCGAGTAATTCTCCAGCACGCGGCGTTCGTGGGGGGTCAGGCTCGATTCCCCCTGGCGGGCAATTTTTTCGAGCAGGCGATCGGCCTGCGTCTCGAGGTCGTCATCGTCGTCCGCATCGTCATGAATGCGGACCGCCGGCCGGGCTCGCAGCAGCGATTTGATCCTGGTCCAGCCGGCGGACAGCTCGCGCCAGCCGGGAAACCGGCCGAAGTTCAGCCCCAGCGCCCAATAAGCCAGGGCCAGCGCGGCTCCCGTCAGATGGACATCGAACGCGATCGCTGCTCTGGTCATCCCAGGCGGCAGGGCCTGCCCTCCCCAGGCCCCCGTCAAGTCGCTGGCAACGATCAAGATGCCCACCATCCAGGCCGGCGTCGGGATGGCAAAGAACAAGAGGAGCGTGTTACGCGGGTACAAAAGGCAGTACAAGACGATCAGGGCGGTAACGCCGCCGGATGCGCCCACGCAGGTCACCCAGGCCGGCTCGCCACCTTTCATAAACGAGCCGACGACAAAGTACTGGCGGACGCTCCACACGATGCCGCCGAGCAGAATGGCGATCAGGTAATACCGCAGGAATTCCTTGCCGCCATAGCGTTCCTCGATGGCCCGGCCGAAAACCCACAGGCCGATCATGTTGCCGACGATGTGCCACAGGCTGTCGGGGTTGTGAACGAAGCCGTAGGTCAGGAACTGGTACCACAGCTTCGGCTCGACGATGGCGTTGCCGTGCAAATCCAAAAGCGGCGTGAGCCAGCTTTGGCCGTTGTTCATCGTCAGCGCGTTGGCCAGAAAGACCGCGCAATTGGCGATGATCAAGCGGACGGTCCAGCTCTTGATCTGGAAGCCGTCTTCGCCCGTATCCTCGCGATAGTAGTCCCGTTC
>Ga0075428_100002951_pt1 | contig 18545 bp, 14 predicted proteins | sample RhiMetdeltSRZDD2_FD_75291 | JGI IMG/M metagenome (GOLD analysis project Ga0075428, IMG submission 75291) | Populus rhizosphere microbial communities from Tennessee, USA - Rhizosphere MetaG P. deltoides SRZDD2 | ecosystem: Host-associated > Plants > Roots > Rhizosphere > Soil | place: USA... | reverse complement strand
AAGCGCCGCACGGCGGAACGAATGAAGCTGCTGGTCTCTCAATCCGGCCAGCGTCCGCTGCTGGTGCAATGGACGCTGCACGGCGGAGAACGTCTCGGCACGCCGTATCAAAAGCGGCAGTGGTGCGGCGAATTGTTCGACTGGCTTCGCAGCGAATTCGGCCGAGAGGAAACCCCAGCCTGGACGCTGGGAGTCTGCATGGATCACGCATCCATGCTCCCTCGCGGCTGGGAGGACGAAGACTCGATGCTCGGCGATTTTCTGCGCGTCATCGAGGAGCAACGGTCTGCATCGTCCGAGCCGCTGGAGATAGCGGGCCATCTGCCCGCGGACCTTTCCGAGGCAGACCGCCTGCAACTCGCCGAGTGGATGGCCGCCGAGACGAAGGATGAGGTGCTGCGCGAAGCAGCCGCGCTTGGTTCCCAGTTGCTCGGGGCGGAGGAAGGCTTGTTCAAGGACGAGCAGGAGGCAGGGAGCAGGAGACAGGCTTCACGGCTCGCAGTCTGAGTGCGAGAGATTTATTTGCCAAACGGCCATTTTGCAATTGCCTATCTGACCTTCGATCCCTGACTTCTGGCCTCCGACCTCGCTCCTCGCAAGGATTGCGGTCATGCGAATCAAAGACATCCTGATCGACGGCTTCGGCGTCTGGAAGGGACTGAAGATCGACGAACTCCCCGAGGGAGTGACGGTGTTCTTCGGTCCCAATGAGGCCGGCAAAACCACGGTCATGCAATTCGTACGGACGGTGCTCTATGGCTTCTCCGCCGAGCGCCGTACGAGGTACCTGCCACCGGTCAATGGCGGCACTCCCGGCGGCCGGCTGCGCGTCGATGCCGGCGGCGCCGACTTCACGCTGGAGCGAAGCGGTCCGGCCGCCGACGTTTCCGACGACGTCGGCCGATTGAACGTCCTCGATGGCCAGGACAAGCCGCGCGATGAGGCCCATCTGGGACTGCTACTGGCGGGTGTGGACGAGCCGACTTTCAACAACGTGTTTGCTTGTGGCCTCCGCGAAATCCAAGAACTCAGCACGCTCGACGACACCACGGCCGCGGAACTGCTTTACAAACTGACGACTGGCCTCGATCGCGTGTCGATCATTGATGTAATCCGCGATCTGGCCAAAGCGCGAGAAAGCCTCCTTTCTACGAGCGATCAGCCGTCGCAGATTCCCCAGCTTACGGCCCGCCGCCAGCAATTGACCGATCAGCTTGCGTCGCTGTCCGCCAGCAGTCGCCGCTACGGCGAGCTGGCCGTACAGCGCGGAGCCCTGGCCGATGAAGCGGCCGAGTTGGAGCAGGCGCTCGAGCGAACCGACGCTCATCACCGCCTCCTCAAGGCGGCACTCGACATCCAGCCACTGTGGAACGCCCGTGCCGAGATCGATAAGCGGCTCGAGGCACTGCGGGATATTCCCCAGCTTCCCGAGCGGGCAGTGGAAAGGATGCACTCTCTCCGCCGCCGCGTGATCCGCGAAAAGCGGCGACTGAAGCGGATTGCCGCGGAGCGCAAACGCCTCAAGGCCCACGCCCACGGCCTGGAAACGAACAAGCAGGTCCTCAATCACGCCACGCGAATCGACGCCCTGGGAGACCAGGCGCAGTGGCTGACCACGCTGGACGGCCAGATCAAAAAGCTCCGCGCCGAGATTCAGCGGCTCGACGACGAGATCCAGCAGCAGCTCGGCGGAATCCAGGGAAAGACCAGCCCTGAAGAGCTGTCCCAGGACGCGTTCGCCGCCCTGCGCCGTCCGGGCATGCTTCTCCGCGAACAAAGCGAACAGCTTGACCGCGCCAAACAGGAACTCGAGGCGGCCCAGAGCGACTTCGAGCACCTGTCGGGCAAGTTCACAACTGCCGCTCGCGGCCGCCGAGCTGAGGATTTGCAGCAGTCGCTCTCAGAAGCTGGCCAAAATGTCGCCTTGCTCCGCCGCCGGCTGCAAATTGAGGAGCGGCTCGACGAGCTGGCCCGTCGTCGCGAGGAACTCGAATTCGCAGGCGATGAAATGCAGGAATTCGACGGTCTGCCGCTGCGATATACGGTGGCGCTCGGCATGGTCTTCTCGCTGGGGGTCATGCTGCTTCTTATTGGTCTGGTCGGTGGCTGGAATGGCTGGTTTGCCAGCAGCATGCCGTATTGGCTGTTCGGGGTGCTGTTTGCCGGCGGGTCTGCCCTCACGAAACTCTTTCTGGAGCGCAGGACGGATGACAAGCAGTCGGACAACACGCGGCATCGCGAGCACGTCCGCGTTCAATTGGCCGACATCAAAAAAGAACGGGACGAGATCGATGCCGTGCTTCCTCCGGGTGGCGGCGCTCTCGACGCCCGGGTGCGCGAGGCGGAGTCTGAGCTGCGCGAGATTGAACGGCTGATGCCGCTGCTGGGCGATCGCACGGCAGCGGAGGAAAAGGTCAAGGCTTCTGCGCGCAAGCTGGAAACGGCGCAGGAGGCGTTCAAGTCGGCCCGCGGTCGGTGGCGGGAAGCGCTCAAGGCAGTTGGCCTGCCAGAGGATTTCGCCCCGCAGAAGGTGCGGCACGTGGTTCGCCGTGGGGATGCCGTGGTCGAAATGCGGCGCCGCCGTGAGATTCGCCGCGACGAACTGGAACAGCGGGAGCGGGAGATGCTCGCCATGGCGGCTCGCATTGGCCAGCTCATGGCCGACTGCCGCCTGACGCCAAAATTGAGCGACCCGCAGGAACAGCTCCGGCAGCTCACGCAGACGCTGGCCCAGGAGAAGGAGATTCTCGCACTCAAGGAGAACACGCTGCGGGCCGCCCGCAAGCTGCGGGCGGGACGGTCGCGGTCCGTCCATTTGATCCGCCAGGCACTGCGCCGCCGCAGCGCACTGCTGGCCCTGGCTGGCGTGGGCGATATGGTCGCCTTCCGCCAGGTCGCATCCGATACCGCCAAAGCACACGAGCTCCGCCACGGGCGCGATTCCACAACGGAAAAGATCGCCGGCGATCTGGCCGGCCGATACACCGAGGAGGAGATTTCCGTCGTGATGGTCAGCGAAGGCCCGGACTTGCAGTCCCGCTGGGACCAGCGGGGAACCCACGTCCAGGAACTTCGCACCCGGATCGCCACACTCCACGAGCGTCGCGGGGCCTGCACCCACGAGATGCAGCAGTTGGCCGCCGACCGCCGCCTGGCCGTGACGCAGTGGGAGCTGGCGTCGGTGGAGGAGCAATTGCGCCAGTCGCGCCGTCGCTGGCAAGTGCTGTCGGTCATCGGCCAGGTGCTCGATGTCGTCCGCCGCAAGTATGAAACCGAGCGGCAGCCGGAGACGCTCCAGAAAGCGTCGGTCTATCTCAAGGAATTGACACAGGGGCAGTACGTACGCGTGTGGATGCCACTCGACCGCCGGGCGCTGCTGGCCGAGGATGAGTTGGGCCGGTCGCTGCCTTTAGAAGTTCTCAGCCGCGGCACCCACGAGGCGATCTACATCAGCCTGCGGCTGGCGCTGGCCTCGAGCTTTGCTCGTCGCGGGGCGCTGTTGCCTTTGGTATTCGACGACGTGCTTGTGAACCTCGACCGGTCGCGCACGCAAGCAGCGGCTCGCGTCTTCAAAGAGTTCGCGGCCGATGGCAGGCAGATTTTGATGTTCACATGCCACGAGCATATCGTCGAGATCTTCCGCGAGGCCCAGGTCGAAGTGCGGATGATCCCAACTCGGAATCAGCGGCCCGCCGCTGAGCCGGAGAAGCCGAAACGCAAACGAAAGGAGCTGGCCAAGACCCCTGTCGTCGAATTGCCGCCACCGCCACCGCCGCCTGTCGTCCCCGAGATCGAGCCGGCCGAACCTCGGTACGCGGCTGACCCCAATTCGCTTTTCATGCAGGCCGGCCTGGAGGATGGCTACGATCCGACAAACGCCTACGAGCTTGCCAGGCCGGCCAAACCGGCTCGCAAGCGCGCTGTGGCGATGCCCCCACCTCCGCCGCCGCGATACCAGATCGTGACTAACTACCGGCTCCCGGAAACTTGGCCACTGGCCCAAACTCCGCAGCCATTGCCGCCCGCTGCACCTCCGCCACCACAATACGCTCCCCCACCCCCTGCTCCGCCGGCGGCTACTTCACCACCGATGACAGCGCCAAAGGTCGTCATTTCACAGCGGCGGCAGCGTTTCACGTGGGAGTCGCCGGAGATGTACTGGGAAGAGCAGCACGTCGAGGACGACAAGGGCGCAGCCCCGCAGACCGTTCCTTCGCCCCATTTTCCCGTAGTCTCCGCCAAGCCAGCTGCCAGTCGCGACATCGATGTGGCAGAGTATCCGCAGGGCTGGCATTTCTAAACCGGCCCCCTTCGTAGCCGAATTCGTATGAATTTGGACTAGCGCCCGCAACCCTTTCGAACTGGGATGAGTTCGGCTACGGTAGCGTTGCTGCCGTCTCGCTTCTCGTTCGCCTGCGAGCCTACCATGCCCCCTCTCATTGCCGGCGTTCTGCCGATAGTTCATACGCCGTTCACAACGGCCGACGACATTGACTATGCCAGCTTCCAGAAACAGATCGACTGGGCCTACTCTGTCGGCGCCGACGGCATATGCACGGGCATGGTTTCGGAGACGCTCCGACTGACTTACGACGAGCGGCAGGAACTGGCCGGGCGGCTGGTGGAATTGAATGCGGGCCGCGGCGCGGTGATCGTCAGCGTCGGCGCCGAGAGCACCGGGCAGGCCGTCGTTTACGCTCGGCGGGCGGAAGAAGCGGGCGCGACGTCCGTCATGGCGATCGCCCCTATCAGCACGGCACTGCCCGATGCCGCGGTGCAGGCGTACTACGAAGCGATTGCCGATGCGATTTCGCTGCCGATCATCGTGCAGGATGCGTCGTCGTACGTGGGCAAGGCGCTGTCAATCGACGTCTACGTGCGGCTGCTCGACAAGTTCGGGCCGGAAAAGATTCTCTTCAAGCCAGAGGCAGCGCCGATCGGGCCGAATCTCTCGCTCCTGCGCGACCGAACTGGCGGCCGTGCGCGGGTTTATGAAGGCTCCGGCGGAATCTTGCTGATTGACAGCTTCCGCCGCGGCATCGCTGGCACGATGCCGGGCATGGAATTTCTCGACGGGATCGTGCCGCTATGGCGAGCCCTTCAGCGCGGCGATGACGAGTCGGCATACCGGCTGTACTTCCCGATCTGTGCCCTCGTGGCCCTTCAGCTTCAAGCGGGGCTCGACGGATTTCTGGCTATCGAGAAGTACGTGCTCCACAAGCGAGGTCTGTTTGCCACCGACCGCCGACGGGAGCCGTATGCCTGGAGCCTGGATGAGGAGACTCGGCGGGAAGTGGACCGGCTGATGGAAAGGCTAGCCAGTGCAATTGCCAGAGGTCAACGACCTCCGGAACACGCGTCGCATTCCGGAGGTCGTTGACCTCCGGCTAGGGGTCTTGTCAGAGCCTCTCCAACATCTTCGCCAGCAGCTCCATCGGCAGCCCGACGACGTTTGACTCGCTGCCGTGGACGACATGCACCCAGTCGAGGCCGTCCTGGTAGCCGAACGCGCCCGCTTTCCCTTCCCACTGCTCCAAATCGAGGTACGCTTCCAGCTCGGCATTGCTGATCGGGTCCATCACCAGCCGCGTCACGTCCACCTGCACGTGATGCTCCTCCCCCGGCCGCAGCCACACGCACAAGCCGCTGTAAACATGATGGTCGCGCCCCCGCAGCAGCGACAGCATCTCCCGCGCGAGATCGCGGTTTTTGGGCTTGCCCAGGATAATGCCGCAGCATTCGGCGACCGTATCGCAGCCGACAACGATCCCCCGTTCGACACGCTGTGCCACATCAGCCGCCTTCTGCCACGCCAGCCGGGCCACCATCTCCGGCGGCGTCTCGCGGCTGCAAATACCGCACTCGGCTGCGTCATGCGGGGGAATGACCTCGAACTTGTATCCGTGCTCGGCCAACAGCAATCGCCGGCGGGGCGAGTTGCTGGCGAGGATCAGTTGTAGGGACGATACAGGCATCCCTTCACACTAACCCGAAGCGTGAGCAAGGGACAACGGGATGGCAAGGGTCAAGAGTCAGGAGTCAGGTCGAATTCGGTCCACGACTTCGGCACGGCCGCGCTGAACGTCAGCGGTTCCTTCTTCACTGGATGAGCGATCTCCAGCTTCCGCGCGTGCAGGGCAATTCCGCTGGCGAAGGGGCGGCGGCTGCCGTATTTGCGGTCGCCGAGGATGGGACTGCCGTGGTGGGCGAGCTGCACGCGGATCTGGTGCTTGCGGCCTGTTTCCAGCTCGATCTCCAATAGCGCCCCAATCGGCAGCCGCTTGAGAACGCGGTACGACAGGCGGGCTTTTTGTGCCCCCACAGCATGCGGCGGGGCGACGACCATCCGCTGCGTCTTCTCGTCCTTCTTTAGCCAGTCGGTCAGCGTCGCTTCGTTCTGTTTCGGCGGCTTGTCCACTATCGCCCAGTAGACCTTTCGCGTGGTGCGCTCGCGGAACTGTTCGGAAAGGCGTGCCGCCGCCTTGCTCGTGCGGGCCAGCACCAGCACCCCGCTGACGGCCGCATCGAGCCGGCTGACGACGCCGAGATAAACGTTTCCAGGCTTGTTGTATTTGCGCTTCAGATACTCTTTGGCCAGCTTTACAGCACTCGGCTCCTCGTCGCCGACCCCCTGTGTGGGCAGGCCCGCCGGCTTGTTCACCACCAGCAAGTGGTTGTCTTCGTAGAGCATGTCGAGCGCGGGGCGGGCGGGGCGCGGCATGGGGAGCATTTTAGTGCGCGGGTGTGAGAGTGCGAGGGTAACGCGGTCTACCCTTCACTCGCTTACCCGCATACCGTCGCACCCTCATACCCTCATACCGCCTTTCTCTCGCGCTCCTGTAGCCACTTTCACAAGCGGGACGCTTGTCCTACAGCTTGGCGCAGAGGCCCTCTCTGAGCTACCGTAAGCACTGGGGATCCTCTCTCGGAGGTCTGGCCATTCGTTCGAATGCCTTCTGAGTCGTCGCTTCCCCCGGAATCGCGGCCTTGGCAACTCGCTCCACATTTCGCCACTACGCGCTGATGAGCGGCCTGGTAACCCAGGAGCAGCTCCAGCATGCGATTTCGGCGCTGACAAGCGCCCCCGACGGGCCGCAGGCCACGCTGATGGCGGTCGATGACGCCGAGCTGGCCAACAAACTCGTCGAGATGGGGGTTCTCACCACCTACCAGGCGGAGCAGATCCTCGGCGGCCGCTCTAAGTTCAAACTGGGCCTGTACATCGTTACCGAATCCATCGGCAAGGGGGGGATGGGTCAGGTCTTCAAGGCGGTCCATGAGATGATGGGGCGCGTCTGCGCCGTGAAAGTCCTGCCGCTGGAAAAATCGACCCCCGAGGCGATCAACCATTTCATTCGCGAGGTCCGCACCCACGCCCAGCTCGATCATCCCAACCTGGTGCGGGCCTACGACGCGGGCCGCGACAAGGACGTGCCTTACTTGGTGACCGAGTACGTCCCGGGCAGCGATCTGCGGAAGCTGATCCGCTCCCGCGGACGCCTCAGCCAGCAGCAGGCGGCCAGCGTGATCATGCAGGCGGCCCGCGGTCTGGAGTACGCCCACCAGCGCGGCCTGATCCACCGCGACATCAAACCGGGGAACATCCTCGTTACTCCCGATGGCATCGCCAAGGTATCCGACCTTGGCCTGGCCGGTTTCATCCACGGCCTGGAAGACGACCCGCGGGCGGGAAAGATCGTCGGCACAGCCGACTACTTGGCACCTGAACAGATCAACAACCCCAACGAGATCACCCACGTCAGCGACATCTACTCGCTTGGCTGCACTCTATATTACGCGGTCTCCGGCAAGGTCCCCTTTCCTGGCGGCACCGCCCGCGACAAGGCCCGCCGGCACAGGGAAGAAACGCCCTGGCACCCGCGGCGGTTCAACCCCGAGCTCAACGAGGAGTTCGTGGACATCATTGCCGACATGATGGAAAAGGAGCCCGTGAAGCGGATTCAGTCGGCTTCCGAAGTTGTCGCGCGGCTGGAGCAGTGGGCCAGCGAGGTGGCGCCGATTGCCGGCAGCGTACAATCGCCGTGGAAATCGGGCCCGCTGCCGACCGCGGAGGAGGAATCCCGCGGCATTGGCCAGGACACGGAAGCCAGCGAATATCCTTCGGGGGCCAACCAACTCTCGCAGGGGACCAGCCCGATTGCCTCCGCAGGCCATGAGACGCTTCCCGTGCGATCGCGTTCGCCGGCGGAATTTTCCATGGGAAGCGCCGTGAACTGGTCGCACGTGATGCTGACGCTGATCGTGGCCGTCCCGATCTCGATGTTGGCCGGGGCCATTCTAGCGACGGCGCTGTCGTGGCTGATGCGTTAGGCGCTGGGGGCAGCCTGCTGGTCAATTTCATTAAGGGCCCACTGGCACGCTTCGCGAACGAGCGGCTCGGTGTCGGACAGCCCCCGAGTCAGGGTAGGGATTCCCTCTCGGCATTTTTGATTGCCCAGGATGACGGCGGCGTTGCGAAGAATGCCGCGGCGTTTGGCGCGCCACAGGGGGGTATAACGGAAGCGGCGGCGGAAGGCGTCGTCGTCGAGATCGAAAAGGGGAATCAAGTCGAGGGGGTTGGCGTCGAGGGCGGGGGCGAAAAGGGGACGGGAGTCGTTTTCGGCCGACGATTTTGCAGATGGATGCGTAACGGGGTCGGGAGTCGATTTCGGTCCACGACTTTTCATTCCCAATGACGATTGGCCGATAACGACTCCCGACCACATCTGCGCGGCCTTGTCGTTCCAGGGGCAAACTTCCTGACAAATGTCGCAGCCAAAGAGCCAATCGCCGATGCCGGAGCGGAGGTCGCGGGGAATTTCATCGCGGAGCTCGATCGTCAGATAGCTGATGCATCGCGTGGCGTCCAGGACATACGGCTGCGGGAATGCCTTGGTGGGGCAAGCGTCGAGACAGGCGGTGCAAGTGCCGCAGTGGTCGGCGTTGAAAGGCTGGTCGTAGGACAGCTCCTGGTCGGTGAGAAGTGCCGCCAGGAAGAAGTAGCTGCCACGGTGTTTGTTCAACAGGAGCGTGTTCTTGCCTACCCAGCCGAGGCCGGCGAGCTGGGCGAATTCGCGTTCCAGGAGCGGGGCCGAGTCCACGACGCCGCGGGCCAGCGCGGCGGGTACGACTTCTTTGACGACGGCAACGAGCTGGTTGAGCCGCTCGTGAATCACGTCGTGGTAATCGACGGGGCTCCAGGCGTAGCGCGAGATGCGTCCTTGACCGAGCCGCGGCATTTGCGGCTCGGTGGTGGCGTATTCCATGGCAAGCATCAGGATGCTGCGAGCGCCATCCAGGACGTATCGCGGGTGTTCGTAGGCGCTGCGCCGCTCCTCGAGATAATCCATCTGACCGCCATAGCCTCGGTCGAGCCACTGGCCGAACTGACCTACGCCCGTCGGCGTCACCGCGGGGCACGCGCCGGCCAGCGCGAAGCCAAGCCGGCGGGCGTCGTCTTTCAATCGGGTTGTCAATTCCTCGGCATTCACTCAAGCACTTCCATCGCGGAGCGGATTGCGTATTCTTACCAGTGCAAGGGTTCAGGGTTCAGTGGTCAGGGTTCAGCCAGCAAGGTTTCCCCGACTTCCTCCTGAACCCTGAACCCTGAACCCTGAACCCTGAACCCTAAACCTCGGATGCCCTATCAATACGACAAGTCCCGCAAAACCAAAGTTGCCGTCGTGCAGATGACCTGCACCGCGGAGAAGGAGCCTAACGTCGTCAAGGCACTGGCGCGGATTGCCGAGGCCGCGGCGAAGGGGGCCAACGTCGTTTGTCTTCAAGAGCTGTTTGCGGGACATTACTTCTGTCAGAGCGAGGACCACGCCCGCTTTGCCGAGGCCGAGCCGATCCCCGGTCCGACGAGCGAGCGGCTGTCGGCAGCGGCAAAAAGGCACGGCGTGGTGGTCGTCGGCTCGCTATTTGAAAAACGGGCGGCGGGCATCTATCACAACACCGCAGTCGTGTTCGATGCCGACGGACAGCAGATCGGACTCTATCGCAAGATGCACATCCCGGACGACCCGCTGTACTACGAAAAATTCTATTTTACCCCCGGAGACCTGGGCTTTCGCAGCTTCGACACGCAGTTTGGCAAGACTGGCGTCTGCGTCTGCTGGGACCAGTGGTATCCCGAGGCGGCACGGCTGACGGCACTGGCCGGGGCGGAGATCCTCTTCTATCCCACGGCGATCGGCTGGCTGCCGGACGAGAAGGCGGAGTTCGGCGCGAGCCAGCATTCGGCATGGGAGACGATGATGCGGAGCCACGCCATCGCCAACGGCGTGTTCGTCGCGGCCCCCAATCGCGTCGGCCGCGAAGGGAAGCTCGAATTCTGGGGGGGCTCGTTCATCTGCGATCCCAACGGCAACCTCCTCGCGAAAGCCTCGCACGACAAGGAAGAAATCGTCCTCGCCGAGTGCGACCTGGGATTGGTCGATGTCGTCCGCACGCACTGGCCGTTCTTGCGAGATCGGCGGATCGATGCGTATGGAGATTTGACGAAGCGGTATTTGGAATAACGTCGTGCACTCGCTCCGCGAGTGGACAAAAGCGCCGTGAATGCCACGCGACTGCGATATTCGATCCTTCAATTCGCTGAAGCGACAGCCGTCGTCGCGGTCGCCCTTGCGGTCGGTCGAGCCGTCGCGGCTGACTATGTGTCATTCCGCCACGCAGCAGCAACGTTTGTCTGTTTTGCACCGCCCGTGTTACCGCAGCTCCTGACAGGAGGAATTTGCGGGGCCTATCTTGGAATACGTTGGTTTTGGAACCATCACCTACTCTGGTCCACTCTGGAATCTGCTCTGATCGGCGTCGCCGCGACTATCGCCAGCTTAGTTTCGCTGGTGACTAACGACTTACCCGCGATTCCGCCCAATTTCTTGCTGCATCCCTCTTATTTGCTTCACGTTGTGTGCGGCCTTTTCACCTTAGGCGTATGGGGTGGCGCCTTGAGTGGATTCCTTTCGCTAGTTCTGCTTGGACTTCGTAAGCTCATCAACTTCTCATAATTGACGCAGCTGTAGATGTGCTTCTCCGTGGCTTTGTGCCTTCGCGTCTCTGTGTTCCAAAAAACGCACGACAAATTTACCCGTGACCGATCGAGCTGCTGAAAAGCCAGTCACTCCTGCCGCCCTCGGCTACCGGTGGCCCGCGGAGTGGGAGCCGCATGCTGCGACGTGGCTGTCGTGGCCGCGGAATCCGGAGACCTGGCCGGGGCATTTTGAGCCAGTGCCGGGGGAGTTCGCGCAGCTAGTACGGACGATCGCCCGATTCGAGCCGGTGAATATTCTGGCCGGCGGCGAGGCGGTCATGCGCCAGGCCCGCGAGCTAGTCGGCGATCTGGCCAACGTGACGCTGCACGACATCGAGACGAATGATGCCTGGTGCCGGGATCATGGGCCGACGTTTCTAAGTAGCCCGCCACGCCGTGGCGGGGCTTCCGCGACGGCGTCGCGGGCCACTCTGCCGCCAGCTCTCATCGACTGGGAATACAATGCGTGGGGGGGCAAATACCCACCGTTTGACAAAGACAACCAAGTGCCGCGGAAGATCGCGGCACTCCAGGGGCGGCGGGTGTCTTCGCCGGGGATCATCCTGGAGGGGGGCGCGATCGAAGGGAATGGCGAGGGGGTGCTGCTCACGACCGAGTCGTGTCTTCTCAATCCGAATCGCAATCCGAATCTGTCGCGCGAGCAGATGGAGAAATTCCTGCGCGATTATCTGGGGGTGAAAGACATCTGGTGGCTCAAGGGGGGTGAGATTGTCGGCGACGATACGGACGGCCACATCGACCAGATCGCCCGCTTCGTAGGGCCGCGCACAATCGTGGTCAGCGTGTGCGACGATCCGAGCGACGAGAACTACGAGCCGACGCAGCAGAATCTGGCGGAGCTGAAGGAACTTTGTAGCAGGCGCACTCCGTGTGCCGTTGCGGCTGACGGCAAACGGAGTGGGCCTACTACGGAGTACGAAATCGTTCCGCTGCCGCTGCCGTCAGCCAAATATGTTGACGATCAGCGGCTGCCGGCAGGCTATGCCAATTTCATCTTCGTCAACGGCGGACTGATCGTGCCCACTTATGGCGATCCGGCCGACAGAATTGCCATCGACACGCTGCAAAGACTGCTCCCCGACCGCCGCGTCGTCGGCGCGCCGTCGCTCCACCTCGTGTGGGGCCTGGGCTCGTTCCACTGCCTGTCGCAGCAGGAGCCCCTGCCGTAGGATAGAGTCGCGATGAGGCAGGACGGCCTTCCCAGGCAGTCCTAACGACGGAGCCAAGACGACCTTGCAAGGTCGTCCTACTTCCAACCATGAAAATCGCCATCGCCTCCGACCACGCTGGATTCGCCTACAAAGAGCGGATCAAGGCTGAATTGGCCGCCCTCGGTCACGAAGTCCGCGACTTTGGTACGTCCAGCGACGCCCCGGTCGATTACCCGGAGTTCATTCGCCCCGCTGCCCAGGCCGTGGCCCGCGGCGAGTGCGACCGTGGCATTGTCCTGGGAGGTTCAGGCAACGGCGAGGCTATCGTAGCCAACAAAGTCCGCGGCGTTCGCTGCACTCTCTGCTGGAGCGAGCAGACGGCCAAGTGGGCCCGCGAACACAACGACGCCAACGTCCTGGCGCTGGGGCAGCGGACGATTGACGAAGCGATGGCGCTGACGATCGTACGCATTTGGCTGACGACCCCCTTCGAAGGAGGCCGGCACGAACGCCGCGTGAGATTGATCGAACCAGAAAGTGTCTGACCCCTGACCTCTGACCCCTGACTTCCATGCCCGTTACCGCCGATCGAGTCCTGGCCGTCGCGAAGCTCCTCAAGGGTTTCGCCCCGAGGGAAAATCTCTCGCTGGCCGATTATCTGAAAGCCATCCCGCGGCAAGAGTCGCTGGCCGACGTCGCCAGCGGCACACCCGTCCTCGTCCGCGGTGACGTCGATGCGAAAGTCGGCCCCAACCTCGGCGACGGCGACATCCGACTGCGGTCGATGAAGGAGACCTTGGAATTCGGTCGGCGAAAGGGGTGGAAACAGGTAATTTTTGGCCACTTAGGCCGCAAGGAGAAAGACAAGCCGATCGGCTCGCTGGCCAAGGTCGCCAAACGCATCGGATTGATCCTCGGCTGCGAAGTGCCGCTCATCGAGGACTGGCTTGATGAGGCGACTAGCACCGTCAAGGACCATGTCCGCGAGAAGATTGCCGCGGCGCCGACCGGCAGCGTCCTGGTCCTGCAAAACGTGCGGGCCTACGACATCGAGACGGTGCTCTGGAAAGCGAAAGAAGATGCATTGCCCGGGCTGGCTTCGAACCTGGCGGCATTTGCCAATTCGCTGGCCGAGAAAGTCGGCGGCGTCTATGTGAACGAGGCCTTATCGGCGGGCAGTCTCGACGCGTCGAGCACGATCGTTCCGCTGGGGATGCAGCGCGTGGCCCTGGGCAAATACGTCGCCCGCGAGTTCGAAGGGCCGATGATGGATTGCCTGAAGGCAAAGCTGGTCGTCTTCAGCGGCATCAAGATCGACAAGCTGGACGACCTGGAGGCGATGATCGCCCGCGGCACGATTCGCACTATCTTCAGCGCCGGCTCGCTGGCGATGGCGCTCAAGAAGGCGGCGGCCCAGCTCGACGGGAAGGATTTTTGCCTGGGAGTGGCCGAAGATCCGGCGCATAAGGACAAGCCGTATTACATCCCGCCCGAGCGGATTGACCAGGCCAAGCGGATGGTCGCCGCGGCCAAGAAGCAGGGGATTGAACTCGTTCTTCCGGTCGATTTTGTTCTCAGCGACGGCCGAGTCGTCTCGGAGATGAAGCCCGGCGATCAGCAGTTCGACATCGGCCCAGCTACGACGAAACTTTTCGAGCAGAAGGTCGGCGAGTTCATTGCCGCCAACAAGGGAACCGGCGCGGCGGTCTTTCACAACGGCGTCTTTGGGATGTTCGAGGACTCACGGTACGAATCCGGCACGAAAGCGTTCATCGCACAGCTCAAGCGGATGAAGGACGCAGGGCTCAACGTCTACGTCGGCGGCGGCGAAGGGGGGACGGCTCTCGAAAAATACGGCCAGCCCGACTGGGTCACTCACTGCTTTACCGCCGGCGGCACGGTTCTCAATGCGCTCGGCAGCGAGCCGGTGCCGTATCTCTTAGCGCTGCGGGAGGCGGTGCGCTCGTAGGACAAGCGTCTCGCTTGTCCAATCCGGACTGGCGGCAATTGCAAAATGGTAATTGTTAATTGCAAATTGCAAATTTATTAGAAACCGATTTGCAATTTTCAATTCGCAATTTTCAATTCGCAATTCCGGCTCGGGCAGGTCATCCGCGTCACTGGTTGTCAACTGTCCGCGCCGCCGCCACAATAGTCGCCGTCCCGCATCGGCACTCGCTCCTCTCCGCGCGCACGAGGCCGCCATGATTCTCTCCGGCGACGAGATCCAAAAGAACCTGGGGACCAACATCGTCATCGAGCCGTTCAATCCGGCAAATCTCAATCCCAACAGCTACAACCTGACGCTGCACAACGAGGTCGTCACCTACGAAGAAGTGGTGCTCGATATGGCGGAGCCCAACCGCACGCGGCGGCTGACGATCCCCAAGGACGGCCTGATCCTCGCGCCGAACAAGCTCTACCTGGGGCGGACCGTCGAGCGGACCGAGACGCACAATCTGGTGCCGATGATCGAAGGCCGCAGCTCGATCGGACGGTTGGGGCTGTTCGTGCACGTGACGGCCGGCTTCGGCGACGTTGGCTATGAGGGATACTGGACGCTGGAAATGTTCGCCATCCAGCCGATCCGCATCTATCCCGGCGTGGCGATCGCTCAGCTTTTCTATCACCAGATTGCCGGCGACATCACTGAGTACCACAGCGACAAGTACCAGCACAGCCGCGACATCCAGCCGAGCCTGCTGTACCGCGAGCTACAGGCGCAGCGTGAGAGCGGGGAACAGCAATTGGCGCTGGAGTTTGGGAGGCGGGAGTGATCAATTCGTCAATTCGCGTGCGGGGCCGCCAATGGATAATTTCCCAACTATTCGATTGATCCTCCGTCGGGCGCAGCATCCCCTGATTCGCCAGCGGATGGCGATCATCCTGTTGGCGGCAATCGAGATGCTGCCGCTTTTGTTCGGCCCGTACTTGATGTATCTGTTTAGCCACCGACCAGAGGAAAAGGTTTTCTCCACTTGGTTGAACCCGTGGGCCTACGGGCAAACGGCGGCAATCGGGTTCGCATGCATCGCCCTACCGGGACGCTGGCATATTCGCGTCATCCTGTCGCTGCTGGCCGTCTACTGCGTGTGGCTGACGTACATGTTGGGGATTCAGATGAGCGCCTATGCGCCTCACTGGGTGAGTCCTACCGCCAGACCGCTAGCCAGTCAACTCCTATGGATTTTTACTTGTTCCGCCTTCTATTCGTCGCTTGTTGTTTCGGCAAGCGGCATCGAAATCCGGCTGGAAAATCCGTTGCCGATCACGGGCCTGCGGGCGGGGCAAATTTCGCTCGGATTTATTACGACTTGCATTTTTGCGGGTTGCTTGACGCTGGCACTCCTGCGAGTAGCGCTCTTCGCCCCTCGCCAATGGCCTCAGCCAGAGGCATTTCTGACGGCTACTCCGCGGCAGGCGGTGCAACTAACCATATGGTCACTAGCGGCTTCATTGGCGATGACCGCGACCGCAGCTAGTCGCCGGCACTGGTGGTGGCTAGCCGCAATCATGGTCTGCGCGCTCTTGGTCGAATACCTCCTCCATCCGTTTAAGCCTCGTCGCTGGTATCAGGAATTCTTCAGTGGTGGGAGCGATTTTACCTGGCAAATGCCGGTCATTACGATCGCTCATTCGTTCCTGCTCGTGTTGGCATGGTCACGCGTCGGCATCTTGCTGCCGCGCCTGGCCCGGCTCGATTCCCTCCACCGCGCACTGCAGTCGGTTCGTTGAACGAACCGGATTCTGCGGTATAATCCGGCATCGATTCAATCCTTGACGACACATTGCAAGCAGCTTGCTGATCGTCCGGCTGCCGAGGGAGAAACTGTCTTGAAAGACTTTCGATATGCCGCTCCGGCGAGCATTGCGGAGGCGGCGAAGCTCTTGGCCGGTGCCAATGGCAGCGCGAGAATTCTCGCGGGCGGGACCGATATCCTGGTGCAGCTCCGCGAAGGGATGAAGGACGCCGATCTGGTGGTCGATGTCAAAAGGATCCCGGAGCTGGCGGAGCTGACCTATTCGCCGCAGAAGGGGTTGCGGCTGGGAGCCAGCGTTCCCTGCTACGGGATTTACGAGCATCCCGAGCTGGCCAAGGCGTATGGAGCCCTGGTCGATGCGGCCCGGATCGTCGGCGGCTGGCAGATCCAGTCTCGGGCCAGCGTTGGCGGCAACCTGTGCAACTCGTCCCCGGCGGCCGACACGATCCCGCCGCTGATCGCTCATCATGCGTATGCGGACATCGTCGGCCCTGGCGGCCATCGCAACGTGGCCATCGAGAATTTTTGCACCGGGCCGGGGAAAAACGTCCTTCAGCTTGGCGAACTCGTCGCGGCAATCGTTTTTCCTCCCGTGCTGCCGCACAGCGGCTCAGCGTACGAGCGGTTCATCCCTCGCAACGAGATGGACATTGCCGTCGTGGGGGCAGCGTCGAAGGTGCAGCTTGCCAAGACGCTCGACAAGATCGAATTTGCCCGCGTGTCGGTCGGCGCGGTGGCTCCCACGCCCAAATTCTGCCAGGAAGCCAGCGAGTGGCTGGCCGGCAAGCCGCTGTCCGAAGAGACGTATGCACAGGCCGGCGAGCTGGCCAAAAAAGTTGCCTCGCCAATCACGGACATGCGGGGCACGATCGAATACCGCGTCCATCTCGTCGGCGTGCTGGTGAAGCGGACGCTGACGGCGGCCGTTGCGCGAGCCCGCCAAAACGCCTGACGTCTCACTTCTGACCTCTGATTTTTCCGCTCATGCCATCGAAAAAAAACCACGTCACCGCCACCATTAACGGACAGTCCGTCGAATTCCTCTGCGAAGCGCGGCAGAGTCTTCTAGAGGTGCTCCGCGACACGCTGCGGCTCACCGGCGCCAAGGAAGGCTGCAACAACGGCAATTGCGGAGCGTGCACCGTGATCATGAACGGAGTGCCCGTGCTGGCCTGCCTGGTGCTGGCGGTCGAGGCCGAAGGGGCGACGTTGACGACGGTCGAAGGGATTGCCGACCAGGGGCATTTGCACCCGCTCCAGGAGTGCTTCCTGGAAGGGGCGGCCCTTCAGTGCGGCGTCTGCACCCCCGGCTTCCTGGTGACCGCCAAGGCGCTCCTCGACAAGCACCCCAATCCATCAGAACACGAGATTCGCTTCAACCTGGCCAACAACCTCTGCCGCTGCACGGGGTACGACAAGATCGTCAAGTCAGTGCAGGAGGCGGCGAAGGAGTTGGCGGCGAAATAGCGAAACACGACAAAGGATGCGGAACATGAGCCACGAGCAAGAACTTTACCTCGGCAAAACGCAATACAAAGTCCTCGGCCAGCGGCCCGTGCGGCATGATGGGGCCGACAAGGTTACCGGCAAGGCGATCTACACGGCCGACATTACGTTGCCGAACATGGCCTACGGGCGGTACGTTCGCAGTCCGCATGCCCACGCGCGGATCAAGTCGATCGACGTGAGCGAAGCGGCCAAGGTGCCAGGCGTTGTGGCCATCGTCACCGGCGACGACTGGCCCGATCTCCAGGACAAGGTCGCCAACCTGGGCGAAGGGTCGGTGAACCTGATGCATCTGGCCTGCAACTGCATGGCCCGCGGCAAAGTCCTCTACAAGGGGCAGCCGGTGGCCGCGATTGCCGCCACGAGCCAGCAAATCGCCGACGAGGCGGCCAAGAGGATCAGGGTCGAGTACGAGCCGCTACCGAGCGTGACGTGGGTGCTCGACGCGATGAAGGACAGCGCGCCGATCCTGCATCCCGAGCTGCGCACCGACTCGATGGGAAAGAAGGGGGATAAGCCGACCAACGTCTGCACGCACCTGCACTTCGAGAAAGGGAGCGTGGCCGACGGCTTCAAGCAGGCCGATCTCGTTGTCGAGCGCGAATTCCGTACGGCCACGGTTCACCAGGGATACATCGAGCCACACGCGACCGTCGCCATGTGGAACGAAGACGGTCGCCTGAAAATCTGGTCCGCCACGCAAGGCTCTTTCACCTGCCGCCAGCAGACGGCGGAGCTCTTGCAAATCCCCGTCTCGCAGGTCCTCGTTGTCCCGTGCGAGATCGGCGGCGGCTTCGGCGGCAAGATTCCCGTCTACGTCGAACCGGTAGCGGCACTGCTCAGCCGCAAGTGCGGCCGGCCGGTGAAGCTGACCATGCAGCGCGACGAAGTATTCCAGGCGACTGGCCCCACCCCCGGCTCGTATGTCCGCATCAAGCTGGGCGTGAAGAAAGACGGGACGCTCACGGCCGGTGAGGCGTACCTGGCTTATGACGCCGGCGCATTTCCCGGCGGGATGATCGGCCCGGGGTGCATGTGCGTCTTCTCCTGTTACGAACTGCCGCACGC
>Ga0075428_100002945_pt1 | contig 18556 bp, 14 predicted proteins | sample RhiMetdeltSRZDD2_FD_75291 | JGI IMG/M metagenome (GOLD analysis project Ga0075428, IMG submission 75291) | Populus rhizosphere microbial communities from Tennessee, USA - Rhizosphere MetaG P. deltoides SRZDD2 | ecosystem: Host-associated > Plants > Roots > Rhizosphere > Soil | place: USA... | reverse complement strand
AACGGTTGGGCCATAACCAACGGTGGTAGGCGGAGGCCTTCAGGCTTCCGTCCGGAGGCCTTAAGGCCTCCGGCTACCGTCCAGCTTGTGCGGCCGCGGCTGCCGCGCGCTGCGCGGCGCGCTGGTCCTGGATGTCGTGCTTCTTCATCTTGCTGTAGAGCGTGGGGCGGTACAACCCAAGGATTTGCGCCGCTTCCTGCTTATTCCAGTTGGTCCGCTGGAGCGTCTGCAGAATGGCCATCTTCTCGATCTCGGCGAGGGTGCGGTGCGGCGGGATCGTGAATTCCTGAGCCGGGGCGGCCCCCTCCTCGCGGATTGTTTCGGGGAGGTCGGTGGGAACGATTTCACCTGTTTTGCAGACCAGTACGGCACGCTCGATGGCATTTTCCAGCTCACGGACGTTGCCAGCCCAGCGGTTGCGAATCAGCAGGTGATAGGCGGCGGGCGAAATCGACTTCACGTTCTTCTGATATCGCTCGTTGAACTTCTGCAGAAAGTGGGTACACAGGAGCGGGATGTCTTCCGTGCGCTCGCGGAGCGGCGGCACGCGAAGGGTGATGGTGTTGATGCGGAAGTACAGGTCCTCACGGAGCTTGCCTTCACGAAGCGCAACCTCCAGGTCGATGTTCGTCGCGCAAATCAAACGGAAGTCGACGTGAACGAGGCGGTCGCTGCCGATCGGCCGGAACTCGCGCTCCTGTAGAACACGCAGGAGTTTCGTCTGCAGGTAGGGCGGCATCTCGCCAATCTCGTCGAGCAGGAGCGACCCCCCCTCTGACATCTCGAAGAGTCCCGTTTTGTCGTTGTTCGCGCCGGTAAAGGCACCCTTCTTGTAGCCGAACAGCTCGCTCTCGATCAGTTCTTTCGGGATTGCCGCGCAGTTGATCTTGATGAACGGACCCTTGGAGCGGTTCGAGTTGTAGTGGATGGCGTTGGCGATCAGCTCCTTGCCGGTGCCGTTCTCGCCCTGAATCAGGATGTTGGCGTCGCTCGCGGCCACACTTTCGACAAGCTCGAAGAGGTCTTTCATCTTCTTACTCTGGCCGACGATGTTGGCGAAGCTGTACTGCCCGCGAATCTGTTCCTTGAGCTGCTGGTGTTCGGCCTTCTCCTGGGTCTGCTCGATCGCCCGGCGAATAAGGTCCATCAATCCGTCCTGGCTGACCGGCTTCTCCAGGAAGAAAAACGCGCCCGCCTGCCCTGCTTCGACCGCGCGGGCCAGCGTGCCCTGGCCGCTGATGATGATGACCTCGGGGCTCGAGTCGATATCCTTGAAGCGACGGAGCAGCGCGATACCGTCGAGGTCGGGCAGCATCAGATCGGTCACCACGACATCCGGCCGCCACTGCTTGAAGATCTCCTCTCCACGCGTGCCGATCAGCGCCGTACGTACCTCATAGCCCTCGGCCTCGATGACCATCTTCAGCCATTCGGTCATGGCTGGCTCGTCATCGATGGCGAGAACTCGCCTCCGCCGCTTACCGGTTGTCGGTGAAGAAGTGGCCATATGTCGAGTCGGACGGGAAGAACGGCAATGCTAGCATAGGCCGTCCGCAATCAATACAAGACGGCATTAATTGGTGCAGAACCCTACAGGCTGTAGCCTTTTCGAACAGCCGAGCTAGGTTTCATACGCCGCGACGGACCTATAATGCCCCCACCGTTCGAGCGCGTCTATTCGCCCCATGGACCGCATTCACAGTCAGATTCGACCCGACTCCCCCGAATTTCACGCCAACCGCGAGCATTTCACCGGCCTCGTGAAACAGCTCCGCGACCGGGTCACGGTGTGCCGCCAGGGCGGCGGGCCCAAGTATCTCGAGCGCCATCGCGAACAGGGGAAGCTGCCGGTGCGCGAGCGCATCGATCGGCTACTCGATTCGGGATCGCCCTTCCTTGAACTCTCGCCGCTGGCCGCGTGGGACATGTACGAGAACGGCGCCCCAGGGGCCGGGCTGGTGACCGGGATTGGCCGCGTGTCCGGCCGCGAGATCCTCATCGTCGCCAACGATGCCACCGTCAAGGGCGGGACCTATTACCCGATCACGGTGAAGAAGCACCTGCGCGCGCAGCAAGTGGCGCTGGATAACCGGCTGCCATGTGTCTACCTCGTCGACTCGGGTGGCGCGTTCCTGCCGTTCCAGGCGGAAGTGTTTCCCGACAGGGATCATTTCGGGCGCATCTTCTTCAACCAGGCGCGGATGTCGGCCGAACGGATTGCCCAGATTGCGGTCGTCATGGGGTCCTGCACGGCCGGAGGCGCCTATGTGCCCGCGATGTCCGACGAGACGATCATCGTCAAGGGCACCGGCACCATTTTTCTGGGCGGACCGCCGCTGGTCAAAGCGGCAACCGGTGAAGAAGTCACCGCCGAGGACCTCGGAGGCGCCGATGTGCATACCCGCCTCTCCGGGGTCGCCGACTACCTCGCCGAAGACGATGCGCATGCGCTGCAGCTGACGAGAACGATCGTCTCGACTCTGAACATCGCGAAGACGATGCCGGCGGACGTGGCTGAGCCCGAAGATCCGGCCTACGACCCGGCGGAACTCTACGGCATCGTCAATGCCGACTGGCGGAGGCCGTACGACGTGCGCGAGGTCATCGCGCGGATCGTCGATGGCTCGCGGTTCGACGAGTTCAAACAGCGCTACGCGCCGACGATTGTCACGGGCTTTGCCCGACTACATGGCTTCCTGGTGGGCCTCATCGCCAACAACGGGGTGCTGTTCTCGGAATCGGCGCTGAAAGTGACCCACTTCATCGAGCTGTGCAACCAGCGCGGCATTCCGCTCGTGTTTCTGCAGAACATCACCGGTTTCATGGTGGGCCAGCAGTACGAGCGCGGCGGCATCGCAAAGGACGGCGCAAAGATGGTGCACGCGGTCGCCAACTCGGTGGTGCCGAAGTTCACGCTAATCATCGGCGGCTCGTTCGGGGCGGGCAATTACGGGATGTGCGGCCGCGCCTACGAGCCGCGGTTCCTGTGGATGTGGCCCAATGCACGGATCTCTGTCATGGGTGGTGAGCAGGCGGCCGGAGTGCTGACGACGGTCAAGCGCGATCAGCTGGCCCGCGAGGGAAAGACGCTCGACGCCCGCGAGGAGCTGGCGATTCGGAAGCCGATCCTCGAGAAGTACGAGATCGAGGGCTCGCCCTATTATTCGACCGCACGGATCTGGGACGATGGCATCCTGGATCCGGCCCAGACCCGCGAGGCGTTGGCGCTGGGGTTGTCGGCAACCTTCAATGCCCCGATTCCGCCGCCAAAGTTCGGGGTATTTCGTATGTAATAACCACGACGGCACGACGCCCAGGACTATGGTTCTTGGTTCGCCAGGTCGTGAACGTCGTGAACGTCGTGGTTCCAAAGACATGCCCTTCCAGTTCCTCGAAACCCGGCGCGATGGCCCGATCGAGTACCTCACGCTGAACCGGCCCGACGTCCGGAATGCGTTCAACGAGACGGTGATCGCCGAGCTCTCGGTCTGGGCCGAGACCATTGCCGAAGACGAAGGCGTCCGGGTGGTCGTGCTAGGGGGCGCGGGGCCGGCGTTCTGCGCGGGCGCGGACCTGACCTGGATGACGCGCATGGCCGGGTATACGCAAGCCGAAAACGTGCGCGACGCGACCGCGGCCGCGAAGATGTATTCGTTGATCGATCGCCTGCCGATCGCGCTGATCGGCCGCGTTCACGGCGCCGCGCTTGGCGGGGGCGCCGGCCTCGCGGCGATTTGCGACATCGTCGTCGCGGAGGAGAAGGCAGTGTTCGGCTTTACCGAGGTGAAGCTTGGGATCCTGCCGGCGATCGTCTCGCCGTACGTGCTCGCGAAGATCGGCGCCTCCGCCGCACGCGAGTTGTTCCTCACGGGTATGCGCTTTGACGCGGCCCACGCCAGGGACATCGGCCTGGTCCATGCCGTGGTGCCTGCAGACCAGTTGGATCGGCGAATCGCGGACTACGTGAAAGAGATCCTGAGCGCCGGGCCTGAGGCGATCGCCACCGCCAAAGAATTACTCAAGAAAGTGGCGGAGCGCCCCGTGCAGGACACCATCGGCCTGACCGCCGATGCGATCGCGGCGCGCCGCGCATCGGCCGAGGGGCAGGAGGGGATGCGCGCGTTCCTGGAAAAGCGCAAGGCACTCTGGAATGTTTCGCCGGATCCTGATCGCCAACCGCGGTGAGATTGCCGTACGCGTGATTCGCGCGTGCCGCGAGCTTGGCGTCGAGGCCGTGGCCGTCTATTCGGACGCCGACGCCGGCGCGCTGCACCTCTCGCTTGCAGATCGGGCCGTCCGCATAGGGCCGCCCGCCGCGGCCGCAAGCTATCTATCAGGCGATGCGGTTTTGGCGGCGGCGCGCCAGACCGCGGCCGACGCGATCCATCCCGGCTACGGCTTTCTTTCCGAAAACCACGAGTTCGCGGCCGCGTGCGCGGCAGCCGGCGTCATGTTCATCGGACCGCCGGCTGACGTCATCGCCCGCATGGGGTCGAAAATTGCCGCGCGGCAGCTGGCGTCGCAGGCAGGCGTGCCGGTCGTACCCGGCGAGACGCCGTCCGAACAGAGCGACGAGGCGATCGCCGCTGCGGCGCGCCGGCTTGGGTTCCCCGTACTCGTCAAACCATCCGAAGGCGGCGGCGGGATTGGGATGAAGCGTGTGCGGGAGGACGCCGCGCTTCTTCCGGCCGTTGCGCAGTCACGGCGCGAGGCCCTGGCCGCCTTTGGCGACGGCACGCTTTACGTGGAACGCCTGATCGATCGTCCCCGCCACGTCGAGATTCAAATCCTGGCAGACCATCACGGCCATGTGATTCACCTGTTCGAGCGGGAGTGCTCGCTGCAGCGCCGGCATCAGAAAGTGGTTGAAGAAACGCCTTCCGTTGCGCTGACGCCGGCGTTGCGCGCGCGAATGGGAGATGCCGCCGTCGCGGTTGCCCGCGCGGCGGGCTACCGGAACGCCGGCACGGTGGAGTTTCTGCTCGACGGCACCGGCGACGAAGCGCACTTCTATTTTCTGGAAATGAATACGCGACTCCAGGTGGAGCATCCGGTGACGGAGCTCACGACCGGCATCGACCTGGTGGCCGCCCAGATCCGTATAGCCGCGGGAGAGCCGCTGAAGTGGCCGCAGGATCACGTCGTCCGGCGCGGCCATGCGATCGAAGTGCGCGTCTACGCCGAGGATCCGATGCGGGACCATCTACCCCAGGCAGGGCCGCTGCTGCTCTACCGCCAGCCGTCGATGCCCGGCATCCGGATCGACGCCGGCGTTGTCGAGGGTGATGAGATCTCGGTGCACTACGATCCGATGATCGCGAAGCTGATCGCAGGTGGCGACACGCGCGAAGCCGCGAGGCGGCGGGCGATCGAGGCGCTGCGCACCTACCCGATCCTCGGCATCCGGACGAACGTGCCGTTTCTCATCCGCCTGCTCGAGCATCCGCGCTTCGTCAGCGGAGACATCGATACCGGCTTGATCGATGCCGAACGGCAGGCGCTGGTTGCCGGACTCGATGCCGAGCCGCCCCCCGAAGTGCTGGCGGTCGCCGCCGCCGAAAATCGTAATGGGGTCGGGGGTCATTTAAAGAGGACAGTGCCGGACCCATGGGAATCGCTGCAAGGCTGGCGGGGATGATTGTCACGCCGCTCGGCGACGGCCGCTTTCGCGTGTCCGATGGCGACCGTGAGCGCACGGCCTGGGCTGCCGGCCCCGCGTCCGCGCGATGGGTGTTCTTCGACGGGCGCGTCTACCTCGTCTCGGCCACCGGTTCTCGGGATCGCGGGGAATCGCGGGCGGCTCACGACGAGATGGCTCTGGCCTCCCCGATGCCGGCAACGGTCGCGAGCGTGAACGTGGCGCCGGGCCAGACCGTCGCTCGCGGCGACGTCCTCGTCATGCTGGAAGCGATGAAAATGGAGCTACCGATCACCGCGCCGCGCGACGGGCGCGTCCGGTCGGTCGCGTGCAAACCTGGCGAGCTCGTTCAGGCGGGCGTGCCGCTCGTGGAGCTCGAATGACCACCCTGCCTTCGCGCGTGCGCATCGTCGAAGTCGGCCCCCGCGACGGCCTCCAGAACGAAGCGGCGTTCATTCCCACGCCCGACAAGATCGCGTTCGTGAACAGCCTCGCCGAGGCCGGCCACACCATGATCGAGGTATCGGCCTTCGTCAGTCCGAAATGGGTGCCGCAGATGGCCGACGCGTCCTTCGTCTGCGCCGGCATCACACGGCAACCCGGAGTTCGATATACCGCGCTCGTGCCGAACCTGCAGGGGCTGGCGCGCGCCCGCGAGGCGCGCGTGGACGAAGTGGCCGTCTTCCCTGCGGCCTCCGAAACTTTCAGCAAGCGCAACATCAACCAGACGATTGACGAGGCGCTCGCACAGGTGAAGCAGGTGTGCGATGAGGCGCGGACGATGCAATTGCCGGTGCGCGCGTATCTCTCGACCAGCTTCGGCTGCCCGTTCGAGGGCGCGGTGGCGCCCTCCCGTGTCGCCGAGTTGACCGCCCAGCTCATCGATCTGGGCGCATACGAGGTGTCGATCAGCGACACGATCGGGGTTGCCCACCCCCGTCAGGTGTCCGACGTGCTGGGTCACGTCATGCAACGCGTCCCCGCATCCCGGCTGGCCCTGCACTTTCATGACACGCGCGGCACGGCGCTCGTCAATGTCTATGCGGGCCTCGCAGCGGGCGTTGCGGTCTTCGACGCGTCTGCCGGCGGTCTGGGCGGGTGTCCGTACGCGCCGGGCGCCACGGGCAACCTCGCAACTGAGGATCTCGTCTACCTGCTCGACGGTCTCGGCATCACGACTGGCGTGCAGCTTGAAACGCTCGCCGCGGCTTCTCGGGCTATCGAGCCACTGGTCGGCCATCCGCTGCCCTCGCGCATGTTCAGGGCCCTGCAGGCCACACACGGGCGCGCCTGAGGTTCCAACGTGCCGGTCCTGACAGAGCTCGAGCCGACCGAACAGGACATCGATGACATCGTCCACGATCTGGAAAGGTCATGGACGGCGACGATCACGGTGCGGCGGCAGTCGCAGGAGGACGTCGGCTACCGGGAGATTTACGTCTCGCTCGACGGTGTGTCGCTCGGGATCCTGCGGCATGGCGAGGTGATCACTCGCGAAACGACGCCGGGACTGCACCGGCTGCGGGCGCACAATACGCTATTCTGGAAAACGCTCGAGTTCACGCTGGGAGTCGATGAGCACGCCCGCTTCATCGCCATCAACCGCGCGGGCTTCGGCACCTACTCGGTGCTGGCCTTCTTCATGGGTGGCGGACCTTTCTACCTGACGTTCGAGCGGGAAAACCTGGGCGCGCATGGATCCTGAACTGGCAAAGCTGCTGACCGAGGTCGTCGAGAAGGCGGGACTGCTCCGCCGCGACATGCAGCAGCATGGCGACCTCGAGAAGTACGAAGCCCGGTTCGCCCGGATCGATCAGAAGCTATCAGCGCTTGCCGACGCGCTCGCCACGACCGACCCCGCGCTGGCGAAGGCGCTGAAGACCGCCTGGCAACTGCCCGCGCGAAGCCTGGCGTTCCGTAACGCCGAGCATAAGAAAAAACCCTGACGTGCGGTCAGCGATCCCACGCCCCCTGGGCCCACTGAAGAAACGTCTTTTCACTCCAGTAATTGACGATCCTCGCCTGTGGAATCCCCGCCAGCTTCGCGTGCGCGATCGCGATGTCCACGAAATTGAGCTCCGGGTTCGAATGCGCGTCGCTGTCGAGCGCGAAGATGCAGCCGTGGTCGAGCGCGCGGGCGGCCAGCTGGTAATGGACGTCCTGGCGATCCCACGACCCGTCGATCTCGATCGCGACCTCGCGTTTCGCGGCCGCCTCGAAGACCTGGTCCCAGTCCGCCGCCACGCCCGGGCGGACGTTGAACCGCCGTCCCTGCGGATGCCCGAGGATGCAGACCCCTGGCTGTGAGACCGCGCCGACCATGCGCGAGGTCTGATCGATCGTCTTCCGCAGCACCGAATGAGGCGAGGCGACGACGAACTCGAACAGGCGCAGCTCGTGCGGCTCCATATCGACAGTGCCGTCAGTGCGGATGTTGGTTTCGATCCCCTTGAACATCCGAAAGCGGCCCCTGTATTTCGCGTTCAGTTCGTCGATCGCCGCGTGCTGCTCGACAACCTGCGCCATCGACATCCCGCCCGCAATCGGCAGTCCGTAGGAGTGATCGGTCATGCCGGCGCACTGATATCCGCGGGCAAGGCACGCCTCCACAACCGAGTCGAGCGTCTCCGACCCGTCGCTCCAGATCGAGTGCATCTGGAAGTCGCCGCGGTACTTCGCCCGCGACGGCGCGCCACGCCGCGCCAGCACCTCCTCCATCGTCGCTCGACTGATGAAGTGCTGGCGGAACCTCCGCAGGGTGGCGATCGCTTCTTCCTTGCCGGCGGCCCGTATCGCCTCCTCCACCAGCGCCGATTTCCGCTCGTAGATCAACTCGCGAGCAATCCGATCCGTCGTCGGCCCGATGCCGGGCACGGCCTTGAAAGTATTCGCTTCGATCAGCGGCGTAACGTGGCGGTCGAGCCTGAAGACGGCTTTGGCGGCGCGCTTGTAGCCCCACGCGCGCTGGCTGTTGCCGGCCAGCGCCGCCATGTCGAGCAGCAATCCGCCGAGCTCGAGGTTCACATCTCTCATTTGAGAATTTGAGGTTTGAGAATTTGAGTATCGGACGAGCTTTTGTGTCACGATTGGTCGATTTGACAATCGTGAATTGAATCCTTCAAATACTCAAATTCTCAAATCCTCAAATCCTCAAATTTCAGTGGAGCGTATAGATGGCTACCTTCGCGCGGCACGTTGATGTGGACTGGACCGGAACGTTGATGGAAGGCAGCGGCACCGCCAAAGCCGGCACCGGCGCATTCAGCCTGCCGGTGACCTTTCCCAGCCGCATTGCGGCCGAAGGCGACGGCAAAACGACCCCCGAGGAGCTGATGGCCGCCTCACATGCCGTTTGCTACGCGATGGTGCTGACCAACACAATCGGCAAACAGGGCGGCAAGGCACGCAAGGTGCGCGTAACCGCCACCGTGACCGCCGACAAGGGCGACGCCGGCATCAAGGTCGTCACCTCGCATCTGAAGGCGACCGTCGAGGGGCTCGAAGGGATCGACAAATCCAAGCTGAGCGAGCTGGCGACCGGTGCCGAAAAGGGATGCCCGATCTCGAACGCCATCCGCGGCAGCGTCGCGATTACCGTGGAAGCGAGCGCGATCTAGGTAGTTGGGTTGCTGGGTTGCTAGGTGGCTGGGTTGCTCGGTTGCTCGGTTGCTCGGTTGCTAGGTTGCTGGGTAAAGAACCGAGCGACCCAGCTACCCAGCCACCGAGCTACTCGTTGTCCCCCTCGGCCTGGTTCGACAGGTAGCGCTCGTAGCCCATCTCCTTGATCTGGTGAAGCTGGGCTTCGAGCCAGTCGACGTGCTCCTCTTCGTCCTTGAGGAGCTTGGCAAACAGCTCGCGCGACGCGTCATCGTTGTTCTGTCGTGACACGTTGATGGCCTTGTTGTACATCCCTACGGCATTGACTTCGAGCTTCAAGTCGGCCTCGAGCTGACCCTTCACGTTGGCGCCGATGTTCAGGTCGAGGTACTCCATCTTGGGCGTACCATCGAGAAACAGAATCCGCTCGATCAGCTGCTCGGCGTGCTTCATTTCGTCGATCGACTGCTTGCGGATATACGACCCGAGCTTGTGATAGCCCCAGTTGTGACACATCTCCGCGTGGATGAAGTACTGGTTGATGGCTGTGAGCTCCTCACGGAGCGCCTCATTGAGCTCAGCAATCACCGCGTCGTTTCCGCGCATACCGCCCGCCTCCTTTGCCACCGGCACCGGCTGGTGGCCCGTTTGCACATCGTACCGCAGGAGCTGCCATGGTAAATGAGATTCCGCTTCGACCACTGGGTGCCACCGGCGAGATGGTCTCGGCGCTTGGCCTGGGCGGCCATCACATCGGCCAGATGACGAACCAGCGCGAAGCGATCCGCCTCATCCACGCAGCCATTGATGCCGGCATCACGTTCATGGACAACGCCTGGGAGTATCACGACGGCCGCTCGGAAGTGGTGATGGGCAAGGCGATCCGCGATCGGCGCGACCGCGTCTTCCTGATGACGAAGGTCTGCACGCACGGCCGCGGCAAGCGCGAGGCGATGCGCCAGCTCGAACAGTCCCTGAAGCGGCTGCACACCGATCATCTCGACTTGTGGCAGATTCACGAATGCGTTTACGACAACGACCCTGACAGGCACTTCGCGCGCGGCGGCGTCATTGAAGCACTCGATCGGGCGAGGAGCCAGGGCAAGGTCCGCTTCGTCGGCTTCACCGGACACAAGCACCCCGACATCCACCTCTCGATGCTGAAGCGGGATTACATCTTCGATACGTGCCAGCTTCCGCTCAATTGCTTCGACGCGACGTTCCGCTCATTCGAGGAGCAGGTGCTGCCCGTGCTGGTGCGGCGCGGCATCGCGGCGATCGGGATGAAAAGTCTCAGCGGCGACGGACGCCAGGTGAAGGAGAAAGTCGTGACGGCGGAGGAAGCGCTGCGCTACGCCATGAGCCTGCCGGTGGCGACGACGGTGAGTGGAATCGATTCGATGAAGATACTGCGGCAGAATCTGCGCGTCGCGCAGGGGTTCAGGCCGATGTCGAAACGCCAGATGGATGCGCTCCGCAAGCGTGTGCGGACCGAAGCGGCAGACGGTCGCTACGAGCTCTACAAGACCACCGCGGGCAGCGAGGGCAAGGTGGGGCGCAAGCAGCATGGGTTTCCGAGCGAGGAAGACCAGGCCGCATAAGTCAGGGCTTGACCAGAAAGTGTTCGAACTTCACGCCAGCGTCCGGTCCGTTTCCTGCCTTTAGCAGGATGCGCGTGAGGTTCAGCGGCGGTCCCTCATAAAACGGCGTGTCCGGTTCACCTGCCTCGATCGGCGACGTCGTCAGGTAGATATCGCTGATCAAGCCACTGCGCAGCAGCGCAGTCGCCGTGCGGCGGCCGCCGATCGCTGAGATGACGCGCATTCCCCGTTCGCGCAGATGACGCATCGCGGCCGGCAGCGAGACGGGATTCCCGGCGTCCACAACCTCGACCCACGGCCGATTGCGCAGCCTCGCGCGAAGACTGGCGACCACCGGCGACTTCGTGATCAGGTACACCGGCAGCGTGGGCTCGTCGAACATCAGGCCGCGCTCAATCGGCAGATCGCCACCGTCGGTGACAACGACCTGGGCCGGATGGCGGCGGTGTCCCAGCAAACAGCGCAGCGCCACAAGCTCCGGATGCCACAGCGAAAAGACCATGCCCCCGCTGCGCGCGGTGGCGGCGCCAGCGAGAACGGCGTCCGCATCCACGCGCGACAGCCCCTCATAGACCAGGTGCTTGTCCGTGTCGCCGCCGCCGAGCGTCGAGGGGTTGTCGGCCACGGTGTTGCCGTCGCGGGATTGCACGAAAACGAGGTTCATCTCGGGCAGATCACCAAGCCCGTCGCGGACACGATAGAAATCACCGTCAAACCGCGCCCGGGTCCAATCGCTGCCCAGGCGCACCAAACCGTAACCTGGCGACCGGTCGTCAACGGTGTAAAAACCGGACAGGGCGGCGGAAAGCGCCTCTTTTTCCCTGCGCTGACAGTAGGTTTCGAAGCGGGTCACGTTGGCACGAGAAGCGCAGTCCATGCCACTATGAACTCAGCAGGTCACCTTATGAAAACAATCGCATTGGCGCTTTTGCTCGTCCCCACGGTCGCCCTCGCCCAGGATTCGGCCGAGGTCCGGCGATTGTTCGAAGCAGGCCAGTACCAACTTGTCATTCAGTCGGCCGACGCCGGGTCGCCCGAGACGCTCTACACGGCCGCCCAAAGCCATCAAAAGCTTGGATCGGCCGAGGAAGCCCGGAGCACCTACGCGCGACTCGCGGAACGCTCCGAGGATGATCCGTGGCACTTCATCGGCGTGTCCGGACAGCAGCTGCTCGACGACAACACCGATGCAGCGCTCGAATCAGCGCAGCATGCGGTTCAGATGGCGGGCAACATCGCCGAGGGGCATTACCAAGTGGGCCTGGTACTGGCGAAGCGTCAGGACTGGCGCGAAGCGGCCGAGGCGTTCGAGCGCGCCGTGCAGCTCAACCCCGCGAACGCCTACGCCCATTACTACGGCGGGCTGATGCAGTACCGCGCGGGGCGGCCCGATCGCATGGCGAACCACTTCGAGCAGTTCTTGAAGCTCGCGCCCGAGGCGCCCGAGCGGCCGGAAGTACTTCAAATCATGAAAACGGTGCGCGGCCGCTAGAAGGCTTGTCCGATTCCGAAAATCCACCGGCCGGAGGATCCGGCCGGTGCGCCCCACACCGGCTGCGCGAAGTCGACGCGAAACAGCGCAAACGGCGTCGCCAGCCGGACTCCCACGCCAAGTGAGCCCACGAGGTCGCGCAGGCTGGCGTCGCGCGGCGTTTCGAAGACGTTGCCGGCATCGACGAAGGCCACACCGCGCACCCAGCGATAAATCGGCACGCGCGCTTCCTGGTTGAGGACGAGCAGCAATCGGCCGCCTTCAGGCGCCTCGAAAAAAGGGTCGATCGGGCCGAGGCTGTCTTCTGCGACCCCGCGGACCGTTCGCGCGCCGCCCGCGAAGAAACGTTCCGACGTAATCAGGTCCTGACCGCCCAGCGGCGACACGATGCCGAAGCGCGCGGCGGAGGCAAATACGAGCTGCCGCCACGGGCGGAAGTGATAGGCCTGCACGAGCTCACGCACGAAGCGGATGTCTGACCCGACGCTCTCGGGGGCATTCTCCAGGCTGAACGAGACCAGAGAACCGCTGATCGTATCGACCGGATCGTCGCGCGTGTCCCATGCGACAGCGGCCGTCAGCCTGGCGATGTTGATGGCAATGTCGAACACCGGGAGCCCGGGCGCCGGCGGTTCGGTTCCGAACGTATGGTTACGCTCGAAGGTGTAAGCGTAGGACAGGCTCAACTGTCCGCGAATGCGCGCGCGCTGCTCCCATGTGATGCTGCTGACATCGGTCACCAGCGTTTGGGTCGTTGAATCGCGTCGCGACCGTTCGCCAATCAGCGACGAGCCGACGCGCCACCCGAACAGCGTTGCGGTGTTGATGAAAGTGCGGGCGATGCGCTCGCGCCGCTGCCATTCGACAGCGGCACCGAGTCCAATCGCCTTGCCGAACAGCGTCCGGCGCGTGACGTCAGCGGCCAAACCTGGCGTCAGGTCACGCCCCGTCACGGAGTCTTCAGGCCTGGTCTCGGCAACCTGGAAGCCATACCGCAGGCGCAGCGCCGGCCATTCCTCCACCGTGACCCGCAGCCGGACGGGAACGTTCGGTCCAGCCCCGCCCGGTGCCTCGGGCAGCGCCTCCGACGAGACGTCGACGCGCCGGAAGAGGCCCATGTCGAGCACTCGTGTGCGGGCCTGCAGCAGATCGGTCGGCGTGACCGGCTCGCCCGGTTTCAAACCGAGCGTTCTGACGACAATGTCGGCGTCAACTGCGCGATTGCCGGCCACGATCGCCTCGCCCAGCACCTGCTGCGGTCCTTCGTCAACCACGAACGTAACGCTGACGGCAGTCCCCTCAGCCGGTATGTCCGGCCTGACGGTGACCGTCGCCGCCGGAAAAGCCTCACGCCGGTAGCGCGCCGCAAGCCGATCGCGCGCGCTGTCGACCGCCACGGCGTCGTAGGGCGCGCCGACGGTGAGTGCAACCGCCTCGAGACGGGAATCGGCGGACAGACGCGTGGCGCCTTCAAACGCAAGGCTCGCGATCGAAAACGCCGGGCCAGCCTCGACCGTCAGCGGGACGATCGCTGCGCCTTCCTCGAACAATGGCATGCCCACTGTGACTCGCGCGCGAAGGTATCCCTGGCTGCGCAAGTAGTCAGCGGCCCCACGCTCTACGACGTCCGGATTCGAGGCCGCTTGATCGACAAGCCCCTGCTCTTGCAGCCTGGCGACGATCGCCGCAGCGAGCGCATCATCAGTGCCATCGACGCGGACGGTCGTCTTCGACGTCTGGCTGCCGCGCTCCACCGCAAGGGACAGCGTTCTCGTCGTTCCCTCGTCGATGATGGCCGCCTTCACGGAGGGTTGCAGGTAGCCCTGGTCGGCCAGCGCGGTCCGGATGATCTCCTCGGCTTCGTCCTGCAGGAAGTCGTCGAAAGCCGATTGCGCCCACGCATTTTCAAGTTGCGTGCGCAGCCTCGCATCCAGGTCGATGCCGGTGACGCCGATCCGCGTGACGGGGCCGGCCGTGATTTGGTACTCGAGGGCGACGCCGTCGGCCGTTTCCGACCGTTGCGGCGTGATCCGAGCCGTCAGATGCCCCGCGTCGATATAGAGAGCCTCGAGCCGGTCGCGATCCGCCTGCCACTCGACGAAGTCGAAACGGTCGCCGGGACCAAGACGAAGCACGCCGCGAACGCGATCCTCAGGAAGCGCGAGATCCCCTGAAACGCTCAGCGCCGACACGCGCGCCGGCGCGGGCCGTGACGCTGTGCCGGCCTGTACCGGCCGGGGCGGCCCTCCGAATGCCACATCGTGGCGGAAACCGTACGACCGCAGATCCTCATCGTCAGACACGAGCCGCAGCTCGAGGCCGCGCGTCGGGAGATAGTCGACGATCCACGTCTGGGCGTCCCCGTCGCGAAGGCTTTGAGAGAACGTCAGCTCTATGTCGGGCCCGATGCTCTTGCCAAACGTCAGTCTCGTGGTCGGATCCACCTGGGCCGCTACGGCGACCGGATCCTCTCGCAGCGTCGTCGTCTCGGGGCCGCCAAGGCGAATCGTGTCGAGACCTATGGCGCGGCCGGCGAACCCCAGCACTTCTCCGGAGAGGTTCCCGAGCACCTGAGTGCCGACGAAAGCAGCGTCGCCGGGGGCCAGCTCGTCGTACCGTCTTCCCGTGAGCAGCAGCGATACGCGGTCCGCTTCCGTGAGCGCCGGGTTGGATGGGGAGCTCAACGTCGGGGTCGGATTCTCAGCCGGCCCCGACAGCGCCACCTCGATCTCCTCGCCGCCGGCACGCGTAGTGGCCTGAATATTCAGTACCGGCTCGATCGTCACCGGATTGGCAAAGTCGATCGTGCCGGATGTGATCGTATAGACGTTCCGGCCGACGAACAGCTGGCCACCCTCGCGAAGTTCGGCCCGGCCTGTGACCGAGGGCGCCGCCGCCGTTCCGACGAGCTGAAGGTCGCCGCCAAGCTGGAATCGCCCGTAATTGTTGTTGACGATGATGTCCTCGTCGGTCACCAGCGCGACGTCGAGCGCCAGCGCCTCGAGAAGCGGCGACGCCGGGGCCGCGGCGCCGGCGGCAAGCCGCTCCGCGCGCATCCCGGCGAGCAGCCCGGCCACCACGGCGAGCGGCTCGCGATAGGAGCCGCGTACGATGGTGACGGTTCCTGCCAGTCGTCCCGCCGGTTCCGGAAGAACCTTCATCGCCAGGTCGAGGTCGCCGTCCACCTCGCTCCTCAGCCCCTCGGGAAGCTCCAGCGCCATCCCGCGAATCGTCGTCGAGAGCTGCACGTCTAGCCCCTGTTCAGAGCTGTAGTCCACCCCGCCCGTGCCGGTCAGCGAGCCTCCATTGACGGTACCGGTCAGCGACGTAATGCGCGCGCTGGTCCTGTTGACGACGCTTCGCATCGTCAGGTCAGTGGCAATGACTCGCGGATCGGCGAGCCGCAGCTCACCCGCTGTCAGCGTCACGTCGCCGTCGATCCGCGGATCGTCGAGTGTGCCGGTAATCGACAGGCGCGGTTCAAGCCGCCCCGCAGTCGTCATCCCGGCATCGCGGACAAACGGCGTCAGCATGCGCAGGTCAACGAGCCCGTTCGCCAGGATGGCCGCCTGACGATCTTCCAGCCGCACCTGCCCGCGGACGTTCAGCGTCGTACCCTGCCCCACCCAGTCCCACGCCTCGATTCTCGCGAAGCCATCGCGCGCGACGATGCGCGTCGGTGTGCGTTGGGCGAGCGGAAGATCGGCGATGCGGACGTCGAGGCGATCGAGCCTCAATTCGCCGGTCAGGTCCGAAAGATTCGGCGTGGCGCTCGCGGCATCGAGCGTGGCATCCACCGAGCCTTCGAGCTGCTCCGCCGTGGCCGGATCGACAAAGGGCGCCAGGATCGCCGCGGTCAGGTTCGTCGCCCGCGCCTGGATCACGGCATCTCCCGGCGCGCCTTCCGCAGACGACACCACCCATGAGAGCGGCGCACGGCCTGTGACGGTGACGGTGGCGTCCTGATAGGAGGCGGCGCCTTCGCGCAGCTCCAGCCATCCGTTCTCCGCATGCGCTCGCAGCACGACCGCCGAGACGGGCGGCAGATCCTGAAGCGTGATCGAGCCGGGGCCGAGTTCGAGGTCGGCCGCCACGACGGGCGATTCGAGCGATCCATTCACGCGTGCCAGCAGCGCGACCGGGCCGGTGCCACCCTGGACAGGCACATCGGTGAGTCCTGTGGCCGCCACGGCCCGGGCCACCTCGGCAACGTCGCCAGTCAGCGTCACCAGCACGCCCGCGCCTGCTCGCGCGGGATCGAACGCATCCAGGTCGCCGATTGCGGACAGTCGCGTTTCGCCGGCGTCCACCTCGAGGCTGTCGATAAAGACGCGCTCGCGCTCGTATCGCACCTTCGCCGGCGCGCCCAGACGGAGGTCGAGGTTGCCAGCCATGGCATCGAGCGCGGTGACATCGAGGGTGGCGGAACCGGTGCGCCACGTCTCGAGCGGGCCGTCAAACCAAAGCACGAGACCCGCCGTGCCAGACACGGGCGTCGGTGTGTCGATGCCCTGCAGCACCCGGGTGAGGTCGAGCTGTCCGGCATTCACCGTCACCGCTGCGTTGTAGGGCGCATCGATCGTCACGCGGCCGGTGGCCGTGGCGTCGAACTGCGGCGCGCGCGCCTCTATTCGCGCGGTCTGTCCATCCAGCTCCATGGAGGCATCGATCGTCCCGAGCGCCGTCTCCTGCCATACCGCATCGGCTACGGTCAGCGTTCCGCTGCCACGCGGCGCGGCCGTCGTCCCGGTACCGTCAAAGCGCAGGTTGAGACGTCCAGACAGCGGTCGATCTGCCGTGGGCATAAGCTGCCAGTCGCTCCCGCCAAGCGTGACCGTGTACATCCCGCTCCCGGTGTCGTAGGTCCCGTGGCCGCTGACCATGCCGGGAGCGCCGGACTGATTGGCCGACAGCTCGGTCAGGACGATCGACGTCCCGTTCATCGTGCCCATCGCGCGAAGATCGTTCAGTCCCTGATCCGCGACGAGCGCAGCTGGCGCGTCGATCGTGAACTCCAGACGTTGGCTCAGTGGACGTCCTTCAAACACACCATCCAGAACGCCCGCCTCGAATTGGGGGCCGGAGAGATTGCTGATGCGCGCCCGTCCTCGAACGGCGGGATCGGCCATGGCGCCACTGAAGACGACAGCCCCCTCGACCGTTCCGGTGGCGACCGCATCAGTGGGTGTGTCCGCGATACCGGCCGTTCGCAAGGCCCCCAGGAGCGACGGAATGTCCGTATCGCCGAGCTTGAGGTTGCCGTCGATCGCGTCGCCGTCGAGCGCACCGCTTGCCGTGATGCTGGCGGGCGCGACGCCCGCCAGCCGGGAGTCCCCTGCAACGGTCCATCGGCCATCGCGCAACGTCAGGGCGAGATCGCCACCAACCGAGACCCGCCCACGAGCGTTAGGGCGGGCCGCCAGGCGGAGCCGCATCGTGCCTGCCCAGGTTCGCCGCTCCGACAGCTCGCCCTGAAGGTCGAACCGGCCATCGGCGAGCGCTGACGGCAGCAGTTCCGCATCTGGCGCCGCCGCACGTGCCGCCTGCGCCGCGTCGATGCCAGTCAGCATCCCCTTCAACGTCGCGTTGATGCCAGCCTCGAACGGGATCGTCGCAGCTCCCATGAGTGTGCCGTTTGAAAAGCCGAACTCAAGTGCCTCGATGTCCGCCCGCTCCGCGTTGAGGCGCGCTCGCGCAGACAAATTGGTCGCCGTGACTCCCTGCCAGGACACTCGTTCGGACGCGACATCCAGCGCCGCCTCGGGTCCGCCCATCGGCCCCGCGGCCGTTGCCCGGAACATCACCTGCCCCTGCGGCAGCTCACCCTCGTCGATGCCCCAGCGCGCCAGCCGTGCAACATCGGCGCTGCCCGTGGCCGTGAGATCGATCCGCGACTCGCGGGCGATGAGCACAACCGTTCCGTCGAGGGTCATCGACGCGTCATCCGTGCGCACCTCGGTCGCCGTCAAGTGCAGGGCGCGGCCGTCGAAGGCCGCCCCTCCGTTCAATCTCGAAATCCTGGTGGTGCGGCTGCCGAACCGCAGATCGGCCGGCTGCGCCAGCGCGATCGACCCCTGGTCTGGAGTGAGCTCGAATCCGACTGCGGGCAGTTGGAGCGCAAAGTCGGCCTGCTCGTCGCGCACGTCAATCGCGAGGCGCGGCACGCTCAGGCGATCGATCAGCAGTGGCGGCGGGTCGTTGCCGGGGCTGTCTTCCGATTGCGGGAGG
>Ga0075428_100002941_pt1 | contig 18570 bp, 11 predicted proteins | sample RhiMetdeltSRZDD2_FD_75291 | JGI IMG/M metagenome (GOLD analysis project Ga0075428, IMG submission 75291) | Populus rhizosphere microbial communities from Tennessee, USA - Rhizosphere MetaG P. deltoides SRZDD2 | ecosystem: Host-associated > Plants > Roots > Rhizosphere > Soil | place: USA... | reverse complement strand
CGGGTCGGTCACGACTGCAGCCCGCGCAAGCGGTAGATCGCGCGGTGGGACCAGGACCTTTCCGCCATCCGATTGTACGAGTGCCACCGTCTTGTCGACGTCAGCGACCGCCATGAAACACAGCCACTGTGGGCCAGCGTCGGGAAGATCGCTGACATCCACGATGCCGGCGACGGGAACGCTTCCTGATCGCGCAATGACGTAGGGACGGTCGCCGCGCTTCGTCTTCTCGAAGCGCCAGCCGAAGAGTTCTCCGTAGAACCGCTCGGCGGCACTCACGTCCTTGGTCATGAGATCGCGCCAGACGAAGCGGCCCGGTTCTACCGGATCGGCCGCCGCCACGAGCGCGCTTGCGCCCGTGAGTCCGAATGTCAACGCCAGCGCACACGCGGCGCCGAACGACGTTGCCTTGAGTGCCTTCGACATCATGACGTGAACGTCTCCGCTGCAAGGCTGGATCCACGTGCGAATGCCAACGTCCTACAGGTGTTCGGATGAACACCCGCGGTCTGCCGCGGGGTGAGGACGGTGACACTGGACGATTCGTGGCCGCTACTTGATGTGCGGCCCCATGTGCTCGGTGGATTTCTCGTTCTCGTTGCAGATGAACTCGAAGAGCTCGGTGCCAAGCATCAGCCGGGCATTGGTCGTGACTGTCCACGGCTTGGTGTAGTAGGTCGGGTCGGTGATGGTGAGCTCGATCTCCAGGCGTCCGACGTTGGGGCGGCGGAACTTTTCAATCACCGTGAGCTTGTCGCTGGTCGGTAGGCCGCCGTGGTCCAGCCACTGTTTGCCGTTGAGGCCCCTCGTCTCGACGACGAGCGTGTCGCCCTCCCAGCGGCCCTTGGAGTATCCGAGCCAGCTTGGATTGAGATCGTCCGCGAAATCACGCCCATCGAGGTGCACCTGCCGCCACAGGTTGAACGCTTCATATACGAGGACGACGAGCTTGTCGGTCTGTACGATCTTGAAGGGCACAGGCGCCGAGTTGATCTTGGGCACGCCTTGTGGGAGGCAGTGGGCATCGGGCTCGGTGTACCCGAGCGTCCCGTCTTCTCGCGACTTGTGAATCTTTCGCGCCTCGTCGGTCATCGGCACGTTCTCGAGCCCCAGATCAGCGGCGAGGTTTCGGAAGTACCGCATGTTGGGCTGATAGATCCCCGAGAGGTCCGGTTTGCCGCTGCTCGTGCGTGGCGCCGGCGCTGACAGGTTCGGCTTGCCATCGGAACCCAGTGGAACGCCGTCGGTTGGAAGATTACGCCACTGTGCGCTGACAGGTATCGCGAACAGGAGCAAGCCTGCGGCCAGGGTTCCGAGCGTATGTCGCATAGTACCGAGCATTGTCCTGCACCTCGTGCAGCGGGTGTCAAGTTACCCAACCGAGGGGCTCCACGCGATATTTAGAGAAGCCTCGCGGCTGGGCAATACTGTTGCCTCCATGCCACGAGCCACCGATCGACGACCCCCGCGTGCGGAGTCATTCGTCGCGGATCTTCGATACGCCGTTCGCATGATGCAGGCCCGTCCCGGATTCACGGCGGCGGCCGTGTTGATGTTGGCGTTGGGCATCGGGATGAACGGCGCGGTTTTTTCGGTGACCAACTCGGTGCTCTTCAAGGGATTCCGATTGGTCAGAGGCAACGATCGCGTCCTCTACATTGGCGTCCAGCGCAATGGCCGCGGATGTTGCGCTTCCTATCCGGATTTCCTGGACTGGCGCGAACAGGCAAAGTCGTTCGAGGGAATGGGCGCCGTTGCCGACCTGAAGATCACGCTGCGCGACGGCACCGGTTACCCCGAGACCTTCAGTGCGACGCAAATCAGTGCGAACGGTTTTCAGTTGCTTGGACAGAGACCCATCATCGGCCGCGATTTTTCATCAGCGGATGAAGCCCCTGGCGCGGAGCGAGTGGCCATCCTGACACACGGCTTCTGGGAACGGCGATACGGCGGACGCGCGGGCATTGTCGGCGAGGTCGTCAGCATCAATGGTGAGCCGACGACGGTTATTGGCGTGATGCCGGCAGGATTTTCGTTTCCGCAGAACCAGGACCTCTGGGTCCCGTTGGTCCAGGCCGGAGACCTGCAGAACCGCGATGTCCGCAGTCTCTGGTTTGCATTCGGTCGCATGGCGAATGGTGTCACGCGCGAGAGCGCCGCTGCGGAACTCGAGACGATCGGTAACCGGCTCGCAATCGGCTATCCGTTGACGAATGAAGGTTGGATTCCGCGGCCGTTGACGTTCACTGAGTTCTTCGTCGGACGCAACGCGACGATGACATACGGCGCGCTGTGGGGGGCGGTCGGGTTCGTGCTGCTTATCGCGTGTGCCAACGTGGCGAACCTGATGCTGGCGCGCTCGATCGGCCGATCGCGTGAGATGTCGGTGCGGGTTGCACTTGGGGCCGGGCGGTGGCGCATCGTGCGGCAACTCCTCGTTGAGAGCGTGATGCTCTCCTCGATCGGGGGCGTATTCGGATGGGGCATTGCGAAGTGGGGCGTGCGTACTTACGAGCTTGCTGCGAATCCGCCGACGCGAGACTGGTCCGATCAACTCCTCGACTACACGATGGATTACGGCGTTCTCACCTACCTCGTTGCCATCTCGATCGGCACGGGGTTGCTGTTCGGGCTCATCCCGGCGCTGCGGATGTGGAAGGTCGACGTCAACGCCGCCCTCAAAGAGGGCGGGCGCGGCGCGATTGCCGGAGGAGGGAGACGTATCGCGTCTCTTCTCATCGTCGGAGAAATGGCACTTGCCATCGTGCTCCTCAGTGGTGCTGGCGTGATGATTCGCAGTTTCCTGAAGATTCACAGCGCCGACATCGGCGTCGCGACCGCCAATACAGTCACGATGATGTTGACCCTGCCGACGACGAGGTATCCGGACGCCGACTCGCAGGCGTCGTTCTACGACCGTCTCCGATCACGGCTCGCGACAATTCCCGGCATCGAGTCGATCACCGTTGCGAGCACGGTGCCGGCTGGCGGCACGCGGTCGGTCCCCTACGAACTTGCCGGGGCTGCGCCCGTTGCGATCGAGAGCCGTCCGGCGGTTTGGCTGACGACGATCAGCCCGGCCTACTTCCGAACGGTGGGCGCCACAGTGCTCGCCGGCCGGGAGTTCAACGACTTCGACGGGCGCTCCGGGCCGGTGGCGATCGTGAATGAGCGGTTCGCCGGCATGCACTGGCCTGGAGAAGATCCCCTGGGAAAGCGTCTTCGATTGTTGGACGAGGCCGGCGAGCCATCCCGGTCATCGCGCGGGGCACCGAACGCGTGGCTGACGGTCGTCGGCGTCGTTTCGAACATCCTTCTGGACGTGACACGACCCGCGGCCGATCCGCTGGTGTACGTCTCCTATCAGCAACGGCCGCTGAAAGACATGTGGGTGCTCGCGCGGACGGCTATCCCGCTGGGTCCCTTCGGAAACAGCGTCCGGAAGGCAATCGCGACCGTGGATCCCGATCTGCCGATTTGGCTGGGTCCTTTCACGCTGGATCAACGGCTGGCGGGCATGGGGAACTACTGGGATACGGCCAAGGATACGCTCCTGCTGTTCGTCTTCGCGGCCATGGCGCTTCTGCTGGCGTCGTTTGGTTTGTACGCAGTCATCGCGCATTCAGTGAGCCAGCGCACGCAGGAGATCGGCATTCGGATGGCGATTGGCGCAACCGCGCCTGACATCCAGCAACTCATTTGGGCGCAGGGAATGCGACCCCTGGCACTTGGCCTGGCCATCGGCCTGGCTGCGTCGTTTGGTGTGAACCAGGTCCTTCGTTCGCAGCTCGTCGACGTGTCACCATCCGATCCGGCAACGTTGATCGTGGCGTCTGCCGTGCTGGTGGTCTGCGCCACGCTCGGATGTCTGATTCCGGCGCGGCGCGCGATCGGCATCGATCCTCTCGTCGCGTTGCGCGACGAGTAGATGGGTCAGCGGGTAGTGTAGGTTTTGCTGAAACCGTTTCGACCATTGGCGATCGTGAACGTTCCATCAGGCTTGACCGAGGCGCGGATCCAGTGGCCCTTGCATTCGGCCGACTCCTCGAAGTTCGCAATCATGTCCTCGGACGTATTCGATGTCTTGTCCTTCTCCAGCAGCGAGAGGTGTCCCTGCCAGACGCCCTCGATGCCAGGTATCGCGGCGATTCGCTCGTAATGGCGAGTCAGGGGTTTCGGCGCGCTTGTCGACCCGCCACCAAGACCTTTGCGCGGTCCGTTGTTGACGACAACCACCTGCGGTTTGATGGCGTGAAGCAGTCCGGGCGCGCCGGCGCCGTCGAGAGCACCGTGACGCCCGGCCTGCCAGATGGTGACTTGTCCAATCCGGTTGATCGGACACGCCAACTCCATTTCTTTCTGCCAGTCGAGGTCGCCGAGATCGAGGAAACGAAACTTTCCGTACGTGAAGAGCGCACCGACCATGAACTGGTTCTCGGGTCCTTCGGCAGGCTTGTTTTCAGCCGAGGCACACAGCGGATTTGCTCCTCCACCCGCGAGCGGTTTTGCGATGAGTTGCCCATTGGAAGCGACCACATCGATTCGAACTCCCTTGAGCGGAATCGTGTCTCCCGCCTTCAGGATCGTTCTCTTCGACGCGCACGCGTTCAGGTAGATATCTCGCCACTTCTGATTGGCCGGCTCGATGAAGTCGCCACGATCGAAACACCTGCCGATCGGCACGAGCTTCGACAATTCCTGCAGTCCGCCTGCGTGATCAGCGTGGAAATGACTCAGGACGAAGTGGTCGATCTTCTTGAGTCCAGCCTGTTGAACGACGGCAGCGATCCGCTTGCCGTCGCGACCATCGACTTCCCACCCGGCGTCGTAGAGCAGTGACTCGCCCGAGGGCGACACGATCAGCGTCGCCGCGCCACCCTCGACATCGATCCAGTAGATGTCGAGGCTGCGCTCCTGGCCGAGAGGAGTCCCGGTTGACGAGAGGAGCAGCACCATGACGATCAGACCTGCCCGCGGGGAGAGTGTGCGCATCGCTCTGCTCCTTTAACTACCGACGTGAGACGAGTTCATCGCCCTCCAAGGCTGAAGGCGTAGAACTGATCGTTGCCGACTCCCCCTGTCCGCGCGTATCCGGATCCCCAAAACACCGTGCCATCGACTACCGCGGGGCCGGCCACAACCGAGCCGCCCGCCGGAAAGCGCCAAAGGATCTCCCCGGTGGACGTATCGAGCGCGTACATCTGGTCGCCGTCGTGCGCCATTGATCCGGCGTAGAGCACACCGTTGGCAACGGTCAATGCACCGAGGTCTGGTGCCCCACGGGGGTCAGTCGCGCCCTGGGGATCAGGCGTTTGCCATTGGATCTCGCCGGTCGCCGGATCGAGCGCCGCCCACGAACCACCTGTGATCATCTGGCCCGACGGAAGCGCGTACGGCGCGCGGTTATTGACGTGGCCGATTGCCGCGTAGATCTGATCCCGGTCGACTGCGGTTCCCCACTGGATGCCACCTGGATCGTCGCCGTGTCCCACGAGCCTGCTCCACACCAGCTCGCCGGTGATGGCGTCGAGCGCCCAGTAGACGCCGCTCTTCTGTCCAATACCGGCGATGGTACGGGAGTGGCGTCCGTGGCCGATGCTGAAGACATTCACGCCTGACCCGGCATAGTCCCAGATGCTGAAGTTCTGCCATGGCGGACACCACGATGGCGCCGGGTCGCCACATCCGAGCCGGCGAGCATCGGGGCCGGCGCCGCGAAACGACCATCGGGGCTTACCCGTCTTCAGGTCGAACGCGATCACCGAATTGAAGTACGCGCCCGGGGGGAAGCAGGACTCGTCCCATCCATCGGGATCCGCATTGAGGCAGGCTGTGACGCTCGCCGGCTGGAAGTAAAGCTGGCCTGCGGCGCCGAAGAGGAGTCCGTTCTCGACATCGATCGCGGGCGGGTTCACGAAGGCGCCACCGGCGAAACCACCTGGTACCCCACCATTGTCCGGCAGGACAAAGGTCTGCCAGACGATCCGTCCAGTCCGGATGTCGAGCGCGATCATGCTTCCGCGAAATATCTGACGGGGCACACCACCACCCGACGACGACGTCGCGATGTACAGATTGTCACCGTGCACCACTGGCGACGTCGTCACGATGGTGTTCGGATTGGGATCGAGGTCCGTTATCCACCGGAGATTCCCTGTGGCGGCGTCGACACCCATCATGTTGCCGTTCAGATCACCGATGAGGACGAGTCCATGCGATAGGGCAGGACTCGTTCGCGAAATCGGAATCGGATTGCTGATGCCGTTGTACTCGGAGATCAGGCGCGACCAGACGACGCCGCCGGTCTCCGCATTGACTTTCCACAGCTTCCCACCCCAGTCGGGAAAGTAGAGGAACAGGTCACTGTGCCCGCGTCCGTTGCCACGCTTGTCCGACTCGCGGCTGACCGCGGGCGTCGCGGAAATATCGCCGGCCGTTGTCAGCGCCCACCTGGGCGACAACTGATTTACGTTGCGCGATGAAATGCGGTGTTCTGCGGGCTGACTTCTGGTGTTCGCGATGTCGTGCCCGATCATGTGCCACACGGGGTGCCCTTGATCGGCATCGGCGCTGATGTACTGCCGGGCAGCGAGTGTGAGGGTGAGCGTCATCACCAGTGCAACGAGCACTCGCAAAACGGGGGGGCGAAGAGACATGTCTCCTCCTCTTGCTTCTTACGAACGGCGACATCGACCTCGCGCGACAAATGTCAGCCAATTACCGTAAATCGCTGGCGGATTATAGAGCAGCAGTAAGCGTAGGGGATTCTCCGGAGTGACTCGGCGGTCGAGTTGGTTCAAGCTGTGTGCGCGACGCGGAGGAAGCGATGCGATCGAACAAATCTACGGTCGTCGGTAGTTCTACCGGGGTCTCGCCAACTGTGTCGGCAAAGGACCACATCGAGCTCGAACCCACTCACGGACGTGGTGTGGCTCTTCCGTCACTCTCGGCAGGCGAGGTGATCACGGTCAACACGAGGAACTCGTGTTACCGGATGCAGGTACTCGATGGGGCGGCACGGCGAGTACTGATCACCGGGGGAATACTGTTTCCCGACGTCACCGAAGTAGAAGTGATCGGTGCATCCGATGACGCCGGTGTGCGCGATGGATTGGTGGTCGAGGGATTGCAGCTCGAGCTGTCGACGCCGCGCGGCCCCATTCTGACGTCGACGGTCTTATCACTGTCCGTGGACTCGGCCACAGCTTCGCTCGAGCTCGCTTGATCGTTAGCGCAGTAACGCGATTGCCAGGGCGACGAGCGCCAGCACGAGCGCGAGACCGCTCGTCGTCGCGATCAGTGCCAGTGCCCGGGCCGTGGTCCGGCCCGGCGCGCCCGCTGTTTCAACCCGCTGCAGTTCTTCGTCGAACCGTGTCATCAACGGCGTCGTGTCGAGCAGCGATTGGTGCATGACCTTCTTGCCGGCAAGCACCTCGCGCATGCCCTCTTCGAGGTGGCGGTGGTGAATCGCCTTGAAGGCGTCGCTGCCGGGCTCGGCCGCGGCGGCCTGGGCGGCCTTGAGCACTGCATTCCTGATGTCGCCGCCGCTTGCTTCGAATTGCCGCGCGAGGCGGCGAAAATCGACATCGTCAGCGAGCGGCGTCCGGGGGTGCATCTGGACGCGCCAAATCTGCTCACGCTCGTCGGCGCCCGGCATCTCGAACAGGACGTGCGTGCGTATCCGCCGTTCGAAGGCGGGGTCGAAGTTCGCCGCCAGGTTGGTGGCGAAGATGACCACGCCGGTAAAGCGTTCGAGCTCCTGCAACAGCACGCTGATGACCGTGTTTGTTTCGCGAACGAAGGCATGGTCGAGCGACGCCGATCGCCGTGACGCGATCGCGTCCGCTTCGTCGAACAGCAGCACGGCATTTTCCTTCCGGGCAAAACGGAAGGCGGCCACGATGTTCTTCGGCGTCTCGCCCATCCACATCGACTCCACTTCGGCGTAGCGGACGATGAGAAGACGGCGGCCGAGGGCATGAGCGATCGCCTCGGCACAAATCGTTTTGCCCGTGCCTGGTGCTCCGGCGAAGTTGAAGGCGAGGGCGAGGCTGGTCGGGTGCCGCTCGCCAAGTCCCCAGCGGTTGAAGATCAAGTCGTGACGGGTCACATGCGTGAGCGCCTGCTCGAGCGATCGCCGGGTCGCTGGCGGGAGAATCACGTCATCAAAACTGCGCCTGGGAACGACGGTCTCGACGATTCGACGGGCGTCGGCGACGCCGGCGAGCACCCGAAGCAGTGGGTTCGACATCGCGCCAGCGTATCGCAGACGCTACGGCTCAGCGTCGATCGACGCTCGGGCGCGCCGGAAGCTCAACGTCAGTAATCACGCGCGGCCCGGAGGCCCGCGCTCTACGTCACGCTAGGTTCAGGCGGGCACGTGCACGCGATCGCGCAGCCGCCTGGCATCGTGCGGCGCGTGCCCGCCCGAGTCGTTGTTGAAATACGCAAAGACATCCAGCCCTTCCGATGCACGCTCGAGGAGCCAGTCGGCCCACCTGTCGAGGAAGCCATCGTCGTAGCTCCCTGCATATTTCGTGGTTCCATGAAACCGCACGTAAACAAAAGGACCGATAGCGATTCGAGGTGAAGCGGAGCCGTGCATGTCATGCAGGCAGAGGGCGACACGATGACGCTCCAGGAGCGAGTAGACACGTTCGTCATACCAGCTCGGTTCGCGAAACTCCACCGCGTGTCGGAGCCGACCCTTGAAGCCAGCCTCGCGGAGGGCGTGCGTCTGCTGTTGGACGGCGGCGAGGAATCGCTCGAATCGGTCGAGGTTGAGCGGCCATCGCGGCGGGAGTTGATACAAGACGGGGCCTGATCGACGGCCGAGCTCGCGCGCGTTCGTGAAGAATCGATCGAGCGGAGCCTCCGGGTCCTTGAGCTTCTTCATGTGCGTCAGGAATCGGCTGGCTTTGACCGCGTACAAAAATTGACGCGGTGCCTGTTCGCGCCATCGCGCGAACGTCGCCGCGTCGGGCAGGCGATAGAAGCTGTTGTTGATCTCGACGGTATCGAACCTGCTCGCGTAGAAATCGAACCACCGCGCCTGAGGCAGTTCGGTGGGATAGAAGACGCCCTTCCAATGCTTGTAAAGCCAACCTGAGCAACCAATTCTCATCTCGTGCATGAGGGCACATCGCCTCCGAGCGTCCTCGCCTATTTACGCTGCGCGGGCCGTCCGATAAGATCGGAAAACGCGTCCGCGGGTGATCGACTGGCGGTCACCCCAACGCGCCTCCTCCTCAACAATCGAGCCAGCAGACGGGCTACAGCTGTGTCTGGAAGGGCTTTTTCGAAGGGTCAGGGAATTACCGTGTCCGGACGCAAGCTCCCACGCAATCGGTTGATCTGGATCGTTGCCGGTGTGCTCATGTTCATCGCCGGTGCAGCCACCGCGTTGCGGTTCGGAGCAACCGCAGACCGGACATCAGTTCCATTCTCCGACTTCCTGCGAGACGTCCAGGCCAATCAGGTGAAGGCCGTCGTCTCAGAAGGCGATGCCGTCGAATTCGAGCGCCACGACGGCGCACGCTTTCAGACCGTCGCTCCTCGAGGCTACATTGCGTTGAACCCGACGTTCGTCGCCAGCTTGATCGAACGCGGCGTTCGCTTCGACGTGAAAGGTGGCGACCAGTCTCGTTCCGGCAACTACACCGTTCTCATACTCGGCGTGCTCCTGTCCTGCGCTGTTGGTCTGACCATGTACCGCCTTTTGACGGGCCGTGTACCAAGCCTCGAGAAAGCGCGCACGATCGATCCGCAGGACGTGACTGTGACATTCAACGATGTCGCCGGCGTGGACGAGGCCAAGGACGAAGTGCGCGAGATCGTCGAGTTTCTCAGAGAACCGGCGCGTTTCGCGGCGATTGGTGGACGGATCCCGCGCGGCATCCTGCTCGTTGGTCCTCCGGGAACGGGTAAGACGCTGCTGGCGCGATCGATGGCGGGGGAGGCCGGCGTCCCCTTCATCTCGGCCAGCGGGTCGGAGTTCGTCGAGATGTATGCCGGCGTCGGCGCCGCCCGCATCCGCAAGCTGTTCCGCGAAGCTCGCCGTCACAAGTCGTGCATTGTGTTTATCGACGAACTCGACGCGGTGGGCCGCAATCGCGGCGGCAACTCGCTCAGTCACGAAGAGCGGGAACAGACGCTCAACCAACTGCTCGTTGAGATGGACGGCTTCGCGCGATCCGACAGCATCGTGGTCGTGGCGGCCACCAACCGCGCCGACATCCTGGACGCGGCGCTGCTACGGCCTGGTCGATTCGATCGGCAGGTCACCGTCGGCCATCCCGATCTGAAGGGACGCGAACAGATCCTTCGCGTGCATACGCGCGCGATTGCGATGGAGCCGGATATCGATCTGCGATCGATCGCTCGTGGCACACCCGGCTTCTCGGGCGCGGACCTTGCGAACCTGGTGAACGAGGCGGCGCTGAGCGCGGCGCGCGCCGGCCGTTCAACAATCTGCAACGCCGATCTCGATGGCGCACGCGACAAGGTCCTGATGGGGGTGGAACGCAAATCGGTCGTGATGAGCGAGCACGAGCGTGTCACCTGCGCCTACCATGAGGCCGGTCACGCTGTTGTCGCGGCGCTGCTGCCCGATGCGGATCCGCTGCACAAGGTCACGATCATTCCTCGCGGTCGCGCCTTGGGCGTGACGATGCAGTTACCCGAAGCCGATCGCCATACCCACTCCAAGGCCTTCATCGAAGCGCAGATTGCCATTCTCATGGGTGGACGCGTAGCCGAGGAACTGTGCCTGCGCCAGATGACGAGCGGCGCGTCCAACGATATCGAACGCGCCACCGATCTCGCCCGCAAGATGGTGTGCGAGTTGGGCATGTCATCGCTCGGCCCGGTCCATTTCCGGCGGCCGTCGAGCGCGTGGGAAACCGACAACCGCGCGGCCGGATTCAGCGAGGAGGCTGCCCGGCGCGTGGACACCGAGATCAGCGCACTCGTAATGCGAGGCTACGAGACCGCTCGCCAGATCGTCGAGCGGCAACGAGGCGCCGTTCGCGCGCTTGCGCTGGAGTTGCTGGACGTCGAGTCCGTCGATGCCGACCGTGTGAAGCAGATCCTCGCCCAGCATCTCGTTCAGCCCAGGCCGCTCGCATCTGAAGCGCCAGACGCTGGCGACGCGCGCTCTCGAACTGAGAGTTGATTGTCTTTCCGGTTTCGCCATAGTCAGCTCAGGAGGCCGAACGCAAGCGGGTCGCCAACGAACTCCACGACGATATCGTCCAGAAGCTGGCGCTCGTCGGTCTCGAACTGAGCGAGAACGGGGACTCGCCCTGGTCAGTATTCGGGAACGCCACGCGCGGTGTTCGCGTCAGCGGATCAGATCCGGAATGGCGTGCCACCTTCAGAGGTGTGAGCGATGGCGTAATGCTCGGCGCACAGGTTGGGAAGCATATCTGTGCGCGCGTCCTCCGAGATCCGATTCAGTGGATAGCAGCACACGGTCAGGAACGGAAGCGCGTGAGTCAGCTCGTTCCACAGATGTTCGATATCCAAAGCGGCGCCCTCGTTGCCGCCGACGAGCATCTGGGTGGAAATATCTCCGATCAGCGTCAAGCGCGACGTCGGTCCTGCTGCGGCTACACGCCAACGCTCGAGACTGGCCACATAGTTCTCGATGTAATCGGGGACAACGTGTTCGTTCCGCATGATGGCGGATGCGGCAAGCGCCGAATCGTTCGCGCGATACCGTCCGTGTTCCCCTGACTCACCGGCGTTCCACCCGTACCCCTGTAGTCGTTGAGCGAGGCCGGTCCGGACTGATTCCGTGCTGACGACGGAAACCGCATCACCGCGCCGGAGCGCCCCATGGAGAAAGGCGCCGACCTCGTCCACCAATCCGCGGTCGTCTTCATAAAACTGCGCGACGTGCCCCGTCGGGCTCTCGTCGATGGCAAAGAGCGAGCGCAGGGAGGGCAGGAACAACTGCCCTGCAAAGACACGCTTCAACGCGCTCACAAGGTCGATGTGAAGTCGCGTCTTCAGAACATATCCGCTTCCGCCCGACCGGAAGGCTTCCGCCACGAACTCCTCGGAATCGTGCATCGTCAGGAACACGATGCGAGCCCGACACGCGCGTTGCCGGAGATCCCGGGCGGTCTGAAAACCATCCCGCCCAGGCATCGTGATGTCGAGCAAGACGATGTCCGGATCGCATGCCTCACAGACATCGATGGCCTGGTAACCGTCGGTCGCGGAGCCGACGACGTTGAAGTCGAACGACAGCATTCTCGATAACGATTTGAGGACGTCGGGATGATCGTCGACCAGAACGAGCTTCGGTTGGCCGGGGTTCTGCCTTGGGGAGGGGGACCGTCGCGACGTCACAGCGGATGAAGCATACGACGGTGCGTTTAGAAATTGTTAACAAATTTCAGGATGGCGAAGGCATCGGAGCCCCCGCGATAGTCCCCGAATTGTCTTCCCTTCGTCAGATGACGACGATCACATTCGAACCGAGCTGCATAAACGGGATGCCGGTTCAGGCGCCCGTTCGTCTCCGCATCGTCTTTCCCTCGTCGCCAAGTGGTCTTGTAGTAGCGGCCTCGTCTGCCTTGGGTGAATTCGCGGGAACGATCGTTGGTCGTCTGAAACTCCCCATACCGATTCCAACAAGCGCAGCGCCTGCGGCGATCGACACTCCGGCGAGGATAGGCACCACCAACGATGAGGCCTGATCCCGAGCGGGTTCATTCTGGTCGCCGACGACCGCTGATGCGTCCCGCGCTTGACGAAGCCGAGTGGCGCCAGCCGCGGTGAGTACTGCGAGGGTGAAACCAACAACGATCAGGACGATACCGAGGAGTAGTTTCCCTTTCATGGACGGTCTCCCACGGCAGGTCTGTGCAAGTCATATTCCTCTGAGCCGGCACGCCGCGCACGGGAAGGTCAGGCGTTCATTGCATGGAGAGTTTTGCGATTTCTCTGCAATCCGTTCAAACAGATGAGGTCGAAAGAGCGAATCGGCGCATGATTTCCGATCAAATGTCGTGCTTGAGCTATGGCAGGCCGGTTGCACTACAAGTCGAGGACTGACCAGTAGAGGAACGACGATGGCTCAACCTGACATCCGCTCGATTCACGACATGGAACTCCCAGCCCTTACGCCGAGCCTCACGGACGTCGAGACTGATCCAGCGCGGTTCCGATGTGTTGCGCTCCCGTTGTTGCTACCCGGCACCCTGATCACGCTCAACACGAGGAATACCTGCTACCGCTTAATGGTCGTGAACGGCTCGGACCGGCGCGTCACCATATCCGGTGGCAAGCTGTTTCAGGAGAGCACCGAGGCCGAACTGATCGGCGCGGTCGACGACGAAAGCGTGAAGGTCGGATGGATCATCGAGGGTTTCCAGCTCGAACTGCTTACCAGCAGGGGCCCCGTCCTGACATCGACTGTTGAATCGGTCGACGTCGACTAGCACGACACTCACGAAGAGTACAAAGACCACGAAGGACCACCGTCTTCGTGTGCTTCGTGTGTACATCTCCTGGTTGCCTTCGTGTCCTCGTGCCAACTAACCAAGGGCGCTGCCCTTGATATCCCTGTGAAACGCGCGAGGCCACTGAAAGGCAGCGCCCTTGGTTAGTTGACGCTGTCTGCTTTGCCGCGCTTCGCGCGGCGGACCGTTGTCCGGCTCCGTGATCGCACGCGGGAAGAGCCGGTGTACTGCCCGTTGCCCGTAGCGGCGTTCATGGGTTTATCCTGCCGGGTTGCTAAGGCCTGGAGGAGCCCATGAACACCTTCTACGAGCATCATCACGATAGCATCCGGTTCGCGTACCGGTGCTTCGATCGCATTCTGCTGAACGGGCTCATTCCACCCTTTCAGCGGCCCGAACGCGTCGTCGGGTTCTTCAACACATACCGCCAGGTGTACCCCGTCAGCAAAGGCGTCCTTCGTGACATCGCGACCCAGTACCAGCATTGGGTCACCGCACAGGCGGCGAAATGGCGGGTGCCCATCTTGGAGGCCCCCGCGGACGAGCGGCGCGACACGTTCGTCGACCCTTACTTCCGTGGGGCCGACCCAGATCATGTCGTCGTCATCCTGAAGGCGCGCGAACCCGCCCGGTATCTGGTGGCGATCGGCAAGGACGACCGCTGGCATCTGGAGTACAAATGGCGGTGGCCCATTCAGTACAACTTCTATCTGGTCGACCGGGAGTGGGGCCGCCTGTTCGTCCGCGTCTGTCCCTACTTCCCCTTCTCCGCCCGGGTGTGTCTCAATCAGCATCACTGGCTCGCCACTCGCCTGCGGGCTGAGGGCATGACCTTTCGGCAGTGCCGCAATGCCTTCCTCGCGTGCAGTGCCCCGACGCGCTTACAAACGTTGGCCGATTCCCTCACCTCGCGTGACCTCGAGCGTTGCGCGCAGAAGTGGCTTCGCGCCTTCACGCCGTTCTTCACGCCCACCGAACGCACACACGCGGCGTGTCAGCATCGGCTGTTTCTGTCCCAAGTCGAGTACTGCGACAACTTGATCTTCCGTCGTCGGGCCGCGTTGGACGCGCTCGGCGAGCGGCTCTTCGACGCGAACCGCACCATCGGCCAACCCACCAAGCTCGCCGTCATCTTTGGACGGAAGGTCACCACACGCCATCGCGGCAAGCTCGAAACCGTCATTGCCGATCTTGACTTGCCGAATCCCGTCATTCGCAGTTACTACCGTGAGGGCTCGATCAAGCAGTACGTGCGCGATCATCTCCTGCTCCGCACCGAACCGTCGACCAATAACGTCCGCGACTACGGCCTCCCGAAGGCCATCGAACATCTGCCCGCACTCCGGGAGAAACTGGGCGCGATCGCCGACCGCTATCTCACCGTCCAACAGGACATCCTCGAGACGTTCGTCGATCGCGGGCAACTCCGGCAGCTCGCCGAACCGACCCGCCTCCCGAACGGCAAACGCATCCCAGGTCTGAAACTCGATCACCCGCGGCAGCTCGCGCTGATGCACGCGCTCGTACGCTTTGCCCACATCGCCGCCGGCGATACCTTCACCACCCATGACCTGCACGAACCGACGGCCGTGGCGCTCGAGACGACCACCGATCACTATCGTTTGGCGTCGCTGCGATACGACCTCTCCAAGCTCCGCGCCAAAGGTTTGGTCGAACGCGTCCCGCATTCACGGCGCTATCGACTGCTGCCACACGGCTATGCGATCTGTCTCCTGTTTCTGAAACTCTTCGAGCGCATCTACGCGCCCCTCACGGCTGGTCTCCTGCAGCCGGTGACCGCTGACGCGCGCCTCGCCGAGGAGAAGCGCCATCGGCTCGATCGTCTCTATCAGCGCATCGCGACAGACCTCGATGCCCTGCTCAAGGCTGTCGGCCTGAGGATCGCCGCATGACGCCCGCGCGCAACGAGTACATAATTCGCGCAAGGAGCCGGACAACGGTCTAGAACGCCTGCCCGATACTGAAATAGAACCGCCCGCGTGGTTCACCCGGCCGTGGATCGAGCACGATGCCGTAGTCTCCCCGCAGCAGGACCCACGGCGTGCGAACGCGCAGTCCGATACCAGTCGAATAACGCAGGTCTGTCACCGAGAAGTCACGCATCGTCGTGAAGACGTTGCCGATGTCGACGAACGTCACGCCGTCCAGGATCCACATGAGTGGAAATCGAATCTCGTTGTTGAGCACGAGCATGGCCTCACCGCCGATAGGGATGCGGTTGGGGCCGATCGGCCCGACGGTGTTCTGTCCGAATCCGCGCAACGTTGCGCTACCACCGGCATAGAACCGCTCACTTCTTGGCACCGCACCGCCGAAGCCCTGCGACAGCCCGAGGCGTACACCGGTCGCATAGACCAGACGTGGCCTGATCATTTCGTTCGTGAATGGCTTACGTGTCGGCGCCCGAAGCGGGAAGTAGTGGAAATACTGTCCGAGATACTTAATGAACGGCTGATCCGCCCCGAGCCAGCCGGGCGAGTACTGGAAGGCCTGGGCGAGGAACGCGCCGCGAGTGGCATCAAGCACTTCGTCACGCGTTTCACGCGTGAGTGTCGTCATGAGCGGCGAGACGGTGAGCGCTTCCTCGATGGTGGTGCCGTCTCCCACAGGCATGAGCGTGTGCACGCGTTCGAGTTTGTATCCGTACGACAGCACGTACTGGTCGCGCAGCTTCTTCTCCTGCTGGATCGATGCCCCCTTGCGGCTGATATCGAACGGATCTGTCAGCTCGGTCTCCGGGTTCAATTCCTCGCGGAAGTAGAGGGCGCCCGTGGTCTTCGGGAAATACGTGAGATTCGGCTGGTTGATGTAGAGGCGCCCTTCATGCACCTGCCGGTCATAGCGCGACCGCAGGCCGACCTCCCGCGCTTTGCCGAGCGAGTTGTGATTTGAGATGTCGAAAATGCCACCGACGCCGCGCTCGGTATCGTAGGACGCGCCGTAACGGATCTGGATAGGCTGCACCTCGCGGACGGCGACGTTGATCTCGACCGGCTTCTGTTCGTTTGCCTGCGCGCCATTCGTGCTCGACTCACTTGCCGCGGCTTCGGGCGCTGGCGGGTTGGCCTGCGCATCACCCCCGGCCTCTTTTCGCGTGATGTCCACTACCGAGAAAGCGCCTGTGTCGTACAGGTTCCGGCGTGACCGCGCCAGTGCGCTCAGGTCCAGTGGCTGCGCATCTATCAGCTGAATTTGCCTACGCACCAGCTGTTCGCTGACCTTCTTGTTGCCTTGAATTGTGATCCCCGCAATCACACTCTGGCGTCCCTCGCTGATCGAGAACGCCACATCCACATTACCGGTGCCCCTGTCGACCACGAGGTCGTAATCAGATCGGATGTCGTTGTAGCCCTTGCTCCAATACAAGTCGCGGATCTTCTCCAGCGCATTCTCCGCGGCGGCGGGCACGAACGGCTGACCGGCAATCACGGGGAGCTGCGACACGAGGACGTCGGTCGCATAGATACTGTTGCCAGACACTGTCACGTTCCTCGCGTTGAACCTGGGACCTTCCCGCACCGGGAGCACCACGCGCGCCAGCGGTCCCTGGTATTCGTAGCGCGGTTCGTCGATCTCGGCGGCCATATAACCCTGCTCGCGGTAGTAGCGCTGGAGCAGCTCGGTGACGACGAGTGGATCGGTGAACAGCTTACGCTCCAGTTTCTGCTGCTCGACGATCTTGTCGAGCTCGTCGGGATCGATTCCCGATGCACCTTCGAAGGCGAGTACCACCTTGTCCGAGCGAGTGCCAGGCTGAATCCGGAACGTGATGCGACGCTCCTGGTCGCTGACGGTCTGGATCTCGTATTCGACCTTCGCCTGCAGGTAGTTGTCGTCCATCAACCACTCGCGCAAGCGATCCGTTCCGGCGTCCGCACGCTGTTTGTCGAACACGCCGCGATGCCACTGGGTCTTGACTTCTTCGACGACCTTCCCCGGAGGCGTGACGCCCATGAACTGCAAATCCACTTTCGGTCCGGTCGTCACGGTCAACGTCATCCGCGCCTGGTCCGCCTCTGCGCCTCGCTCGAGGCGAACGCGCGACTGCAGGTAGCCTTGATCCACGAAGGACTTCTCGACTCGCTGAGTGCCGTTACGAATTTCAAAGAAGTCGTAGCGGTCGCCCGCTTTGATGCCGAACTCTTTACGGACCAGGGCCTCATCTATGCCGGCCGGGACATTGACCGTGACTTCTGCGACGTCGGGTTGGGGGCGTGCAGAGCGTCGCGGCTCCGGTTGGCCACCGAAACGGATATCGTGGCGGAAGTCCATCCGGTAGCTGCTGTCTTCCTGACGGACTGCGCGTGTCTGGAATCGACGCGTGACGTCGTACTCGGCAACCCAGATCTGATCGTTGCTGTCCGTCAGATTCGTCGAGTAGACCAGCTTCAGCTCGTCGGTGAGTTCCTGCCCGACAGTGAGTCGCGCGCTTGGGTCCGCTTCGTCGGCGATGAGCGTCGGCTCCAGCCTGACTTCGCTGAGCCCGGTTGCCTGCTGCAGCCCGCGACCGAGTGAGGACCCGACCCGGCCCGCAAGGTAGGAGAGCACCTGGGCGCGGGCAACCTCGTACTCTTCGCCCCGCATCTGGTCGAGCGTCCGCCCGGTGACGAGCAGGGCCATGATGTCGGGCTCCGGCAGCGAGGGGCTGGAAGTGAGCGTCGTTTCCGTGTCGCCAGGCGTGCCCGTGACCGCGATGGTGACGTCGTACGAACCCGCAGTCGTATTGAGCAAAAGATCGAACGCGGGGAAGATTCGCCGTTCATCCGCGAACGTCAGGACGCCGCGCTCCGTCTCGTACCGCCGTTCGTTCAGTCGGATCTCAGATCCTTCGACCAGCGTCAGCTCTCCCAGAAGACCGGTTTCGTACGGGGTGCCGACGACAGTGAGGTCGGCCTCGACCTCGGCCTTGGCGAGGTTGTTGTCGACCAGGATCGGCGTCGCGGTGTTGACGTCGATATTGAATCGAATGCGTTCGAGGAGTGGATTCCGTTCTTCCGTCAGATCGAGCTTGCGCCGGGCCGTCATCGCTGCCAGCAACCCGGTATCGAAATTGATGTCGCCCGTGAGCCCGGCCTCG
>Ga0075428_100002940_pt1 | contig 18576 bp, 17 predicted proteins | sample RhiMetdeltSRZDD2_FD_75291 | JGI IMG/M metagenome (GOLD analysis project Ga0075428, IMG submission 75291) | Populus rhizosphere microbial communities from Tennessee, USA - Rhizosphere MetaG P. deltoides SRZDD2 | ecosystem: Host-associated > Plants > Roots > Rhizosphere > Soil | place: USA... | reverse complement strand
ACTCATAGATGGTTCCTCCTTACGCCATACTCATAACCTTGCGTCACTATCCTCGTTTCCTGTAGGTATGCGGGCGTCCGTGCTTACTCAGCACACAGGAAAGGCCTAATGCAACCACTCAAGTGTGCCGGTTTACTTCTCTTTCCTGCAACAACAATCACGTATCAAAACCGGCAAAGTGTTACCAGTCTTGACACTTTCGTTGTTTTGTCGGCGGCATTCCGGTGACTCTCTTCACAAAACTCGAACAGTGTGAAGGCTGCTTGAAGTGACTCAGTGCCGATGCGGTTTTCAACGACACCCCGTTTCGAAGAGACTCTAACACTTTGCGTACGCGCAACACATCGAGCCAATGTTTCGGGGAAGTTCCCAGCTTACGCTGAAAGTACCATCGTAATTCACGTTCAGATACTCCCAAATCTTCCGCGAGCTTTTGGACAGAGTATCCACTTCGCGCGCCCCGCTGTTCTAAATCCGTGACGCGATCAAGCCGACTACTCATGTGCTCCGATTCCTTTCGGTATATCTGGCGAGACTACCTGGCGCATCGTATGCCGCAGCCGTCCTTTATCAAGCCGCGATCGTCTAAATGCCATACATACCAGCGCTTCGTCCACCGCACTCCATGGAATGGCCAATTCTTGAGCAGTTGCCGTGCCGCTGCCGAATAGCCTCTTCTTAGACAACGAAAGCAACCTCGGCGTCGGGCGCACTATAGAAGTCTTGTCTTCGCTATTCGTCACTGCAACGGATCATATCCTACCTCTCAAGGGCTTCTTGTCATAGGTTGCGTTGCGCTTTGTCTCGGCCTCCTTCTTGAGCAGCGCTCCTCGCGCGGCGATGTTCATCACTTTTGACCGCAAATGTCGCGCTTAGGTAACGAATGTCGCGCTGGGGTCAGTGAGTTCTGTGGACTCACCGTTACTTACGCCGTAAAAGATACATTGTTCACGGACAGCTGGAGGACAGTTGCCCATTAAAGGTAAACAACAAACAAAGGTACATCTATGTTAAAATCCATCAAACGTCTGGTTGCCGTAGTGACCATGACCTCCGTCTTCTCATTCGGGGGGATCATGATCATGAACGCGACAACCGCTCAGGCGGCGGCCGCTGCGGTTCACCATCACTTCTATCATAATCAGAGTGGGCATGAATACCGAGGTAGTGGCACCACTCACACGTACCACGAGTTCAATCACGTTGATGTTTACGTTACCATTGGGTGAGATGTGATGAGCGTGAAGTAACGCAACCGGTAGCCTGGTGCAGAAGGAACATGGTTTCTGCGCCAGGCGTTCCGTCTTCGGCAGGCTTGCTTATGCTTGGACCAATGCGCCAAATCGTCATCGCGGCTCTGTGGCTTCTGACGCATCTATCAACTTCAGCGTCAATGCTGAACGAGATCGCGACCGGTCCATGGCCGCTCGGGTTGGAGCGCGCCATTCGCATACCTGAGGTTAATACTCTGACGGAAGCGAAAGTCACCCTCGGCCGGCGTTTGTTCTTCGATAAGACGTTGTCCCGAAACGGAGAACTCAGCTGTGCGACGTGCCACGACCCGGCGCGTGGGTTTTCCAATGGCCTCCCGCTAGCCAAGGGGGTTTCCAATGAGGATGGGGACAGGAATGTTCCGCCGGTCTTTAACCGAGTGCTTGGGACCGCACAATTCTGGGATGGGAGAGCGCCTGACCTCGAAACCCAGGCTCTGGGTCCGCTTTTCAGCGCCAAAGAAATGGGGATGGACGAGGCGCTGGTTATCAAACGCATCTCGGGCGATTCCCATTACCGCGATCTTTTTCAGCGAGCATTCAATGCGCCTCCCAGCCTAACGAATCTCGCCAAAGCTCTCGCGTGCTTTCAGCGCACGTTGGTTTCAGGTTCAACTCCATTTGACCAGTATGAATGGGGTGGCCTGAGTGATGCCCTGAGCGTTGAAGCCAAGCGCGGCCTGCAACACTTTCGGGGCAAGGCGCGCTGCTCAACGTGCCACATAGGAACCAATTTCACCGATGAGAAGTTTCACAATTTGGGCGCCGGCGGCGCCGACGGGATGAAGGACCCCGGCCTGATGCGCGTGACAGGGGATCTTCGCGATTTCGGAAGGTTCCGAACACCAACGCTGCGTAATGTCTCTCTCACTGGCCCATATATGCACGACGGCAGTATCCCCTCGTTGAAGGAAATCGTGCTGTTCTACAATAAAGGCGGGCGAAACAACTCTAACCTCGACAAAGAGATTAAGCCCCTCGGCCTTACCGAGCAGGAAGTAGAGGATCTGGTGAGCTTCCTGAATAGCTTAACTGGCCCGATCATTTCGGTTCCTGTTTCTGATTTAGCGGATGATTCGCCATGAGACTGTTTCAACTCTATTGTGCCACCTGGCTAACGCTTGCCTGTGTTAGGCAGTCACAGGCCGAACCGAACACTTGCACGATCCAATGCCAGGTTCTTCTAGACCGCGAAATTCCAGGATCCCCAACAGTTGTTGTCGATAAAACGCCTGAAGTCTGCGGTACCAACGTCACCGATGCTCTTCTCACGGGGAATGGACGCGCTGTTAAAGACGCGGTCATTTTTTTGGAATTCAAGGATATGCCTGCTTCGTCTCGTCCGCCAAAAACAACGAACGAGTCGGTGTTCGTCCGAACCGAGGGCTGCTTGTTTTGGCCGCGTATTCAGGCTGCGCGCGCGGGCGCCACGCTTCTTCTGAACAGCAAGGATCCAACACCGCACAATCCGCATGGTTGGCATCGCAACATTACCGCATTCAACTTAACACTTCTGGATCCAACCATGAGCTTCCATCGAAAGTTGAAGATGCCCGGCATGTATCGCATTGATTGCGACACTCACAAATGGATGAAAGCTTACGTGTTTGCTTTTGACCATCCTTATTTTGCCCTGACGGATGAGAACGGCAGGGCTTCTATTACAAACGTTTCCAATCAGAGATTCACTGTCAACGTTTGGCATGAAGTACTCGGAGAAAAGCGCGTCGAGCTTGGGCCGATGCAAACTGCAGTCACGAATGTTGTCTTCGTTTTTCCACTCGAGGACAAAAGGAAAGCGGACTTGAAGCCAGTGTATTCCAGGGAGTGGCCGCCGCGATGAATGCAGCCAAATCATGGGAGAGGATTACCCGCCTGTTTAGTGGGTGGACAGGCATGATCGCGATCTCGGCGGTCATGGCTACCGGTATCGTAGCACTCCTTGCTCCGCGGGACCAGCCGCCGGATAGCCCGTGGCGAGAATCCTTTACTGTCAACAGAGGGTTTCCACGAGACCTGGATCTGCTTTGCCCGGCGAAGCTTGGCCTGTCCTGGGCTGTAGGCGACTTCGCTGCATATCGCCATGTGCGGCGGGATTCCACCTCCCAAGGTAAGGGCTCAGTGACGAACGACGTTCGTCTTCATCTCATAGGCACTCTGACCGAACGTGGGGGCGACCGGTTTTGGTTGAAGGAGACCGGATTCGAAGAGGATAGGTTGATTCCAAAGGATATCTTCCGGCTCGTCACCCTGACAAACATCCAGATCAGTTCCGAGAATCGGTACTACTCTCAAGTCCACAACTACATTCCGGTAAATGATACTGCTTACAGAACTGCCCCCCTACGACAAGTTGCTCTAAAGACGATAGGAAACGAGATGATCACCACTGAAGCCGGCCGTTTTGACTGTGTGCATTACAGAGTCGAGGGTAAAGGTTCGTTCCAGTTGGACGTTTGGATGAACCCAACGATTAAGCCGCTTGGTGTAGCTCGAGCTCGATCGCGGGAAGAATCGTTGGAGCTTCTTTCGTTTGGCAACGACCGCTCGATCGAGAATCCGAAGCTGCTTATCCCGATCCTCGATGGGAGATCACGTCTTGAATCAGGGTGCACCTCATGCCATGGATACAAAGACTGTCATGAAGCCATTTTTCCACCAAAATAACCGGTCGACGGTAGCCTTGCTTTGCCTCCTGGCAGCTTTGACCAGCAGTTGTCACCGTGAGATCGTTTTCGGAAAAGAGAAAGACCTCACTGAAGATCTCCATCATCGACTCATTGCACGCCTATGGCGACCTAATGAAGATCCTATGATTCTTGTGGCTTATCGCGCCGAAGAACCCATGCGGGACATTCCGATTCGACTAACCTGGGAACAAGGTAGATTCTCCGTGTGGCCGGGTGATAATGGTCTGGTTGTCTTCTACATGGACGACGAAGCGTCCTATGGTCACCTTATCGCTCAATGTGAAGAGCCCTATTCCATAGCCGTGCAGTTTCGCTCGGTTTATGGACATCCTATCCGCTAACGAACGAATCTCCAAAGGAACACAAAGATATGCGACTCGCCATTGAAAAGATCTTTTTGCTCGGTTTTGCAGCTGCTATCTTTTTGGGATGCAGCGGGTGCGATTCCTCCCGCAGCTTCCAGGGCCCATTCCAGTTGCGTTCCTTACTTATGTCGAACGAAGGGGATCTCACTGGAAGGAAGCTCGAGTTTCAGGTTCGCACAACGCTCGGAGATCCAGTTCCGTGGGCTTTACTCTCCCTGAATTGGGAAGATGGAGGACGGATCACGTTTCAAACCAATCAGGATGGCGCCCTCAGCCTCAGCTTTGAGAAGGACATCCTCGAGCACTCGGTCACCGTTGAGGTGGAGAAGCGCACCAATGTTGTCGTAAATGTCATTTGGTAGTTCGATGGCACTCATGCTCATACGCAGCTTTCATCGCAGCGGCATGCTGACGCACGCACTTACCGCAGTGCTGCTCCTCTTCCTGGTCATCGGAATGACCTGGCCCCTGGCAAGCAAATTCACAACGCATGTTGCTCCCGGAGAAATATCAATTCGGATGGTTTCGAACCTGAATCTTTGGACTCTCGCCTGGAACTATCAGTGGATCGAAGGGCGGGTCCCTGATTACTGGGATGCCAACGTATTCTATCCTCATCGCGGAACGCTGGCTTATTCTGAACCGCAGTTCGGGACCGCTTTGTTGACCTTCCCTATATTCCTTCTGACGCGAAATGAGGTGACTGCGTATAACGTCGCACTGCTGGGCTTTTTATGGGGGGCCGGAATGGCCGTGTATGCAACTCTATCATGCCTTCTGCCTTCCTGTGGAACACTTGGTCGTCGTTGGCTGGCGGCCTTCGTCCCTGCAATTGCGTTCGCATTGAACCCATATGTATTTCGAGAGATAGGCGTCCTGCAGTTGCTGGCGATTCCCTTCATGCCTCTCGCGCTTCTCGGGCTTCATCGATTTACCCATCGTGGCGAATGGCGCGGCGGTGTTTTGGCAGCGTTTGGGTTTCTGACCACGTGGTATACCTGTGCTTACTACGGGCTCTTTCTGACCGTGTTCATCGTATTTTTCGTTTGCCTTTCCTTCCGAAGACGTCTTTTGACGAGGGATTTCACCTTAAAAGCTCTTGTGCTATGCGCATTGGTCGCAGTCGCACTCATGCCGCTGTTTATTGGGATGAGTAATGCGAAGTCCGCCATGGAACTCACGCGGCCAAGAGGGCTGGTGCAGGCGCTCTCGGCGGAACTGAAGGCGTATGTCACGCCATCTGCCACGGCGTTCTGGGCTAATCTGTTCGGCCTCTCACGTGCTCCCGTAGGGCATAACATCGGGTATGTCTTGTATGCGCTGTCCGCGTTCAGCGCTGTTGTTGCATGGCGTACTGGCGCCCTAAGATTTAGCACGGATACCAGGCTCGGCGTGGGACACAGCGAAGACTTAACCCACCGCCCGCCAAACTCTGTACGCCTTTGGTTGGCGATGGCAGTTCTCTCGTTCCTGCTCTCGCTCGGCATGGCTCTGGCTCCGACGAGTCCCGAGGGATTAGGCCTTTTTCGTATTCTGTACTGGATCTCCCCGTACAACGTGTTATACGAATTCTTCCCTGGTTTTTCATCGATACGGTCTCCTTACCGCTTTTCCATTTTTCTCGCGCTTTTCTGTGCCCTGCTCGCCGGGTTCGGCGTCTGGTGGTTGGGTCAATTGCGAACCAGGGCACGACCTTTCATCCAGGGAGCCATCGTAATGCTCCTGCTCCTGGATATATGGCCTTTACCTGTTCGTCTGGCGCGCGTACCGCGAGGTGACGAGATCCCATCGATCTATACAGCGCTTGCCAACGGATCCACCAACACACCGCTTCTCGAGCTGCCTCTCGTCGGCCCACAACGTGGCAAGCTGGAAGATGACAGCACCTACATGCTTTACAGTACATCCCACTGGCAGCCATTGATCAACGGCTATTCGGGATTTGCTCCGGGCGCGTATGTCGATTTGATACGCCTCTTGAAAGATGGCTCGAGCGAGCGAATCGTTGCCGCTCTTTCCGCCATGGGGGTCAAACGTGTACTGGTCCACTGGGACAAGCTTTCCTCGAATGAACGCACCTGTATCAGTGCGCTCAAGGATAAAGTACTGCAACCGATTGCATGTAACGGCTCGGCTGAATTGTGTGCTTTCGTTGAGCCGAAAGGAACTGAAATGGGAGCGCCGGTGCCTGGCTCTCTCCGAATATACGAAGCAACGGACGCATTGAACAAGATCACAGTTGCTCTCCGCTACGAAGGACCATACTGCCTCGTCTCGACACCCTGGACTAATCAAATCCGGATGAAATTGAGCTGGTTTCGAACGCTCGAGGCTCTCCAGCGCGGAGCAGCAGCCAGTTTCGTGATGGAACATTACTGTGCTGGCAGCCGTCTTCTGCAAGCCGGAACTGTTGTCCAATTTGATCAGCCGGCCCTGCCGCCCGGCGATTACTGGGTGTTGGCAGAAGGCGGAACGCCAGGGCATATCAAACAATTCATACTCCGATGTTCCCTCACGGAGTCCGGTTTCGTTGATTCTGCCCCGGTGATGCTATGATTGCGCGTATCGTCTTAGTGCTCGCAGCCACCTTGAGCGTGCTTGGCTCGTGGTGGACCTACCAACAGTTTGATCTCCGTTGGAAAGCGACGAAGGAATTCAGGGGTTTCGTAAGTTCGGCCCCCATTGAAATAAGGCATCTGCTGATCGCACCACGGGACGTTCGGATATCAGCCTGGCAACACGGCGCTTTCGCGAAGTATCGCATTAAGGACAATCAGCGCGAGACAGAGATTACTTATGGCGTTGCGATGGATGCGCGCACCTCGCCAACTCGGAAGTGGCTTGTTACGTCGGGGGTGCTCTCGCTGTACGGTCTCGACAGCCCGGTCTATAGATCGGTCAGTGAAGAAAATGTCCGCCTGGATTCGGAGTCAACCGCCTATTACCTCGTTCGGCATTCGTTTCCCGTGCAGGCGCAGCGCCGCTTTCTGTCTCAATGGAACGTCGACATCGAATGGTTCAACGAGACGAATCTTGAACTGCTGGACTGCACGGTTCAGACCACACGCGCCCTTGCCTATCTAATCTCCCCTGATGGCAAGAAGCACCCTCTGCTCGAGTTTTGGGCCAACCCTTCGGTGCAACCGCTCGGCATAGTGCGCGCTCGGTGGCGTGATCAAATCATGGAATTAACGCAGTACGGCAGAAATGACACAAACACTGTCCCAAATGGGATTCTGGAATCCGAGGGCCATTCGCCCAGCCTCGCCAATGCGTGCAGTCGTTGCCACGCAAACTCGATGGGTGGTGCAGGAGTGGTTCTGGAGTCGCCGTACTTTCTGACCGGCGATCGGGTGCGACTAGGCGAAGCCAGCTATCACCTGCTGCCCCGGTCAGTCCATTCCAATGAGTTCAATATGGTGGTGTCGGCCCTCGGCGCTCCGGGGTACCACCGCATGAGCATTCAATCTTCCAGGGGATCAGTCACGGCGTATCTTCCTGGACGAGAAGGGTTGGCTATAAAGGTAAACCCTGTCTTAATTGCCCGCGGAGACCTTCAACTCGCTAGTGAGAATAAACGTGTAGGGATTTACTTTGGAGATGTTCGATGAATAGGACCACTGATCAGATTCAGCCAACGCGCCAGGTCACGCGGTGGCTTACGCCGTATTCCTGGGTATGATGCTCACCGTCGTCATTCCGGTATTCAACGAACGAAGGTTTGTTCGACAAGTGGTTGACGAAGTCTCGCGCCAGCGCATTGCCGGCATCGATCAGATGGAAATTGTCCTCGTAGACGATTGCTCGACCGATGGGACGACGCAGATTGTTCAAGCATTACAAAGGGAACACCCCGAAACGCTGCACTTGGTACTTCATAAGCGAAATTGCGGGAAGGGAGCAGCTCTGCGCAGCGGGTTCACTGAAGCCAAAGGGGATATCATTATTGTCCAGGACGCCGATCTGGAATATGAACCCAGCCAATACCCCGTGCTCCTCAGGCCGATTCTCGACGGTCGCGCCGACGTTGTCTTTGGCTCGCGGTTTATGGCATCGCAGGAAAAGCGCGTTTTGTACTTCTGGCATATGGTCGGCAATCGCTTTCTTACGCTGCTGTCAAACGTGTTGACCAACATAAACCTCACTGACATGGAAACTGGCTATAAGGCTTTCCGCAAAGATGTTCTTCAATCTGTCACCATCCGGGAGAATCGGTTTGGTTTCGAACCCGAGATCACCGCTAAAGTCGCAAAGCTGCGATGTCGAATCTACGAAGTAGGAATCGCGTACCACGGCCGAACCTATGCTGAGGGCAAGAAGATTAGTTGGCGTGACGGCCTTTGGGCACTCTGCTGCATCTTAAAATACAACGTACTCTCGGTCGGCCCGCCTGTCCGTTGGGCCCCCGCACCACAAGCTTCTACTACTCCGGAACCTACTGCTCCGGCATTTGCAGAGTTGGGTATGACTGACGGCGCCAATCAAAACCGGCGCCCAGGCTTGTCAGTAACGTCGCTCCCGGATTGACTTGGTTACTCTTGCCTCATACTCTCGCGAGAAGCAGAGGACTTTACCATGGTCCGACTCGTAACTGAGGTTAGAAGCGCCTGCCGTCGACTCTGGCGATCGCCTGGATTTGCCGTCGCGGCGATGGCAAGTCTCGCATTGGGCATTGCTGCGAACGTCATTTCCTTTGCGGTCCTTGACGAACTGGCTTTTCGTCCCCTCCGCATCAAGGATCCTGAGACTTTGTTGGGGCTTGTGCTATTCGATCGAAGTGGACACCGTTCATCGCAGAACATTCCCTTCCCTATCTTTAAAGAGTATCAACAACGAGCTTCACCCTCGCTGAGCGTAGCGGGATACGCTCCCCTCGTAACGAAATTGCATCTGAACGGCGCATGGATCCCTATTGAGGCACAATTGGTCTCCGGCAACTACTTTTCGCTCCTCGGTCTTCGTCCGACCCTTGGGACCTTCTTCACTCCATCAGAGGATGCCACCATGCTCCAGGCTCCGCTAGCTGTTCTAAGTTACAAATGCTGGATCAAGCACTTCGGCGGCCGAGCAGACATTATTGGAAAGACGGCGGTCCTTAAGCTGCAGAAACGAGAGCATTCTTTCACGGTTGTCGGTATCGCTCCACCGACGTTTACTGGTCTTGAGCAGTTCACGCCGGACGTTTGGATCCCGTCATGTATGGAGCCAATCTTCAAAGATAGCCAGCAGGTGAGTTTTCGTATGATCGCGCGTTTGGCTGACCAGAAGATGTCGCGACCCCAGGCTCAGCATCAACTCAATGCGATAACTGAAGAGTTGGCCACGAGGTATCACGGTGCTCCGCTGCCGGGATACCAACATGATGGAAGCTTTCAAAAAGATCTTCGTGCACGCTTGATTTCTGCTGGACGCGGCACCCTGGGACCATTTCAGCCGACATCCCGCTCGTGGACGGCGTCGGTCGTCATGGCGGTCGCGGTGGGTCTCGGTTTGCTAGTGGCGTGTGCGAATGTTGCGAATCTCATCCTGGTGCGAGGACTCCGTCGGCGCCAGGAGATTGCTGTCAAACTATCGTTGGGTGCTCGGCGCGCTCGGCTGATGGGAGAGTTTGCTACGGAAAGCGTCTTATTGACGGTGATCGGTGGCATTTTTGGATTAATCCTGGCCTGCTGGGCAGGGAAATCTGTTCCTCTGCTGTATGGCGGCTTCTTTAATTTTCCGCTCCACGTTACCCCAGAGCCGCGCGTGATCATATTCACTCTTTTTCTGGTCCTGGTCACTAGTCTGCTGGCGGGGCTTGTTCCGGCCTGGCAGGCGAGCCTCGTGGACGTTTCCTCTGCCTTGAAGTCCGGAGCACAGACCGAATGGACCAAACATCGGTTGTTCAATCTGCGCGGGATTCTGGTGACCACACAGATTGGCGTTTCGCTCCTGCTGCTGTTTGGGGCGGGGCTCGCAGCGAGGAGCTTCAGCAAGTTGAACTCGGTAGATGCTGGTTTTAACACGCGTGACCTCGTTATTATCCCGATCAATCTCGAAGACCAGGGCATCGAACCAGCTTTCGCTCAATCGCTCTATAAAGTCATTGTCGAACGTTTTGAAGGCCTTCCCGGAGTGAAGTCAGTGAGTTTCAGCGACGGCTTCCCTCTATCAAGTCGAGGATTGCCCTCTGAACCATTCAAGACGCTGGAAGGTTATGAGTTGCGATCCGGTGAAGAGTTGGTCATTCACACACTGGAGGTTGGACCGACATTTTTCGAAACGATGGGCGTTGCCCTGGTGGAATCTCAAGGCCCTGGACGCGGGACACGCGTTCTAGTTAACCAGAGCTTCCTTCGCCGTTTCTGGGCCGGCAAACCGGGAATCGGCAGAAGAGTCGGCATGTTTCCGCTTCCCGTGACCGGGATCGTAAAGGACTTCCTTTCCGATGATCTTCGCACACCCCCAAAGCCGATACGGTTTATTCAGCAGGACGTGCCGAGTCGCCTCTCCTTCACCCTGGTTGTTCGAACCAAGCTGCCTCCAGATACCGTGCTTCCCAGCTTGCTGCGCGAACTCCGATCCGTCCACAATGTGTTCGGCAGCGCCTCTGCCCAGACCGTGCGTCAACTGATTGGTCAGTCTCTCGAGACTGAGCACCTGGTCACTGTCACATTGGCAGCATTCTCGACGGTCTCGACGTTTTTCGCATGCCTGGGCCTTTATGGCGTCATATCATACCTTGTCTTGCATCGCACTCGAGAGATCGGCATTCGTATTGCCCTTGGTGCGGGAAGGTCACAGATCCTCAAATTGATTCTGGGCCAGGGTTTTCTCTACGCTGCTGGCGGCAGCGTCCTTGGTATTGTCGGGATCTTCGCATTTAGCCGACTGTTTGGTACGCTGTTGTTTGGCGTCAGCCCCGATGATCCCACGACCGTCGTCGCTGTCGCTCTGGCACTGTGGAGTGCTGTCCTTATCGCGTGCTATCTGCCCGCGCGTCGTGCGGCGAGCATAGAGCCGATGCTCGCCATTCGGACAGTATAGCTCGTGACTTAATGGACGCTTGACCATCGCACGAGTCTCTGGTTTCCCTCACTCTTCACTAATGGAGAGACCGATATCGATCTCAAGAACTGCCCCGAATGACTTAATAAACTCCTCCCGTTCGTTTTCACTGAGAAGTTTCTCAACCTGCTTGCTTACGCGCCTATCCAGTAGGTCCCATTCACTCTTGCGCGCCCCTGTTGTGTCGAGCTGTGGTGGCGGTTTCAGGTGGCGCTTCCTTACCTCCTGCCTCCCTTCGTATATCAACTCCCGAATTCGCCTGGTCTTCTCCGAATCCGCCAGTGACAATGCCGCAGCCATGAAGGCGCTTTGAAAATCAACGAACTCCTCCTCCGACAACTGGCGATTGCGGAGTGCACGTATGATTCGCTGCATAAAGAGTATATCAGCGTCAGAAAGTGGTGGCTTTTTTTTCCGTACGCTTCCAGCTTGGTGGCCCAACTCTGCGGCATTGGTGAACAGGAGAGATTGCTCGCTCAATGACCCACCGATATTGGTCCGTATTTCAGCTTCCTTGGGGTGAACTGAAACCATCTCTCGCGAAGGACCTCCAAAGCCGATAGAAACACCGCTGCCGCGTCCGCTGTTAGCCGGTATTTCGGCTTCCGTTCGGATGTCTGAAGTGATCTCTAGCGAATGACTCTCAACGCTGCCAGGCACATCGCGTCTGCGATTTTCCACAAGTCTAAAGAGCACGAATATCGCGATAACGATACCACCGTAGATCAAGACCGGTCTTTTCATAGGAATACCTCGAATAAACACCAGGTTAGAGTAGGTGCGTCGCCACTGCAGATGGCTTGAAGTAATCGCGCCCGGTATCGAACAGGCTATTCGAGTTCACTCGTGCTGTCAATCATCTCATAAATTTGTTCTTGTACTTTTAACGTTAAAGTACCATATGGGGAGATGGATCTGACAGATGAGCAATGGCAAGTCATCGAGACCATCTTACCACCAGATCGCGTTCGAGCCGATCGACGCGGTCGTCCCTGGACGGACCGGCGGACCACACTCAACGGCATTCTGTGGATACTACGAACGGGGGCACCGTGGAAGGATTTGACGCCACGCTACGGAGCCTTCCAGACCATGCATCGCCGCTTCCAGAACTGGGTGCGCTCCAAGGTTCTAGAGCAAGTGCTGCTGGCCGTAGCACAAGATCTCAAAGATCGCGGCGGGGTCGATCTGAGCGAGACCTTTTTCGACGGAAGCTTTGCTCCCGCCAAAAGAGGGGGCGCTGTGTGGGAAAGACTAAACGCGGCAAGGGCACCAAGATCATGGCCGTTGCAGACCGCCATGGTCTTCCTGTCGCCGTATGCACAGAAAGTGCTAGCCCGGCTGAAGTGAAGCTGGTGAGCCAAACCTTGGAGCAGCGCTTCATCGCCGAGGTCCCCGCGCGGTTGATTGGCGACAAAGCTTACGACAGCGACCCACTGGATCGTGAGATGCTCGATCAATTCGGCATCGAGATGATCGCACCGCACCGCCAAGGCCGTCGGCTCGACCGGCACACGCAGGATGGCCGTGCGCTGCGCCGCTTCAAGCGCCGCTGGAAAGTAAGGCGCTTGTTTGCCTGGCTCTACAACTTCTGCCGCTTGGTCGTTCGCTATGAAATATCATGCGGACAATTACCTCGGCAGTCAAGACATCGGCCACATCTGTTTCGAGTTATGGAAGAGCTCGTCTGGCATCCGCCAGTGAGATCATACGATCATTTTGGACAGATTTTCTTTGCATTCATGCTCGCCCCGCCATGGGACACATTGAATATCACTTTTAACTCTCGTTTGAGCTTACGGATCTCGGAACGAATCGCATTCCGATCCAGCAGCTGTGCCTCGGCTTGCTTTGTTTTCATCAGAAGTATTCCCTTTGGCATACGTATGCTGTGGTCGAAATCTTTCGAAAATCGCGGTTTGCCAGAAACGTGTCCCCGCGGTACTTGACTTCCAGCCTCAGAACACGTAGAGCGTCGCGAATGGCAACCAATCCCTTGGCCACATTAACCGTCGTACAACTGAAGCGAGCTCTTACTATCAAACAGCGCATTGAAGAGCTGGAACGGGAGCTCGCCTCCATTCCAGGTATCAGATCCTCTTTATCGGCTGGAAGAGGAACCTCCTCCGGTAGGAAACGCCGCAAAATGTCTGCCGCCGCTAGGGCGAAAATTGCTGCGGCAGCAAGAGCACGATGGGCTAAATTCCGGGCGAGTAAGAACAAATGACGCGAGTAAGGTCGAGAGAGATCGCCTCTTACGCGCATCGCTGACTGTTCTCACAGCTCAAACCTTTTGGTCAAGAGTGGCAAAGGGGGATATTCTTCTCACATCTTTTTGTTGGTCCAGTTGGTCCGAACCTTGCTATTGACTAGCAGTCCGGCTTCCAAACCTCGGTTGGCCCCGGTTTCCGGACGTTTGCCTCGAACACCGCCCTAGCAAACCCTTTCGGCGTAACAGATCGGAGTGCTGACCGCCAGGCAGAAGGCCCGATTCGATGCATTTTACTGCCTTGAGCGGGGGTCGCTGATTTGGCCTTAGGCATTACGAAGCCGTTCCCAACCCAGAGACAGGTCTTCTTTGTATACGCATCTGTCGTTGCGGACACATAGCCGCCGTATTCAAATGGATCGAAGTTGTAATCTGGCTTCCGCCAATAGGTCGACACGGTGCTGACGGGATTCTCGATCATGTACGGAGCCTTAGTCCATTCCGCGAGACGAAACCAACTCACATCCGCACTTCCTAAACTCCAGGGTGAAGTTGACCTGCTGCGTCAACAACGTAAGCGGTGACGAGGTCTTGGCCGAAGCTCAAACCATCTACCCTCGCTGGCCCAAGATGACCATTGAAGAGAAGCGTCCAATCGTCCAAGCCTTGATCGAGAAGGTCACTGTGGGCAAAGGCGAAATTGAGCTAAGCTTCTCGTATTTGCCTACTTCTGAAGAACAGTGCAAAAGCCAACAGCAGTTTGAGAGGGTCAGGGTGAGGGACAAACCAGTTCTCTGCCTGGCCTCTCACTTTGCGGTCGCTTCAAAATCGGCGAACTCGCCGATTTTCGACTCATGCGACCTCGCTGTACCAACTACTTGCGCCAGTTCAAAATCAGCGTTCGCCGATTTTGCGAGTGTAATCCCTTTTGCCTTCATTAACATCGATCGAATGACGAGTGGCGCCAATAAAAGCGATCTGGCCATTCTCAACCTGGCCGCTTGGCTCGTCTATCTGTCTTCCCCTGTCGCAGGCGCTGCGGAACTCAAAGAAAACAAGACCGACGTCTCGCTCCAGGTTCCCACGAACTTCGTCGTCCAACTCGTCGCTTCGGAGCCCAACATCCGTTTCCCCATGTTCGCCTGCCTCGATGACCGCGGCAGGCTGTTCGTCACCGAATCGTCGGGGCTCGATCTTTACAAGGAGATCAGCGCCGGCACTCGCAAGTGCCAGGTGCGCGTGCTGGAGGACCGTGACGGCGACAGTGCTTACGAAACCGCCACCGTCTTCGCGAACAAGCTGGTTTTTCCCATGGGCCTGGCCTGGCGCAAAGGGAAACTCTACGTCGCGGACCCACCGGAACTGATCACGCTGGAAGACACCGACGGCGACGGCCGCGCCGACAAACGTACGGTCATTCTTTCCAGTTTCGGCGCCCGGGATAACGGCAGCCTCCACGGGCTCGTCTTTGGCCCGGATGGTCTGCTTTACATGACCACGGGGCAACCCGACGGCTATGAGTTCAAGCTGCCCAATGGAAAAATCCTGAAGGGCCTCAGTGGCGCGTTAATCCGATGCCGCGCGGACGGCTCGCAACCGGAAATCATCGCACGCGGCTTCGAAAATCTCGTCGAAGTCGTATTCCTCCCCGGCGGCGAGATCATTGGCACCGATAATTGGTATCAAAAGCCGAGTGGGGGCGTCCGCGACGCTTTGCTTCACCTCGTCGATGGCGGTTTGTATCCGATGCAGCCCGACAGCGCGACGCGCTATCCAATCACCGGCGATCCCCTGCCCGCTCTCTCACTATTTCCGGCGGTCGCTTTCAGCGGACTCGTTGGCTACGATGGCGGGGAATTTCCGGTTGAGTACCGCGGCAACCTTTTTTCAGCAAAGCACAATTCACGAACCGTCGGCCGGCATATATTGCACCGCCTCGGCTCGACCTTTCGCTCCGATGATTCCGAGTTCCTCACCACGGAAGATCCCGATTTTCATCCGTCGGATGTCCTTCTCGACAGGGATGGCACCTTGCTCGTGCTCGATACCGGCAGTTGGTACACCGACCATTGTCCCACGGGAAAAATTCGCAAGTCTCCGGCGAAAGGTGGGATTTACCGCATTCTCTATACGGGCCCTAAACCGCCTTCAACTGCAAATGATCCTTCGCACCAGTTATGGGCCCGGACAGGCGACACGAACGCCTTGCTCAATGCGCTGAGGTCGAACGATCCGGAGATGATTGCTGCCGCGGCGCGTATCGCGGGAACCGCCAGGCAAACGGCATTGGCATCCAAGATCACGAAACTCATTTCTTCCACAAATCCTGTCGTCCAGCTCGCCGCCGCGGAATCGCTCGCGCGCTGTGGCGATCAGTCGGCATTGCAACCTCTCGTGAGCGTACTGAGTGGTCCGGTCGACCGCTTCCTCGAACACGCAGTGATCCACGCGCTGCATCAAATCATCGGGGAACAACAAGTGGCATTGCAACGAATGCTCGAACACGAGAGTCCGCGTGTGCAGAAAGCCGCGTTGCTCCTCCTTTCGCAACCGTCTCGCCCACCGAGTGCGCTGAAGGTCGATGCGGTCGTCGCACGCCTTCAATCTCGCGACACAGAACTTCGCCGAACCGCGCTCGATTTGCTTAAGTCGCGTTCGGAGTGGTCAAGTGAAGCACTGCGTGTTACGAAGGATTGGCTTGCCGCGGGCAAATTGACTGACGCGCAGCGCACCGGCTTGGGAGCTCTCTATTCGTCCTTCTTCAACGTCAGCGGATTTCAGGATGCGCTGCTTGAAGCATTGAGCGGAGCTTCTGAACTTCGTGAGTTCCTGTTGGAACTGCTCGTGACTCAACCCCGGCCCGCTGATCCTGCGAAATGGTCGACTGTATTGCGCGAACGACTAAACCAAGGCTCGGAGCGCGAACGCGTTCTCACGGCGCGGGCGGCTGGCGCATGGCAACTCAACGAACTGAAGAGCGACCTGACAAAAATCGCGTCTGATTTCTCGCAACGCGCCGACCTGCGGACGGAGTGTTTGCGCGCCACGATCAGCAGCTACGAAACGCTGCCACAAGGCAGTTTCGAGTTTCTGTTGGCGAAGCTCCGCGGCAACGATGCGTTGACGGCTGGAGAACTTCTTCGCAAGGCCCGCCTCACCGATGCACAACTCGTTGAAGCGATGCGATCAAGGAACGCCCTGGTGCCGCCGGCCTCGCTGATTGTCGCATTCCAGAAGAGCACGAGCCTGGAGCGCAGTCGCGAGCTGCTTGACGTGGTGGCGAACACTCCTGCCGCCGGGTGGAATGAAAAAGAGTATGCCCAATTTGTGGCGCGTTTGCCCGTCGATCTCCAAGCCAAAGCCGAGGCTCTGCGAAGCCGCTTTCAGCCCGATCGCAAGTCGCAGCACGCGCGGCTCGCAAAGCACGAACCGCTTTTGCGCGGTGGCGATGCCGACCGCGGTCGGGTTGTTTTTGAGAGCGCGAAGGTCGCGTGCCTCACCTGTCATGCCGTCGGCGATCGAGGCGGAAAAATCGGCCCGGATCTTACGCGCGTTGGAGCGATCCGCTCCGGGCGCGATCTCCTCGAGTCGATTCTTTTTCCGAGTTCAACTTTTGCTCAGGGATACGAGCCGTTCGCCTTTGAAACAAACGATGGCGAAGATCACTTCGGCGCGATCGTTCATCAAGGCGACGATCAAATCACTGTGCGCACGGTCGCCGGAAGTGAAGCGACCTTTTCGCGTTCAGCAATCAAGGATTTGCGTCGCTCTTCAGTGTCTTTGATGCCAGAGGGACTGGAGACTGCGTTGACCGAACAGGAATTCCGCGATCTCCTTTCGTTTCTGCAAAGCCTCAAATAGCCAATTCATCTTGGCACTGCGCGCCTCATTTGTTTATCTGGGCGCCGCTCAATGCACAGATTGCTGGCCATTCTTCTCCTCTGCGCGTGCGGTGCATTGCGCGCGCGTGCTGCCGAACTGACCAACAAATGGGATTTCAGCGGTGAGGCGGTTAGTTACAGCCAGGAGACCAAGATCGCATCAGGCACTCGCGTCAATGTCCTCTATGGGGATATCCGCATGTACGCCGACCGAGCGGCCGTGAATCAGGAGACGGGCGACGCCATCGCCGAAGGCAACGTGCGCATCGAACGCGGCGGACAGGTCTGGCAGGGCGAACGCGTCGAATACAACTTCAAAACAGGCAAGCTCGTCAGTGACAAGTTTCGCACCGGCCAGAACCCCTTTTTCCTGCAGGGCGACGTGGTTGTCGGTGAACAAAAGACCAACGTGTACGTCGGCGCTAACGCCAGGGTCACGACGGACGACACCGCGAACGCGGGCTACAGCATTCGCGCCAAATCGATGACAGTCGTGCCTGGTGAATACATCGAGGCCCGCCACGCCACGCTCCATCTCGGCCACGTGCCGGTATTCTATTTCCCGTATTACCGCCGCAGCCTCAAGCAGCACCCCAACCACTGGACGCTCACGCCCGGGTACCGCAGCCGTTACGGCCCCTATCTTCGAACCGCGTACAACTGGTATTGGAATCAGCAACTCGACGGTGCGTTGCAACTCGACGGCTACGCCAAGCGTGGCGTCGGTGTCGGACCCGAATTCAATTGGCACTTGCCGCGATTCGGGGAAGGCACTGCCGGCTATTATTACATTCATGACATCGACCCGGGCGAAGATTCCTTCGATCGCCCGATCGGTTCCGACCGCCAGCGCGCGTTTTTGACACACCTGGCCGAACCTCGCACCAATCTCACCGTCCGCCTGGCCGCCGGTTATCAAAGCGACGAGTTCGTCATCCGCGACTTTTTCGAAAGTGAATACCGCGAGGACGTGCAGCCAAAGAGTTTCCTGGAAGTGAATCAGCTTTGGCGCAATTTCAGCCTCGACCTGCTCGCCCAGCCGCAGGTCAATCCATTTTTCGAGACTGTCGAGCGCCTGCCCGACATGCGGCTGACGGGATTTCACCAGCAGAT
>Ga0075428_100002939_pt1 | contig 18582 bp, 30 predicted proteins | sample RhiMetdeltSRZDD2_FD_75291 | JGI IMG/M metagenome (GOLD analysis project Ga0075428, IMG submission 75291) | Populus rhizosphere microbial communities from Tennessee, USA - Rhizosphere MetaG P. deltoides SRZDD2 | ecosystem: Host-associated > Plants > Roots > Rhizosphere > Soil | place: USA... | reverse complement strand
TCTTGCCGGGGTTCTGGGGACTCTCATTCGGCTGCAGAACACCATCGAGATGGACATTGCCGATCTCTTGCTCGAGCTCGACGAGCACCAGGCTTGGAAATCGCTCGGCTTCGAGGACCTCGAACACTACGCCGAAGAACGTCTCGGCATGGGACGGTCGACCGCCCGCAAGCGCGCTTGGCTGGCTCGGAGCCTTCGACATCGCGTCGAGATCCGCATTGCCTTCGAAGACGGCGTCCTCGGACTCGTCGCCACCCAGTGCGCCGTCGTGGCCTTGCGCGAAGCCCGGCCTGACGCGGCGCTCCAGAAGCAATGGATCGAGAATGCTCGCGACCGGACCGTGAAAGGCCTGTGGGACGACATCCGACTGGTCAAGCGCAACCATCTGCTTCGATGCGTCGATGTCGCACGCAGCTTGACCCCCGGTCTTGCTCCACGTTTTCCAGGTCCACGAGTGGCTGATGCGGTCGATGGTGGACCTGCTCCACGTTTTCCGGGTTGTGAATCGACTTCCGCTCCACGTTTTCCGGGTCAGCCGCCCGATCCACGTGCTCCACATTACTTCGCGCCACCGAGCGACGAGGAATGGCGAGCTTCGCTGCGCTTCTCGCCCGGACAAACCTTCGACTCCGTCTTTTCTCTCGGCTACGGGCTCCTCGAGCGCATCGTTCATCGCGGGCCTCTCATGCAAGTCCCCCTCGCCTTCCATCTGCCCGAGGCCGAAGCCTGTACCTTCTTACGCAGCATCGAGGCTGCGAGGCGTGTGCTCGTCGAGCGCGTCCAGAGCCCGGACGCACCCAGTGACCAGAGCCGATTCACTCCCGCGACGCGCATCGCAGAGCACCACGTCCACCGCGGCGAACGGGTGCCGAGCTGGGTCGGTCTCCTGGCGCTTCTCGAAGAATGGGTCATGGTTCACGACGCTCTCGAGTCCGACGGCACTCGACCCGTCCTCCGGCGCGACCACTACCGTTGCATGGCGCCGGGATGCACCGCTCGCGTCAACGTCCAGGTGCATCACTTGTATTACCGAGGGTGGGGTGGCGACAACGCGCCCGAGAATCTCCTCGTGCTTTGTGCGTTTCACCATTTGCAGGGTGAGCACGGTGGCTTGGCCCGCGTGCGCGGCCGCTCCCCGCTCGACATCGTCTGGCAGCTCGGCGCCGATGAGCTCGGCGTCTGGTATCGAAACGAACGGAGGATCCCGCCGCCCACAGATTTTGGCCGGTGACGGGTGCGCTGTTTGCGGCGTTTTGGAGGCAGTGAGTGCGCTGATCGCCGGGATGCTCTGATTGGCCGGTGGGTGCTGATCGTTGGGGAACCGGTCGTAGCGTGCACCGGATCGCGCCGCGCCGGCACGAGCGGTTTCGGCGGCGTCACGAGCGCGTCCGCGAGCGCAGGATGCGCGAGCAGCGCTCGTGCCGAGCGACGAGCGCGCAGGAAGCGCGCGAGGAGCGTCCGCCGAAACCGCTCGTGCCGGCGCGGCGCTCTTACGCCGAAGCCGCCGCCTCCCCCGCGTCCGCCGCCGGCGCCTTGGCCGCCGCCTTCTTCCCGCGCCCTTTCGCCTTCGCCTCGCCAGTCGAGAACGGCACGAGCCGCGTTGCGTTCTTGCGGTTGCCCTTCTTCGCCCGCGGCTGTGAATGCGTGACCAGTTCGAGCAACACCATGTCGGCGCCGTCGCCCTTGCGCGGCCCCGTGTGCGTGATCCGCGTGTAGCCGCCCTTGCGATCGGCGAGCTTGGGCGCGACCTCGTCGAACAGCCGCTTCAGCACGGTCTCGTCGTTGACGAAACGTGCCGCCAGCCGCCGCGCCGCCAGGTCGCCGCGCTTGCCCCAGGTGATCATGCGCTCGGCATACCGCCGCGCCTCCTTCGCCTTCGGCTCGGTGGTGCGGATGCGCTCGTGCTGCAGGAGCGAAGTCACCATGTTGCGGAGCATGGCCCGCCGATGGGACTGGGTCTTGCCCAGCTTGGCGACTCCCTTTTGATGGCGCATGTTCTCTATCCCTCCACGGCCGGGACGACGGCCTTTTCCTCGACGGGCTGCTCGGTGGAGACCGCCTGCATGTAGGTCGCGACCTCCATGCCGAACTGCAGACCCATGCCCTCGAGGATCTCGCTGATCTCGCGCAAGCTCTTGCGCCCGAAATTCTTGTACTTGAGCATGTCGGCCTCGCTCCGGCGCACCAGATCGAACAGCGTCTTGATGTTCGCCATCTTGAGACAGTTGTTCGACCGCACCGAGAGCTCCAGCTCGTCGACGCTGCGCATCAATAGCTCGCGCATGCGCGCGTTCTCTTCGTTGACCTCTTCGCGCGTCTCTTCGAGCTGCGCCTCGTCGAAGTGGATGAACATCTGGAGATGGTCCTTGAGCAGCTTCGCCGCATAGCCCATGGCGTCGATGGGCGAGGTCGCGCCGCTAGTGGTGATGTCCAGCACCAGCCGGTCGTAGTCCGTGCGCTGCCCGACGCGTGTGTTCTCGACCAAATAGTTCACCTTGCGCACCGGCCCGAAGATGGAGTCCACCGGGATGATGCCGATGGTGTCCTGTTCGAACGTGTGCGCCTCGGCCGGAACATAGCTCCTGCCGACGCCGACCAGCAGCTCCATGCGCACCTTCGAGTTCTCGTCCAAGGTCATCAGATGCAGGTTCTTGTTGATGATCTCGACCTCGTGATCGGCCAGGATGTCCGCGGCCGTGACCACGCCCGGGCCTTCCTTCTCGATGCGCAGCCACTTGGGATCGTCACCCAGGTGACGGATCACCAGCTGCTTGACGTTGAGCACGATGTCGGTGACGTCCTCGGTGACGCCGGGAATCGTGCTCATCTCGTGCAGCACGCCATCGAACTTCACCGCGGTCACCGCCGCACCCTGCAGCAACGACAGCAGCGTCCGCCGCAGCGCATTGCCGAGCGTGGTGCCGAAGCCGCGCTCCAGCGGCTCGATGACGAAACGACCGTGGGTCGTGCTCGCAGTCCCTGACTCGAGCTCGATCTTCCGGGGCATCAAAACGGGCTTCCACTTCATGATCTCTCCTCTAGGGAACGCGGCGCCATCTGGCTCAACGGCCCGCTGTTTCCGGCCCCCGGCACTGTGGAATCGCGCCCTTCCCCGCGAAACCGCGCCCTCCGGCGGCCCTGACTCCAAGCCCGCACGCGCGGGCCACGAACTCGCTTACTTCGAGTACAACTCGACGATCATCTGCTCTTCCACCGGGATCGGAATCTCGGTCCGGCTCGGCAACGTCAGGAACGTCCCCGACAGCTTGCCGCGATCGACATCGATGTACGACACCTTGGGGCGCATCTCTGCGCTCTTCATCGAATCGTGCACGACGCTCAGCTGCCGGCTGCCTTCGCGCACGGCCACGACGTCGCCCGGCTTGACGCGGAAGCTCGGGATGTTCACCTTGCGTGCCCCGACTTGGATATGGCCGTGACGCACGAGCTGGCGTGCCGCCGCCCGCGAGGGCGCGAAGCCCATGCGGTAGACGACGTTGTCCAGCCGGCGCTCGAGCAGCTGCAGCAAGCGTTCGCCGGTCACGCCCTCCAAGCGCGTGGCGCGGTCGAAGTAGTGGCGGAACTGGCGTTCGAGCACGCCGTACACGCGGCGCAGCTTCTGCTTCTCGCGCAGCTGCGTGCCGTACTCCGACATCTTGCGCGGCCGGCGGCGTTCCGCACCGTGCTCGCCCGGCGGGTAAGCCCGCCGATCGACGGCGCATTTCTCCGAATAGCAGCGGTCGCCCTTCAGGAACAGCTTCACGCCTTCCCGTCGGCAGAGCTTGCAGACCGCGTCCGTGTACCGAGCCATGCGGCAGACCTCCAGAAATCCGCTACACGCGCCGCCGCTTGGGCGGGCGGCAGCCGTTGTGCGGCGTCAGCGTGACGTCCTTGATGCCACTCACTTCGAGGCCAGCCGCTTGCAGGCTCCGGATCGCAGCCTCGCGGCCCGACCCAGGTCCCGTGACCCAAACCTCGACCTTGCGCATTCCCTGACCCATGACTTCGCGCGCCACCGATTCGGCGGCCAGCTGCGCCGCGAAGGGCGTGCCTTTGCGCGAACCCTTGTAGCCCATCTTGCCCGAGCTCGCCCACGCCACCACCGCCCCCGTCATGTCCGTGATGGTGACGATCGTGTTGTTGAAGGTCGACTTCACGTGCGCCACGCCACGCGCCGGCAGAGCCTTCTTTTCTTTCTTGCGCGGTTTCTTTTTCTTGATGACTTCAGCCACTGAGCGACCTCCGCGTCACTTCTTCTTGGCGCCTGGGCGCCGCTTCGGGCCCTTGCGCGTGCGGGCGTTGGTGTGCGTGCGCTGACCGCGCACCGGCAAACCCTTGCGATGTCGCCCGCCCCGGTACGAACCGATGTCCATCAGCCGCTTGGTGTTGATCGCCACTTCGCCGCGCAGCGCACCTTCCACCTTGTATTCGTTCTCGATCACCTGGCGCAGCTTGCCGGTGTCGGCATCGCTCAGGTTCTTGGAGCGCACTTCCGGTGAAATCCCGGTCTTCTTCAGGATGCGCTCCGACGTGTTGCGTCCGATCCCGAAGATGTAGGTCAGCGCCACCACGACGCGCTTGTCCGCCGGAAGATCCACACCTGCGATTCGAGGCAAAACCATCCTCCTCTTCGGTCACGCCCCCGGGAACCCGAGCCCCGGGAAAGCCGGGCCTCAGCCCTGTCGCTGCTTGTGACGCGGGTTGTCGCAGATCACGCGCACGACACCTTTGCGGCGCACGATCTTGCACTTGTCGCACAGTTTCTTGATCGAAGCTCGCACCTTCATGCGCGACCTTTCCTCCTCCACCGGACCGCCGGCGCCTCGCGGCGCCTCACTTGTAGCGGTACGTGATCCGTCCGCGTGACAAGTCGTAGGGCGACAGCTCGACCGTGACCTTGTCGCCGGGGAGGATCTTGATGAAATACATGCGCATCTTCCCCGAAATGTGCGCCAAGACCAGATGCTCGTTTTCCAGCTTTACCCGAAACATGGCGTTCGGCAACGCCTCCACCACCGTACCCTCGACCGTCACACCCGCTTGCTTAGGCAATCGACACTCCGTCCAGTCCCGTGTGCAAAGGGCCCGTCAGCACCTGGGGGCCCGCCTCGGTGATCGCCACCGTCTGCTCGTAATGCGCCGACAGCTGTCCGTCGAGCGTCACGATCGTCCAGCGATCGGACTTGGTGTAGACCTCCGGGACGCCGATGTTCACCATCGGCTCGAGCGCCAGCACCATGCCGGCGCGCAGTCGCGGCCCGCGCCCGGGCGGACCGTAGTTGGGCACCTGCGGCTTCTCGTGCAGGTGCTGGCCGATGCCGTGCCCCACCAGGCTGCGCACCACCGAGAAGCCGGCGGCCTCGGCGCAGGTCTGGATGGCGTGCGAAATGTCCGACAGCCGGTTGCCGACGCGCGTCTGCTCGATGCCTTTGAGCAGCGACTCCCGCGTCACGTGCATCAGCCGTCGTTGTTCGTCGCTGATCTTGCCGACGGCGAAGGTCCGCGCCGCGTCGGCATGATAGCCCTTCCAGATGGCGCCGATGTCGACGCCGACGATGTCCCCCTCGCGCAGCACGCGCTCGCCCGGGATCCCGTGCACGACCTCCTCGTTCACCGAGATGCAGGTCGACGCCGGATAATTCATGTAGCCCTTGAAAGAGGGCACGCCGCCCAGTTCCAAGATGTGCGCCTCGATCGCCAGGTCCAGCTCTTGCGTGCTCACACCGGGGCGGACCAGACGTGCCGCCAAATCGTGCGCCGCGGCGACGATGTCGCCGGCCTTCGCCATCAGCTCGATCTCGGCCGGGGACTTAAGAATGATCGTATCGGTCCAGTGCAAGCCGCAGAGCCTCCGTTACCTCGTCGATCGATCGCGACGCGTCGATTTCGATCACGTCGTAGTTCCGGCGAAAAAACTCGAACACCGGCCGGGTCTGTGCGTCGAACACGGCGATGCGCTTGCGCACCACGCTCGGTTCGTCGTCAGGCCGCAGCACCAGCTTGCCGCCGCAAACGGGGCAAGCCCCCGCCTTCATCTCGACCACGTTCGTGATCGTCTGGCAGGCCTCGCACACCCGCCTCCCCGACAGCCGCCGCACCACGACCTCGGGGATCACGTTCAAGATCACGCCCGCATCGGCGCGCTGGCCGATCCCGTTCGTCAAGCTCGCCAGCCGCTCGGCCTGGGCCACCGTGCGTGGGAATCCATCCAGGAGCCAACCGCGCCGCGTGTCCGGCTGCAGCAACCGCAGCCGCATCATCTCCAGGATGAGATCGTCCGGCACCAGCGTGCCGACGCTCATGTACGTTTCGGCCTTCTTGCCGAGCTCCGTCCCCTCCGCCACCTCCTGCCGCAGGATGTCGCCCGTCGAGATGTGCGCGATCCCGTACATCTCTTTGAGCAACGCCGCTTGCGTGCCCTTCCCGGAACCCGGTGCTCCCAGGAGCACGATGCGCACGCTCACCAGCCCCTAAAGACCGCTGCGTCCCCGCAGCCGCCCTTTCTTCAGGAACCCGTCGTAGTGCCGCATCAGCAAGTGCGACTCGATCTGTTGCAACGTGTCCAATGCCACGCCCACGACGATGAGGAGACCGGTGCCGCCGAAATAAAACGGAACTCCCGCCTTGCGAATCAAAAGATCCGGCAACACGGCGATGAACATCAGGAACAGCGCGCCCGGCAGCGTGATTCGGCTCAGCACGCGGTCGATGAAGTCGGCGGTGGACTTGCCGGCACGGATGCCCGGAATGAAGCCGCCGTTCTTGCGCATGTTCTCGGCGATGTCCATCGGGTTGAACACGATGGCGGTGTAAAAATAGGTGAAGAACAGAATCGTCACCGCGTAGAGAGTGGTGTAGACCCAGCCGCCCGGACGCAGCACGAATGCCACGTCCTGCGCGATCGGGTTGCCGCGCATGAACTCGGCCATCGAGCTCGGCAGGACGATGATCGACTGGGCGAACACGATCGGGATCACGCCCGCCGTGTTGATGCGCAGCGGCAGGTGCGTGTTGCGGCCCGAGAGCATCTTGCGCCCGACGATCCGGCGGGCGTATTGCACCGGGATGCGCCGCTGGCCTTGCGTCATCAGGATCGTGAGCGCCGTCACCGCGATCATGGTGGCCAGCAGGAAGGTGCCGACGAAGATATTGAGCGTCTCGGCCACGAACACAGCGCGCACCGTGTTGACGATGTCGGTGGGGAAGCGCGCGATGATGCCGATGAAGATGATGAGGGAGATGCCGTTGCCGATGCCGCGCTCCGTGATCTGCTCGCCGAGCCACATGACGAAGATCGTGCCGGCGGTCATCGTGATCATGGTGAGCGCCCTGAAGCCAAAGCCGGCGTTGCTCACCACGCCCAGCTGCTCGAGGAAAATGCTGATGCCGAAAGCCTGGAACAGCGCCAACCCCACCGTCAGGTAGCGTGTGTACTGGTTGATGCGGCGCCGCCCCTCCTCGCCTTCCTTCGACAAGCGCTCCAGGTACGGGATCACCGGCTGCAGCAGCTGCAGGATGATCGAGGCGCTAATGTTGGGCATGATGCCGAGGGCGAAGATCGTGGCGTTGCTCAAGTTGCCGCCGACGAAATAATCGTAGAGCCCGAGCACGCCACCGCCGCCGCGGGAGAAGAACTCGGCCAACGCCGAGACATCGACACCGGGCGTCGTGATGTGGCTGCCGATCCGGTAGACGATCAACAGCAGAACGGTGAACCCGATCCGCTGCCGCAGCTCCGTGATCTCGAACATTTCGGAGAATTTCCGAATCATTCCCTGCTTCTTCCCGTGTGGGCCGACGCCAGCCGACCCCTGTGTCGCCGCTGGCCTATCCCTGAGTCGCGCTCGCCTTTCCATGGGTCGCCGGCTCTTCCACCTTGCCGCCTGCGGCCTCGATCTTCTTGCGCGCCGATGCGCTCACCGCATTCACCCGCACGACGAGCTTCTTGTGCAGCTCGCCGTCGCCCAGCACCTTGACTGGCGCTGCCTTCTTCTGCAGCACGCCGCGCTCGAACAGCGCCGCGGCATCGACGAGGTCGCCCTCGCCGAAGCGCTGCTCCAGCAGGCGCACGTTCACCACCTGGAATTCGACGCGAAACGGGTTCTTGAACCCGAACTTCGGCAAGCGCCGCGTGAGCTGCATCTGCCCGCCCTCGAAGGCCTTGCGCTTCGGAGATCCCGACCGCGCCTGCTCGCCCTTGTTGCCACGGCCGGCTGTGCCGCCGGTCCCGGAACCGCTGCCGCGGCCGACACGCTTGCGTTCGCGCACGGCGCCGCGCGCCGGACGAATCTCGTTCAGCTTCATGGCTTGTCCTTCGCTGGTTCGACGCGCACGAGGTGCGCAACCTGTCGGACCATCCCGCGCAGCTGGGGTGTGTCTTCGAGCACGACGCTGCGGTAGTTGCGGCGCAGACCCATGGCGTCGAGCGTCGCCTTTGCCTTCGGCTTGGTGCCGATGCGGCTGCGGACTTGCGTCACACGCACTTTCACGCCGTCTCCCCTCCCGCCACATCCGCGACCGCGCCCTCGGGCTTGCGCTTGCGCGGCGCGCGTTCGGGCAGACCGAACATACGCTGCACGCTCATGCCGCGGCGGCGCGCCACTTGTTCGGCGCTCTCGAGCTGGGCGAGCGCGTCCATCGTCGCCTTGGTGACGTTGTGCGGGTTGTTCGTCCCGAGCGCCTTGGTCAGGATGTCGCTCACGCCGCCCGCCTCGAGAATGGCGCGCACCGGCCCACCGGCGATCACGCCGGTCCCGGGCGCGCTCGGCTTGAGCAGCACACGGCCGGCGCCGTAACGGCCGACGACCTTGTAGGGAATCGTCGTCCCTACCATCGGAATATCCTTCTGCGAGCGCTTGGCGGCTTCGCTTGCCTTGCGGATGGCGTCCGCGATTTCGTTGGCCTTGCCGAGCCCGATGCCGACGCGGCCGGAACCGTTGCCCACCGCGACCAGCGCGTTGAAGCTGAACCGCCGTCCGCCCTTCACGACCTTGGCGACGCGGCGGATGGCGATGACGTTCTCGACGACGTCGCTCTTCTCTCTTTTGTCTCGGTCGCGAAACCGATCCTGCTTCGCCAAAATGATCCCCCTAGAACTGCAGGCCACCCTTGCGGGCGCCCTCGGCCAGCGCGGCTACGCGCCCGTGATAGCGGTAACCACCGCGGTCGAACACGACCTTGTCGATGCCTTTTTCCTTGGCGCGTTGCGCCAGCAGCTGGCCCACCGCACGCGCTTGCGCGATGCTGCGCGTTTCGCCTTCGCCGCGTGCCGCCTCGCCCAGCTTCAAGCTCGAAGCCGAAACCAACGTGCGGCGCTCGGCATCGTCCACGATCTGGGCATAGATGTGCAGCTGGCTGCGGAACACGGCCAGCCGGGCCCGCGCTGCGCTGCCGATCACGCGCCGGCGCACACGCTCGTGCCGCCGCCGCCGCCCTTCGCTCCTCATGTCGCTCATGGCCGATCCTCGCTACTTTCCGGCCGTCTTGCCGGCCTTCTGCCGCACGACTTCGCCCTCGTACCGGATGCCCTTGCCCTTGTATGGCTCCGGCGGACGCACATTGCGGATTTCGGCCGCCACTTGCCCGACTTGCTGCTTGTCGATCCCGCTCACCGCGAGCAACGTCGGGGTCTCGGCCTTGACATCGATGCCTGCAGGCAGTGGGAACTCGACCGGGTTGGAGTAGCCCACCGAAATCATCAGCTTGCGGCCCTGCACGTCCGCCTTGTAGCCGACGCCGCGAATCTCGAGCTTCTTGACGAAGCCGGTCGCGACTCCGTTCACGCTGTTGGCGATGAGCGTGCGCGTCAGGCCATGCAGCGCGCGATGCCGCGTCTGCTCGGTCGGGCGCGCCACACGGACTTCGCTGGCCGTGATCTCCACCGCCATGTCCGGGTGCACGGGCTGCCGGTGCTCGCCCTTCGGGCCCTTGGACACGAAGACGCCGCCCTGCATTTGCACCTCGACACCTTGCGGCACCGGGATCACCTTGCGTCCGATCCTGGACATGATTTCCCTCCTACCAGACCTGGCACACGAGCTCGCCGCCGATGCCCTTCTGGCGCGCGATCAGACCCGTCATCAGGCCCTGCGAGGTGCTGACGATGCACACCCCGTAACCACCGAGCACACGCGGGATCCCCTCGTGCGAGACGTACACACGCCGCCCCGGCATGCTCACCCGCTTCAGACCCCGGATCGCGTTGCCGCCCTTGGTGTCGTCGTATTTGAGGAAGATGCGCAACGTCCCCTGGGGTCCCTCCTTGATCAGGCGGGTGCCCTGGATGTAGCCCTCTTCCTCGAGAATCTTCGCGATCGCGGCCTTCATCTTCGACGCAGGCACATCCACGCGCCGATGCTTGGCGTGCGCGGCGTTGCGGATACGCGTCAGCATGTCGGCGATCGGATCGGTCATGGACATGGCAGTGCTCTCCTCCGAGTCGCTCGCGCCGCGGCATCGTCGACGAGACCGGCGCGGTCTCGTCGTGCCGCGAGCGCCGGCTTGCCTACCAGCTCGCCTTGATCACACCCGGTACCTCGCCGCGCAGGGCGAGCTCCCGGAAACAAATACGGCACATCCCGAAGTCACGGAGAAACCCACGCGGCCGACCGCAGCGCCGGCAACGGTTGTACCCCTGGACCTTGAACCGTGGCTTCCTCTGGGACTTGGCGATCATAGATTTCTTCGCCACGCGCTCTCCTCTCGCGCCGCTCCTACTTGCGGAACGGCATGTTCATCAAGCCGAGCAGCTCTTTCGATTCCTCGTCCGTCTTCGCGTTTGTGACGAACGTGATGTCCATCCCCTGCAGCTGCATGATCTTGTCGTAATCGACCTCGGGGAAGTTGATCTGTTCCTTGAGCCCGAGGGTGTAATTGCCACGACCGTCGAAGCTCTTGCTGGGCACGCCACGAAAATCGCGAATACGCGGCAGCGCGACGTTGACCAGACGGTCGAAGAACTCGTACATGCGGGCGCCACGCAAGGTCACGCGGCAACCGATCGGCACGCCCTCGCGCAGCTTGAAGTTCGAGATCGACTTGCGTGCGCGCGTCACCTGCGGCTGCTGCCCGGTGATCTTGCGCATGTCCTCGACGGCGGCATCGATGATCTTCGAATTGCTGACGGCTTCGCCGAGACCCATGTTCACCACGATCTTCTCCAGCCGCGGCACCTGCATGCGGTTGCCGTAGCTGAAGCGCTTCATCATCGCCGGCACGACGTCGTTCCAATAGAACCCGCGCAAGCGTGGCGGTGTCGGCGGGCCGGCGGGCTTCGTTGACTTCGTCTTGGCCGCGGCCTTGGGCTCGGCGCCCTTCTTGGCCCTGCCTTCGCCCTTGCTTGGCTTGCTTTCGCCCTTGTTTGGCTTGCCCTCGCCGCCCTTGCCAGGTTTGCCCTCGGCACCCTTCTTGGGGGCCTTGGCGACCTTGGCCTCGCTGTCCTTCGCCATCGCCTACCTCTCCTTGCCGATCATCTCGCCACTGCGGCGCGCGATGCGCACCTTCTTGCCATCGGCCAAGATCTTGTGCCCGACGCGTGTCGGCTTGCCGCTGGTGGTGTCGACCACCATCACGTTGGAGACGTGGATGGGGCCTTCCTTCTCGACGATGCCCCCCTTGACGCCTTTGGCCGGGATCGCGCGCGTGTGCCGCTTGACCATGTTCACGTGCTCGACGATGACCTGATCCTTGTCGGGGAGTACGCGCAGCACGCGTCCCATCTTGCCGCGGTTCTTGCCCGCGAGCACCACGACCGTATCGTCCTTGGCGACATGCATGTCACACCACCTCGGGAGCCAGCGAGACGATCTTCATGAACTTCTTCTCACGCAGCTCGCGCGCCACGGGCCCGAAGATGCGCGTGCCGATGGGCTCGAGCTTGTCGTTGATCAGGACCACGGCGTTCTCGTCGAAGCGCACGTAGCTGCCGTCCTTGCGCCGTTGTTCCTTGGTGGTGCGCACGACCACGCCCTTGACCACTTGCCCCTTCTTCACCGTGCCGCCGGGGATGGCCTGCTTGACCGCGAGCACGACGACATCGCCGAGGTAGGCGTAGCGGCGCTTGGTGCCGCCGAGCACGCGGAAGCACTGCGCGCGTTTCGCCCCCGAATTGTCGGCGACCGTCACCATGGTCTCCTGCTGGATCATCGCCCTTCCTCCAGCCCGGGCAGAGCGGCCTTCTCGCCACCGCGGCGCACGATCTCCAGCAAGCGCCAGCGCTTGGTCTTGGACAGCGGCCGCGTCTCGGCGACGCGCACCATATCCCCCATCTGAAGCTGGTTCTCCGGGTCGTGCACGTGCAGCGTCATGCTGCGGCGCACGGTGCGCCCGTAGGTGGCATGCTTCACCAGGCGGTCCACCCGGACGCTGGCGGTCTTGTCCGGCTTGTTGCTCGTGACTTCGCCGACGCGAATTCGCAAGCGGCCGCGTTCTTTCATGGCTTCTCCTTGCCCTTGGCAACCCAGGCACCGGTGCGGCGGCGGCGGCGGACCGTCTCGGTCACGCCGCGTTCCTGCAACAGCGTCTTGGCGCGCGCGATGCCGCGACGCACGCGACGCAGCACCAACGGATCCTCGAGCTGCCCGAGCGTGTGCTTGACCCGCAGCTTGAAGTACTGCTCGACCAGGCTGTGATGCATGGTGGTGAGGTCCTCCACAGGCAAGTCACGCAGCTTCTTGACCTTCAGCTCTTCCGCTTTCACGCCGCGTGCCTCCCTTCGGCCTGCAGGAACTTCGTCCGCACCGGCAGCTTGCTGCCGGCGAGACGAAATGCCTGGCGCGCGATCTCCGGCGTCACGCCTTCGAGCTCGAACAGGATGCGGCCCGGCTTCACCACGGCCACCCAGAACTCCGGGTTGCCTTTGCCCTTGCCCATGCGCGTCTCGGCCGGCTTCTTCGACAGCGGCTTGTCCGGGAAGATGCGGATCCACAGCTTGCCGCCGCGCTTGATGTGACGGGTGATGGCGATGCGCGCCGCTTCGATCTGGCGCGTGTCGATCCACGCCGGGTCGAGCGTCTGCAGCCCGAACTCGCCGAACGTGAGCGTCGAACCACGGTACGCCAGCCCGTGCATCCGGCCCTTCATCATCTTGCGGTGCTTGGTGCGCTTAGGCGCCAGCATCGGACGTCACCTCTTCTCGCTCGCCTGCCATCTGGCGCTTGAAGTCGCGCGGGAAAATCTCGCCGTTATAGATCCATACCTTGACGCCGATGGCTCCGAACGTCGTGCGCGCCGTCGCGGTGGCGTAGTCGATGTCGGCGCGCAGCGTGTGCAGCGGCACGCGTCCCTCGTGATACTTCTCCACTCGCGACATCTCGGCGCCGCCGAGGCGCCCGGAGCACACGACTTTGATCCCCAGGACCCCCATGCGCATCGCCGATGAAATCGTCTTCTTCATGGCGCGGCGGAAGGACACACGCTGCTCCAGCTGCAAGGCGATGTGCTCGGCCACGAGCTGCGCGTTCTTCTCCGGCTTCTTGACCTCGACGATGTTGAGATAGATGTCCTTCGCGGTCAGCTTGCGCAGCTCGTCGCGCAGCTTGTCGACCTCGCTGCCCTTGCGGCCGATGACCATGCCGGGCCGGGCCGCATGGATGTTGATCGACACTTTCTTCGGGGCGCGCTCGATCTCGATCGCGGCGATGCCCGCCTTGCGCAGGCGATGCCGAATGTAACGGCGCGTCTTCTGGTCCTCCAGGAGCCAGTCGGCGTATTCCTTACGGGCGAACCACCGCGACCCCCAGGTGCGGATCACGCCGAGGCGAAACCCGACCGGATGCGTCTTCTGCCCCAAATCGAGACCTCCTTAATGCGCCGCGCCCACGGCCTTGGCCTTGCGCGATCCGCGGGCGCTCTTCGTTTCGGCCGGCACGGGCGGCGCGGCTTTGGCCTTCGCGGCGCCGGCTTGCGGCGCGCGCGCCACCACCCGGCCCTCGTGTTCTTCCAGAATCAGCATGACGTGACAGCTGCGCTTGCGAATGCGATAGGCGCGCCCTTGCGCCCGCGGGCGAAAGCGCTTGGCCGTCGGGCCTTCGTCCACGGTGACGCTCTTGACGAACAGGCGCTCCGGCTCGAAGCGGCGGTCGGCGGCGCTGGCCTTTTCCTTGGCGTTGGCCGCCGCCGACTCGATCAACTTGCGCAGCGGCAGCGCCGCTGCCCGCGTCACGAATTGCAGGGTGTGCAGCGCCACGTCCACGTCCTTGCCACGCACCAGATCCGCGACCGCACGCATCTTGTTGGCCGGGATTCCCGAGTAGCGCAGCGTTGCTCTCGCCTCCATCGACTTCCCCCGTTACTTCTTGCCGCCGACCATCTGCGCCCGCGTCTTGCTCGTGTGGGCGCGGAAGGTGCGGGTCGGTGCGAACTCGCCGACCTTGTGTCCGACCATGTTCTCGGTGATGTAGACCGGAACGAAACGGTTGCCGGTGTGCACCGCCAGCGTGTGCCCCACGAACTCCGGCAGGATCGTCGACCGGCGCGACCAGGTCTTCAGCACGCGCTTGTCGTTGCTGTCGTTCATCTGCTGGATGCGCCGCACGAGATGCTCGTCGGCGAAGGGTCCCTTTTTCAGCGAACGTCCCATCGTGTTCCGCTCCTTGGCGCTACTTCTGGTAGCGGCGCCGGATGATCAGCCGGTCCGAAGTCTTCTTCTTGCGGGTGCGATAGCCCTTCGTCTTCCAACCCCAAGGGCTGCAGGGGTGGCGTCCACCCGAGGTCTTGCCTTCGCCGCCGCCCATCGGGTGATCGATGGGGTTCATGGCGACGCCGCGGGACTGCGGCCGCCGGCCCAGCCAGCGCGATCTTCCCGCCTTGCCGATGGAGATGTTCTCGTGCTCGATGTTGCCGACCTGGCCGATGGTGGCGCGGCATTCGATGCGAACCTTGCGCATCTCGCCGCTCGGCAAGCGCAGCTGGGCGTAGTTGCCTTCCTTCGCCATGAGCTGCGCCGAGGTGCCGGCGCTGCGCGCCAACTGCGCGCCCTTGCCGGCCACCAGCTCCACCGCGTGCACCACGGTGCCGACCGGGATCTTGGCGAGCGGCATGCAGTTGCCGGGCTCGTATTCGGCCTCGGCGCCGCTCAGCACCTTGCGCCCGACCTCGAGACCGGTCGGCGCGATGATGTAGCGCTTCTCGCCGTCGGCGTAGTGCAACAGCGCGATGCGGGCGCTGCGATTCGGGTCGTACTCGATGGAGACGACCTGCGCCGGAATGGCGTCCTTGTTACGCTTGAAATCGATCTTGCGGTACATGCGCTTGTGGCCGCCGCCGCGATGCCGCGACGTGATACGCCCGAGGTTGTTGCGACCGCCAGAGCTGCGCTTGGCCTCGAGCAACGACTTCTCCGGCGTGCCGCGCGTGATCTCCGCGAAATCGGACACCGTCTTGAAGCGCAAGGTCGGCGTGATCGGCCTGAACTTCTTCACTGGCATCGTCTTGCATCTCCTGGCTTGCCGGGGCTCGGCCTGCCGCACTCGAGTCCCGTCCTACACGGCCTCGTAGATGTCGATCTTCTGCCCTGCCGCCACCTTGACGATGGCGCGCTTCCAACTCGACCGGCGCCCGACGTGCTTGCCGAGCCGCTTGACCTTGCCCATCCCGTTCATCGTCGTCACGGCCGTCACCTGCACGTCGAACAGCTCTTCCACCGCTTTCTTGATCTCGGACTTGGTGGCGCGCTGATGCACGCGGAAGACGTACTTGTTCTGCTCGTCGCGCAGGATCATGTTGCGTTCGGTGACCAGCGGATTGAGGATGATCTGCTCCGCGTTCATTTCCCGAACACCTCCTCGATCTTCGCCAGCGCTGTTTTTTCGATGACGAGCGCGTCCGCGCGCATCACGGTGTAGGCGTTGAGCTCCTGCGCGCGCTGCAGCTCCAGTCCAGGGAGATTGCGGCACGACAAGAACAGATTGCCGTCATCGCGTGCGCTCACCATCAGCACGCGCTTGCCGGTGAGCCCAATGCCGCCGATCAGCTTGGCGATGCTCTTCGTGCTCGGCGCGGCGAGGGCGATGTCGTCCACCACGTGCACGCTGGCGGCGCGGTCGGTGAGCGCGGACGCGAGCGCCAGACGTCGCACCCGGATCGGCAGGTGCGTGCGGTAGTCGCGCGGCCGCGGCCCGAAGATTCGCCCGCCGCCGACGCGCGTGCCCGAGGTCGCCGAGCCGGCACGGGCGCGGCCAGTGCCCTTCTGGCGATACATCTTCGACTTCTGCCCCGAGACCTCGTGGCGGTTCTTGGTCTTGTGCGTCCCCTGGCGCTGGTTGGCCAGGTAGCTCTTGATCGCTTCGTAGAGCACATGCTGGTTCACTTCGGCGCCGAACAGCGCTGCAGGCAACGGCACGGAACCGGTTTCCCGGCCTTCGGTCGAGTAGCTGCGCGCTGTCGTCGCGGTTTCGGCGGTCATCACGCGCCTCCCTTGCTCGTGGCGCGCACGTAGACGAGCGCATTGCGCGCTCCCGGCACGGATCCGCCGACCAGCAGCAGGTTGTTCTCGGTGTCCACGGCGCGCACGTCGACGTTGCGCACCGTCACCTGCGAGTTGCCCATGCGGCCAGCCATGCGGAGCCCTCGGAACACGTGCCCCGGGTTGGAGTGCTGGCCGATGGAGCCCGGCTGGCGATAGCTGCGCGACCCGTGCGTCTTGGGCCCGCGGTGGAAGCCGTGACGCTTGGTCCCGCCCTGGAACCCGCGGCCCTTGCTCACACCGATGATGTCCACCAATCCCACTTCCTTGAACAGCTCGACCGTGAGCTCCTGCCCCACTTCGTAGGCACTGGCGTCGGCGACGCGGAACTCGCGCAGGTGACGCCGCGGCACGACGCTGGCCTTCTTGAAATGCCCGCGCGTCGGAAGGTTCACCAGCGAAGCGCGCACCTCGCCATAGCCGATCTGGACCGCCTCGTAGCCGTCGGTGGGCTGGCGCTTGACCTGCACGACAGGACACGGCCCGAGCTGGAGCACGGTCACCGGCCAGACCTCGCCGCTTTCCTGGTCGAAGATCTGGGTCATGCCCAGCTTTCTTCCCAGCAGCGCTTTCATTCTTCCTCCCGAGACCCGAGGGTCAGAGCTTGATCTCGATGTTGACGCCGGCAGGCAGATCGAGCTTGCTCAGCGCATCGATCGTCTGCGACGTCGGCCGCGTGATGTCGATCAACCGCTTGTGAATGCAGATCTGGAACTGCTCGCGCGATTTCTTGTCCACGTGCGGCGAACGCAGCACGGTGTAGATGGTGCGTTTGGTCGGCAGCGGGATCGGCCCGCTGATCTCGGCACCCGTGCGCTTGGCCGTGCGCACGATCTCGTTCGCCGAGCGATCGAGCATGGCGCTCTCGTACGCCTTGAGCCGAATGCGGATTCTCTGTTGGTTCACGGCAGTTCCCTCGATCCTTATGCGTGAATCTTGACGACGACGCCGGCGCCGACGGTGCGGCCACCCTCACGGATGGCGAAGCGCAGGCCCTCTTCCATGGCGATCGGCGTGATCAGCTCCACGTCCAGCTCCACCGTGTCGCCCGGCATCACCATCTCCACGTCCTTCGGCAGCTCGGCTGCTCCCGTCACGTCCGTCGTGCGGAAGTAAAACTGCGGCCGATAGCCCTTGAAGAACGGCGTGTGACGGCCGCCCTCTTCCTTCGTCAGCACGTACACGTTGCACATGAACTTCGTGTGCGGCGTGATCGTCCCCTTGGCCGCGATCACCATCCCGCGCTCGATGTCCTCTTTCTCCATCCCGCGCAGCAGCAATCCCACGTTGTCCCCTGCCTGCGCCTCGTCCAATATCTTGCGGAACATCTCCACGCCCGTCACCACGCAGCGCTTGGTCTCCCGCACCCCCACGCGCTCCATCTCCTCGCCCACCTTCACCTTGCCGCGCTCCACGCGACCCGTCGCCACCGTGCCGCGGCCCGTGATCGAAAACACGTCTTCCACCGGCAGCAAGAACGGCTTGTCCGTCTGCCGCTTCGGGTCCGGAATGTAGCTGTCGATCGCCGCCATCAAATCCCAAATGCACTTGGCGTCCGCGTGGTCCGGGTTCGGCGAGTTCAATGCCTTCAAAGCGCTGCCGCGAATCACCGGAATGTCGTCACCCGGGAACTCGTACTTCGACAGCAGCTCGCGAATCTCCAGCTCCACCAGATCCAGCAGCTCCGGGTCGTCCACCATGTCCACTTTGTTCATGAACACCACGATGAACGGCACCCCCACCTGGCGCGCCAACAGAATGTGCTCGCGCGTCTGCGGCATCGGACCGTCGTTCGCGCCAACCACCACGATCGCCCCGTCCATCTGCGCGGCGCCAGTGATCATGTTCTTGATGTAGTCCGCATGGCCCGGGCAATCCACGTGCGCGTAGTGCCGCTTCGACGTCTGGTACTCCACGTGCGCCGTCGCGATCGTGATCCCGCGCGCGCGCTCTTCCGGCGCCTTGTCGATCTGGTCGAACGGCATGTAGTCCGCCAGACCCTTCGCCGCCAACACCCGCGTGATCGCCGACGTCAAGGTCGTCTTGCCGTGATCGATGTGCCCGATCGTCCCTACGTTCACGTGCGGCTTCGTCCGCTCGAACTTCTGACGCGCCATCTC
>Ga0075428_100002938_pt1 | contig 18584 bp, 15 predicted proteins | sample RhiMetdeltSRZDD2_FD_75291 | JGI IMG/M metagenome (GOLD analysis project Ga0075428, IMG submission 75291) | Populus rhizosphere microbial communities from Tennessee, USA - Rhizosphere MetaG P. deltoides SRZDD2 | ecosystem: Host-associated > Plants > Roots > Rhizosphere > Soil | place: USA... | reverse complement strand
GACGCGAATTCAACGCTGCACGCAACCGCGGCAAGTTGTAGCTCGGAACTTCTGGAAACAGATGATGCTCGAGATGGTAGTTCTCGTTCAGCAAGAGAAACGAGACGATAGGGTTACTCCGCACCGATCGCGACGCCAGAAGCGGATCGTGGGAATCGGTCAGGGCATGTTGCGCGACAGCGCGCACCGCTGACACGTAACCTACGACGACGCCTGGGATCAACCACACCTGGAGAAGCACACGAATCGGGACCAGCGCGAACGCAGCGATCCAGACGATCGCCATGCCGGCGTACTCCATCGCGAGCATCCGGCGATCCAGTGCGTCGGCGCGGCGCCATGCGACCACCGGAATGAGCGGCATGTAAACGAGTGTTCCCATCGTCAGACGCACCCACTGCAACGCCCATCTGAGACGGGGATTATCCGTGTAGTTGCGATATTCGTCCGGATCCCCTGGTCCACCAAGAAAGCGATGGTGGAGCTCGTGGAGCACCCGATACGCAGTCGGCGAGTGCAACAGCGGAACGCAGAGCGCGACGTTCGTCGCGTGGTTTGCGATCCGGGAACGGAATAGCAGCCGGTGGTGACCTTCGTGCGAGAGCAGATAGAAGGCGTTCAGCGCCGCGGCGGATGCCGCAATGCCGGTCAGGCGCAGCACGATACCGCCCCATCCGACCGCGTCCAGCCCCGTCAATCCAAGCGCGATGCCGGCGGCCCACAGCACGGCAAAGAAGATAATTTCGGCGACGCGGCGAATGGGATCCTGTCGGCGAAGGGCGGCAAGCTCGCGGTCGAGACCGGTCGACAGCCGCTGACGGGCGCGTTCTGTCGCCTCGGCGTGCCCCGTGGGGTGAGAGACCGCGCCGCCCATCATCGGGCGACAGTATGCCTCCCCCTTCGGTTGGACACAAGAATTGAAAGAACGTCACAAAACCCGAAGAAATACCGGCCCAGCCTTCCCGTATCATCCGTTGACCGCCGCAAACGTTCGGTCCGGCACCGACGCTCGTTAGTAGTACTGCCGGTACGGCGAAGGAGATTTCCATGCAGCAGACACCCGCAGGCATCGAGCGCGCGGCTCAGGAGCGCGTGCGACTGAGCGAAAAGCAAATCTGTGATCGGATGGAGAAAATCCTGGACGGGAACCCGCTGGCAGCCGAACCCAGCGAGCAGCGCCTGGTCGCGCGGCTGCAAACCAAGGCGTCGCTGTCGAGGGAAGAAGCCATGGCGGTTGCCGACGGCGTCCAGCGCCTGGCGCAGGTGCAGTCGTCGACCGGGCGGGCCAAGGCTAAGGCCAAGGGAAAGCGCGCTGCGACCACCAACGGAAAGGACGCGATGGCCCGCGTCATGGTGGCCAAGGCCGCCGGCGCCGAACGCATTTACGGCTCGACCATCGATTTCGTCGGCATCGCCTTCCTGCAGAGAGGCTTCAGGGCTGCTCGCGCGGTGGCGCGCGTGGCCTTCCGCGACGGGCGTGCCCAGGGCTCCGGCGTCATGATCTCGGATCGACTCTTTCTGACGAACAACCACGTCATCTCGTCAGCCGATGCCGCCGGCCAGTTCTGCGTCGAGTTCGATTACGAACTCGACCCGGCCGATCGCCCGCTCGGCATCTCGCGCTTTGCGTTCTCGCCGTCGGACTTCTTCATCACCGACGGCACCGACGATCTCGATTACACGCTCATTGCCGTCGGGTCAAGACTTTCGGGTCCGAAAGAGCTTTCGTCGTTCGGCTGGTGTGGACTCAACAACAAAGGCGACAAACATGCCCTCGGCGAAGTCGCCAACATCGTCCAGCATCCTGATGGGCGCTATAAGGAAGTCGTCCTTCGCGAAAACCGCCTGGTGAACCGGCTCGACACGGTGTTGCACTACGTTGCGGATACAGAACCAGGTTCGTCAGGGTCGCCGGTGTTCAACAACGAGTGGCGCATGATCGCGCTGCATCACTGGGGCGGGCCGTGGCGTCAGCAGACCGATCCGAAAGGACGGCCGCTGCCTTCGGACGTGAACGAAGGAATTCGCATCAGCGCAATCGTGAGCGAGCTGGCGCAACGGCAGTCGGAGCTCGGAGCGTCGCAGCGCCAGTTGCTGAAGCGGGCGCTCGAGATGGGCGCCGCCGAACAAGAACCGCCCGAGGCGCCGGAACAGAACGGGAGTAGTCACGGCACGTCGCCAATCGCTCGCCTCAACGCTGATGGCGTCGTGACGTGGCAAGTGCCCTTCGAGTTGTCCGTGCGTTTGCCGTGGCAGACACCACCCGTCGCTCCGGCGCTGCCCACGGTCGCCACGGTTACTGAGACGGTCGACTCGATGCCGCTCCTCGAGGCGGCGCTCAAACCGAGCAAGAACTTCGAAAATCGCTCGGGCTACAAGCCGGCGTTCATCACCGGATTCACCGTTGACTTGCCGAAGCTCTCTCCGGCGCAGAAGCAGATCGCCGCGAAGAACAAGCAAGCGGACGCCGGCGACGATCCGTTCGAGCTGAAGTACCACCACTTCAGCGTGGTCATGAACGGAAAGCGTCGGCTCGCGTTCTTTACCGCGTGCAACATCGACGGCAGCCGCGCGAAGCATGTGGATCGCAAGACGGGTGCGGTGACCAAGCTCGATCCAGACGATCCTGCGCTCGAAAGCCTGACCGCCGATGCAGAAGGCGCCGAAGCCAGCGAGTCCTGGTTTGATGATGACCGGCTGGATCCGACCGAGTTTGCGGGCAAGGACGTCTACGAGAAACAGAAGGTGGACGGCTTCCCCAACGGCATGGGGCGGACGCTGCGGATGTTCCAGCGCGGGCACCTGGTGCGTCGCATGGATCCCGCGTGGGGCACCGACAACCAGGCACTCGTGGCTGATGCCGACACGTTCCACTTCACGAACGCCTGCCCGCAGGTTGGCTTCTTCAATATGGGCCAGGCGAAATCGCTGAACGTGCCGAAGAGCGGCGGCGGCCGCCTCTGGCGAGCCATCGAGAACTACGTATTGCGCAACGCCGTCGCCGACAAACAGCGAGTGTCAGTGTTTACCGGCCCGGTGTTCGCCAACAACGACCGAAAGTACCGCACTATCAAGATCCCTGGCCGGTTCTGGAAGATCGTGATCTGGTCCGACGACGGCGAGCTGCGATCCGCGGCAATGATTGCCGACCAGCGGCCCGTGATCACCGTGTTTCCGGAAGCCATGGGTGATCTCTCGGAAGCGTTCGCCGATGAAGCCGATTTGGGCAAGGTCAAGGACTTCTTGACGACGGTCAAGAAGATCGAAGAGCTGACCGGACTCAAGTTCGATGCCGAGGTGAAGGAGGGCGACATCAACGCCGGGACCCACGAGTCGATGACGCTCGTTCAGGACCTGGAGTCGATCGAGCTCAGGCCGCGGCGGCGCAAGCGCCGGTAAACCGCGCGCATCGGTCCGTGTGCGCGTGCTGGGGTTGCACCTTGCACGCGTGCACTTCCCACTATTGCAATCATTCCGCTCGCCACTCATCACATTTCACGCTATCTCAGCCTTTGCGAAGGCCGTTGTGTAGTCTCCTAGTAACGAGTCCTTCATCGCTCGCAAAGAGACAACCATGAAGCGTTTCGCGGCAATCGTACTCGTGGTGTGCACGGCCATACTGGTTGCGCCACGCGCCGTGTAGGCCCAGGAGCAAGGCGATACCGGCATCACCATGGGCTACCCAGCATCATTCGGGTTCATCTTTCACGTCACCAACAAGATCGCGCTTCGACCCGAGGTTGTCTTCGCCCGCAGCACGACCGAGTTCGAGGAAACGTTCGTGGATCGCGACTCTACCGCGTGGAGCGTTGGCGTGGGCATGAGCGCGTTGATCTATGTGGCCGAATGGGATCAAGTGCGTGCTTACGTAAGCCCGCGATATGTTTACACGCGCGCGGAATCGAACGCGTTCTCGGCGTTGTTCCCGGAATCTGAAAGCAGGACGACCAGCGACTCACATCTCTTCTCGGGGTCATTTGGCGCGCAGTACAAGCCGCACCCGCGATTCAGCATCTTTGGAGAAATTGGCCTCGGTTACACCACGAGCACGACCACATCAGGCATAAGCTCGCTCAAAGCGGACGGAACTTCATTGAGCACGCGGACCGGTGCAGGCGTGATTTTTTATTTCTGAACGGCGGCAGGGTTAGCGAACGACAACATCCGCGCCCGACCCGAGGCAATCGCGGACGATATCGACCAGCTGCTGCATCGTGACCGGCTTGCGGAGCACGCACGCGACGTCAAGGGCGTCCGGCGCGACATCAAGACCCGTGACAATCACGATGGGGATCTCGCGGGTAACGGCGCTGGCGGCAATTTCCTGCTGGACGGCCCAGCCGTCCACGCGCGGCAATCCAAGATCGAGAATGACGAGGTCCGGCAGGCGCTGCTCTATCAGGACCAGCGCCTCCAGGCCGTCTCCAGCGCACGCGACGTCATAGCCCTCGAATGTAAGAGCTACCTGGTAAAGCAGACGCGACTCTGGGGCGTCTTCAACGATGAGGATGTAGGCCTTTTTAGGCACGTCCTAGCGTCATACGCGGTTGCGTCCGGAAACGTAGGTCCGGAATACACGGAACCCGCTCTCCAAGGGGAACGGGCTCGCAAGTGCAAGAAGGACGCCTGATTGAGGACGGAAAGAAAGTGGGTAACGGATTGCCCACTAACCATGTCTGGCCAGCCGACGAATCGCTAGTCCGCCGAAGACCACCGTTACTCCGATGAGCACGGCCGCTGAAATTGCCGGCGCAACAAAGCTGAACTCCGAAACGCCGGCGGCGCCAAGCGCCGTTTGATTGACGTGAAAAGCCGGCCAGATCACCGCCCACGGCTCGAGGAACTTCGGCAGCGGAATGAACAGCCCCGACAACCACAGCCCAGGCAGATACACGATGTTCGTGAACGCGGGTGCGGCTGAACCGGACGTGTACGCGCCGATGAACAGACCGATCGCGGCAAACGGCACCGCGCCGGCGATCATCACCGCGGCCAGAATGAAAAACTGTGAAGCGGAGAGCTGTGTGTGCCCGGCGGCCACCCCCGCGACGATCATCATGATCATCGCCATTCCGGCGAATACCATCGCCATCAGCATCTTGGCGATGAGATACGCTCCACCGGGCGCCGGCCACGCTCGCTTGAGCTTCAAGAAGCCGGCATCCCGCTCGAGCGCGAGCGTGCAGCCGACTCCGAACAGCGCCGGCCCCATGATCGCGAACGCCGAGAAACCAGAAAACAAGTACGTGCCAACGCCTGGATTCTTCGCGACGGCTGGCCCAGCCAGCATGACGCCGAAGAAGAGATAGACAGGAACTGGCAGCAGCAGGAACGGGATCGCAAACGCCGGCGACCGCAGCATTCGCAGCGATTCGTACTTTGCCTCGGCTCCATACGCCCGGAGCACCCGCATCAGCGGCATCGCCGCACTCGTCTGAAGATCGACCAACGACGATGAGGAAAGGGCCTGCATCACGCAGCCTCCTTGGTGAGTTCGGTGAATGCCTCTGCCAGGCCAGCCTGGCGAACCTCGAGATCGCGGACTCGCTCGTCGGCAGCCAACAGACGCCGAACGACTGTTTCCGCATCCGCTGCGGTGATCTGGACACGCCGGGCCGATCGCGTTACAGCCAGCACTTCAGGCCACGTGCCCATTTCGGCGACGCTCAACGCGGTCGAGCACGTGATCTGTTTGCGCGAGACGACCGAGCGGATCTCGTCAACACTGCCCGACGCGATCAGCCGACCATTCGCGACGACCGCCACGCGATCGGCCAATGCCTCCGCCTCTTCCAAATAGTGCGTCGTCAGCACGATTGAACAACCCTGGGTCACCAGTGCTCGAATCGCGCGCCACATCGCTTCGCGCGCGTCGACGTCGAGTCCGACGGTCGGCTCGTCGAGGAAGAGAAGTGCCGGCCTGCCACAGATCGCCAACGCAAACTGCACCTGCCGCTTCTGCCCGGCCGACAACTTCGCGTATGGGCGATTCGCGAGCGACTCGAGCCGGGTCAACGCGAGGACTTCGTTGGTGGTCAACGGCGCCGGGTAATAACTGGCGGTGAGCTCGATCAGTTCTCGAACGCGCAGCTCCGGAGTGAGTCCCACCTCCTGCATCATCAGACCCACGTGGCGTCGAGTCTCGACATCGAGCGGCGATCCGCCGAAGAGCTGAACCGTGCCCGCATCAGGCTCGAAAAGACCAAGCCAGAGCGAGATTGCGGTGGACTTGCCAGCGCCATTGGCCCCGAGCACCGCAAGCAACTCGCCGCGATGCACGTCGAGATCGAGTCCAGCAAGCGCGACGGTCTGACCGTAACGTTTGTGGACGCCGCGTAACGTGGCCATCGAATCGGGGCTCGGAGTTCGGGCCTCGGGGTTCGAAGAGCCTTCAGATCCGACTCCGTCGACCGGGTCCTGGAAGGTTTTCGACCCCCGGCCCCCGGATCCCGGATCCCGAGGGTACTTCCTCCCGTTCAGGATCTGGCCGATGAATGTCGAACGCACCAGGTAGCGGTACGTCCCGAGCAGGAACGTCATGCTCACGATCAAAACAAGGGGAAACTTGAGGCTCCAGTGCCAGGGCAGATGGCCTACGAGAACCTGGCATGCAGCGACGACCGGCAGATGCACGAGGTAGATCCAATAGGACGCATCCGAGACGTAGCGCACCTTCGCGTTGGGTTGCGACATGAATTGCATCGCGGCGCCAACGATCGCGAACGTCCAGCACCAGATGGCCACGCCGTATGAGAACGCATACCCGAGCTTCGCAACGCCGGACGGCATCGGCACGAACGCCGGGCCCAAGCCGACGATCGACAAGCAGATCGCTGTAGCAGCAATACCTCCTGCCAGCATCACAGGCCATTGCTTCCGCCACACCGCAAGCAAGTCGATCTGACGATGGATCAGCCAGCCAAACGCCATCGCCGTGCCGTAGCCAATGAGCGACGCCCATTGCGGGATGACCGACTGATCTGGTGTTGGAATCCCGAACCACGCAAACCATTCCTTGCGAGCGTACAGCGATAGTGCCAACGGAACCGGCAGCACCAGGGCGGCAACCCCGGTGGAGACACTCCCCCGCACCGCGGTGTCGACAACGCCTCGCAGCCATCCGCGGCGATCGACTGCACAGAACGCCGCGCGGCCGAGCATGAACAGCACGTACAGAACGAGCAGGTAGTACAGGAACCAGAGGTGCGTCAGCGGAAAGGCCCCAGGGGGTGACGGGGGCACGTTCGCGGGCGGCGCCGGTAGCGTGCCGCCGAACGTCTTGGTGATGCCCCATATCCACACGACGGCAAGGAGCGGAAAGAGGATCACCCAGCCGGCCAGCAGCGGGACCAGGATTCGCTTCGCGCGGTTGGTCCAGAATCCTCTCGCGCCCCTTCGCTGGAACATCAGTCGCGCGAAGAATCCCGCGACGAAAAAGAACAGCGACATGCGGAAGATGTGCGACGTGTAGAGCAGCACCCCGATCGCGCTGCTCGGCGAGTTGTCCGTCATCGCCCACACTCCGGGGATCAGCCCAGGCAGGAACGAAAACCCGGCGTGGAACACCACGCCCAGCAGCAGCGCAAACGCGCGAACCGCATCGAGGGCATGCAGGCGATCAGTAGTCGACATCTTGCTCTCCTCAGACAAAATCACCGGCGCGTGAACGAACGTAGACTGCAACCGCCAACGCGGCGAGACCGACGACGATCTCGACCGCGATGATCGTGACAATGTCGCGGGTCCAGACTGCCGTCGCGCCCGCCCGGTTGTGGACGACGGACGGCAGCGATAGCAGCAACGGAATCAGGAAGTTGATTGAGATGTTGCCAGTCGTGATCACGGTTGTATGCCAGCCGGTCGAGTCCGACGCCAACCCCACGCCGAGCAGCACGCAGTAGTACGTCAGCAGATACCCGAGAACCGCGATCAAGAACGGCAGAATCCCGTTCGGCAACGCCGAGACGCGAATCACGAAGACGGCTACGGCGGTGAGCAACAGCAACGATCCGACGAACGCGATCGCGTTGGCCGTCACCTTCGCTCGCGTGTACTGCGTCGTCGATATCGGCAGGCTCAGGATGAACAGCAGGACTTTGTCCTTCTTCTCCTGCACGACCGCGCTCATCACCAGCACGATATTCAGAATGACGATCACGCAGATGAACGACACACCGCCAACGTAGGCCAGCACCGGGCTCAGCGGCATGATCGCGATCGACGCCAGTCCGGCCACCACGGAGGCAATCACCGGCCAGCGAACGAGGTACAAGTCCTTGAAAACCAGGTGCCGAACGACGGAATGGGTCATCGGTCTGCCTCCCGCCGGTTGCTCATCACATTGGCGACAAAGATCTCTTCGAGCGTCATCCGCTGCACATCTCGAACCGTGAGCCCGGCGCGAACACACGCCGCGTCGATCTCCGGCGTGTACGAATTGGTGGTCACCACCGCAATGCGGCCGCTTGCCGTCGTATCGATCGCGCCGGGGAGCGCGGGCACGGCCGTGCCCGGCGGCACATCGAGATGCAGGCGCCGCCATCGATCCAGAAAGACCTCTTTGTCACTCGAATCAATGATCCGGCCGCGATCGATAAACGTGATCTGATCGGAGATCTGCTCGACGTCCTGCGTGTTGTGCGACGAGAACAGGATCCCGCGGCGCTCGTCGCGGACTACGTCCATCAGCTCCGCAAGGATCTCGTGGCGAGCCACCGGATCCAGGCCCGTCGTCGGCTCGTCGAGCAGCAGCAGGCGCGGACGGCGAGCGAGCGCAAGCAGAAGCACGGCCTTGACACGTTCACCGTGCGAGAGCGCCTTGACCGTCTGCTCTGCGTGCAGATTGAAGCGTCGCAAGAGGACGTCCGCGTACTTGACGTCCCAGCCCGGATAGATCGAAGCCACGAGCCGCATATGCCAGGCGAGCGTTGCACTGCCATGGAGCTGCATGTCCTCGGAGACAAACCCGATGTCTCGTTTCGCCAGCGCTTGATCGCGAGGCACGAGATGGCCGAGCACGTGCACGGTGCCACGCTCCGCGCGGAGCATCCCCATCAGGATCCGGATCGTCGTCGACTTGCCCGCCCCATTCGGACCGACGAAGCCGAGGATCTGTCCGGGCTCGAGGCGCATCGCCACGTTCGACAACCGGAAGAAGCGGTAGCTCTTCTCCACGCCGACGACGTCAATCAGTGGCTCGGTCATCGCTCGTTCTCATCTCTCGTCTTCACCGCCTCGTGGAGGCGATCGGCGATCTCGTCGGCGGTCATGCCGAGCTGTCGTCCGATGTTGGCGGCCGCCGTCAGGTGCTCGTCGAGTTCATCCCGCCGCAACTGCATGCTGAGGCCGGCGCTGTCAGCCACGAACGAGCCCTTTCCTTGGCGCGTCACGATAACCCCTTCGCGTTCGAGCTCGAGGTAGGCCCGCTTGACGGTGATCACGCTCACCTGCGTCGAGGCTGCAAGTGCCCGTATCGACGGCAGTTCCCGGCCAGGAGGCCAGTCGCCGACGGCGATACGATGCCTGATCTGCTCCATGATCTGGAGGTACATCGGCCGGCGGTCGGCCTGTGAGATCAGGACGTCACTGTGCATGTTTAATATGCACAGTATATACTCTATTACGAGGTGTGCAAGGGGAAAGTTTTTAGGGTGGGAGGCGACGGACGTTACGAGGAAGCGGGTTCACACGATGGCACGAAGCTAACGCTTCGCGTCTCCGTGTGGACCCGTTGCCTCCGCAAACCCCCGTTTACTCCGGAGGCAGGGCGCGATCCACACCATGCGGTCGCCCCGGGTACGCGAGCACGTCGATCACTCGATGTCCTGCCTCATGATCGATGACGGCCACGCCTGGATTGCTGCCACCTTCGAATGCCGCAAACGTGTACCGCCCGTTTCGAGATGTCCACTGATGTCCGCCAATTGTCGTGGTCTCCCCCGGCGCGCTCAGATCGACCAGGTGTGCTGTCAACGTCCCAGTGTCGACCACGGCGAGTTGCGCTGGTGAGGTGCGGAGTCCCACGGTCAGCACCTTCTCGTTCGGGGTCAGGCGAAGTGTGTCGGGCAGTCCAATCGTCAAGACGTCATGGAACGTCTGCTCTTCGACATTGATGACCGCGAGACGATTGGCGCCTCGCCGCGTGGCATAGACGGTCTTTCCGTTGTGCGTAACGGCCAGCTCGTGCACGGCGGGCACGGACATGCTCCACAGCACGGTTCCGTCGTACGGATTCATCGCAACGACCTGACCGGTCACATCCACAGCCAGATAGATCGTATCGTCCTGCGCGAAAACGGCGGCGTGCACCCGGCCATTTGTCGTCGTGGGATTGCTATCCCACATGCCGAGCAGCTCGTCGGTGTGCGTGTTCACGACCGCAACGAGATCGGTCCCGAACAATCCGACGGCGATCAGATTGCCGCCGGCACTGGCGTGCACGTGGTGTGGCCGGGCGCCGGCCGGAAGGATGATCCGGTGGAGAATCACGCCCGTGCCGGCATCGACGATGGCGATCGCCGGTGGCGTGCCGAACTCCTCGGCTACATAGATCTTTCCCTTCGCGAACGCGAGATCACCCGGCTGCGAGTTTGGCGACATGGTCACGGTGTGAACCACCGCGCCGGTGCTCGCATCGAACGCGCGAATCGTGTGGGCGCCTCGATTGGCCACCCAAATCGTGCCAGTCACCGACTGCTGGAGTGGCTCGCGAGCAAGCGCCCCTGCTCCGAGAAGGACAACTGCGAGGACAGCGGGCGGCATCGCCCGGGCGCGAACGTGGCTCATCATCGTGATTCCTCCTGCTGTAGAAACTGTTTGACTGTCTCGAACGCGCCCGCGAAGTAGCTGACGTTGTGAAACGCTTCGCGGGCGAGTGCCTCGGCCACGTACCGCGCGTCCGCGGCATCCTTTCCAACCACCACGATGCGAGTATTGTGATCCTCCATCGGCAATCGCCCATCGTCCTTCGCTCGTCGCACTTCACCGGTATCCTTTTCGCGGAGTACGAGACTTCGCGGGATGTTCCTGGCGTCCGGCAGCGTCCCGCGCTGATAGTCGGCACGTTCTCGCGCATCGATTACGACGGCAGTTCGATCTTTCAGTCGGATGTAGCGAATACCTTCGAGCTCGATCTCGCACACGTTTCCCACTGCTCGCCACATCGGTATGCCTAACTGATAGCGCCGCACGGCGGTAAAACCGGCGTCGAACAGTTCAGCCGCGAGCCGTTTGCTCTTTCCGCAGTGGACGCCGTTGCAGTAGAGGATGAGCGGAGTGGACTTGTTGCCTTTGACGAGCCGGTCGATCTCGGCCACGTCTGACACGTACATGGATCTCGTTACACCAGGCTTCGGCGCGACATTCGCCGCACCTGGGATATGACTGATGGAGTACTCACGGTGTGGACGGACGTCCAATACCGTCGCGCGTCGGGCGGCGAGAATCGACTCCAGCTCCTCGGTCGTGATCTCGCGTGTCGTGTCGGCGGCCGAGCTTGGGCCGCGGACCTGCGCGGCCGCATCGGCCGCGCGGACCTGCGCGGCCGCATCGGCCGACCATGTGATGACAGCGCCGGCCACCAGCGCGGCGACAAGGATCTCACGCATATCGCACCTTCGCGTCATGAGATCGCCAGCATTGTCGATGCGGGCGGGTGACTGCCATGCCCGACGCCTGAACTTCAGGTGAACTGGGGGTGAACTGCCGAAGCACCGTCTTTTCGGCCGGATTCTTTGGATGTACACTGCTCCTCTTCAGGTCATGCACACCACCGTCGAGAGTTCGCGGCTCCATTTCGGACGCTTCCAGTTCGACCGCCCCTCTGGCGAGCTCTATAGGGACGGGCGGCGAGTCCGCCTGCAGGAACATCCCCGCCTTGTCCTGGTGGCGCTGCTCGAACGGCCGGGCGAAATCGTGACGCGTGACGAGCTCAGGGTTCGGTTGTGGAAAGCGGATACGTTCGTTGACTTCGAGCACGGCCTGAATACGGCGGTCAAGAAACTGCGTCAGGCTCTTGGCGACGCCGCGGAAGCGCCGACCTTCATTGAGACGCTGCCGCGCCGGGGATACCGCTTCGTCGGCCGGATCGACTTGCTCGTGGCGCCCGGCGACCCCGCTGATCCGCCGGGCCTCGCGGTCGTCACACCTGCGCCGCGTCGCGCCGATTGGCGGCGCCGCCCCGTGGTCTGGGTCGGCGCCGCCTTTCTCGTGGCGGCTCTCGGCGTGGCTGTCTGGTCTGTGCGCCGCGGCGCGAAGGCGGAGCAATCGTCACCCTCAACGCAGGCGGCTGCGGCGCAGCTGGCAGTGATGCCGCTGCGGGTGCTGGGGGATTCGAGCAGCACCATCCCGTACCTCGGCGTCGGCATTGCCGATGCAATTACAACGCGTCTCGCAAACACTCGGGCCATCGTGCTCCGACCAACTTCCGCCGTGCTGCCGTTCCACAACGCGCAGTCGGATCCGGCGAAGGTCGCGGCCGCACTTGCCGTGCAGAACGTGTTGGTGGGAACGATTCAGCCCGTCGACCAGATCTATCGGGTCAGCGTTCAGTTGGTCGGCAAGGATGGCGTCGCCGTCTGGGGACGCACGTTTGACGAACCGCGTGCCGGACTGCTGGACCTCCAGGACCACATTGCCGAACAGGTCGCGTCCGCATTGCGGGTCGAGCTGTCAGGCTCAGAACGGGCACGGCTCCACGTGCGGCACACGAACAATCCAGCTGCGTACGATAGTTACCTTCGCGGCCGAAGCCTGCTGGTCAACTACACCGAAGCGAACATGCGCGAGGCCATCTCGTATTTCGAGCGTGCGCTGAGCATCGACCAGGACTACGCCCTGGCGCGCGCGGGTATTGCCACGGCCAGCGCCTGGTTCAGTGTGCGGTATGCGTACGAAAACGAAGCGCTCGCGTGGGGCAAGCGGGCCGACGAGGAAGCGCGGCACGCGTTGAAGCAGGACACGTCGCTGGCCGACGCGCACTTCGCGATCGCCAGCGCCGCCGGCACGTTGTACGGCGGGTTCGAATGGCCGGTGGTACTCGACCGCACCGCGGCAGCGCTCTCGATCGATCGGTCGCTCGATCTCGCCCACCTGGCGCGGATGCGCGCCTACTATCATCTCGGACTCTTCGAAGAAGCACGCGAGGAAGCCCGGCTAGCCCGCGAGCTCAATCCGAACCCGAACGTGGAGATGGCGCGACTCGAGGTCGCCGTGGAACTCTTTGACGGCCACTTCACAGTGGCCCTGGAGCGGGCCGCGGCGCTTCTGTCACGCACCGATGCGCCGGCCGTCCGGCACTATCTTGGCCTGGCGCGGTATTACACGGGTGATTCGTCCGGCGCACGAGACATGTTGTCCTCCGCGATGCGCGGCGGACGACCGGACGCGCGCTCGCAGGCCTCGCTCGCGTCAATCGAAGCAGCCACGGACCGCGCGTCGGATGCACGTGCTCGCATTGCCACGATTTTGGGTGGACCCTACATGGACCACCACGTCGCCTACAGCCTTGGCGCCGCCTTCGCGCAGCTTGGTAACGTAACTGAGAGCCTCGACTGGCTGGAACGGGCGGCAGCGACAGGCTTCCCCTGCTACCCGTGGTTCGAGCGAGATCCGCTACTCGAACCGCTCCGTCGCGATCCGGGATTCTCACGCTTGCTCACTCGCCTTCGGGAAGCCCACGCCAAGCACCGCCGCGCCGCAACAGGGAACTGAGCGCGGCTGCGGTAGACTCTCGCTGTGTCCTGGCTCAAGCGCTGGATCTTCCGCCTGACGCTCGTCGCCCTGTTGGCGTTCGCGACCTTGATCGTCGGCGGCGCCTACGACGCGCGGTGGCGGCTTCCGGATCTCTCGCCGTGGCACAAGGTGAAACTCGACGATCTGACGGCGTCGGACCTGAACGACCGCTTCACCCTTGCCGACTATCTGGCGCATGAAGAGCGGCTTTTTGCCCAAGTCAGAGCGTTCGAATCCAGCCTCGATCCCCGCTATCGCACGCCGGTCAATCGCTATCACGCCGGAAGCCTCTCGCATCCACTGAGCGCGGGCCGCGACTGGAACCGATCGTTCGAGAGCGAGCCGCCGCGAATCCGCGGGGGTGCGCTGCTCGTTCACGGCCTGACCGACGGGCCGTACAGCATGCGGGCGATCGCCGACGTGCTGCGTGAGAACGGGGTCTACTCTCTCGCGCTGCGCATGCCTGGACATGGCACGGTGCCGTCCGGACTCGTTGGTGCCCAATGGGAAGACTGGCTGGCCGCCGTTCGCGTTGGCGTGCGACACGTGCGGAGCAAAGTCCCCGAGGGCGCACCGGTCATCCTCGTCGGCTATTCCAACGGCGGCGCGTTGGCGCTCAAGTACACGCTCGACTCGATCGAGCGGAGCGTGGGATCGCGTCCGGCGCAGCTCATTCTGCTGTCGCCGATGATTGGCGTCACACCGGCTGCTCGACTCGCGCGGTGGATCAGCCTGCTCGGCGTCTTTCCGTACTTTGAAAAGGCAAACTGGATCGACGTCGTTCCCGAGTTCAATCCCTTCAAGTACAACTCGTTCTCTGCGAACGCTGGATTCCAGACCGCCGCGCTGACGAGTGCCGTGCAGGCGAGCCTGACGCGGGTGGCGGAGACAGGGACACTGTCCGAGGTGCCGCCGATTCTGACGTTTCAGTCAATCGTCGATGCCACCGTGAGCACGCCGGCCGTCGTTCACACGCTCTACGATCGCTTACCGGCGAATGGCAGCGAGCTGGTCCTGTTCGACGTCAATCATCTGTCCGGCATCGATGTGTTCGTGCGGCCTGACGACCTCTCGCTCGTCACACACTTGTTCGATCAGGAGCCGCGACGTTACCGGCGAATTCTGGTCAGCAACAAGGCGACCGGCAGCCGCGATGTGGAGGCGCGAACCATCGAGCCCGGGACGAGAGATGTGGTCCGCACGCCGCTTGCCCTTGCCTGGCCACGAGAGGTGTTTTCGCTCACCCACGTCGCGATCCCGTTCCGTGTCGATGATCCGCTGTACGGAATCGACGGCGCGACCGCACCGGCCGGCCTCATTCCGATCGGGCGACTCAGCCCGCGCGGCGAGCGGGCCGTGCTGACCGTCGGCACCGATACGCTCATGCGATTGTCGTCAAACCCGTTCTTCCCGTTTGTCGAGCAGCGGGTTACCGGCTGGATGACGCTGCCGCAGGCGCGTTGACGTTCTCCGTCACTTCAGCAGTGACGCGTCTCGCCACACTGTCGGCACCTGGTGCGTGTACATCAGCGTGGGACCGGCCTGCGAGATGCCCAGCAACGCCCGCTGGTTCTTGGCGTCGCACCCATAGAACTCCACGTGTTTTGCGTTTCCGGGACCGTGAAAGCTAAACGTGGACACCGTGCCCGTGACACGTTTCGCCAGGTTCGCACGCGCCGTGCGTCGTGGAAACATCACGTGTCCAGAACCGTCGGTCGTCGCGAAGTCCGTTCTGTCCAATCCAATTGCCCGCCACTCCCAGTGCTGCTCGATCCGGCAGCCGGCAATCGGGTGTCCATCGGTGTTCGTCGCAGCAATGAGCCAGGCGCTCGTCACGGTCGACTCGAACGGGTAGAACAGCAGAAAACACACGAGAATCCCGATCGTCCAGAAGGCGACTCGTCGCGTCAGCATCGGGAGAGGATATACCGGCGCTACGGCCGATACATCAGGGCTTCGATCGCCTTACGCAAATTGCGTGGGCGCTTGTCGCGCGCCAGGCCCATTGCGTGCGCTCTGGTTGCGACGCTGACGGCAATCGCGAGCGAGATCTTTCTGATCTCGCGCAACGGTGGATAGAGCGCGCCATCGTCGAGATCGCTCTGGCGAACCAGGCCGGCCAGCGTCTGGGCAGCCGCGAGGAAGAGTTCGTCAGGCAACGTCCGGGCACGGCATGCGATCGCAGCCAGGCCGATGCCCGGAAACACGTAGGCGTTGTTGCCCTGGCCTGGCCGCAGCGTCTTGCCGTTGTAGGTCTGCGGCGCGAACGGGCTTCCGCTCGCGAAAATCGCACGTCCGTCGCTCCAGGCGTACGCTTGCTCCGCGGTGCACTCGGCGCGCGACGTCGGATTCGATAGCGCGAAGATGACCGGCCGTTGATTGATCGCGCTCATGCGCTCAATGACCGTCTGCGTGAACGTGCCCGGCGCGCCGGTGGCGCCTATCAGCACGTGCGGCTGGATCGCATCGATTGCCTCGACGAACCCGAGGCCAGTGTGGTCATGTGCGTACGGAAGGTTGTGCTCCATCAGATCGGTCCGTGACTTCACGACCAGGCCGTTCATGTCCACGAACCAGAGATGCCGCCGGGCCTCGTCAACGCTCAGCCCCTCATCTACGAAGGCGGTCGTCATCAAATCGGCGATCCCAGTCGCAGCCGAGCCGGCACCCAGGAACATGATCTTGAGATCCTTGAACCGCACGCCCGTGAGTCGGGTCGATGCATACGCGCCGGCGAGGATAACCGCTGCCGTTCCCTGGATATCGTCATTGAAACACAGCACGCGGTTCCGGTACTTCTTCAGGAGCGCATAGGCGTTGGGTGTCAGAAAATCTTCGAACTGAATGAGCGCATCAGGATAACGCGACTGCACGGCGGTCACGAACTCCTCGACGAGATCGAAGTAGGCCTTCCCTTTCAATCGAGGCCGCGGATAGCCGAGATACAGGATGTCGTTTCGCAGTGCTTCGTTGTTGGTCCCAACGTCGAGCTCCACTGGCAGACAGCGTGCCGGATCGATCCCGGCGCAGGCGGTGTAGAGCGCCAGCTTGCCTACAGGGATACCGATCCCGTTGGCGCCGAGATCCCCCAGTCCGAGGATGCGCTCCCCGTCCGTCACGACGATCACGCGAACGTCTTTTTGTGGCCAGTTGCCGAGAATGCGGTGGATCTCGCCGCGATCCGCAGGGGTAATGAAAAAACCTTTGGGTTCGCGTGCGATGTGCGAGAACTCTCGGCAGGCCTCGCCCACCGTCGGCGTGTAGATGAGCGGCAGGATCCGTTCGACGTGCTCGATCACCGTCCGGTAGAACAGCTGCTCGTTTCGCTCTTGCACCGACGACAGCAGCATGTAGCGGTCGATGTCGCGGGGCAGCCGCTCGACGTTCTCCATCAATCGGGCCACCATCTCCCGATCGGTCGCGACGGAGTACGGCAGCAGGCCTCTCAGGCGGAGCCGCTCGCGGTCTCGTCGCCCGAACGTAATCGATCGGTTGAGCGACTTATCGCGCAGGACGTCGAAGCCGCGCTTCATCCGCTTAGTACTCGTCGAAGATCCGCTGTACGTCCGTCACGCTCCGTGGCTGGAGCAAGGCGAGTCGCAGCAGCACGCGCGATTTCTGAGGGTTCTTGTCGAGCGATGCCACGAACCCGAGCTTGTCGTCTTCGAGCTCGACGTTCCGGCCAACGACGCCAGTGACAACGCGAGAGGCGCGCACGCAGACGATGCCTTTCTTGGCCTGGGCGGCGAGAGCCTTGACCGCCGTGGCCGTGAGGTTGCCATTGCCAACGCCGGCGATGACGATGCCTTTGGCGCCCGCCGCCGCGGCTGCATCGATAAGCGCACCGTCCATGTTTTCGTGCGCCATGATGATGTCGACGCGCGGCAGTGCGGTCACGCCCGCAAGTGAGAACTCCGAGCCGGCAGTGTGCTTGCCGATCGGTTGCCGATAGAATTCCGTTCTTCCGTAGGCGACCGTCCCGATCAACCCGGACTGCGGCGACAGAAACGTTTGTACCGCTGTCGTACTGGTCTTGGTCAGCGATGCCGCGCCGTGAATCCAATCGTTGATCACGACGAGCACGCCTCGTCCGGCGGCATCCTTGTCTGCCGCTACCGCGACCGCGTTGTAGAAGTTCAGGGGACCATCGGCCGAGAGCGCAGTCGCCGGACGCATCGCCGCCGTCATCACGACAGGCTTCTTCGACTTCACGACAAGATTGAGGAAGTACGCCGTCTCCTCGATCGTGTCCGTGCCATGGGTAATGACCACGCCACTGACGTCGGGCATCGCGACCAAGGCATTGACCCGATTCGCGAGCTTGAGCCAGACCTCGTCGTTCATGTCCTGCGAGCCGATATTCGAGATCTGCTCGCCGCGCAGGTTCGCGACCTTCTTTGCCTCCGGAACGGCCGCGATCAGCTGTTCGACGCCGACCTGGCCGGACGTATACCCTGCCTGCACGTTGGTCGTTGCTGCGCCCGCGATTGTTCCACCAGTGGCAAGCACAACGATCGAAGGCAGGCTGTTGCCGGCCTGCGTGCCCAACCGCGCAGCCGCGGCATGACCGAGTACCACAACGACCGCACACGCGACACTCAGACGCACCGTGAAATCACGTCGTGACATATGACCTTTCTCCATCATTCAAACCTCGCCAGCTTTTAGCGCAGGGCGAGCATCAGCCAGGGCGTGCCCACTACGGCGTAGATCACGAAGCTGATTGCCGTCATGATCGCGCCGACTTTGTACAATTCCCCTTGTTCGAGATAGCCGCTTCCGACAAACAGCAAGTTGGCGCTCGACCCCTGCGGCGTAATCATCGAAAAGTAGTTCGTCGCAAAGAGCAGCTG
>Ga0075428_100002937_pt1 | contig 18586 bp, 12 predicted proteins | sample RhiMetdeltSRZDD2_FD_75291 | JGI IMG/M metagenome (GOLD analysis project Ga0075428, IMG submission 75291) | Populus rhizosphere microbial communities from Tennessee, USA - Rhizosphere MetaG P. deltoides SRZDD2 | ecosystem: Host-associated > Plants > Roots > Rhizosphere > Soil | place: USA... | reverse complement strand
CCCATCTGGTTGTAGGGCTGCGAGAAGGCCGGGTTGATCGCGGTCGCCTTCTCGTACTCCGCCACCGCGGCCGCGTATTCCTGCCGGCCGAAGTAGTAGCCTCCCAGCAGATTGTGGGCGCGCTCGTCGTCGGGGAACGCGGCCACCAGCTTGGTGAAGCTGTCCCGCTGGCGCGTCACGTCGCCCTTCGCGCCCGCGTCCACGCCGGCGATGAGCAGCCGCTCCGGCTCGGAGACCTTCGCCGAGAGCGCCACCGCCTGTCCCAGCGAGTCGAAGAACTCCTTGGCGGTGCCGGCCGTGTTGGCCAGGCCGAGGTGGGCGAGGGCGAAGGCCTTGTCCTTCTCCGCGGCCTGCATGTACAACCCGCGCGCGTCGGTGGCGCGCAGCTTCTCCGCGAGGTCGCGGCCCTGAACGTAGAGCTGCCGCGCCTCCTCCGACGACGTGGTGATCGGGATCTTTTCGCTCGCCGCGATGGCGAGCCCGGGGACGGCGAGCGCCAGAAGCGCCGCGAGCGGTGCGCGTGTATCGATCCTCATGGGTCCTCCTCCTTGCGTCTTGCGCGATTGTTCGCGCGCGCGCCGCGGTTTGTCGAGGGTTTGCGCTGTAAAAAGACGCAACGGGGACGAGGATCAAACGACTGGATGGATCCGGGTAGAGCGCGAGCCTACGACTTGCTTTCCACCAGGGGCTAGTCCTGGCGCACGAGGGTGCCCCAGTCGCCGACGGCGAAGAAAGGGCCGCCCACGCTGAACGCATCGATGTCGTGCAGCGTGCTCTCGGTTGCCCAGTCGTCGCGCGTCCAACGACCGACCCCATTACTGCTCCTGAGCACGACGCCGCTCTGGCCAACCGCGATGAACTCCCCGTTGTAGGCCACGTCGAGCAGGGGAAGATTGGTCCCCGAGTTCACGGGAAACCAGAACACGCCCTCCCCACTGATCAGGATCGTGGCCGGATTGCCATAGCCCACCGCCACGAAGAACGGTGACCCTCCGGCACATGCGCTGCAAAAGGTGATGCCGTCCAGCAGCTCTGTCGTGCCCGATGACTGCGGAGTCCAGGTCACCGCGTTGGGGCTGGTGAGCACGGATCCCAGCGCCCCGACGGCCACGTGCATGAAGCCATTCCACGCGACCGCCATCACCGGCAGGGGCGTGTTCACGATCGTCCAGTTCACGCCGTCGGTGCTGGTCACGATGACGCCGTTGTTGACTGTGTGGCCCACGCCCACGAACTTCGTCCCGTTGAAGATGAGGTCGTTGAAGTTGTTGACCGGCAGCGACGCGTGCTGCGTCCAGGTCAGCCCGTCCGGGCTGGTCATGACCACGCCCAGCGAGCCCAGGGCCACGAACTTTCCGTTTCCCCACGCCAGCGCCGACAGGTACTCGTCGGCGCCGAGCGGATGCCGCGTCCACAGGACACCGTTGGTGCTGGTCAGGACGTGCTTCGCGTTGCCCACCGCCACGTAACGCTGGCCGCTCCACGCGAGCGCGCGGAGATCGTTCCGGGGCCCGCGGCTGCGCGGGTTCCAGACCACACCGTCCAGGCTGCTCATGATCCGGCCCAACTCGCCCACCACCGCGAACGCGCTGCCGCTCCAGGCGATGCCGGCGGGCGTGAACATCCCCTTGAGCGGGCCCTCGGTCCAGGCCACTCCGTCCGGGCTGCTGAGCGTCACCACCACCGAGGACTGGACGCGGCGACCCACTGCCTTGAACTCGCCGCCCGTCCAGGTGACGTCGCTCGGCAGGTGGCCCGGCATGGACTGCGGGGTCCAGGAGATCCCGTCGTCGCTCCGCACGAAGAACCCCTTCTCGATCTCGGGAGGCAGCGGCGTGAACGCGCTGGCCACGAAGCGGGCGCCGCTCCAGGCGATGCCCGTGAAGTTGTGCGTGATACCGGAGCTGCGCACCGTCCAGACGGTGCCGTCCGGGCTGGTCACGATCGTCCCGTTGTCGCCCACGGCGGCGAGCAAAGCGCCGCCCCTCGTCACGGCCCCGAGCGAGCTCGTCGTGTTCGAGACCCGCGGGACCCATTCGGTCCCGTCGGGGCTGGTCAGGACCTTCCCGTTGTCGCCCACGGCCACGAACTGCGACCCGTCCCAGGTCACGCCGCGCAGGCGGAGGCCCGTGCCCGACGTCTGCGGCGTCCAGGTCAGGGTGTCGGGGCTGGTGAGGATCCTCCCGGAGTCCCCGACCGCCGCGTACACAAAGCCGCTCCAGGCGACGTCGTGGAGGGGCTCCACGACGCCCGAATGCCGCACAGTCCAGCCGGTCCCGAGTGGGCCGCCGACGAGGATCCGGCCGGCACCACCCACCGCGACGAACCCGTCGTCGAGGAAGCGCACCTGGTGGAGTGAGTCTCCCTGGGGCAGGGGGTTCGCCCAGACCCACGAGCCGACGGGTTGGGCCCGCGCCGGCAGCGGCCAGAGCACGGCGGCGGCCAGGAACGACAGGGCCGAAACGACCTTCGGGAGGCGGGTCATCGCTCCTCCTCCGGGTGGTGGGCGGGTCCTGGGAACAAGGATACGCCCATTCGCCCGTCAGGGGGCCGGTTTCGCCAGGTGGGCCAGGCTGAAGCGGAGCTGATCGGGCAGGTGGTCGGACCAGTACCCCCACGAGTGGCCGCCCGGCCACTCGTGGTACTCGTACGGGACGTCGATCTCCCTGAGGAACGCCCGCAGGCGCGTGTTCGCGTCGTAGAGGAAGTCCTCCGTGCCGCAATCGAGGTACAGCGCCGGCCCGGCCCACTGCGGCTGCGCGCGGCGCAACGCGAGCGCCAGCTCCATCAGGTCGTTCGCGATGCGCAGGTTCGCCCCGCCGCCCGGCCCGAAGATCAGGTCGTCCTCCCGCCACTCCTCGCGGGTGAAGCGCACCGCCCCCGATTGGCTGGCGGCGCTCACGAACAGCCCGGGATGCGCGAGCGCGAGCCGGAAGGCCCCGTAGCCGCCCATGGAGAGCCCGGCCACCGCCCGGCCCTCGCGCGCCGCGATCGTCCGGAACGTGGCGTCGATGTGCGGGATGAGGTCGCGGACGATCTGCCCCTCGTAGCGGTGGACGCCGTCCGCCCAGTCCATGTACCAGCCGTCGTCGCCGTCGGGCATCACCACGATGAGGGGCGCCCCGCCCACGGCCTCCCGCAGCGGCGCGCGGGTGGACCAGTCCGTGTGGTCGCCGCTCTTGCCGTGGAGCAGGTACAGCACGGGGTAGCGGCGCGGCGCCGCCTCCGCGTATCCGGTCGGCAGCAGCACCGAGTACCGCCGGTCCTCGCCCAGCGCGGCGCTCTTGAACGTGCGCACCTCGACCGTGGGCTGGGCGGTCCCCTCCCGGCCGGCGGCCGCGCCGGCCAGGAGCGTCCCCAGGATGCCGGCCAGGACCGCGCGCCGGCTTTGCAGCGTCATCGCTTTCTGCCTATACTGGCCCCTTTGCGGCCGGTCACGATCCGGCGCGCGAGAGGACCCGCTCCATGGCCATCGCCTACTACGTCGTCGTCGGCCTCCACGTCGTCGCCTGCCTGTTCCTGATCGGCGTCGTCCTGCTCCAGCAGGGCAAGAACCAGGACCTGGCCAGCGCCTTCGGCGGCGGCGGCACCCAGACCGCCTTCGGTCCCCGCGGCTCCGCCAACGTCCTGTCCAGGGCCACCACGATCCTGGCCGGCGTCTTCATGGTCACGAGCCTGGCCCTCTCCATACTGCGCCCCAAGACCAGCTCGTTCCTGGATCAGGTGCAGACCCCGCAGGCCTCGCCGGCCCCGGCGGCCAGTGTCGTCCCCGCTGCGCCCGCGGCGGCCACGCCCGCGCCGGCCGCCCCGGCGGCGGCCGCTCCGGCCCCGGCCGCCACCGCTTCGCCCGCCGGCAACTAGCCTCAGCCGGCCGGTGCCGGTGCCGCCGCCGTCACGGAAAAAGGCTCCCGCAGCTCCAGGTCCTTCCCGGCGATCTCGTCCTTGAGGCGCAGGACGATCTCGTAGTCCCCGGGCGCGGAGTCCACGAGCCGCGCGCCCACCAGCCGCATGAGCTTGCCCAGCGACGTCGGCTGGATGGGCGTGGGATCCACGTGCGTGACGACGGTCCCGTCGGTCTTGCGGATCTCGTAGCCGGCCGTCACCCGCGGCATGCCCGAGCCCTTCTCCTTGGCCGCCCCGTACACCTCGAACTGCGCGAGGAGCATGGAACCGGAAGGGAACTCCCGGCGCGCCAGGAGCGTGGGCTGCGGGTTGCCCTTCTCGCCCGCGGGACCGGGCGCCAGGGTGTCGCTGAGGACGGGCGTGGAGACGCGGAACGGCCCCAGGGACGGCACCTCGAACTCGTGGACGAGCGTGCCGATGCGCCCGCTGTTCTTGTCCCGGACCACGATCTTGGCCTGGTAGCCGCCGGGGGCCAGCTCGAAGTCGCGCGTGATCGGGTACCAGACGAGCTTCTCGTGCGTCGCGGGCAGCAGCTTCATCTCGATCCGCTGGTCGTAGCGGAAGAACTCGCCGGTCTCCCGATGAGCGGTCACCAGCAGGAACTCCAGGGTGTCGAGGAAGCGCCCTCCCTCTTCCTGGAAGGCGAAGTCGCGCACGTCCGTCTCCGCCACCACCACCACGTTGGCCTTGCCGAGGATGGTCTCGTCGAAGACGTAGGCGGTCATGCGCAACGGGATCTCCGCCACGTCGTAGGGCGAGTCGAGCGCGGCCTGGATCGCCGGGTCGGCCGCGCCCGGCTTCGGGGCCAGGGCGTTCCGGCCCTCGAGCGGCGCGTAATACCCCTTGCGGGCGCGGACCTGGTAACCCTTGCCGGCGGGGACCTTGACCTGGATCTTCCGGAAGCGGCCGTCCCGCTGCGTGTTCGTCGGGTTGTAGCCGAGCAGGTAGTAGGCCTGCGACTCGTCGGCGATGCGCTTGATGCCCTTCGAGAGGTCGTTCGTGTTCTTGACCGTGAACCCGCCGCTGTCGATGGCCAGCGACTCCGAGCCCTCCGAGGCCTCGATGCTCTCACTGAAGGCGGCGCCGATGTCCTGCTCGTCGATCATGGGACCGAACTGGGCGGTCATGGCCAGGGGCATGCCCTCCAGGCCGCGGGTGTCGAGGAAGTACATCGCGGCGTTCGACCGCCGCGAGGCCTGAACCACCTTCTTGAACTCGTCCATGTTGGGGTCGTAGATGAAACCCTCGGAGACGAGGATCAGGGACTTGCGCCCCTTGGTCCCCGCCAGCGAGGCCAGGACCCGCTCCATCACCTCCAGCGTGATGCGGTTCCGCGCGGCGGCCTGGTAGTAGACCTCGGCGGCGCGGCCGGAGATGAACGGGTTGGGGTCGATCCCGCTGGCGCTGGGGGACCGGTTCAAGGTCGTGGGGTTGACGCCGTAGGCGTCGAACCTCCGCGCCACCCGCGCGAGCACCTGGGGGTCGCGGTAGATGTGGATCCTCATGCCCTCGTAGTCCGTCATGCGCTCGGGCGAGTGGTCCGGGATGAGGCGGCCGTCCAGGCGCTTCAGGAGCGTGATGAGCTCCTCGCGGCCGGCTTCCATGCGGGTGCTCCACCAGGCCCCGCCGCCCGTCGCCACCAGCGTGACCCGGTCACCCTCGCGCACCCCGCTGGTCAGGAACTCCGTGACGGCCACCTTGGCCCGCCGAGCCTGGCCGGGCGTGAGGTGGATGTCGTCGAACACGACCACGAACGTGCGGCCGGTCTGGACCTCCTTGATCGTGTTCGAGGAGATGCGCGGGCGCTCCGCGGGCACCGCCGACGCGGCCGCCGGGACCTGGATCGCCTCGAAGCTGGCGATGGCCTGCGTGTTGCCGTCCTCCGTCAGGACGAAGTCCTGCTGGCCCAGGCCGGTGATGGGCGTGCCCTTCTTGTCCGTCACCACCACGTCCACGGTCACCTGCTCGACCTGCGCGGGGAAGGACTCGGCCGGGGGCTCGGCGGCCGGAGAGGGGCTGGCCGCGGGCTGCGGCGAGGGGGTCGGGGGGGCCGGGGCCGGCGTCTGGGCCGGCTCGGGGACAGGGGCCTGGGCGGCGTCCGACGGCACGGCCAGCATCAGTGGGAAAACGGTTGCGGCAAGGATCGCGAGGGGCGGAGCGTTCATAACGTCCTTGGATGCCATACCGCCGGGAAAAAGTCCACCGGCCCGGCGTGGCCGCCGCTTCGTCCCGTGCCAGAATCGACCTTGACAGGAGACCGCGGGCTGCGGTCTGATCTGCGCGGTCACCCTCCAATGCGAGCGGCGCCATTCTAGAAGTACCCGATCCCTCCCTGCTCCTGCTCCACGAGGACGTGGGCGAGAGCTACGAAGCCGTGACACGCAGCGCGGCGGCTGCGGTGGGCGCCGAGTCCTGCCAGCTCACGCTCTACGACGAGGAGACCGGCGAGCTCATCGCGCGCCGGCCGCGGTACGACGCCCCCGGCGAGCGGGTCCCGCAGTACCGGTTCCGGCTCGACACCAGCCCGGCGTCCGTCCTGGTCCTGCGCACCGGCCAGCCCCACATCTCGAACGACGCCGCCCACGATCCCCTTTACGACCCGTCGGTCAAGGAGCGCGGCGTGCGCTCCGTGCTGACCGTGCCCGTGCGGCGCGGGTCGCGCATCCTCGGCTTCCTCTACGCGATCAACAAGCCGGGCGGCTTCCACGACGAGGACGTGCGGACCCTGTCCGCGCTGGCGGGGGCGGCGGCCGTGACCCTGGAGAACATCCGGCTCTACGCGCGCGAGCGCGAGCGGCGCCTGCTCTCCGACAGCCTGCGCGAGATGTCGCGGACGCTCATCGGCAGCTACACCGAGCATGCCGCCCTCTCCACCGTCCTCGACCAGATGTGGCGGGTCGTCCGCTACGAGGGCGCGGCGGCGGTCATGCGCGAGGGCGGCCGGCTCCGGGTGGCCGCCTCGCGGGGCGGCGACGCCGACGTGGAGCTGCCCTTCGAGGCGGCGGGGAGCCTGAAGCGCGTCTTCGAGAGCAAGCGCATCGAGCTGCTGGCCGACGCCGCGGAGGTCCTCCCCCGCCTCGGGATGCGCGACCTGGCGGGCACGACGCTGGCCGCGCCGATGGTGGCGCAGGGGGACGTGGTGGGCGCGCTGGTCGTGGTCCTCGAGCCCGCCCTCGCGCCGGGCTTCCGCGACGGCCAGCTGGTCATGGCCTTCGCCGACCACGCCGCGCTCTTCCTCGAGGCGGGCTCGGTCCTGCGCCGGGAGAGGCAGGCGCGGGCGCGGGCGGCGGCGCTGGGGCGCGTCTCCCGGGTGGCGGCTTCACGCCACGATCCGGAGTCCCTCCTCCAGGCGGTGGCCCCCGAGTTCCTGGCCATGTCCGGCGCGGACCGCGCGATCGTCTACGTGAAGAGGCCGCAGGACGCGATGCTCGTCCCGGTGGCCGACGCCGGGCTCGCGCCCGATGAAGAGGACCGGGCGCTCGCGCTGCCGCTCGACGTCGGGTCCGGCCCCCTGCAGCCGCTCTCCGAGAAGCCGGTGCCCCTGGTGTTCTACGGGGACCGCAACCCGCTGCCGCCGGCGGTCACGCCCTTCGAGGGCGCGCACGCCCTGCTGCTCGTTCCGCTGGCCGTCGAGAACAAGCTGCTGGGAGCCGTGGGCCTCACCTATCTCGAGCGGACGCGGCCCTCGGATCCCGCGCAGATCGAGTTCATCCAGGACGTGGCGCACCAGGTGGCCCTGGGCATGGAGAACGCCCGGCTCTTCTTCGCGCTCTCCCAGATGGCATCGACGGACGAGCTGACGCGGCTCGCGAACCGGCGCCGGTTCACCGAGTCCCTGCGGATGGAGATGGCGCGCATGCGCCGGTCGGAGGCCCCGCTCTCCCTCATCATGGCCGACGCCGACCACTTGAAGGCCATCAACGACGCCCACGGCCATCCCGCGGGCGACGCCGCCATCCGCCACGTGGCGGACGCGATCCGCAAGGGAGGCCGGGAGACCGACATGGCCGCCCGCCTGGGTGGCGAGGAGTTCGCGCTGCTCCTGCCGGGCACCGATGCCGTGGGCGCGGTCAAGGCGGCGGAGCGGATCCGCAAGGCCCTGGCCTCGTCCAGCATCCCCACCGTGGGCACGGTGACCGTCTCCATGGGCGTGGCCACCGCGCCCGAAGACGCGGCCGCCGAGGAGGAGCTGGTGCGGGTGGCGGACGCGCGGCTCTACGCGGCGAAGGCGCGGGGAAGGAACCAGGTCTGCAGCATGGTGCCCGGCGACCCGTCGCCCCCCGGCAACGGCCGCCTGGTGCCCGAGAGCTGAGCCGCGGTCGACGTCGCGCCCCTGACCAGAGCCTGCGGGCCACCAGACACAGGAATCCCGTCGACGCCGCTCCCTGACGATCGCCCGCCCGCCACAAGACACGGGAATCCAGTCGCGATCGCGCCCCAAGACACAAGAATAATATTGTGAATCAGTGTCATTCTGACCTGATTCTTTCGACCACAGTTGTAGGATGTCGTGTGGAGGACGATGGCATGCATGCCGATCTTCTCGCTCGTCTCGCGCGCCTCGCCGATGCCGAGCTCGTCGCGCAGGCCAGGTCCCTGATTCGCGGCGAGCGCGGGGTCACGGCCGAGCTCATCGCGCACCTTGCGGAGCTGGACACGCGCGACGTCCACCTGCGCGAGGGGTACACCTCGCTCTTCGTCTACTGCCGTGACACCCTCGGCCTGTCTGAGTGGGAGGCCTACAACCGCATCGAGGTCGCCCGCGCCGCCCGGCGCTTCCCGGGCATCCTGAAGATGCTCGCGGAGGGCGCGATCCACCTGACGGCGGTCCGCAGGTTGGCGCCGCACCTGACCGCAGAGAACCATCTCGAGGTGCTGCGGTCCGCAGAGGGCAAGAGCCGGCGCGAGGTCGAGGAGATCGTGGCCCGGCTGGCGCCGCGTCCCGATGTGCCCTGCTCGGTGCGTCGGGTGCCTGGCAGTTCCGTGGGCCTTCCGGCGCCCGGCTCTCCCGCCACGAACAGGCAGCGCCCCGATTCCGACCGATCGATCAATGACAGGCCCCAGACGAATGCTGGTGCGGATGCCCAAGGTTCCGATTCTTCCGGCACATCCTCTTCGGGGACGACTGCCAGCGAGACGGCCGCGAGGGTCATGACGGCTCCGGATCCCGCCGCCGTCGTTTCCGGTGACACGCCCGTGGCCACGCCCGTGATGCCATCTGCTCCCGCAGTCGTGACCCCGCTCTCGCCGGATCGTTACAAGCTGCAGCTCACGATCAGCGGCGAGACGCTGGAGATGCTGCGCCTGGCCAAGGACATGCTCGGCCATGCGGTCCCTTCCGGCGACGAAGCGACGGTGGTCGAGCGGGCGCTACGGGCATTGCTGACGGAGCTGGCCAGGAAGAAGTTCGCCGACACGCCGGCGCCTCGTTCATCGGTGCATGAGGATGGGGCCGAGGACCGGGGCCATGCGCCGTCCATGAGGAAGGCCACGCGCACCGTGCCCGCCGCGGTCAAGCGGGTCGTCTGGGTCCGGGACCTCGGCCGCTGTGCCTTCGTGGGATCGAGCGGCCATCGCTGCAACGAGCGGCGGTTCGTGGAGTTCCACCACGTGGATCCGTACGCGCTGGGTGGAGACGCGACGGTCGACGGCATCCAGCTCCGGTGCCGGAGCCACAACGATTACGAAGGCCGGCTGTACTTCGGGAGGCGCCGCGGCGGAGCCGAACTTGTTCCGGAACAAGTTGGATTGAGCGCGCTACGCTCAACCGCGGTTGCAGATTCCCACCCGACAAAGAAGACGGCGCTCGGTGAGCTCGTGCCATCCGGCCGGGTGAAGCAGGCGCCACGCGGTTGACTCGCGGCACCCATGCGGCACACAGGGTGCCAGGACAGCACACGAGATGACGGCCCGATCGAACCTATCGCGTGACGCCTGCCCGCGGACGAGAATCGGAGGCCGAACGGAAGGATCGAGCGACGGGGCCGCGGAGATAGCTCGCTGGCTAGGCCTCACTCCTCGATCGCCGCCACCTCGATTCCCACGCGTACGAGCGGCGTCGGGGGCCGCTACTTGAGGCCGTCACTCCTCGACCTTCACCAGCACGTCCCCGCCCTCGACCTTGACCACGTAGGTCTCGATCTTCAGCTCCGGGTTCGACGCGTTCTCGCCGGTCGTGACGTTCCAGGTCCACGCGTGCCAGGGGCACATCACGATGGGGCCGTCCAGCATCCCCTGGCCGAGCGGCCCGCCCCTGTGCAGGCAGATGTTGCTCGTGGCGTAGAAGGTGCCGTCCACGTTGAAGAGGGCCACGGGCTTGCCGCCCACGGCCACCTCGCGCGCCGTCCCCGGCGGGATCTCCGCCGCCGCGACCGCCTTCACGAACTCGCCCATCTACTGGACCCCTCCCTTGAAGACGACGCCGTCCTTCATCACGAAGGAGACGCGGCCCAGCTCGTCCATGTCCTTCAGCGGGTCGCCCCGCACGGCCACGATGTCGGCATAGGCGCCGGGCGCGATCACGCCCAGCTCGCCGGTCTTGCCCAGCATCTCGGCCGCCCCCGAGGTGGCGGAGCGGATGGCCGCCATGGGCGACATCCCGAGCTCGACCATCCGGCCGAACTCCTGCGCCATGGGGTCGGTCCAGGGGAAGCCGCCCACGTCGGTGCCGAAGGCGATCTTGACGCCCGCCTTCATCGCCCGCTGGAACGACGGGCCGTGCACCTCGACGCGCTTGCGGTCCTTGCGGCCGTCGGGCGTGCCCTCGGGCCGCCAGTCGTAGTGGTAGACCGCGATGGTCGGGCAGTACCAGGTCCCCTGCTTGGCCATCTGCGAGACCGCAGCGTCGTCCAGCTCCAGCCCGTGCTCGATGGAGTCGCAGCCGCCGTCGAGGGCGCGCCGCAGCCCGGGCCCGTTGTAGGCGTGGCAGGCCACCCTCCGGCCCCAGCCGTGGACCTCGTCCACGATCGCCTTCAGCTCCTCGAGGGTGAGCGTCGGCTGCGAGACGAGCGCGCCGCTCTTCTCGTCGACCCAGGAGCGGTGGGTCATGTAGACCTTGATCCAGTCCGCGCCGTTCTCGAGCTGCTGCCGCGCGGCCTTGCGGGCCTCCACCGGGCCGTCCACGATCTGCACGCCCTTCGGGACCACGACCTCCGGCGCGTACCCTTCGAGCGCGTAGCCGCCGCTGGTCGAGATCCCGAGCGTGGACGCGAAGATCCGCGGCCCGGGCACGTGGCCCTCGTCGATCGCCTGCTTCAGGCCCACGTCGCCGTAGCCCGCGCCCTCGGTCTCCACGTCGCGGATGGTGGTGAAGCCCTGCTCCAGCGCCCGCCGCGCCGCCATGGTGGCCCGCGCCGCGCGATAGGCGATCCCGCGCTTCAGGAGCTGGCCGTCGTAGCCGCCCTCGCTGGCCTCCTGCCCCTGGAGAAAGAGGTGCGTGTGCGCGTCGATGAGGCCGGGCAGCACGGTGGCCTGCGAGAGGTCGATCGTCCTCGCCGCGGCGGGCGCCGCGAATGATCCCGCCGGCCCGACGCTCTCGATGCGCCGGCCGCTGACCACGATGACCTGGTCGCGCAGCGCCGTATCGGACCGCCCGTCGATGAGCGTCCCGGCCCGGATCACGGTGACGGTGTCGTCGGCTCCGGCCCAGGTGGCCGCCGCGAGCACGGCGGCCAACAGCGACGCGCGCGTCTCCATCCCTTGCCCCTCCGGGCCGCTATCCTATCCGCGGAAGCCCTGAAGGCAAGGGGCGGTCTCAGGGCACCGCGGTGCCGTCGAAGTAGGTGCCGGCCCTCTCCCAGACGAGCGCTCCGATCAGGCGGCCCAACGCGCGGGCTTGGAGGTCGCCGCTCTGAAAGTGGATGCCGCCGAGGCGGCGGGAGATGCCGGCCTGGTCGGCCGCGTCGGAGAAGGTGGACCACGACAGCGTGACGTCCTGGGCCGGGACCGCGCCCGGCTCCACCGGCGACGAGCCGGCGGCGATCGTGACCTGGGCGCCGAAGGTGTCGCTGCCGGTCACCGCCTTCAGGATCTCCGCCGAGGCCGCGCTGAACGTGCTATGCCCGGAGACGTACTCCGCGAACGGCGGCGTCCCGATGTAGGACTTGAATGTCTCGCCGGGGATGAGCTGCGTGCCGAGGTACGGACCCGCCCAGGCGCGCACCGGCTTGCCCGCATAGAGGTAGCGAACGGCCGTGATCGGCCGGACGTAGTCGAAGAACCGCTTGCACTCCCAGACCGCGATGCTTGCGTCCATGAGCGCGTTGCCGAGCGCGAAGAACATCTTCACGTCCTGGTCGAGCGTGTGCGCGTCTCGCTCGGAGACGAACTGGGCGAAGAGCTGCCAGTGGCCCGGCGGCGTCTCCGTGGCCGGCCCGTCCGCCCAATACGTGGCGATCGACTTCTCCTGGTCCGTCAGGGCGGCGCTGATGCGGAGGATCTCGTTGGCTTCCTTCCGGTAGACGCCGAACGGAAACAGCGGCGGGTCCTCGGGGCGGAACTGGCTGGCCTCGGCCAGCGCGAACGGGATGACCAGTCCCCAGTGCGGGGCCAGGAACTTCTGCACGCTGCCGTTCGGGTTCACGAGCGGCTGCCAGCGGTTGGGATCGAGGATCTGGTCCGGGGTGTTGACGGGCACGTAGCCGGTGTAGTCGGAGTACGGCGCGCCGCCGTTCTCGTCGCCGAGCTGGTTGGAGCCGTCGCCGTGGCGGAAGGCGATGACGGCCGCCGAGGTCAGGTTGCCGATGCCGGTGGGCGTCGTCGGATCGATGGACGTGTCGGCCGGATCGAAGCCCAGCTCGGCCATCAGCGCATCGAACAGCGCGACCTGCGTCGGGAAGAGGTCCACGAGCGAGCGGTAGGCCGCGTAGCTCGTGGCCCGCTCCTTGTTGGCCAGGGTGTGCTCGGCCTCCGGCCGGCGCAGCGTGCCGCCGTACTGCGTGCCCACGGCGACGGGATCGTAGGCGGCCCACGCATCGTACATGGAGGTGTGCACGATGCCCAGCGCGCGCGCCGTGAACATGGGCGCGAAGCCGGTGTTGCGGACGGCCTCGAGCAGGGCCTCGTTCCAGCGCACGGCCACGTTGGGCTCGGCCGCGGCCTGTGCGGAGACGAGAGTGGCCAGCGCGCAAACGAGAAGGACGGTCCGACGGGCGGCGTTACGGGGATCGGTCTTCATGGATGCCTCGGGAGGGTGGAGGCGATCGGTCACGGGCCCGCGGCATCCGCTGCCCTGGAGGAGACGAGCGTACAGCGCGCCGACACCGCCCAGGCGTGAGCGAGGTCACGCACGTAGGGGGAACAATCGCGCTGAACCGCTGGCCATGCACCCCGTAGAACGACCGGTCCTGCTGGCTCATCCAGGCGACCACGAACTTCCCGGACGGATCAGCAGCCTTCCCCGGCCTTGACAGAGTTCGATCTCGCTGTATAGTTCACCCATGAATGAACGGCCGCTGCAGACCCTGGGCGACATCCTGGGGACGCTCCACGCCGTGGAGATCCGGTTGGAGGCGGCGCTGGAGCCCATCGGCCTGTCCCTGGCCAAGTTCAAGGCCCTGCACACGCTGGTGACGGCGGGCGAGCCGCTGCCGCTGCGGACCCTGGCCGAGGAGTGCGCCTGCGTGCGGTCGAACATCACGCAGCTCGTGGATCGGCTGGAGGCGGAGAAGCTGGTGGCCCGTGCCGACGATCCCAAGGACCGGCGCTCGATCCTGGCGGAGCTGACCAACGAGGGACGGGCCCGCTACAAGGCCGGGGCGCGGGCATTGCAAGCCGCTGAGAACGAGCTGCTTTCTGGGATGTCCAAGACGCAGCGCGAGGCGCTCCTGGGCCTGCTCCGGTCGCTGCGCGCGGGCGCGGGGGTCGAGGCCCCGGCCCGGTGACATTTTTTTGCGGATCATAGTTCAGTCCTGCACCGTCTAGCCATGCAAGGTCATGCCGCAAAAGCCACCGTACGGTCGTCTCGTTGTCGATTCGGGCCGCCATCGTTCGTCTATCGAATGAGCCCAGAGGAGTGACTTCCATGACCAAGAGGATGATCTCGATGCTGGTGGTGATCGCCGCGCTGATCGCCACCCTCGGCGCCGTGAAGTTCCACCAGATCCAGGTGGCCATCGCCCAGGCCTCGTCCTTCCAGCCGCCGCCGGAGGCCGTGACCACGGTGGTGGCCAAGCGCCAGGCCTGGCCCGACACGCTCGAGGCCATCGGCAGCGTGGCCGCAGTCCAGGGCGTCACCGTGGCCGCCGACCAGCCCGGCCTCGTGGACCGCATCGCCATCGACTCCGGCCGTACGGTGCGGGCGGGCGAGGTCCTGGTCGAGCTGGACACGCGCCAGGAGAAGGCGCAGCTGGCCGCGGCCGTGGCCCAGCTCGAGCTGAGCCGGCTCAACCTGGAGCGGGCGCGCGGCCTGGCCGACGAAGGCATCGTCTCCCGGGCCGATTACGACCGCGCCTCCGCCGAGCACAAGCAGGCCGAGGCCAGGGTCGGGGAGATCCGCGCCGCCATCGAGCGCAAGACCATCCGCGCGCCCTTCGCGGGGATGCTGGGCATCCGCCAGGTCAACCTCGGCCAGTACCTGGCCGGCGGCGACCCGGTCGTGCCGCTCCAGTCGCTGGACCCCATCTTCGTGAACTTCACGGTCCCGCAGCAGGAAGTGGCCCGCTTGCGCGTGGGCGGCGACGTGCGTGCCTTCGTCGAGGGCACGACGGAGCCGTTCACGGGGCGGATCACCGCCGTCAACTCCGTGGTGGACGAGGCGACACGCAACGTCCAGGTGCAGGCCACCTTCGCCAACGCGCAGGGCCGCCTGCGGCCCGGGATGTTCGTGCAGGCCAAGGTGCTGATGGGCGGCCACCGCGAGGTGGTGACGCTGCCCGCCTCCGCCATCAACTACGCGCCCTACGGCGACTCCGTCTTCATCGTGGAGGAAGTGGAGGGGCCGAAGGGCGACAAATACCGCGGCGCGCGGCAGCAGGTCGTGAAGCTGGGCGGCGCCCTGGGCGACCAGGTGGCCGTCCTCTCCGGCGTGGACGCCGGGGCCGAGGTCGTGAGCTCGGGCGTGTTCAAGCTCAGGAACGGCGCGGCGGTCCGCGTGGAGAACACGGTGCAGCCGGCCAACGACCAGGCTCCGAAGCCGGAAGACAACTGAGGCTCATATGAAGTTCACAGACCTCTTCATCAAGCGGCCGGTCCTGGCCATCGTCGTCAACCTGGTCATCCTCATCGCCGGGCTGCAGGCCGTCCGCTCGCTGAGCGTCCGCCAGTACCCGCGGAGCGACATCGCGGTCATCCAGGTGTCGACCGCCTACATCGGCGCCAACGCCGACCTGGTGCGCGGCTTCATCACCACCCCGCTCGAGCGCGTGATCGCCAGCGCGGACGGCATCGACTTCATCGAGTCGTCCAGCGCCCAGTCCATCAGCACCATCACCGTCCATCTGAAGCTGAACTACGACTCCAACGCGGCCCTCACCCAGATCCAGGCCAAGGTGGCGCAGGTGCGCAACGACCTGCCGCCGGAGGCGGAGGCCCCGGTCATCGAGCTGGCCACCGCGGACAACCAGTTCGCGGCCATGTACCTCGGCTTCTCGGCGGACAACCTGGACCAGAACCAGATCACCGACTACCTGAACCGCGTGGTGCAGCCGCGGCTGTCCGCCATCAGCGGCGTGCAGCGGGCCGACATCCTGGGCGACCGCACCTTCGCCATGCGCATCTGGCTCAAGCCCGACAAGATGGCGGCCCTGGGCATCTCGCCCTCCGAGGTGCGCGAGGCCCTGGCCAAGAACAACTACCTCTCGGCCCTGGGCAAGACCAAGGGCTCGATGGTGTCCGTGAACCTGGTGGCCAACACCGATCTCAGCACCCCCGAGGAGTTCCGCCAGCTGGTGGTCAAGGAGTCCAAGGGATCCGTGGTCCACCTGGGCGAGATCGCCGACGTGGTGCTGGGCGCGGAGAACTACGACTCGGACGTCCGCTTCAACGGCCAGACCGCCACCTTCATGGGCATCTGGGTCCTCCCCACCGCCAACTCCCTCGAGGTCATCAAGAAGGTCCGGGAGGCCATGCCCGACATCCAGGCCCAGCTGCCGGCGGGCATGAAGGCGGGGATCCCCTACGACTCGACCAAGTACATCCAGGACGCGATCGACGAGGTGCTGCAGACGCTGGCCGAGACCCTGCTCATCGTGATCGTGGTCATCTTCCTGTTCCTGGGCTCGGCGCGCTCGGTGCTGATCCCGGTGGTGGCCATCCCCATCTCGCTCATCGGCGCGGTCTTCCTGATGATGGCCGCCGGTTTCACCATCAACCTCCTGACCCTCCTGGCTATCGTGCTCTCGGTCGGTCTGGTGGTGGACGACGCCATCGTCATGGTGGAGAACATCGAGCGCCACCTGCACGAGGGCCTCTCGTCCATGCAGGCCGCCTTGCAGGGGGCGCGCGAGCTGGTGGGTCCCATCGTGGCCATGACCATCACCCTGGCCGCGGTCTACGCGCCGATCGGCATCCAGGGCGGCCTCACGGGCGCGCTCTTCCGCGAGTTCGCGTTCACGCTGGCCGGAGCGGTCATCGTCTCCGGCGTGGTGGCCCTGACCCTCTCCCCCATGATGGGCTCGCGCCTGCTGCGCGCGGGCGACACCGAGAAGGGCTTCTCCGGCTGGGTCAACCGCCGCTTCGAGCGCGTCCGGGACTCCTACTCCCGCGGCCTGCGCTGGACGCTGCAGGACCGCCCGGTGGTGCTCGTGGTGTGGGCCATCGTGGTGGTCCTGGCCGTGCCCTTCTACATGTTCTCGCAGAAGGAGCTGGCGCCCATGGAGGACCAGGGCGTGGTGTTCGGGATCGTGCAGGCCTCGGCCAACTCGACCCTGGACCAGACCAAGCTCTACACCACCAAGGTCAACGAGGTGTACCGATCGTTCCCGGAGAGCGACAGCATCTTCCAGATCACTTCGCCCACCGGCGGCTTCAGCGGCATGGTGACCAAGCCCTGGAGCGAGCGGAAGAAGACCACCGAGCAGCTCCTGATGGAGGCCGCGCCGAGGCTCGGGGCGATCCCCGGCGTGCGCGTGATCCCCATGACGCCGGCGGCCCTGCCCGGAGCGGGCGACTTCCCCGTGGACTTCGTGATCGCGTCGACGGCGGAGCCGAAGCAGCTGAGCGAGTTCGCGAACACCCTGGTGGGAAAGGCCTTCGCCAGCGGGCTGTTCATCTTCGCGGACGCCGACCTGAAGTTCGACCAGCCCCAGGCCAAGGTGGTCTTCAACCGCGACAAGGTGCGCTCGCTGGGCGTTGACCTGAGCCAGGCCGGCCAGGACTTGTCCACCATGCTGGGCGGGGACTACGTGAACCGCTTCAGCATCCAGGGCCGCAGCTACAAGGTCATCCCCCAGGTGAAGCGCAGCGAGCGCCTCACCGCCGACCAGCTCGCGCAGATCCACGTCACGGGGCCCGAGGGCCGGCTGGTGCCGCTGTCGACCTTCGCCACCCTCGAGACCTCGACGGAGCCGCGCGAGCTGAAGCGGTTCCAGCAGCTGAACGCGGTGCGCATCCAGGGCGTGATCCCGCCGAACGTCTCCCTCGACCAGGCCCTGACGTTCCTGGAGACCGAGGCGCGCGCCATCCTGCCCCGCGGCTTCACCGTCGACTACGCCGGCGAGTCCCGCCAGCTCCGCACCGAGGGCAGCAAGTTCCTGGGCACGTTCCTGCTCTCGGCCATCCTTATTTATCTGGTGCTGGCCGCGCAGTTCGAGAGCTTCCGGGACCCTTTCATCATCCTGGCCGGCTCGGTCCCGCTGGCCGTCTCGGGAGCTCTCCTCTTCTCGTTCCTGGGCCTCACCACCTTGAACATCTACAGCCAGGTCGGGCTCATCACGCTGGTGGGCCTCATCTCCAAGAACGGCATCCTGATCGTGGAGTTCGCGAACCACCTGCAGGAAGCGGGGGCGGACAAGCTGCACGCCATCATGGAAGCGGCGGCGACCCGGCTGCGACCGATCCTCATGACCACCGCGGCCACTGTGGTCGGCCACATGCCGCTCGTGTTCGCCACGGGCCCCGGGGCCGGCGCCCGCAACAGCATCGGCATCATGCTCGTGAGCGGCATGATCATCGGCACCGTCTTCACCCTGTTCGTGGTGCCGTCGATCTACGTGCTGCTGGCGCGGACGCGGACGGCCGTCGTCCCCGCGGAGGCCGAGACCCGCGCCGTGCCCGCGCTCGAACCCGTAGCGTCCTGAGCCCGGTCTCCTGAGCTCCCGGCAAGCCCCGGGGGCTCAGGAGCGCCGGCGGGCGGCTCGTAGCTCGGGGTCCAAAGGGCGCTCAGGAGGGCCAGGAACAGGCTTCCCAGCCAGACCCAGTATCCGGCGAGGTAGCCCGTGATCGGGGAAGGGCCGGCGCCTTCCGATATCTGCACGGAGTGTCCCAGAAGAAAGGACAGTCCCAGCAGGGCGCCGAGGGCGGCCAGGGCCAGCGCGATCTTGCGGGCCCGTCCGAGGACGAACACCCAGGCGGCGAAGAGACAGGGGTTGGCGAACCAGGGAAGGGCCACGAACGGTCCCACGTCGCCGATGGCGATCAACTCCATCCAGCCCAGCGCGAGCACGCCGACGCCGAGAGAATCGTCGCAGCGCTCCGTTCCCCCTGTGACCGCGCAGAAGGCGTTGAGCGTGAGGCTGACCAGATAGAG
>Ga0075428_100002936_pt1 | contig 18591 bp, 12 predicted proteins | sample RhiMetdeltSRZDD2_FD_75291 | JGI IMG/M metagenome (GOLD analysis project Ga0075428, IMG submission 75291) | Populus rhizosphere microbial communities from Tennessee, USA - Rhizosphere MetaG P. deltoides SRZDD2 | ecosystem: Host-associated > Plants > Roots > Rhizosphere > Soil | place: USA... | reverse complement strand
GCGGCCTCGGGGTCGATCGCGAACTCGATGCCGTAGTACGCGAGCAACGCGATCGGCTGCAGGGCCGCCGCCACGAATAGCAGGATGCTCGCCGCCGTTACCGATCGCGGCCGGACCCGCGGTGCGGTCCACGCCTGCGGTTGGTACGGCACACCGTGCGGCCTCGGGGGACCGCCGTAGGGCGAGTACTGCCCCGGCACCCGCGCCGGAACGTAGGCCACCGGGGCGGGCGCGACCCCGCGAGCCGGATCCGGGCGGTGCCAGGCCCCCGGCGCGGCGGGCGGTGACACCGGGTACGGCGCCAGCCCGGTCGACATGGCCGGAGCGGCCTGGGCGGTGGCGGGCGCGGTCTGACGCAGTTGGCGGAACCCGAGGTACACCGTGAGCATCGTGCCGAGCGTCGAGAGCACGAGGCTCAGCCCCTCGTACATGGACATGCCCCTACTGTCGTCGCTGCCCACGGTCGACCGAAATCACCCGGTCGGGTATGCGACTACATCCGCAGGGCGGCCGGTAGCGGTGCTCGGTGGAGGACCACCAGACGCGCCACGGCACGGGTCAGCACGACGTACAGCCGGCTGTACCCGCGCGGTTCGGCGGCGACGATCTCGCCCGGCTCCACGACGATCACATGGTCGTACTCCAGACCCTTCACGAGGCTCGCCGGCAGCAGGGTGACGCCGGGCGCGTCGGCGAACGGTACGAGGGTCTCGATCGCGTGGTCCGCGGCGACGACCGCGACGGTGCCGTCGCGCGGCGCTTCGCGAACCGCCTCCCGGACCGCGGTACCGAGATCGCCGACCTCCCGCACGGACAGCACGCCGCCGCGCCGGTACGACCGGGTCGGCGCGATCCCGGGTGCGAGGAACCGGCTCGCGTAGTCGGCGATCGCCTCCGGTACGCGGTACCCGGTGTGCAGTTCGAGCGTCCGCGCGTCGCGCCGGCCGAGCCGCGAGAGGAGGTCGGTCCACGAGCCGCTCGCCAGCGGATGGGTCGCCTGACCCAGATCACCCACGATCGTCATGGAGGCGTGCGTGGACCGCCGCGCGATCATCCGGCACTCCATCGCGGACAGGTCCTGCGCCTCGTCGAGGATCACGTGGGCGTACTCGTCGCCGTCCGCCGGGTCGTCGTCCGGCTCCTCAACCGGCAGCGGCTCGGCGAGCACCGGCACGTACCCGTCCTCGCCATAGGGGTCGTAGCCGTCGGTCCAGCTCACCACCTGGTGCCCTTCGCGGCGGATGACGGCCTCGGCCCAGCGCTGTGCCGCGACGACCGCGTCGTTGTCCATGTTCGGTCCGGCCAGGGCGATCGGGGTGGGATGCCCCGGGGCGTAGAGGCTCCATCCCTCGTACAGGCGGCAGCTGAGCACGAACGTGTCGACGATCCGGGGACCCGTGGTCAGCTCGCGCAGCCGCCAGATGGGCTGGGCGGCCTGCGTCTTCGGCGGGGCGGGTGGTTCACCGACCAGCTCGGCCAGCTCGTCGAGCAGCGGCACGTCGTCCACGGACCAGTCGGGGTGGCCATGGTAGGACGCGGCCAGCGTCGCGGCCGCCTCGGCGTCCAGGACCGGTACCCGTTCGGCGTCCCCGAGCCAGGACAGCACCTGCGGCGCGCGGAGCCGGGACCACCATGTCACGAGAAAGCGATGGAACTCTGGGCGGTCACCGACCTCGTCGACGAACAATGTCCGGTCGAGGTGCTCACTGTCCACTTTGGACCACAGCGCGTCCAGCAGCACGGTCGAGGCGATGTGGCGGGCGGCGTTGGGCAGCGTACCGGTGGCGTCGGCCAGCGCGCGGACCCGGCTCCGGATCGTCGCCAGCTCCGCCGTCCCGAGGGTGAGCACCTGACCCGCGTACACCAGCCGCAGCCGGTCCGGTGCGCCCGGCGGCGTCTGCCACATGAGCTCGACGAGCACCTCCCGCATCCGCTCGCTGCCCTTGATCTCCGCCACCGGCGCGGGATCGCGGCGCGTGGCGGTGACGCCGTCGACCAGCTCGCCAACCGCCCGCAGGTGCACGCTGTCCTCACCGAGGGCGGGCAGCACCCGGCTGATGTACGTGGTGAACACCGTCGACGGGCCTACGACCAGCACCCGCCCCTCGGCGAACCGCCCCCGGTCGGTGTAGAGCAGGTACGCCGCGCGGTGCAGCGCCACCTGCGTCTTGCCGGTACCCGGCCCGCCGGTGATCAGCGTGACACCGCGGGCCGGCGCACGGATGGCCTCGTCCTGCTCACGCTGGATGGTGGTCACGATGTCCCGCATGAGCGGACCGCGGGATCGCCGCAACGCCGCGAGCAGTGCCCCCTCACCGAGCACTCGCAGGCTACCGGCCTCGTCCGGAGCCAACAGGTCGTCGTCGAGATCGACCACTGTGGACCCTCGGCAGATGATGACCCGGCGGCGCACCACGCCCAGCGGGTCGCCCGGGGTGGCCCGGTAGAACGCCGACGCGGCGGGTGCCCGCCAATCGACGAGCAGTGGTTCCTGGTTGTCCTCGCGCACCCCCAGCCGCCCGATGTGGTACGTCTCTCCGTCGTCGAAGTCGAGCCGGCCGAACACGAGCCCTTCGGCTTCCGTGTCGAGTGCGCGCAGCTGGGTCGCGGCGCGATGAACCATCGCGTCCCGCTCCACGAGGCCACTGCTCGGACCGGCTACCGCGCGCCGGTGACCTTCCCGGGCGAGCCCGTGCGCTCGATCGCGCATCGTCTCGACCCGCTCGTAGACCCGGTCGACGAGTCGCTGTTCGCTGGCGATTTCCTCTGTTCTGGCGTCGGCCATACTCATGATGTCGACGAGCTTATGTGCGGGTGGAGGCGTACAAATCAGTACGGAGACCGATTCGCCGGGGTTGCGCGGCCGATAGAATGGTTAGTGTCCGGTGACCCGCAGGACCGTTACGGAGTTCGCCGGGACCGACAGCCGGGTCGACAGGCCGAGCCCAGTGATCTGACCGGTGACCGGCACGATCGCGGTCGGCGCACTCAGCATATTCCGCATCGACGGGTCACCGGTGAGCACGGTTCTGGTACCGGTTCCGTCGATGCTCGTCACGCCGAGGAAGTTCAGCCGAGCCGACTGGACCTGCGCGGTGGCGTTGACAATCTTCACGTAGAAGACAGTTGTACCGCCCTGCGTGGTCTTCGTCACCACCTGTTCGAGCGCGCCGGCGCCAGTGAGCCTGCTGCCGACCACCTGCGCGCCGAGGTTGTTGCCGAACATGTGGACGACCCAGTACGACGGCGAGCCGTAGCTGCGGGACGCGTCGAACCCGACCATGTTGGACGGCCAGTTCGAGTCGCTCTCGTGGACGAGGATCGGCGCGTACATGCTGCCGATGACCATGTCGTTGTTCCGCTCGAGTCCGGTGAGCATCGCCGCCTCACCGATCGCGGCCCGCAGGGTGGGCGTCGGGCTGCCCTCCTGGGCGCCGTACTCGCCGACGAGGTACTGCCGGCCGGCACGATCGGCCCGGTCGTAGCGGTCCGCGACGCTCGTGAAGAACGTCGGCGGGGCGTAGTAGTGGTCGTCGGACAGGTCGGGTACGCGTCCGGTCGGCGTCGACGACGCCGCGCCGCCCTGCAGTCCGCCGGTCGTCGCGATGACCTTCAGTTGCGGGTACCGGGCCTTGATGGCGTCGTACATGTCCGTGAACCGCCAGGCGTAGCTGCCGGATGTGTCGAACCAGTCCTCGTTACCGACCTCCACATAGGACAGTGGGAACGGTGCCGGGTGGCCGTCCGCCGCGCGGCGTGCGCCCCACGTGGTGGAGGTATCGCCGATGACGTACTCGATCTCGTCGAGCGCGTCCTGGACGTACGGCCCGAACTGCTCCTGCGGCACGTGTTGCCCGTTGAGCGTGTAGCCGGCGAACACCGCGAGCAAGGGCTGTGCGCCGATGTCCTCGGCCATCCGCAGGTACTCGAGCAGTCCCATCCCATCGGTCGACCAGTAGCCCCAGGCGGTGTTCTGGTGTCCGGGCCGCTGATCGATCGGCCCGAGCGTCGCCTTCCAATCGAACCTGGTCTCGAGCGTGACGCCCTCGAGGTAGTTGCCACCCGGGATCCGCAGCAGACCCGGCTTCAGCGCGGTGAACTTCTCCGCGAGGTCGGGTCGCAGACCGTTGGGCCGGTTCTTGTAGGTCGGCGGGAACAGCGAGACGACCGACAGCCACACGTCCTGCTCGGCTACCGGCTGGTTCGAGCGCAGCGAGACGACCAACCGGTTGTCGGCCGAGGGCGCGATGCCGCCCGGCGTCCGGAGCGTGAACTCGTGCTTGGCCCAGCCGGTGCCGACGCCCGTGAGCGACCGGCTGGCGAGCACGGTGCCGTCCGGCTTCTCCAGGCTGACCTGTACCGAGCCCTGCCATCCCGGAGTCGACCGTGCCCACAGCGATCCGCGGTACGTCGTCGACGGCTGGACCCCGATGCCGTAGTAGCCGATGTTGGCGGCGCCGATGCGACCGCCGCGCGACAACGATCCAATGTGGACCCGCAGGGACCGGTCGATCGCGGTGTTGAGCGGCTGGGCCAAGTCGACGGCCAGGGATCCGGTCGCGCCGCCACCGGTCACCAGCGACCAGTACGGCACCGGTCCCGCGCCCGGGCCGCTGCCCGGCTGGTACGGCTCCCTGAAGGTCCGGTTGCGTACCAGCTCCGCGTAGATGCCGCCGTCGACGGAGTGGCTGATGTCCTCCAGGATCAGTCCGTACGTCGAGCGGCGCGTCGTGGCCCGCACGTCGCCCGCGTCGACGGTGATGCCGTTGGCGCCCGCGATCACCGCTACCTGCTCGGCGGTCAGCGCGAAGCGCACGAGCCGCACCTCGTCGACCGCTCCGGTCAGCCGCGGTGCGGCGCCGGCCGTGCTGCCCATGGTGAACGGCGCATCGCTGTCGCCGGTCGCCGCCGGGCAGGCGGTGGTGTCCAGCGCGTCGGGAGCCGCGAGCACGCCACACGAGCCCGCGACGACGGACAGCGCAGCGGTCTCCCCGTCGACGTACAGCCGTAGCCGTTGTGACGCGCGGTCGAGAACGAACGCCAGGCTGTGCCATTCACCGTCGGCCGCTCGGGCGTCTACAGTGGATACTTCGAGGCGGGCCGCGCCACCACCGATGCGCGCGACGACCCGGCCGGCGTCGACCGCGATCCGGTAGCCCGGGTCGTCCGGCCCGGCCGCGCCCTTGGACACCACGGGTTGGAACGTCGTGGATGTCGTCCGCACCCACGTTGCCAGGGAGGCCGAGTCGGTACCGATGTCCAGCGCCGGCCGGTCGTCGACGAACACATCGCTCGTGCCGTCGAGCGCGACCGCCGAGCCGGCCGCCCCAGCGGTCCACGTCGCCCCACTGCCGCGTAGCGTCGCGGGTGCCGCGTCCGGTGAGGCGTTGCGCGCCACGGTGCCGCTGCCCTCGTCCAGGTGCCACAGCCCGCTGGTAGCCAGCGCGGCCGCGCTGCCGGCGTCGACCGGGAACGGGAACGTCCGCACGTCGTCGACCGCGCCGTCCCAGAAGTCCACTGTGGAGCCGTTGAACTTGGCCCGGCCGACGACGAGGTGCCCGCCGGCCCGCCACGGTGTCGTGTGCGGGACGGACTGCTGCAACGAGCCGTTGACGTAGAGGGAGACCGTACCGGCGACCCGGTCGTAGACGCCGACGAGGTGGTACCACTGGCCCGTGCGGGCCGTGAAGCTCGAGCCCGCGACGGCACCCGGTCCCGGCGCGTCGGAGCCGATGACCGTGAACGCGAGCCGCCCGTCGTTACGCCGCTGCAGGAAGAACCCGCTCACCGACTCGCCGTCGACGCTCACCGCGGTCCGGAAACCGGACGGCGAGTCGCTGCGTACCCAGGCCGCGACCGAGAAGCTCTGGCTCGTGTCGACGACCGGCGCCGGCATGTCGACGAAGCCGGTCAGCCCGTCGAACTCGACCGCGCTCGGACCGACTACGCCCGGCGTCCACGTAGCGCCGCCGGTGAGCGTCCCGTGCACGTTGGCGAGCGAGTCGTCGGCCGCGGTCGTACCGGCTCCCTCGTCGAAGCGCCAGCTCCCGTTGGTGGCCAGCTGGGCGACCTCGGCCGCGGTCAGCGCCGTGGCGTACACGCGTACGTCGTCGATGGCGCCGTCGACGTAGTCCACGGGGTTGCCGCCGAACCTGCCCCGCCCGATGACGAGATTCCCGCCGGCCACCCAGGTCGTCGGCGCCGGCGTGGTGCCCTGCAGCTGCCCGTCGACGTACAACGAAAGGACCTGCGCCGCCGCGTCGAACACACCGGTGAGCTGGTACCACTGCCCGACCGCGGGATCGAACGTCGCCGACGGGAACGCCGGCGCCCCCACCGAGGCGTCGCCCGGCAGCTTCACGAACGCGAAGCGCCGGGTGTCGTCGCGGAACTGCAGGTAGAACCCGCTGACCTGGGTGCCGTCGATGCTGACCACGGTCTGGTAGCCGGTAGCGCGGTCCAGCCGTACCCAGCCGCTGACGGTGAAGCTCTGTGCCGTGTCGAGAATCGTCGTACCCGCGTCGGCGTAGTCACCGGCTCCGTCGAGGGACAGCGCCGACGGACCCTGGATCCCCGCCGTCCACCCGGCGTTGCCGACCAGGGTGGCCGGGTGAGCGCCCATGCTGTCGGCCGCTGTCTGGCCGGTGCCCTCGTCGAAGAGCCAACGGGACACGGGCGCGGGACCGGTACCGGCGCGCGCGGCTGGCGTCTGCGCGGTCGCGGCCAGGGCGCTCGCCAACAGGGCGAGCACGCAGAACATCGCGACTGGACGGTTACCGGTTCGCGCGAACGGATGCACGGCGCCTCCTCGACCCGGCGGCGCCCGGTACCGCACAGCAATGACTCCGTCCTAGCGCAGCCATCGATGAATCGCAACCCATGGATTACCGGTATAGCCTGAGTTCGACCCTGATCTCTCGCAACGGTCCCCCCGGGAGGAACACGTGAGATACCGACGGGCGATGACGGGTGCGTTCGTGACCGTACTGGCGACCTCGATGTGGGTCGCTACCGCCGGGCCCGCGATGGCCCAGGAGATAGCCGAACCGAACCAGGTCCAGACTCTCACGGTGGTACCGGCCGACGGATTCGCCACGCTGTCCTGGACGCCGGTCGACGGCGCCACCGACTATCAGATCGAACGGACCCAGGTGGACGACAGCGACACCGCCGTCGGCCCGGCCGCGGTCACCGGCGTCTGGCGCGCGAACCGCCAGGTGCACAACGAGACGCCGACGTTCGCCGACGCCGGGTTCAACCCGGGTGACCGGTTCCGGTGGCGGGTGCGCGCCCGGTTCGGGAACGACGAGCAGCCGTACTCCGAACCGGTGTTCGCCACGACCCCGCCGCCGTGGGGTGACCCGGCCGTGCCGGGCCAGAACCTGCGCACCCAGTGGGAGTCGACCCGCGCGGCGGAGTTCACCAACGACGTCAACGAGTACGCCTACACCGCCGCGATCGACGCGCTGAGCGACCGGGTACGGGTCGTGGAGATCGGGCGGACCGTGCTCGGCCGGCCCATCAACCTGTTCGTCATCGGGTACCCCGCGCCACCGGCCACCCCGGCCGCTGTGGCCGCCACGTCCCCCTTGGCGATCAACTGCAATGTGCACGGCAACGAGCCCGGCGACCGCGAGGCCTGCCTGATCCTGGCGCGTCAACTGGCCTTCGGCACCGATCCCAGGACGATCGACCTGCTGTCGCACACCACCGTGCTGATCGTGCCCACGATCAACGGTGACGGCCGGGCGGCCAACACCCGCGGCAACTCCACCGGCCAGGACCTCAACCGCGACTACTCGCTCATCCGCCAGCCGGAGACGTCCGCGTACGTCTCGATGCTGCGGGACTACCGACCGGTGGCGGGCTACGACGGGCACGAGTTCGGCAACAGCGACGCCGGCGATCTGCCGATGCTGCCGCCGCGGCACCAGAACGTCGCCCAGTCGATCTTCGACGAGTCCCAGCACATGATCATCGGTCACATGTACGAGCAGGGGGCGCGCGACGGTTGGTGGCCGTGCCCGTACGGCTGTGCCGGCGGTGGCAACGTGGGGCTGAGCGAGGAGACGATCCTGCGGAACACGCTGGGCCTGAAGAACGTCGTGAACTCGTTGCTCGAGCTGCGGGCCGCGGGTGGTCCGACCCGACCCGACGAACGCGTCGCGGAGAACAACCGGCGGCGCAAGTCGTACTCGGCCCTGTGGACGTTCCACGAGTTCCTCGACTACCACCGGGCGAACGTGGCTGCCATCAAGCAGGCGCGCACCGCGGCCGTCGACTTCCAGGTCTCGAACACGGGCCGGATCGTCTTCCGGGGTTCCCGGCCGATCCCCGCGTTCCCGGCGCCGCATCCGGGCGAGAGCCCACCGCCCATCGACGCCCCGAATCCGTCGCAGATCCTGGACGACCCGCCGTGCGGGTACAAGCTCACCGAGGCGCAGTACCTCGGACCGCGTACCGACGGTCCCGGCGGTGTGGGTACGACGGTGGCGCAACGCCTCGAGGCGCACGGGTGGAAGGTGGTTCCCGTCGCCGACGGCTTCGTCGTACCGATGACTCAGCCCGAACGTGGGCTGATCCCGCTGCTCCTCGACGCCCAAGCGGCCGAGGAACTCACCGGCGCCGAGCGGTTGCTGCCGACGCTGACCGGCCGCCACGACGGCCCGTTGGTGGTGGCCTCGGGCGTCGCCTGCCTGGTCGGGGCGACGGTCCAGGGTCCGGTGTCGGTGCTCCCGGGCGCGACGCTGATCGCGACGGGATCGTCCGTCGTCGGCCCGGTCACCGCCACCGGCGCCGCGGGCGTCTTCCTGACCGACAGCGTGGTGGCGGGTCCGGTACAGGTGTCCGGCACCACGGGCGCGGTGGTCATCGCCGACGCCTTCGTCGCCGGCCCGGTCCAGCTGTCGGCCAACACCACCGCGGGCGGCGCCGCCCTCGTGGCCTCGAACACGATCACCGGCCCGTTGCGGTGCAGCGCCAACACACCGGCACCGGTCAACATGGAGATTCCGAACACGGTTCTGGGTCCACGGACCGGCCAGTGCGCCGCACTGTGAACCGGTAATCTACTGTCCACTGTGGAGATCAGCCACGCGTCGTACCCCACCGAGCGGCGATCGGTACAGGAACACGGGAACCACGAGCATCAACGCCATCATGATCGCGACGGTGGATCGGGCCGAGAGCAAAGTCGCGAGCGCGCCGCCGGTGATCGCGCCGACCGGCAGCGCGCCGCGACTGAACAGCCGGATCGACGTACCGGTCCGGCCGAGCAGCTCGGGTGGGGTGCCGATCTGCACGGCCGCCCGAACGCACACGTTGAACACCGCGATGCCGGCCGTCAAGAGCAGCTGACCGGCGACGAACCAGGCCAGTCCCGCGCCCCGGGTGGTCATCGGCAGCAACAGGCCGCCGCCGGCAACGACCACCGGGACGACGCGGACGACCACCGCGTCGCCGTAACGGTCCGCGAGCCGGCTCGCCAGCAGCGACCCGGCCAGCGCACCGACCGCGCCGAGGGCGAACAGCACGCCGACCACGCCGCCGGCGACACCGACCTCGCGGACGAGAAAGACCACGATGACGGCGCCCTGGCCGGCCAGGACGAAGTTGGAAATGGTACCGGTCACGACCATGCAGCGATGGAAAGGACTATGCAGGACGTACCGCAGACCCGCCGCGACGTCGGCGCGCAAACGTGAGCCGGTCTTCTCGGTCATGTGCTCCACGACGCGGATCCGGACCAGACACACCGCGGAAACGACGAAGCTGACCGCGTCGGCGAGCAAGGCGACCGGCGCACCCACGAGTTGGACCAGCGCGCCGCCGACGCCCGGGCCACCGATGAGGGCCACCGAGGTGCTCGCCATGAGTTTGCCGTTCGCGTCGACGAGCCGGTCCCGATCGACGATCGTCGCCACGAATACCGACTCGGCCGCCATGAACAGCACGGTCAGCATGCCGGTGACGGCCGCGACCACGATGAGCTGAGCGACGGTGAGCCGGCCCAGCGCCCAGGCGATGGGCACGGTGGCAAGCGCCAGCGCGCGGCCCAGATCGGCCGCGATGAGTACGGGTCGGCGCCGCACCCGGTCGACCCACGCCCCGGCGGGCAGCCCGATGACCAGCCAGGCGACGGACGTGGCCGCCGCCACGAGGCTAACCTCGAAGGCCGACGCGTGCAGCGTGGCCACCGCGATCAGTGGAAGGACGAGCGTGGTGATGGCCGACCCGAACTCGCTGATCGTCTGACCGGTCCACAGCAGGGCGAAGCTGCGATCGCGTGCGAGGCTGCGTACCCCCGTCCCCCCGGCCATGTCGAAGCACGCTATCGGCGTCGAGTCAGGCCGGCAAGGTTTGCAACCGCTGTGCAACCGCCGGTCGCGACCGTTGACGGCATGGCTGAGGACTCGATCGACAGGTACCGCATCGCCGTGCCGGACGACGCCGTCGACGACCTGGTCCGGCGGGTCTGGACCACTCGGTGGCCTCGGCAGCCGCCCGGTACCGGTTGGGAGCGTGGGACTCCCGTGGACTATCTGGAGGAGCTGGCCGCCTACTGGGCCTGGGTGTACAGCTGGCGTGACCACGAGGCCGCGTTGAACACCTTCCCGCAGTACACCACGGTCATCGACGGCGCCACCGTCCACTTCGCACACGTACGCTCGCCGGAGCCGAACGCGGTACCGCTGCTCCTCACGCACGGCTACCCGAGTAGCTTCGCCGAGTTCCACAGGGTGATAGGGCCGCTGGCCGATCCCAGATCACACGGTGGCGACGCGGCGGACGCCTTTCACGTCGTCGTACCGTCGCTTCCCGGTTACGGCTTCTCCACCCCGCTGACCGAGACCGGCTGGACCATGTCGCGGATGGCGAAGGCCTGGGTCGAGCTGATGCGACGGCTGGGCTACGACCGGTACTTCGCCCACGGTACCGACGTGGGTGCCGGGGTCACCGGCATGCTGGGCAGCTTCGATCCCGAGCACGTGGCCGCGGTCCACGTCTCCACCGACCCGATCTCGCTGGCTCTGCTCGAGGGCATGCTGCCCGAGGTCGACGACTCGTTCACCGAAGAGGAGAAGCGGCGTCACGCCCACTGGTCGCGGTACGGCCAGCAGGGCCGCGGCTACCTGCAGATCCTGGGGACCAAGCCACAGACCGTGGCGTACGGGCTGCACGACTCGCCGGTGGCCCTGCTGGCCTGGATCGTCGAGAAGCTCGCCACATGGTCCACAGTGGACATCGACTGGGACGACATCCTGACGGGCGCGAGCATCTACTGGTTCACCGGCAGCGGCGCGTCGACGGCCCACTTCATCTACGAGTCGGCGCATTCGACCGAGTGGCCCGCGCCCAGCGACGTCCCGCAGGGCTGGGCGGTGTTCGGCGCGGAGGCGCTGATGCGGCGCGCCTTCAACCACGACGGCAAGATCGAGCACTTCGCCGAGTACGCGACCGGCGGCCACTTCCCGGCGCTCGAGGTGCCGCGGGTCCTGGTCGACGAGCTACGCGGCTACTTCCGTACAGTCCGTTGGGCGTAGCTGCTAGCCGCGGATGTCGTATCCGGCCGCCCGCCGGTCGTCTATGGGGTGAGCGCAGCGACCGCTGTGGCTGACGCCCAGTGCGGGATGAAAGGGAAGAACCGTGAAATACGTACTGATGTTCGTTGACACCGAGCAGTACGCCGCCGATGTCGCCGCGATGGACGACTCCGAACGGGAACGCGCCTACGGCACGTACCTGAAGCCGCCTGGGCCTGACCCGGCGGTGTAGTGACGCTACAGGTCAGTTGTATTGGCCTACTGGACCGTCGTATTCGACCCTACCCTGCTAGGCGGCATCAAACCGACACCCGCCCGAAGGGAGGCGACGTGGGGATCGCCGATCAGGGTTTCTCCATCATCGAACTACCTGCCGTTTCGCCAGAGATTCTCGCCAGCTACGACACCTGCCCGCTCGACGAGTACATGGGCAACCTGACGCGCTACAAGCGCTTCTCGCAGTACCGGGTGGCGCGTACCGCGCAGGAGGGTTGGGCTTTCGAGCTCCTGCCGCACCGGGACTACACCACGTTCAAGAAGTTCAACAAGGTGGCCGGTGGCATCCGGCGCACGTACGAGCCGATCGAGGTCGACTTCACTGCTATCTTCGCCGCCGGTGCGGCCGGACTGCCGCTGGAGACGTCGGAGGACTGGCAGATCAACGTTCACCAGAACCGCACCCGCGCCCCGCTGGACCGGCCGGGCGTGCTCACGCCCGAGGGAGTCCATCACGACGGACACGAGTACGTCATGATTGCCGTCCTGCGGCGGCACAGCGTCGTCGGCGGTGAGACGCGGCTGTGGAAACCGGGCGCCACCGAGCCGTTCTGGACCGGCACCATCTGGCCGGGTCAGGCGGTGTTGCTCGACGACCAGGCCATCGCTCACGACGTCACCGACGTGCTGCCGGAGAACGGGAAGCCGGGGTACCGCGACATTCTCATCGTTGCTTTCTCGCGGTGGAAGGACAAGTGGTACGGCGAAGACCACGACGAGCAGGCGCTGAGCGGCATGTGACGGCAAAGCGAAGTCCCGCCCCACGGAATCCGTGGGGCGAGACTTCTTTCAGGGGGTCAGGGGTTTCTGATCCGCAGCGGGCAACGCTCGTGGAGGCGGGAGTCGCCGTCGGCGATGAAGTACTGGCGCCATTCGTGGTTGGACGGATCGCCGTAGTCGCCCAGGTCCGGATGCGGCGCGGTACCGTCCCAGGCCGCTAACCAGGCCCGGATCCGCCGGCGGGCGGCGATGCCGGCGGCGGTGCCGCCCTCGATACCGGCGAAGACGTTGCGGGGCTGGAACAACAGCACCATGGCCGCGCCGAGACTCCGGCTGCGGCGACGCTTGTAGCTGGGTGCCGCGGCGAAGACGAACATCGCCGTACCGTGGAACGAGAACTCCCACATCGGGTCGTCGGGATCCGACGGCACCCCGTCCGGCCACGGTCGATCGTCGTGGTCGTGCAGATGCTGCAGGATCCGCCAGAACTCGTCGGCGTACGAGCGTTCGTCCCCGTCGTCCTCCTCGGGCCGCCGGAACGCGGCCAGGGCCAGGCGCCTGGCCGGAGTACGGCCCGACTGGTCGAGGAACTCACGCAACGATCCGGCCAATCCGTCGAGGCCGCGGTCGAAGAAGGTGGCGAACAGTTCGCCGCGCGACAGCGCGATGTGGCCGAAGTGGCAGGGGTACCGCGGGTCGGCCAGGTCCGCCGTCAGCGCCGCTGCCGCGTCTGTCCACCATGGATCGGGGGCTTCCCGTGCCGGTACCGCGACGACCGGCATGCCCTCGATGTGCATTCGAGTCTCCTCAGCCGTGCTGCGCATCGAGCTCGGGTGTGATGACGGGTTGGTGGTAGACGCACTCGCCGGTCAGTACCACCGAGCCGTGCAGCCGGTGCTTCGGGATGAACGCCTTGTCCCCCGGCCGGTACTTGTGGCGTGCGCCGTAGCAGTTCCAGAACTCCATCTCGCCGCTTTCGATGATCAGCAGCCGGTCCTCGTCGTGGACGTGCGTTGTCGAGCACTCCTCCCATGACTCGACGAACGTGTCGAGGTCGACGGGGATGCGGAACTCCTCGATCGCCTTCTGCAGCCGTTCGGCCTTGTCCCGGTACTCGGGCATCGCGTCGATCCAGGTGAACTGCCGCCGGTAGTCCTCGTCGTGCAGTTCCAGCAAGATGGCGTACTCCTCGAGACCGCGGGACAGCTCCCGTACCGCGAACGGCCCGCCGACCTCGCTCACCTCGCTGACGACTTCCCGCGCGGCGGCGAGCACGTCCGGACCCTGCTGTGCCAGTACCGATCCGACGAGCCGGAACACCCGGGACGGGTCCTGCGCCGCGGCGTTGACGTAGTTCATCAGCGCCAGCGTCGACGGCAGGTAGTACTGGAAGTAGCTGTGCGGTTCGTACTTCACCCCGGCCGACTCGGCGACCTCGCGGCCGATGTCCTCACCTTTGCCTGGAACCGACAGCAGCTCGCGCAGTCGCCCTCGTGCCGGCAGTGCCACCGCGGGTTGCAGGCGCGCGTTGAGAGAGGTGGCGACCGTCTGGATCGCCATCATCTCGGTCATGCTCGCCTGGTTGGCCGATCCACTGACCAGACCGTCGAGCACGACAGCCGCCGCCCGCCGGACGTCGGCCAGCTCCCCCAGCCGCTCGTACAGCCGGGCCGGATCGTCGTGTACCCGTTCTTCTGCCTCGGCCCGGACGAAGTCGAAGAGGTGTGCCTCCAGGTACGGCCGGATGAGGTCGCCGAGAACCCGGTTGGCGTCGTCGTAGAACAGCTCGAAATCCCGCCACTTCTCCTCGGTCGGCGCGGTAGGCAGGATCAGCTTGCGGGTGTCGTAGATGTTCAGCAGCATCCGGTGGCCCATCAGCGCGCTGAGCTGACAGAAACGCTCCCGGTCCAATGGCGTACCGAAGTCGACGAGGCCGATGTCGTCGGGCCGGACGGGGCGGCGGTACGGGTTGTCGTCGACAACCAACTCCTCATAGCGGGCCGCCCGGAAGACCGGATTGGCCAGATACCGTTCGGTCGCATCGTGCACATCGAGCTGAGTCACGAATCCACTCTGCCAACGAGCCGCACACGCCAGATACACCACAGATACATCAGCGATGTCGGGTCCGCCGGTAGACGGCGGGAGTGGTACCGAAGAACCGCCGGAACGCGTCGATGAAGCTGCTGGGTTTGCTCCATCCGCAGGCGTGTGCGGTGGCGCTGACCGTCGCACCGTTGGCCAGCAACACCAGGGCGTGGAGCAGCCGAACGCGCGTACGCAGCTGGGGGTAGGTCAGCCCGAGCTCCTCGCGGCACAGCCGGGAAAGGCTGCGGGCACTGGTACCGAGACCGGGGGCGAGGGCCTCGAGTCGCGCCGCACCGGCCGGCTCGACCATGAGCCGGTCCACCAGCTTCCGCAGGCGGGTGTCCCGTGGCTGCGGTATCAGCAGGGGCGTGACTCTTTCGTCGGTCAGCTCGTCCAGCAACACCGCGAGCATCCTTTCCCGGCGAACGTCGAGCCCGGTCGACGGTGCGGTCAGGCGCAGAATGAGCTCCCGCATCAACGGGCTGACCCACAGCACCGCCGGCACCCATTCCCGCGCGGTGCCCGGTACCAGCAGGGTGCGTACCTGCGTCGGACCGTGAGCCCGGTGGGCGTGTGGGGTCTTCGCGGGAATCCACATCGCCCGCGTCCCGCCGGGCACCACCCACGTTCCGACCGGTGTGCTGACCGACAGGATTCCGGTCGCCGGGTAAACCAACTGCGGTTCGTCATGCTCGTGCCAGTCGATCGTCCCGTCACCGAGCAGATCCCACACTCCGGCAACCGCGGTCGCGGCGAGTTGGCGGGAAATCGGCATGCTTCGACAGTATCCGGGGTTTTCGCATCGGGTGAGGTTTGACGAGACTGTCGAAGTGGTCGCAGGCGTCACGGAGTCCGCCCCGGCCACCCGGCTGTCCCCAGGTACCCGAAGCCGCTGGATCCTGTGTGTGGGCCACGCGGTCGACGACCTCTACCAGGGCGCGGTACCCGCGCTGATTCCGTACCTGGCCCTGGCCCGCCACTTCGACTACACGGCGGCGGCCGGCATCACGATGGCCGCGACGCTGCTCTCGTCGTTGTTCCAGCCGCTGTTCGGCATTCTCACCGATCGCCGGCCGCTGCCGCGCCTGATCCCGATCGGCATGAGCCTGGCGGGATTGGGCATCGGCGCGAGCGGACTGAGCGAGTCGTACCTGATGACCTGGCTCGCGGTCGCGGTCTCCGGCCTGGGCGTGGCGGCGTACCATCCGGAGGCCGCTCGCGCGGCGCGGGCGGCCAGCGGTGGCAGCCACATCGCGATGAGTTGGTTCTCCCTGTCGGGGAGCCTCGGCTTCGTCGCGGCGCCACTGCTGGTACCGGTCGTCGTGGAGCGGGCGGGACTCGGCGCTACACCGCTGCTGTCGGTGCCGGCCGTGCTGATGGCCGCGGTGACCGTGGCCGCGCTGCGTCCGTCGGCCGCGGCGGCTTCGACATCATCCGCGACCGCCGGTCCGACCACTGTGGACCAATGGGGCCCGTTCCTGCGCCTCGCCGCCATCATCGTGGCCCGCTCCAGCATGATGTTCGGGCTCGGCGGATTCCTTGCGCTGTTCGCCGCGCAGCGACTGTCGGCCGGACCGCGTACCGGCGAGGCAGCGCTGTTGGCGTTCTACGCCGGCTTCGCGATCGGCACCCTCTGGGGTGGCCGACTGGCCGAGCGGTACAGCCGGATCACCGTCATGCGATTGTCGTATCTGGCCGCGATTCCGGGCCTGGCCATCATCGTCTTCGTGCCCGGGCATCTCCTGTTCGTCGGCGTGGTGTGGACCGCGCTCGCCATCAACGTGCCGTTCTCCCTGCACGTCACGCTCGGCCAGGACTTCCTTCCCAACCGGGTCGGCACGGCCAGCGGCGTCACCCTGGGGCTCGCGACGACCGTCGGCGGAATCGCCACACCGCTGCTGGGTGTGCTCGCCGACCGGACGTCGCTACGAACCGCGCTCGCCGTCCTGCTCGTGCTTCCGCTGGTCGCCCTCTGCACGATCGGGCTACGCGATCCCCTTCGCAAGACCTGACCGCGGTCGGTACAGCTCGCGCAGCGGCCGGCGATCCAGGATCGCGCGATGCAGCTCGCACAGCTCCGGACCGGGTTCCAACCCGAGCTCGTCGACGAGCAACTCGCGCACGCGAACGAACGTGACGAGCGCCTCACCCGTCCGACCCGCGCCATAGAGCGCCGCGATCAGCTGAGCCCAGGTCCGTTCGCGCAGCGGGTGCTCGGCCGCCAGCTCGCGGAGCCGGTGAATGACGTCGTCGTAGCCACCCAGCGCCAGCCGGGCGTCGGCCCACGTGGACAGCACCGCCCAGCGCCGATCCTCCAGCGCGGTCAGCCGGGCCTTGGCCCACGAGCCGAGGTCCAGCCCGTCGAGCGGCCGGCCCCGCCACAGTCCCGCGGCCCGATCCAGCAGCACCTCGGCCCGGGCGAAGTCCCCGTTTCGCGCGGCGAGATCTCCCCGCGCCGACAGCTCCTCGAACCGGACGAGGTCGAGCTCGCCGTCGCCGAGATCCAGCTCGTACGCCGCGGGATGGCTGCGCAGCCGCACCGAACCGGATGCCCGGGCGAGCACCTTGCGCAACGAGTACACGTACGTGCGGACGTTGGCGGTCGCCGACTTGGGCGGTGTACCGTCCCACAGACCGGCGACCAGCTTGGTGGTCGAGACGATCCGTCCAGGATGGACGAGCAGCATGCCCAGCAGACCGCGCAGGCGAACGCCGTCGAGCCGCACCGGACCGTGATCGCCGGCGATCTGCAAGGGGCCGAGTACACCGAATCGCAACGATCCCCTCATCCCCGTGAAGTCTTCGGTAAGTCATGTCTGGTATATCCCCGCGCGGAGGCTTGGCATAGGCCAGGACCACTAATCTGGTGCCGGTTCTGTTTTCCGAAGGCGGTCCACGGGTATCGAACGTGGGACAGCGCCACCCCACCCCTCGCTGTACCTGGGTGTGCGCGGGGAGGAAGAGATGCGGCTGCGCTGGCGCCCGAGCTGGCTGTTGGACGGATATGCCCGTGCGGTGGTACGGCTGCGCTGGCTGGTCGTCGCGTTCTGGGTGGTGGCGACCGGCCTCGCGATGACGTACCTGTCCGGGATGGAACAGAGCGGCAACGATCTCGAACAGCTGGTGTCCGCCGAAAACCCCGCCGTGCAGAGTGAGATCCGCTCGTTCGACAAGTTCGGCTTCCCGCTACTCAGCCGGCTGGCGATAGTTCAACGCAACCCGGACGGGCTACCTATGTCGGTGCAGGCCGAAGCGGTGACGCGAGCGCAGGCTGTGAACCAGGGCAAGTTCCCGGACGTCGAGCCGATCGTCGCGGCCGTACCGGTGACGAACGCGCTGGGGCTCCTACCGGGCTCGAAGGAGAGCGGCACGACCGTCGTCACGCTGCTGTTCACGCGGCCCGACGTGCCGTTCGCGGATCAGCGCGCCGCGGCCGACAAGTTCGTGGCTACCCACTACGACGCCGACGACGCCGTGATCGGGGTGACCGGTTCGGTTCCCGCGCGGGTCGAACAGAGCGACATCGTGCTGTCCACCCTGCCGTGGCTGGAGCTGGTCACGGTGGCGGCGGTGTTCCTGATCGTCGCGATCGCTTTCCGCTCGGTGGTCGCGCCGTTGCTCGGCTTGACGGTAGCGGGCGTGGCCATCATGCTCACGCTCCACATCGGCGGCGCACTGGCCCAGAAACTGGGCGTACCCGTTCCCCAGGAGACGCAACCCTTGTTGGTGGCGCTGCTGCTGGGCGTGGTGACCGACTACGTCGTCTTCTACCTGTCGGCCATGCGAACCCAGCTCGCGACGGGAGCCAATCGGCTGGAGGCGGCCGAGCGGGCCACGGCCCGGCTCACGCCGATCATCGTCACCGCCGGTGCCACGGCCGCTGCCGGTACAGGTGCCCTGGTGGTCGCCGAGTCGCCCGCGTTCCGGTCGTTCGGACCGGGTATGGCGGTGGCGGTACTGATCG